>Ga0307478_10000893_pt1 | contig 28127 bp, 19 predicted proteins | sample atmos_gasesECM4C_2_FD_203713 | JGI IMG/M metagenome (GOLD analysis project Ga0307478, IMG submission 203713) | Hardwood forest soil microbial communities from Morgan-Monroe State Forest, Indiana, United States - atmos_gasesECM4C_05 | ecosystem: Environmental > Terrestrial > Soil > Temperate...
AAATGCAAAAACCAGCGTCGCTTCGCTCCGAGGACTGATCGGATCGTCCCGGAACATTGATCGGCATCACAGCGGAATGCTGATCGACTTCATCGGAATCCCCACTGTTGCCAACTGTTGCCAGAATCGGGCATTATACAGGTGTCCAGAGAGCCTCTAAGGGTTTCTAAGGGACATTGGAAAAATCAATAAGTGGCAATAAACTAGGGAATTTAGCGGTTTTTCTTCGGTTTTCTTCAATAGCCGATTTACAATCCCATCGGCTCCACCATTTTCATACGGGTAAAGGATACGTCCGCTCTTTTGGCTGTTCGTAGTCGCGTTCAATCTCGTGGGGGTGGTCGACCTCATCCTCGACTATTACCACGCCACCCAGGTTGGCGTTCCTGCGGTGGCGGGGCAAAATTGGGCGCCACGCACGCGATCCCGATCATCTACGTGCCCGTGCTGATGACCACGCACGTCGTCGCATTCTATTTGCTGCTTCGTCCTCAGCCCAAGGCCGTTCGAGCCTTCGCCGGCGATGCGGCGGCATCTTAGAGTCTCCGCGTGTGTGTTCAGAAACAGTTGAAGCTCGAAGAGCCGCGCCTGTATGAGAGTGTCTAAAGTGACCCGCGTCGCGGACTCCGCACCCTCATTCTGCGAATTGTTGAGCTTCGTACTGACAGGATAGCGCCGCATTTGAGCTGCGTCGTATGGATTGAGAATGGCCAAAGGGAAACGTGGAAAGAGCAGCGAGCGGGGATCATCTGCGAAAACAGGCGATATGCGAGGGTCATCAAATTGCGCGAAAGGGCATCTTGTAGCGTCTATTTAGCGTCCAGTTTGCCGGGTTCCATACGGACTTAGGAGACCAAGAAGATTTAGCAGATGTTCTCGTAAACCATGTAATGGCATATACTTATGCCTAACTTGAAGACTCTCGGAGATTTGCCAAATTTCTGCATAATAGAATCCGGCTTACAGGCTCGCCCGCTATTTTCAACAGCTTACAAGCGTCAAGAACTAGCTACGGACTCTGGGGTGTGCTCGGAGGCGTACCTATAAATAAGCTTGCTTCGAGTTGAGAGAAAAAAACAGAGTTTGGCGGTCGTCGTCGTTTCACACATGTACGGAAAGCCGACCTATTCGTTCAAGCAGTTATAGAAATCGGCGAGAAGAGGATACAGCTTGAAACCGCTGTTAGCGGGCTTCTGCGATAACAAGGGACACGTCGTCGGCGCGAGGACCGTGCCTCCACGCAGCCACGCCGTCGAGGATCGTCTTCTGCATATCCGCGAGTGGTAACTTTGCCGATTGCCGGACTAAATCTTCCAGACCTTCGACGCCAAGCATATCGTCGAGGCAGTTGAAAACCTCAACGAGGCCATCGGTGTAGAGAATGAGGCGATCACCCGGCGATAGTTCAACTTCAATGGATGGCTCGGACGGTGTAGTTTCGGGGAGACAACCGAGGATACCGTTTCGCGACTCAAGTCGGCGGAGGTTGCCATTTGAGACGAGTATTGCCGGCGGCTGGCTGGCGGCAGAAAAGCTTAGTCGGCGTCCATCGTGGCTGAAACGGGCTGCGGCCATCGTGAAGAAAAACCCGTCGACCGGGATCCGAGTATGTACGAAATGATGAAGCTCCCGCAGCAAGGTTCCTGGCTCGGTTTTGCGTCCCAGTGCATGCAGCGTTTCGGAATAGATGCGGTTAGCCATTAACGCCGAACCGACTCCATGCCCGGAAACATCGGATAGAACAATGCTGAGAGAATCATCACCTTGCGGGAAAACTACGCCAAAATCCCCGCCAATGGTGCGGGCTAGGCTGTAGTACGCCTCCACACCGAGGTTTTTCCAAATTAGACTATGCGGCGCAAGGGATTGCTGCACATGTGCGGCGAGGGCGAGTTCGGCATCCATTTCATCTTGCCGTTTTTGAAGGAGTGAATTCGACTCGCGCAGCTGCTCCTCGATTCCTTTTTGCGCGCTGATATCGGTTACGGTGAGTAACACGTAGTCCTGCTTGTCGGGACCCTGAATGACTCGTCCACTGAAGATTGCTGGGATCTTGCCACCGTCTTTACCGGGAAAGTAAAACTCGGTTCGGTGGCGGCCGTAACGGTGGCCCGATTCGTGTTGCCGTTTGATATAAGGAAGGTCTTCGCTGGGGAAAATCGCATCGGGCGTGCAGCCTTGAATCTCGCCACGCTCGAAGTTTCCCATGCGTGTAAGCGCTTCGTTTGCAAAGATCACTCGAAGCTGATCATCAACAACGACTACACCTTCATTAAGCTCTTCCAGGAGCGTTTCCATCCCGCGAAGCCAATCTGGAGTTTCGGTGCTGGTATTAGGCATAGGTTTGCTCACTAGGATAGCGATTCCCCTTTTAGGGCTACCGGATCGTTTGCGTGGCCCAGTTTTTGAGAGTGGCGTGGGTCGCGGTCGAGCAACCGCGTGATCGTGGCGAACAGAAGGCAGACCGACACTCCACACATCAGTACTCCCGCCATGCTCTCAAGAGGTCCTAGGAGTCTCCAAGTACTGGGTAGGGTCGCGTCGCCGTAACCGACAGTGGCATAGCTGCTCGAGGAGAAGTAAAAAGCGAGTTCCCATGAAGGGAAGCATTGCAACCGGTAGAAACTCGCCCACAGAAGGATCACGAGCCCATGGAGAATAATGATTGCGATCGTCGATTTCACTACCAGGACGGCCGAGCGAACCGGACCAAATCCTCGGGCGTCCTTGCCTGTAACCCCCCGCAGCCACTCAACGAGCGCAGCAACCCCAGCACACTGCAAACAGAGTGTGAGGACTAACAGAAGAGCGGCGGCAGAGGCTTGAGCTATGAGTGTCATTTTCATTGCTTTCAGGTTGTTTGCGGAACCGCTTTAGCCGCTTCAGGCAGTTTGCCATGCACGGTGGACTCATTGGCTTCCCATCGAATGATCTTCAGGTCGAGCACGAATATGCTGTAAAGGACCGGCACCAAGAGCAGAGTGATAAAGGTAGCGACGCCAAGTCCACCAATCTGCGCGTAACAAAGAGGCTGCCACAGCGGACCGCCTTCGAGAGCAAGCGGGAAAAGAGCCAGGATCGTTGCCCCGACTGTGATCATCACAGGGCGAATTCGCTGGATGCCCGCATCGGCCAGCGCTTGGACCAGTGGCTCGCCCTTTGCGTGCATTTCCTCGATGAAGTCGAACAGCACGATGACGTGGCTGACAATCACGCCTATCAGGCTGGCGATGCCGAGAAAAGCCATGAACCCGAACGGCGTATGCATAATCGCGAGGGCGATCAGAGAGCCGATCACGCCATAAGGAGCAGCGGCGAATACCAAAAGAGGTTTGACGGCGTTATTGAATTGAACGAGCAAGGCCAGGTAAATCCCAATCAAAGAAATCAGCAGAACGATTTTGAGATTTGCGAAGCCGTCTAATTGTTTCGCCCTTTCACCACCAATCCGCAGCTGATATCCGGGCGGAAGATTTTTCTGGAACTCCTGCAATTTCGGAATAATCGGGTCGATTACTTCCGATGCGAGAACTCCAGGCTGTGGATAACACAAGATGGAAATGGTGCGAAAGTGCTCTCGCCGCGCGATACGACCGGTTTCGAGGAGGTGCTCCAAATTTGCGACCGACAGTAGAGGCACGCGGTTATTCGTCTGTGAGCTGTACACATAAAGATTCTTGATGTCGGCCAGCTGACCGCGCTCCTGCATGCGAAGGCGCGCCACAACAGGAATGTTTTTGTTCCCCTCCTTGAACACGCCTACTTGGGTCCCACTCATTGCTGCGGCTGACGCGCTTGCGACATCGGCGTTGGAGATGCCCACCACGTTCGCGCGGTCTGGGTCGATTTGAACCTGTAGCTGAAGATTGTCCGGGAACCAGTCATCCCGGAGAACGGAAATGCCCGGAGCCTGGGCCACGATCTCCTGGGCTTGGCCAGCGATCGTTCGCAACGTGCGGATATCATCAGCTTCGTTTTTCGCGTCCACGTCCGCCTGGCCGGAGATCATCAGCTCCACGGGATTCTCGACCGGGTTTGTTTGCAGCTGCCGCACAGTGATCCATGCACCTGGGATCTGTTTTGCAAGGGCGTCCTGTATCGGGCGTTTCAGCTTCGGAGTGGCTTCCTTGTCCGTTACTTCAACAATGATTTGCGCGTAGTTCGTTTGGGGCATTTCCGGTGAGACGGAAAACCAGAAACGCGGTCCGCCCCCACCCGTAAAGGTTGTCAGCGACTTGAGAAGATGGCCACGCTCGTCCTTCGATCCAAGTTCGGGCGAAGTTTCGATCACTTTCCGAACCACTTCTTCAGCCTGGACTGCGGCATCGCTGGTTGCACTCAAAGGCGCGTCATTTGGCAGCCAAACGTCCAGATAAAACCAATACTGAACATCCTCAGGGAAGAATTGAGTCTTCAAGCTAGAACCGAAAAGTCCTCCACCGATGAGAAAAACAAGAGAGCCGGCAAGAACAGCCCAACGATGTTTTATGGCTCTTTGGACAAGCCGGTTATAGAAACCATAGAAGCCTCGTTCGCGTCTTTCCTCGATGGTAGGTTCTGGCTTTGCCGGGGCACGTTGAATGTAGTAGCCCAAGAATGGGACGAACGTCATTGCAACGAATAGCGCGGACAGTAGAGAGGCCGTCATGACGATCGGCAGACTCTTCAAGAACTCGCCGGTATTTCCGGTCAGCATCAGGAACGGCAGGTACGCAATAATGTTCGTAATCGTCGCGTAGAAAATCGCCGTCGCAAGCTTGGTTGGACCCAGCCAGGAAGCAATCTTGCGGGGCGAGCCTTCCGCCAGTTCGCGCTTGATGCCGTCTCCTGCCACCACCGGCACGTCCACGAGAAGCCCCAAAGCGATGATGAGTGTTGCAATCGAAACCTGCTGAAGGTCAATTCCCAGCACATAAACGATTCCGAATGTCATCGCCAGCGTAATTGGTATGGCTAGTGCCATGATCAGAGCGAGACGCCACTCCCAGAAGCCGAGCAGCGCAATAATCACGACGAGGCCTATGGCTTCCAGGAGTGCCCGGATAAAAAGATGGATGTTCTCCTTAACCTGAAGGGGTTGATCCGACGTGTGCGCCAAAATGAGGTCTGCAGGAAGAATTTGATGAAGCTGCGAAAGCTTCGAGTTTACCGACTCACCGAAGCTCGCGATTTGCTTTTTGTCGCGCATGTAGACTGCCAACGTAACGGCGCGGCTGCGCTGCCAACGCCCACTCTTGTCCTGCCAGGTGTAGTAGTTCAGATATTGTGCAGGGGCTTGATAGCCGCGGCTGATCTGGACGAGATCCCGCAGATACACCGGAGCACCTTCTGATGTAGTCGAAACCGCGAGATCACCAATGCTCTTCGCCGTATCGAATTTTCCCGAAGGGATAAGCGCGACTTTGCGGTCGGCCGTTTCTATATTTCCCCCAGGCGCAATAATGTTCCGGGCGGATAGTACTTTGGATAGATCGGTGGGGCGCAATCGATAAGCTGCAAGCCGATCCTGCGAATAGTCTAAATAGACGGCTTGCGGCAAGACGCCCCGGGTCTCGACTTTTGAGACTTCGGTAGCGCCCTGAAGCGTACGGCCGATCAAGTCGGAAAAATTATCGAGGTCGGCGTAACTGTATTTGTCGCCGGCAACGCTGGCCAGTTTCTCTCTTGTTTCGGTGGGATCGCGGATGACCGCCAGCTCCCATGCATCCGGATGCAGCTCGGAGCGTTTCAGGCGGTCCGACAAGAAACGTTGGATGAAGACCCGAATCGCACTGTCATCGGCTTCGGAAATTCCATCTAAAGCGATAAAACCACTGCCCTGAACAATTTCCGAGTCTCGAATAATCCCAGCACTCTGGGCTTCCTGTTGAAATAAATATCCGGCGTCCAGAACTTCCCGCACCGAAATGGATTGTGGAAACGAATCCACGATCGTAACGTGCAGGCCCGTTCTATTCTGCTGTTTTGAGCTACGGGCTTTGCGAAGTGCCGCTTCAACGGAATTGGCGCGAGCTGCTATTTCCATGTCGTCCGCTTTCGGGCTCGCAACGGTTAGCATCAAGGCGGCGGTGTCCCCGAAATCACTTTGGAAAATGATGGGTCCGGCGCCTTGCGGTAATTGAGCATTCAGGGCGTTCAGCTTGAGATTGATGTCGCTGAACTGTCGCTTCGTATCCTTCACACTCTCATCCAGCTGTAGGTACACAAACGAATAGCCGGGGAGAGACATGGATTTGACGCCATAGTCTGCGTCCGTTCCGGGATGAATCGTCTTGTTCTCCGCGGCAACGTCTTCAATGCGCCGGGTAACGAACTGCTCGACCTGCTCCGCTGTCGCTCCGGGCCAAGGACAAGCCGCCACGGCGACGCGCACGGGGATTTCCGGGTCTTTTCGCTGCGGCATGGATGTATAACCGAACCAGCCCCAAACGAGCACCCCAACGAGCATCATCCAGGAAATGTGTGGATGCTCAACAAAGAACCGAGTGATACTGCGACGATTGCTGATGTCTTGATTTTTTTCGTGTGCCATTTTTTTATGCCTCTATCGGAGAACTTGAACTAAATCGCCATCCTTCAAATCGGCGACTCCAACTACGACGATCTTTTCCCCTGGTTTCACACCTTCCACTGTCACGTCACTCTCGTGGGTCTCACCTAGCGTCACCGCTCGCAAATGTGCGGTCCATTTGCCGTTCGTTTCGCTGGCGACGAAAAGGCCATAGCCCCCAGATGCGGACGGGTCAGCGACAACAGCTGCCAAGGGCACGGAAGGTGCCGGAGCCTTTTCAACGCCAGAGAGAGTGAGCGAAGCAATCATTCCCGGCTTCAGATAACTCTTGGGATTGGGCACGGTCACTTCGACTGCGAAAACACGATTTTTCTCATCAGCGCCCGCGGCAATACTTGTCACCTTGCCTTTGTACTGTTTCGGGTCGTCTTGCAAGTGAATGTTGAATTCCTGGCCTAAGCGGAGTTGCTTAACGGCGTACTCTGGAGCACCGAAACTCACTTTAACCGCGCTGGTGTCAGCGATAATGAACGCGACTGTTCCGGGCGACGCCAGATTTCCGAGTTCGATATTGCGAGCCAGGATGAATCCGGAAAAGGGCGCGCTCAAATCCGCGTCGGCCAAAGCCAACTGCGCCTGTCGCACGCTGGCCTTTGCCTGGTCCAGAGCACCTCGGCTTGAATCGAATCGCGCTTGAGTTTGGTCAAACTCTGGCTTCGTCAGGCTGTGCGTGGAGTAAAGCGCCTTAGCGCGTTCGTAATCCTGAGAAGCTTGGAGATGTTGCGCCTCGGCTTGCGTGACTGCCGCTGCGGCCTGGTCAAGCTGGTTTTTTAAATCCTGGTGGCGAATTTGTGCCAGCAATGTGCTGCGAGCTACATAGTCGCCGGGTCCAATCTCACGGCGTCTTCCATCTGCGCCCATGACCTGTTTGATCTCGGTTACGTATCCCGAGGACTTGAAGGACAACGCCGCCTGCGCCAACGGCAACACCGAAGCCGAGTAGCGTAGGCTTTCTGAAGAAGAGTTCAGCGCAACATCCACTACCCGGACAGGCGTTGGAGATTTCGCCGCTACCTGCGTCGGTTGCTGGCATCCGCTTGCCCCTGCGATTAGCACCAATAGTGCAGCTGCTGCTTTCCGTAGCCCCATGCTTGATTTGTTTTTCATGCGTTTACTCCACTCCTATCGCTTTTTCAAAGTTGGCCCGTGCCGTCCAAAATCCCGCGACTGCTTGCTGGTACTGCGCCTCTGCCTGCGATACCGCGGCTTGTTGCTGAGACAGATCGGACAGAAGTGCTGCTTTTTGGTTATAGCGGTTTGTCACTTCGCCAAGCTTCGCCTGTTCTGCTTCACGCTGATCTGTCAGGGCGTCCAGCAGGATGCGTGCTTCCCCCAGCTTTCGAAACTTTTCTTCAACATCCAGCAGAACGCGCTGTTCAAGGTCGCGTTCCGTTGTTGCCTTTTGCTCTGTCGTAGCCTTCAGTTCTGCGATCCGGTGCTTCTTGTATCCCCAATCGAACGGCTGCCATTGCAACTGGAATCCGACAGTGCCGGCGCTCTGCGGGAGGAAATTGACGTTTTGGAATCCAAGATAGCTGACCTGAAAACTCAGATCAGGAATGTATTTCGCGTGCTCGCGACGCACATCCAGTTCGGCAATCTTGGTCTGTATCCGGGCGCCACGGAGTTCGGGCCGCTGTTCGAGTGCCTGCTTTCGAGCCGTATCCAGATCCCCTTCAACAAGCTCGCCGAGCGGGAGCATTTCCACTGAAAAGGAAGTGCGTAGCTCGCGTCTCAGAAGACGATTCAGGTTCTGCTTCTGTAACTCAAAGGAGTCTTCGGCAAGGAGCAACTGGTAGCGCTGTTGTTTTAGCTTGGCCTTTACGGTGAGCGATTCGGAAAGCAACACCGTTTCTTGTGTGAGTCGCTGGTCCGTTAACGTCGACAGCTCGCTCAACGACCGAACAGCTGCTCTTGCACTGGCGACTTGCGCCTGTAGCTCCGCCACACGGTAGTAGGCTTCCTTCACCTGTCGCACTGTGTCCTGACTCTGAGCGCGCACGCCTTCCTTCGCGAGGTCGATTCCGAGCCGGGCCTGCTTGACAGCAAGATTTACTTTGAAAAGTTGTGTGAGCGGTTGTGCCGCGGAGGCGTTCACGAACGCGCCGAACCGCACGGGTGAGTGAATGTTGGAATCAGTCGCTGGAATAGGACCAGTGGCTGGATAGGTGCCGAAGCTGCCAGCCGGAACTCTAAAATTCAGCGGCTGCAGCGGCGCTCCTGCTAAAACGTTAGCATCCAGCTTCGGGAGGTAATTTGTCTTAATCTGCGCGACTGTCTCTTGCGCCTTGATGATTTCAATTTTGCTGATGTGGATGTCTCGGTTAGCGCCACTTGCAATCCGGATGGCTTCGTCCAAGGTCAACAGCGGCGCGGTGGTGGTAGCGGGTTCCGGCGTCTGTGCCCAACCAACCGAAAGGAGGGTGAGCTGGAGGCACAGAATCAGAGCCACGCGGGATAAAGATACTTTTAGGGTCCGACGTTCTGTCGGGCCCTGTGTGTGTTTTTTGGTCAGTGGATTCATTTTGCGTTCCCGGCTGTGAGTAATGCAGCGACCGTGCCAACCTGCACAGCTCGCAAGTTGTTGGATCTATTAGGGGCCGACGCATCCCAGCCAAGTTCGGCGTGCCCGAATGCGGGCAATGCTGCCGCGTGAGCGATGCTCGCAGGCACAATCGCGAGACCTCGTCCGATTCTGTTCAGAACCGGCACACGACAGTCGCAAGGCTGGTCTGCTGCGGAAGCTGGAACTGTTGACTGGCTAGATTGCCGCTGCCTGCCGCCTCGAAAAAACAGTTAGCAGCTTGGCCTTTTTGCTCTTTCCGAAAAGGACATACCGTGCCCACATCGCGGCTTTGCCCGCATTGGGGCGCCTTTTATCCAAATGCATTCTGCAATCTCTCTTGATTCGAATAACTTACCCTGGCCGCCTTCTGGCACGAGACCTGCTGTTTCATTGGGCGATTGTTCGTAGGGGAACGCCGCTGAAACGGGCATGGCCGGTGATTTTTCCGGCTACTCACATACTAAGGAGGCGGGATGCTCCGCGTGGAAATATGCGATTCGGCTGAGGCTTTGATCCTAAGGCTGGTAGGCCGATTCACCGGTGATGATGCTGAACACACTCGCACGCTGGCAGCGCGCTTCGCTGCACGCGGAAAGCTTCTCGTCGATCTGACGGAAGTGGTATTCATCGACGCGGCAGGGGAAGAAGTGCTGTCTTTTCTTGGCCAGTTCGGAGCCCAGTTTGTCGCCCCCAATTCTTACGTGCTCGATGTGTGCGAGCGTCTGAATTTGGGTGTAGCTCCCAATGGCAGCTCGTATCTCAGCGGGAAGCCTCCCGCAAACGGCGACCAGTCTGTTCCTAACAGATCCAAGCCGCGGAAAACGTAACCACATGGGAGCCTGAATATGACGTCCACCGAAAGACTTGATACTCATCGCAAAGCGCCTCGAGGTTTTGGTCGATCGTTTCTTCTGCTCCTTGGGGTCAGCCTACTCGGGTACATGGTGTTTCGAGCCGGCCCCGGGGCCGTTTGGAAGCAAGTTCAGGCGGTCGGCTGGGGCCTGGCTTTGATCATCATTATGGGAGGTTTTTCTCAGCTGATTAAGACTTGCGCATGGCGACAGACTTTTGCATGCGATATAACCGCCCTCTCCTGGTCGCGCAGTCTTGGAGCGCAGCTCGTCTCTGATGCAGTCGGGCAACTCGGTTTTGCCGGAAAGCTATTTGGGGAGGGCCTGCGCATTTCCATGCTTGGTTCTGCCGTGCCACTAGCGAATGGAATATCGTCTTCCGCGATTGATGGAGGATTGCATGCTTTCACAGCGGTAGTGGTCACAGTATTGGGGATTACCGCTACTCTGTTGCTCGCTCCCGTTGTTGATGGTCGGTGGCGAATTTACGCATTGCTACTCGCTGCCGTTCTCATTGCAATAGTGGCCATTGCAGCTGTGGCTGTCGCAAGTGGGTGGCGGCTAATGGGAAACGCTGCTAGAGCGATTGGGCGATTGCCGCGGCTACAGAAACTGGTCAGCGATAAGTTATCGGTTATCGATTCAGCCGAACAGAACCTGCTCAGCTTTTGTCGCGAAGAGCCCGTCGCGTTCTGTGCGAGCCTGATACTCAATTTCCTGTTGCACGCGATGGCAGTCTTGGAGGTGTATCTCATTCTGCGATTTATGGGAGCAGATGTTGCTGTGGTTGGCGCGCTTGCAATGGAAGGCCTAACGAAGATGATTAACCTCGTTGGCGCGCTGAGTCCGGGTAACCTCGGGACCTACGAAGGTGGGAATATGCTCATTGCAAATCTGTTTGGTGTGACAGGCACCGCGGGATTGACGTTGGCGTTGTGCCGGCGGGTGCGCTCCATCTTCTGGGCAGCCGTCGGGGCCACCTACATGACAATGACGAAGAGAGGCAGGTCGACAAGCATAGCGGAGGGGAAAGGCAATGATGAGTACCAGATTTTGCATCTCGCTTGCAATCCTGTTGCTGCTGATAGCACCTGTCACTGAGGCTCAAGGCCCGGACGAGCCGTATAGATTCTTCCGAGACTTTGTTGGCTTGAGTGAAGATCAGATAGGAGCGATCCGCTCAGGGAAGGCGGTTGCCAAGGTTATTGAGTCGCGCACTCCTGACGAAGTCTTCGTCTTCGGCTCTGTATACGTGGAGGCGAGTCCAGAGAGCTACCTCAAACTCGCCTCGGACGTCGACGCGGTGCGCAAACTCCCAGGCTATCTGGCAATTCAAGGTTTCAGTGATCCACCACAACTTTCGGACCTTGAGGGTTTCACTCTTGAAAAGCAAGACATCGAAGAACTGAAAAACTGCAAGGCGGGACATTGTGAGGTTCAACTGCCAACCGAGGCGATCGAGGGTTTTAAGCAATCCATAGACTGGTCCGCGCCTGATGCCGCCAGCAGGGTGAATCACCTGGCCCGCCAAATGGCGTTGCAAGCGCTACTCAATTACATGAATGGGGGCAACGCGGCCCTGGGAGTCTATCGCGACAAAAACCATCCTGCTGCGGTGGCGGAAACGTTTGCGGCGCTGTTAACACGACTAAGCGCACTTCCGGAATACCTCCCCGAACTGAACGAATATCTTCTTGAATATCCGAAGGCTAAGTCAGCTAACGTGCAAGCAGGCTTCTACTGGGAGAAGGTTAATTTTGGATTGAAGCCTACATTTCGGATCGTTCAGAGGGTCGTGTATCGCGGAGCAAGCCCAACGGACCCTGCTTACGCATTAGCCGAGAAGCAACTCTACGCAAGTCACTACTTCGAAACGGCACTCGATCTCACGGTCTGCGTCAGAGATGCGCAACGCCCCGGCTTCTACATCATTACCGTGAAAGGGTCGAAGCAGGCCGGCCTTACCGGATTAAAAGGAAGTATCGTTCGCAAGGCGGCCGTAGACAAAGCCCGATCTTCGCTCGGACGAGTCCTCGCGACGATAAAACAGAGGTTGGAATCGCACCCCACTCAGGTTGATTGATCGCCTTGCCGGTTCTTGCTTCCGACGCGAACCCGAAATCCTTATGTGCTGGAATATTCAGCGCGACCAATGTTTAACTTGCGCATCTTGTTTTGGAGCGTCGTTCGTTTTAGTCCGAGGCGTTCTGACGCCCCGCCTTTGCCCGATATCCTTCCGGACGCAGCCTTCAACGCGTCGACGATTACCTGCCGCTCCGCTTGCTCGAATGTCGATGATGCCGACCCAACGGTGCGGCTAGCCGTCCTCTTTAGCTGGTCGTGAGGAACTTTCAACTCGTCCCCCTGCGTGAAAATCACGCAACGCTCGATAAAGTTCTCAAGCTCCCGAATGTTTCCAGGCCAATCGTGATTCACCAACGCCTCCATTGCGTCCTTCGGGACAGACTTAATGCGCCTTTGCATTTGGCGGGACAACCGCAAAACGAAATAGTGAACTAGGAGAGGAATGTCCTCGCGCCTCTCGCGAAGCGGAGGGATCTCAATCGGGCAGACATTCAATCTGTAAAAAAGGTCTTCGCGAAATTGGTTGTTGCGTATCATGCCCTGCAGATCGCGGTGGGTTGCGGCAATCAAGCGAACGTCAACCCGGATAGTTTTCGTACTTCCCAAACGTTCAAATTCGCGTTCCTGCAGAGCGCGTAAGAGCTTTGGTTGCAGGTCAAGACTGATATCCCCGATTTCATCCAGGAAAAGTGTGCCGCGATCGGCCAACTCGAACCGACCTCGTTTCTGCATGAGTGCACCGGTGAACGCGCCCTTTTCATGCCCAAACAATTCGCTTTCGACCAGCCCGGAAGGAATAGCGGCGCAATTCAGTCGAACGAACGTGCGCTCGCGACGCGGACTGCGGTTATGAATGGTCCGAGCGAGCAGTTCCTTCCCGGTCCCGGTCTCGCCATGCAATAGCACGGTCGAGCTTGTTGTCGCGACAATCGCAATTTGATCTAGCACTCTGCGCAGCGCGGCACTCTTGCCGACGATGTCTTCGAAGTTGTGTTCCGCGCGAATTTCCGATTCGAGGTAAAGGCGTTCCTCTTCCAGACGAGCTGCCGACGCGTTCAGACGCCCGTACGCAAGCGCATTGTCCAGCGCGAGGGAGATCTGAATACTAATCTGCGTTAGCAAATCCAAGTCTTCTTGCGCGAAAGCGTCTGGCTTCCGGCTGCCGATCGCCAGCAGACCCAGCGGTGCGCTCCCGGTCGCAAGCGGAGCAACGGCGACCGAGGTTATGGATTCGGCTCGCAAGTTGTCGCGAATACTGGTCGGAAGTCTCTCGATATCGTCGACTGACAATATGTCGGCCCTGCGGGTACGAAGTTTCTCGCACTCCGTTTCAGTCAGATTCGTTGAGCCCATCTCCGCCAGCAACCCTTTGCCGTCAGGAAAATCCAGCACCACACTTTGAAGGCGATGTGAGTCCTTTTCGAGAAGCCAGAATCCCGTCAGATGATTGGCGAAATACGAACGAATCGAAGTCGAAGCCGATCGAAAAAGATCCTCCATATCCAGTTTTGAAACGACGTGATTGTTGATTTCGAGGAGTAGCCGAAGGCGGTCGCGCTCGGTAGCTAGTTCCCGCTGATACAGTTCTGCACAATCCCTAGCCAGTGCGCATTCTAGCGCAATCGCAACGTGCGACGTCAGAGAGCGGAGTAGTTCGACATCTTCGCGTACAAACTCTTGACCCCGCTCCTTGGTCACAGCCAAAAGTCCGTATTTTTGTTGGGCGGTAAACACAGGGAAAATGTAAGTGCTTCTGCCAACAGATTGGGCTGCAAACGGAGCCAACTCGGGGTGTTTCGACATTTCCTGTGATACGTCAGGCAGGAAAATTGGTTCTTGTTGCTCCAGCGCTTGCGCTGCCGCGCTAATCCGTGAAATTTTGGTGCCAATTCTGATGGCGGGAGCGTCCGCTGCCCGATCAAATTCGAGAAGATGCAAAGTCTCTTGACCACTGTCCAGAAGGTATAGGTCAGCGCCATGCAGGCGAACGCTGCTGGACAAAACGTCGCGCAGGCTGTGGAGGACGGCTCTTACTGTCGGTTGCTCGACCAGCGCGGCGGACACATCGAGCAAGGCTCGATATCTGCTATAGGCGGGCGCCAAGCCTTCCTTGTCTTCCGGCATGTGCATCAGACTAGCACCGACCGGTTCAATCGAGAACTATAACGAATATGTCAGCCAGAAGAATCCATGTTGACGAAAGGCGCGCTTTCCGCAGAAGTGCGGGGGAGAGTACACGCAAAAAAACCTGTGCCATAACTGCGACATAAAAGCCACCCGCCGACCCAGGTCAGCTGGAAGCGATGCGTTGTCGATAGATTCGGTAGACCAGAATCTGTCCCACGAATAGTCCGATGGCAAAGCAAGCGTACACCCCCAGTGCCCAAAAGCCGACTGATCCGAAGGTTGGCTGCCGGACAGCAGTCCCTATGGCCGTCGCGGCAGCTATGCACGTCGAAACAAAGAGCGCTTGCAGCGGGTCACGCCACCATCGGAGAGGGTTTCTGTTCCATGACGGACGCGGGAGCGGGTCCGCCTTCCAGCGCTTAATAGAGTATGTGACAGCCCAGAGTGCGAAGGGAGGCATGGCCAGCAGGATGATCAAGCACAAAACTGGGCCGGGGTTGGTGTGACGCAGCCTGTCTGGTGTCAGCGAGAGGTATCCCTCTCGAAACGCGTCAGCAATCAGAACCAAATTGACGACACCCCACAAATTACTCGCACCCATAAATGCTCCTCTTATTCCTGCTGGCAACCACAATTTGATGGAGGAGAATGAAAACTGAAGCCAACGCCACCAAAGAGACCGACTCCAAGAGCAAACACGCCGTGTGGTGGTTCGTGAATTCCCAGCGGGCCCATTGGATCCCAACTAATGCCGACTCCGGACGGAGATACGACTTCGATATCCCCGCTAGGCGGGTTTCCATCCTCAAGAGTAGCAGCCACTGCGGCATGGACGTGTCCTGCTTCCAAGCCAATGTGCACATTCGTCACCGCGTACAATACAGGCCGGTTTCGGGGTCCGATTCGCGCGCCGTGTACTGGAATGGATTCGTGAGCGAGCGAGCCACTGGTCGCGGTTTGCTTGCCGAAAGAGTCGTACTGGTATAAGCCAGGTGACGGGCGATCTGTTGAAGGACAGCGCGAGAAAAGCGGCGTAACTTAGGCAAACGACGCGCTTGTGGTCGGAGGCATTCTAGCCGCGCCTAGGAAAAAAGCGGAGCGAGGAAAAGTCAAAGGCCCCACGTGTAACAGGGACACGCGGGGCGCCTTGCAGGGATCGGGCGACCATCCGCAACTGCGGCGCATCTAAGTAAATGGAGTGGCGTTTTCGATCGACGCTTCTTGACGCGTTTCGTTAGTTCTTTTCCAATGCGGTCGGCCTGCCTATTACTTTTTACTACTTTTTAGAATTATGAAACGCCTGGGTCGCACAACTCATCCAATGTAATGAAGTGAGAAAGAGGTGTTATATGCGAGTGCTTTGTATGAGAGCAATCGCGAGCTTCCTCTTCTCCGCGACTCTATCTGCGCCCGCTTGGGCAAATGCGAACGCAAATTCCGCGGTACCAGGAACTCTTAATTATGTGGAAGGTAGTGTCTCGATGGGCGGGGAGACGCTCGACTCTAAGTCGATCGGTTCGGTCGTGCTGCAACCGGGCCAATCGTTGACGACGGGAAGCGGGAAGGCAGAAATCTTGCTGACCCCCGGCGTTTTCTTGCGAGTGGGGGACAACAGCAGCATGACGATGATCTCGCCGGGCCTTACGGACACAGAGGTTCGAGTCGAGCGAGGCCACGCGATGGTCGAAGTCGAGGAGATGCATCCGGAGAACGATATTCGCGTCACTGTAGATGGTGCGGCAGCGCGAATCCTGAAAACCGGGCTGTATGATTTCAACTCGGATACGGGATCGATGCGCGTGTATGACGGGCAAGCCCTCGTGAAGGACGGCGACAGGGAAGTCAAGGTGAAGGGCGGACGCGAGTTGGACTTTGCAGCGAACGGCCCGCTCAAAGCGCAGAAGTTCGACAGGAAAGCGGATGAGGAAGGCGATTTGTATCGCTGGAGCAGTCTGCGATCTGGTTATGTGGCAGAAGCGAATGTGGATGCGGCTGGGATCTACGCAACGAGCGGATGGGGTCCGTGGGGACCAGGCTGGTGGGGCGCGGGTTGGTATTGGGACCCGTGGTTCGCTGGGTACACGTTTATTCCGGGAGACGGAATTTTCTATAGCCCGTTCGGTTGGGGATTTTATTCGCCGTGGTACGTGTCTGGCGCGCCGTTTTTTGGATACGGCTACGGACGCTACGGTTACGGGGGACACTACTATCATCACTTCAGCACGGACGTGCACAACTGGGGGCCGGGAACTCATTACGTAGGAGGCCAGAATTATTCCGGTGGCATTTACCGCGGGCCTGGATCAGTGGGACGCGGCTTTCAGTCCGGACCCGGCGCGGCGGGCGGATCGCGAGGCTTTGGAGGCGCCCGTAGCGGTGGGTTTGAGGGCGGCGGCTTCCACGGAGTCGGGGGAGTTGGTGGAGGAGGCTTCCACGGTGGGGGCGGCGGGCATGGCCGCTGACAGAATGTCGGATGGAGGTACTGTCGTCAGTCTCGTTGGACTGACGACAGCGCTTCGCTAGCGCAGACTTTGAGAGAGCACAGACTGAAGTCGCTGCTACTGAGCATAGACCGTTGATCTGACCCAGCGTCTCTCTCCTTTTATCGCCGCGCAGGAACCTGATAGGCTAACCGAGAAGCACTGAGAGAACGAGCCGAAAATTGCCCGACCGCAGCGCCGCGAAACTGACTAATGAAAATCATGAGATTGCGTTTCTGCAGCGGTAATCGAGATGGGTAGCACGCGGGAAGCTTTGATGGATATAGTGTGATCCTGATTCTGCAGGACGCCTTCAACCCGAAGGAATTTCTCACGGTTGATCACTACGCGATATTTCTCGTAAAGGTCAGGATTGATAATCACGTTCGAAATTCCTGTCTCGTCTTCCAAGCTCAAAAAGACGAAGCCCTTTGCTGTTCCCGGCCGCTGCCGAGCAATTACGCATCCGGCTACCTGCGTGTATTTCCCGTCCGGCACACGAGGCAAATCGCACGCTCGTTTTACTTGTAGCTTGGATAGAGCCTCCCGGCAATACTTCATCGGATGCGGGCCAGTGCTCATGCCCGACCCGTGAAAATCCGCAACAAGACGCTCTTCGTCCGTCATCTGACGCAGTGGCGACAATTCCATTTGCTCCGGAATCGCATCCAGCAACGGGCCGGCAAGCCGGGCCGCGCTTTCCACCTGCCAAAGCGCTGTTCTTCGATGCATTCCCTTTCCAATTGAATTAAGCGCGCCGATTTCGCTGAGCGTTACCAGCTCCGTTTTCTGCAGTTCCGGGACGCGACGAACCAGATCATCAATCCCCTCGAACGGGCGTTTCTGCCTCTCCGACACAATCTTGTCCACTGCCGTCTGCCTCAGGCCGCGGACGTAACGGAACCCGATGCGCAGACATGGAATATCCTTGTCCCCTTTAATCGTGTGCTCGATGGTGCAATTCCATTCCGAATGTAGGGCGTTGATAGGTTTCACTCGCAAGCCATGCAACTGCGCATCGTGCACAAGCACTGCCGGGCTATAAAAACCCATTGGCTGATTGTTGAGCAATGCCGCCGTGAACGCTCCCAGGTAGTGGAATTTCAAATACGCGCTGGCATAGGCGATCAGAGCGAAACTCGCGGCGTGCGATTCTGGAAACCCGTAGCGCGCGAAGGAAGTAATTTGCGTGATGATCTCTTCCTGTGTTTCCAGGGCGAACCCGTTCTGCGTCATTCCGCTCCGCAGCTTGGCTTCGATTTTTTTCATACGTTCTTCCGACCGTTTGAAGCCCATCGCTCGGCGGAGGTCTTCGGCTTCACCACCTGTGAAGTTCGCCGCCACCATTGCGATGCGCAGCAGTTGTTCCTGAAACAGTGGCACTCCCAGAGTTCGTTCCAAAATCGGTTCGAGCGAAGGATGGGCGTACGAGACCGGTTCCTTGCCTTGCCGCCGATTCATGTAGGGATGCATCATCTTTCCGACAATCGGGCCGGGCCGAATGATGGCTACCTGTACCACGAGATCGTAGAACTTCACTGGCGCATTGCGCGGCAGCGACGCCATCTGCGCGCGGCTTTCCACTTGGAACATTCCAACCGTGTCCGCCTTGCGCAAGGTTTCATAGACCGGAGGATCGTCGGGAGGAAGTTGCGCTAAGTCGACCGGTTTGCCGTAGTGCTTGGGAATAAGTTCCAAGCACTCTTCGAGCACGGCCATCATGCCGAGTCCCAGCAGATCGATTTTGATGATACCCATGTCAGCGCAATCGTCCTTATCCCATTGCACGACGACGCGCCCTGCCATCGTTGCCGGTTCGAGTGGAACGACAGAATCAAGCTGCCCCTGACAGACGACCATGCCACCAGAATGTTGGCCCAAGTGTCTTGGCAAATCCTGAATGCGTTCGCACAGCTCCCAGTATTTCCGGACCCGAGGATGGTTCAGGTCGAAGCCAACTTGCTCGAAATGATTTTCGAAATTGTCAGATGGGCCGCGCCATTCTCCGCTGTTCACCACGCTCGCAAGCTGGTCGAGAGTGTCCTTATCGAATCCAAGAGCTTTGCCCACCTCTCGCGCAGCCGACCGGTCACGATAAGTAATGACGTTCGCCGTCATTGCGGCGCCGAGCTGCCCGTACCTTTGATACACGTACTGAATCGCCTTTTCTCTTTGGTCCCTGCTCGGTAGGTCGAGGTCGATGTCCGGCCACTCGCCGCGTTCCTCCGAGAGAAAACGTTCAAAGAGCAGTTTCATCCCGACCGGATCGACCGCCGTAATTCCGAGGGAATAGCAAACCGCACTGTTTGCGGCCGAACCGCGGCCTTGCACGAGGATTTTCTGTTCGCGGCAAAATCGAATAATGTCCCAGACGATCAGGAAGTACCCGGCAAGATGCAGCTTTTCGATCAGCGCCAATTCGCGCTCTACCTGGCGCTTGGCTCGTTCAAACAGATCATCGTCCTGTTTAGAGCCATACCGGTTTTGAAAGCCTTCTTCCGTGCGCTTGCGAAGAAACGAATCCATCGTTTCTCCCTCGGGAACGGGATAGCACGGAAATTCGTAGCCGAGATCAGCCAGGGTGTATTGGAGTCTTGCGGAGAGTTCGCTCGTGTTGTGAATAGCTTCCGGCAAATCCGAAAATAGCTGCATCATCTGTTCTGTCGAACGAAGATGACGCTCGTCGTTTCGTTCAAGCAGCCGGCCGGCCGTTTCGAGTTTCGAGTGATTCCGAATGCAGGTGAGCACATCCAGAATTTCGCGCTCGGCCGCCGTCGCGTAGCGAACGCCATTCGTGGCGAGAAGCGGCAGGCCCAGCGTTTCGCCAAGCCGCACCGCCGCCTGATTGCGGCGCTCTTCACGAGCGTCGTAGTGTCGCTGCAATTCGACATAAACATTCTTTCTGCCGAATATGGTCGTCAGCAGTTCAATGTCCTTTCGTGCATCCTCGAAACCCTTGTTTGAAAGCGAGGCCGCAAGCACGCCTTCCTCGCCGCCCGTCAAACACACCAGACCTTCGGCGTGTTCCGCGACCTCGTCCAGCGCCGCTGTTCCTCTTCCTTTTTCTTTCTCGCACAATTTGTAACGCGTCATCAGACGACAGAGATTCTGATATCCCGTCCGGCTCTTAACGAGCAGAGGCAACCGTACTGGCCTTGCGGGAAAAGAATTCGGCATCCACGAGGGCGGCCTTGCCAGGTTTCCAAAACCTTCTACGGAAATCTCGGCGCCGACGTGAGGCTGAATCCCTACGGACTTTGCCGCCATATGCAATCGTGGAGCACCGTAAACACCGTCGCGGTCGACCAGCGCAATGGCTGGCTGTTCCAGCTCCTTCGCGCGAGAAACCAGGTCTTCCGGGCGCGAAGCACCTTCCAGAAAACTGAATGCGGAAGCGGAATGTAACTCGACGTAGTTCAATCGTAGATTCCTTCCACGAACCAGCGCTTCGCACGCAGGTCCTTATAAACTCGATACAGTGCAGTCTCGTTTTCACTATTCCCCGAGAGTTCCGCTCGAACCTTGGGACGTAACGTCCTTATCTCGATGTCCCACTCCTCGCGCGCCCATGCCGTTCCAGACCACCAGTCACCTTTTCTTTTCCACGGTCCCGCGAACGCGAGGATCCGCCGGCGAATACCCTCGCAACTGAGAAACGTCGGCCTTCCTCCTCGAAACTCGAGCGTCGCCGGAAGTGGAGGCCGGTAAATGCGCATCACAGCAGTAGTTTGCTTTTCACCGCCAGCGCGTTTTTCCTTCATTTCCGGTAAGACAAAACGGTTTTGTTGAAAAGAATCGGGACCATGCGTATCGAGCAGAACCGGCGCCCCTACTCGGCCTTCCCCAACTATGTTTTGGATTCGCGCGAGCGTAATTCCTAGACGCTCTGGGTCGGGAGATCGGGGCAGAAATAACCCGAGCTGCTGCGAAGGTGCTCTCGCAGGAGTCGTCAACATCGAGACCGCAGCGACAGGCGCGGACGGAGGGTGCGCTTCGAGATCGAGCCGCAAGAGTTTCAAGAGAAGCTTGCCGTCTCGCGCCGGCACCGGAAGCCGCAGTGTCCGGACGTGATAAACAGGTTCCTTCCTCCGCGAGTCGTTTCGTTCGATCGTGAGGGTAACTTTGATCTCTCCGATGGAAAGAATGTGCAAGCGCAGCCGTGCAAACAGTTGTTCGAGCAGCCTGTTCAGGACGAAGAGCAACGGCTCCAGCAAGTCCACTGGAGACTCCAAGTCCATGTGCTCTTCAAAAGTCGATGGAAAATCCTTGGCGATCAGAGGATGAGCGTTCGCGCCCTGCGCCAATCGCCACCAGCGGAGCCCTTCCTGTCCGAGTCGCTCGACAATCGCAATTTCAGGGAGAGCCGCGAATTCTTTGCACGTCCGGACGCCCCAGCGCCTCAACGTTTCGACGAACTCCAACGGAATGCGCAGACCTTCGAGCGAAAGCCGTCCCATCTGAAGTCTTTCGTCTCCGGCTGGAATCACCGTCACTCCAAGGAAGCCTTGTGCCGCGCATACCGCAGCTAAGGGATTTCCGGCAACGGCAACGTTTGCCTCAAGGCCGACTTCCGAAGCGATACGCTTCAAGTCGTGCGCGATCTTCTCCGGAGAACCGAAGAGCTTTTCGCAGCCGGCCAGGTCGAGCACGACCGTGTCGCAAAAATCCTCCTCCTCGCGTTTTGGCCCATCCTCAGCGCGGGGGGAAATCGCCCACGCACAGTCGAGAAGCGCGGCATAGGCGCTCGCTTCCTGAGAAAGGGAGCGCCATCGCCAGGCGACACCTTGCAACGCTTCTGCCTGCACTTTCGTCATTGCGGTTTCAACGCCCAGTTCCCTGGCTCGGCGATTGGTGGCAAATACTTTCGTCAGCGGCGCTGCGCCCGCGAGGATCGCAACTCCTTTTTCTCGAAGGCCCGGCTCAAGGCGAACGACTGCCTGCACGGGAAAATCCGGAACGAATAGAGATGCGAAAGCCAACGTGCGTCCCCTGAACTTGGTAAAGGAAAGGGAAACAAATCGGACCTCTAGCGGTTTATGGTGCGTGCGTCTTCCAGCGAGCGGAATCGGCGGGTTGCGACAACACTCGTGAACGCGTCACTTCTCCCTGAACTTCAAACCCCTCGAAAGTCGAGATCTCGGTTTCAACAGTTGCCGCAGCACGGCTCCAGTTGTCTATTCTTCGTTGGCACCGGAGAACCAGCGAAGCGCAGCTTTTCGCGCAGGACTCTTCTCCTAGCAGAAGAAGAATGGTCGGGGTGTTCTCAATCGCACGACGAAAACGAATCCACGTACTCAATTCGATGCGACGCGCATCTACCCAGGAGATTCCTCCAAGATCGAAGACCACCACACCCCATCCGCCGCCGTGCAGCAGCAAGTCGGTCGATTTCAGCGCTTGTTCGAGCCGCTTCCACGGCTTTGTACGTCTGGTTTCCTGTCGCACTGCGTGCGTTGGATAGGTTTCGCGCAGAGACGGTAAAGATCGCGGAGGCCGCATGCCTCGCCGGGGAGGTTCTCTGTCTCTCTCGACCTGTTCTCCCGCGCACCGAGCGACGACATGGATTCGCGTCGGCTCTGCGAATGCGGTTTGCTTCCCGACCAGGCCAGTAATGGCCTTATCGACTCTGCGCATCAGTTCGCGCGGATGTCGCCAACCATGTACTTGCACCGGCTTTTTGCTCGCGGAACCGAGAGTTTTTCTGATTTCTTTGTCCGAAGGAGCAAAGTACGAAGAGCCCTTGAGATCCGGTTCTCGGTCCCCCATTTCTCCACATCGGATCCAAAGCAGTCGAGGTAATTCCACTCCCGCAGCCGCGAGAGAAATCGGGTCGAGAGAATCCGAAACATCAACGAACGCGCATGCCTCCTGCCGTTCCGTAGCTTGCCCAAGCAAGGAGAAAGCCAGGCTCGTCCGCCCGGACGACGCAGGGCCGCACAATTCCACGAGAGACCCGCGGGGAAAACCGCCACCGAGCACCTCGTCGAGTTCTCCGACTCCGCTTGGCTGGAGTTCAACCTCCACGCGGTGCTGAAATCCTTCGAGCCCCCTTCCGATGAGACCTGTATCGAGTTTTCCGGACTTGCGCGAGAGGGCCATCATAGGAGTCTCTATATTCGCCTTTTGTTCGTCTACCGCTAGATTGTCGTCCGGAAGAGGGGAGTTGTCAACAGTCTGGCGCGTCCTTCGGTAGTCGATGAAGTTGCAGAAAGGCGGCTGCGGCGTCGCGGGCACGTCGCGCGATTTCGCGGGGGTTCGGTCGCTCGGCGACGCCGAGCAGCAGGCTGACCATCAAATGGCCCCAGAGCAGCCCGCCGAACTGCTCGGCAAGTTCGGCGGGACGGCCTGTGAGCAGGCCGGACGCCTGGGCCCGCACAATGATTTCACGCAAGGCGGCGCGGCTTGCCTCGCGTCCTCTCGAGTCGAGCGCACGAGCCACTTCGGGGGCCTGAACCACCTCGGCGATGGCCAGCCGGAACACCGCAATGACCTCGGGATCGCTTATCTCGCGGACGAGCCTCGCCCCGAAAGAAGCCAGCACCTGCTCTAGGGTCTCGCGATCGCGCAGCACGGGCAGGTCCGCGGGCACGTCAAATCGCTTGGCGCGCTCGCCGATGCAAGCGATCAGCATTTCCTGTTTGTTGCCAACCAGCGCGTAAAGCTCTCGCTTCGAAACGCGCGCGCGCGTCGCGATCTCAAGAGTGCTGGTCGTGGCATAGCCGCTCTCCCTGAACGCTCGAAAGGCCGCATCCAGGATGCGCTTGCGCACCGCAGTTTCGTCGCCGCCTTTCTGGCGGCGTTTTGACATCGATGCCGTAACCATCACCCTCTCCCTGTAGACGCTGGTACCATATAGTACCACTATCTTTATTCTCGGGCGTAACCTTTTCTCCTCGCGAGCGTCTAAACTAGCGTTTGGTACCCGTTGGTACCACGCAAGATCCAACGTGAGGAATCAAAAGGAGCTGAACAATGAAGATGGAAATGTGGTACCTGCTGCTGGCGTTCGCGACGGTCCTGGCGCCTATGGCGCAAGGCCAGTCCAAGCCACCGCGGCCCAAGATCACCGGCGTGCTGACGATCCTTACGCCAAAACCGGGGGTTACTGTCGAGCAAGTCATGAAAATCATGCCCGCCGAAATTCGTGCGACCGTTCCCCTGTATCTCGACGGCAAGATTCAGCAGTGGTTCACGCGCGGCGACGGCAAGGGCGTCATCTTCCTACTGAACTGCAAGGACGTGGAGGAGGCTCGGGCCCTCATGGAAAGCCTGCCGCTCTCGAAGGAAAACCTCGTGGACGAGCAGTTCATTCCGGTCGGGCCACTCTTGCCACTCGGGATACTACTGCGAGATAGCGCGGCCAATAAGTGAACTCGGCCGTAGAGCGTCTCCCTGTTCAGCGGACCTTGGCGCGAGACTGCGCATGAGCAGACACTTCCTCGCGTTCAGGAAGGGACCAAATAGATTTCAGGCGCTCGACACATTTCAAGAAGTGGTAGCACGAATTGCACCGGAAAGGATCGATCATGCCATCTCCAGTTTTGTTTGGAATCAGTGCAGCGCTCGGTTTGGTTGTTTGGGGAGCAGTAGCGTGGCACTATATTTGGCCAGCGTTAAGGGAACGCCCCAGCCCCGAGAATCTGAAGCCCATCCTACTGCTGCATGGGTTCAGGTTCCTCGGATTGGCATTTGTGGTGGCGGGTGTTGTATCTCCACAGTTACCTACCACATTTGCTCAACCAGTAGCTTACGGTGATCTCATAAGCGCCATTCTGGCTTTGCTCGCCCTAGCTACCCTGGGAACCTACACAGGGACAGTGCTGACCTGGGTTTTCAATACCTTCGGAACTGCCGACCTGCTCTTCGCCTTTTACCAGGGAAGCCGCATATCACTTCCAGATACCCAAGGCTTGTTAGGCGCTGGTTATTTCATCATGACTGCCTACGTGCCTCTGCTGCTCATAACCCATGGCTTAACGTTCCGAATACTGCTACGAGCCAAGGCTGTCGCTCCCTCACCGAGCAAAGTACGTACCGCTTGACCCAGAACTTGGTCCAAGTGGCACGGAACGATAGTTTCCGGGTTGCCTCCATCCAGAATCGATCGGGTCGGCTGCAACGTGCTGCGCCCCACTATAATTGCCCGCGGGATGGCTCTTACATCCGGCACGAGACTCGGCCCCTATGAAATTCAATCGCCGTTAGGCACAGGCATCAGTGGAGCTCTTATTCCTCAGGGCGATAAATCTACAGGGGTCGTCTGGGAGTCCCCCGCGTGCAGTTTCAAAATCCAACCGCATTGGGCGTATGACGGGCAACGGCTAAGGGTTGCCGAAACCCGACCAGAACCTCACGTTTTGCTTCCACAATGCCTTTTGTAGGACGGGAGCCGGAGCACCTGATCCCTTGACAGAGGCTGCTAACCGTTCGACACTTGCATAGTCTGACTATGTCACGGGGTGATGATTTGCACCGAGACGAGATTCCTCCCGGAACACTTTATCTGTTGATCTTGAGAACTTTGGCGCGCTCCGGCGAGATGCATGGATATGAGATCGCCAATTCCATCCAGCGGATATCGGATGACGTTCTCCAGGTCGAAGAAGGCTCGTTGTATCCCGCTTTGCAGCGGATGCTCATCAAGGGATGGGTGAGCGCGAAGTGGGGCACGACGGCTGGGAACCGCCGCGCTCGTTACTACCAGCTGACGGCAGCAGGCCGCAAACAATTGGCCGTTGAGATGTCACAGTTCGAACGCGTCATCGGCGCGATCACACGTGTGATTGAAGCGCTCTGAAAGGAGTTCGGGCATGAACTGGCTGCGCGAAGTTGCAAGACGACTCCGGATGCTCATGCATCGGCGCCAATTCGACGCGGACCTCGAAGAAGAGATGCGGCTACATTTGGAGTTGCGCCAGCAGGAACATCTCGAGTCGGGCATGACCGCAGACTCTGCTCGGGCCGCCGCCCGGCGTCGGTTTGGCAACGTAACCGCGCTCAGGGAGAAAAGTCACATGGCGTGGGGCTGGGGATGGTTCGAGCACCTCGTGCAGGACGTGCGCTACTGCCTCCGCATGCTGCGCAAATCTCCGGGTTTCACCGCTGCCGCGGTTCTCACTCTCGCCCTCGGCATAGGCGCCAACACCGCCATCTTCAGCACGATTGACGCAGTGCTCCTACGCCAGCTGCCGTTTGCGAACGCCGATCGGCTCGTTTTTGTCTGGGCCACGGACGCGCAACGAGGTGTCAACGAGGATGTCACCTCCTTTCCGAACTTCGAGGATTGGAGGGCTCAAAGCAAGAGTTTCGAGGCCATGGCCGCCTTCACGACGCGCAGGGCAATGCTCTCTGATGGTGAAAAGGCCGAGATGGCTCCTGCCGTTCAAGGCACTCCCGGAATTTTTGAGCTGTTTGGTGTGTCCCCCGTGCTCGGGCGCACGTTCCGGCCCGAAGAAATGGAAGCTGGCGGATCGCACGTAGTCGTTCTGGGCGATGCGTTTTGGAAGGAGCGCTTCGGCGCTCGCGCCGACGTGCTCGGCCAGACGCTCCGCGTCAATGAAGAGCCTTACAGGATTGTCGGAGTGATGCCACCGGGTTTCCGAATCAGTCGAGACAAACCGGAGCGGATTTACGTGCCGCTGGTACGCGACCCCAGTCGGGGGCACGGTTTTCTGATGGTGCTTGGCCGGCTGCGGCCACGCGTTTCCATTGGCGAAGCACAAACCGAGATGAGCGTGATCGCGAGGCGCCTTGCCGATGCGTATCCAAAGCAGAACGGCGGCGCAGGCGCGAATATCGTTCCGCTGGTGGACGCCATGGCCGGCGGCGCGAAAACTGGCATGATGATTTTTCTTGGTGTCGCGACCTTGGTGTTGCTCATTGCCTGCACCAACGTGGCCAACCTGATGCTCGCACGCAGCGCGTCGCGTATGAAGGAAATGGCGGTGCGCGCGGCGTTGGGCGCGGGGCGCAGGCGAATCCTTCAACAATTGTTGACCGAGAGCACTGTTCTAGCCCTCGGGGGTGGCGTAGCGGGCTTACTGGTCTCCAGCTGGATGGCGCGCGCCCTGGTTGCTTCGCTGAGGCAATTTAACGTGCCGCGGCTCGCCGACACTCATACCGATGCTCTGGTGCTGGGCTTCACGCTCGTGGTATCGCTGGTCACGGGAATCTTTTTCGGAGCCGTTCTTGGGTTTTCCGCCGGCTCGTCGAAGCTGAATGATGTGCTGCGTGAGTCCAGCCGTTCGGCAACCGAAGGCGCGCGAGGCCGGCGCTTGCGCAGCGCACTAGTCTTAGCCGAAACAGCCATGGCGCTTGTTCTCCTGGCCGCGGCGGGGGTGCTGCTGAAGAGCATTCTCGTCATGCGCAGCACCGCCCCGGGTTTCCGGAGCGAAAACATGCTGGCAGTTGAATTCTGGTTGCCGGCAAGAAGGTTTGCCCACGATCCCGAGCGGATTCAGTTTTTCAAGAGCGCGCTGGCGCGCGCCGAAACAGTGCACGGCGTTCGCTCGGTCGCGTTGGTTGCCGACCTTCCGCTCGGAGGTGGTTCCGACTCGCTCGGTTTTCACATTCCAGGCAAACCGGACCCGGCGCCCGACAAACCCTTTCAGTCCTTGTTCAACGTTGCGAGCGCAGGATACTTCCGCACGATGGGAATCCCGCTGCGGGCCGGGCGCGAGTTCGGCGACCTCGATTCGACAAACACGGCGCCAGTGGTTGTGATCAACGAGTCGGCCGCGCGGCGTTTCTGGCCTGGCGAAGACCCCCTCGGGAAACACATCAGCTTGCCAGACACGACCGTGCTCACGGTGATCGGAGTCGCGGGTGACACGCGCCAACTCAGCCTGGGGGCGGCGCCCCGACCGGAAATCTTTCTCAGTTACATGCAGCCGGGCCCCCCGTGGTCGTGGTTGGTGATGGTCGCGCGTACGGATGGAGATCCCGCGCCGCTGGCGGCAACGCTCAAAAGCGCGGTGCAACAGGTGGACGCCGGCGTGCCCGTCACCGATATTCGCTCCATGGACGATGTTCTCGCCCTTTCCTTGGCGCAGCCACAGCTTTTCGCCGGATTGGTCACGGCGTTTGCCGCGCTCGCGCTGATGCTTGCCGCTGTCGGGTTGTACGGGGTCGTGTCTTACACCGTGGCGCAGCGCACTCACGAGATGGGCATCCGCGTGGCGTTGGGCGCGCATCGCCGCGATGTCTTGTCTCTGGTTTTGAAGCAAGGCTTGGGACTCACACTCGGCGGCGCTTTGGTCGGAATGCTGTGTGCGTTGGGCGCGACGCGATTGCTGGTCCACTTGGTGCCCAGCATTCGTCCCGGTGACCCTCTCACGCTCACAGCAGTTTCCGCGTTGCTACTGGGCGTGGCGCTTGCCGCAAGCTATCTTCCCGCACGCCGAGCCATGAAAGTCGATCCGGCAATCGCGCTTCGCTATGAATGATGG
>Ga0307478_10000895_pt1 | contig 28110 bp, 22 predicted proteins | sample atmos_gasesECM4C_2_FD_203713 | JGI IMG/M metagenome (GOLD analysis project Ga0307478, IMG submission 203713) | Hardwood forest soil microbial communities from Morgan-Monroe State Forest, Indiana, United States - atmos_gasesECM4C_05 | ecosystem: Environmental > Terrestrial > Soil > Temperate...
GCTGGCGCTCAGTCGGCACTGCTCCGGCACGCCTACGCGGATTTGGGCGGATGACGGGCCACTCGGTAATGAGGCCATGCTCCTGTCCGCATTTTTCCCTCGTGGCGATGTGCGCCAGACCAGGACAGCGGCTGATAGGTTTGAACGGTAGATGTGGGCGAGTGAAGGCGCAACATGTTGCGCCACCGCAAAGGATTCGGCGGGAATTGGTTCTTGGTTATTTTCTGCCGATGAAGCGGACGCGGAGGGTGAAGGCGCGGCCTTGGCCGCCGGAGAAGGCGCCGAAATTGGGGGCGTCGATGTTGTTGACAACGGTGTCGGGATTTTGGCGGTTGAGGGCGTTGACAGCTTCGACGCGGACACCCCAGAGGTAGCCGCGGAAGCCGAATTTCTTTTCGATACCGAGGTTGAGGCTGGCGTAGGCGGGGAAGCGGGAGGAGTTAGGCGGGCCGACGATTTGCTGATCGAGGTTGATGACGCTGAAGGGATAGCCGGTGCGGTACTCGAAGAAATAGCTGAGCTGGATGGCCCAGATGTGAGTGGGAGCCCAGCCCCAGGTTAAGAGGCGGTTGGGAGCGTCCCAGGCGACGGGGCCGGGTTGTTGGGCGACATAGAAGATAGAGCCGAGGGCGGGGTTGAGGACTTGATTGGAGTTGGCGATGGAGCGAGTGTAGGCGGCGTAGACTTGGGTGTTTTCGGAGAAAACGTGGAGGACGGAAACGGCGGCGGAGCGGTAGCGGTCTTTGCGGGTGTCTTGAAGGAGGAAAATGCCGCCGGGTTCGGAGGGTTGCTGGTCGACGTAGACGAAGCCGTGAGAGCCGTTGCGGGCGAGGAGATTGAAGGTGAGAAGCGTGTTGTGGGCGAATTTTTGCTGCCAGGCGGCGCTGGAAATGTTGAAGCGGGGTTGTTGAAGGCCGGATGCGGGGAATGTGAACTGGCTGACTACCGTGCTGGTTACTACGGGGGGCCCGGGAGCGACGATGGCGGAGTCGTAGAACGTGTCGATCTGGCGCTGATCGAGAGTTTGGCCGATGAGGGAGAGATTGAGCGGGGCGTTGTAAATACCCCAGCCGAAGGAAATTTTTGAGGTGTCGTCGCCGAAGGGGAGGACGTTGGCGGAGACGCGCGGGCCAGCCATGGCGCTTTGCGTGAAGCGATCCCAGTCGGTGCGCAAGCCTACTTGAAAAACGAAGTGCTTCGAGAACGACCATGTGTCCTGAAGGTAGCCGCCAGCTTGGGTGTTCGAGACTTGCGGGGCGGCAGGGCCTGCAAACGTGGAGTTCTGAACCAGGCAGCCGGGGATGGGCGAGACGCAAGGAGCTCCGGTTGGCAGACCGCCTAGAAAGGCTTGGAGGGCTTCGATTTCGGTGCGCTGGGCGGAGAGAGAATAAGTTAGGGCGGCGACGTTGGCGCCTGCGGCGAGTTGGTGAGTGCCGTGCCAGTGGCGTGTGGCGGCGGGCATACCGGCAACGGCTTGGAGACGGCGGCCGAGCTGATGGAGGCGCTGGAAATAATTGCCGGTGGAGCCATTGACGAGGAGGACGTAGGGTTGCGTGCCTTGGGGGATGAAGTCGAGGATGCTTTCGTCGGCGGCGATGCCGAAATCGAAGAGGGTGTCGAAGAGCCAGAGCTGGTCTTTGAGAGAGGCGAGGTAGCGGCGCTGATCTCCGGTGACCGTGGTGGAGACTGGATCGAGAGCGTCTAAGCCGAGATTGGTGCCGCGGGCGTAGTTGTAGAGCAAGCTCGCATGAAGAATTTGCTTGGGAGTGATGTTGTATTGGAGACGGAGGAGATTGTCGCCGCCCCAGGACTCCCAGGTGTTGGCGCCGGAGGGTTGTTGTTTGACGACCGCGAAGGTGTGCTGGAGGCTGATGGAATTGGAGAACCAGAAGCGGCCGCGCTCGATGGGGCCGGAGAAAGTGAAGCGGGGATACCAGTCACCGAGATGGACGCCTTCCTGAACGTTGATGCCGGGGGCGGGATTGGTGGTGCCGAAGCGCCAGCGGTCGTCGCCATCGGGAGTTTCGAAGCTAAGGATGCTTGTGCCGGAATGAGGGTAGGCGGCTCCGAAGCTGCCTGTTTGGACTTCGGCGGCGCGCGTGGCGTCGACGTTGAAGCGGGAGGTGAGCTGGCCATTTACGGGGTCGCCGATTTCGAAACCGTCGAGGAGATATTGGGTTTCGCCGGAGCGGGCGCCAGCGATATGGAGATTGTTCGCGTTGTCCTGCGTGATCTCGGGCAACGCGGTCAGGCTTTGCGCGAGGATGTGGGGGCTGGGGACGGGAATATCGCGGATGTCGCGGGCGGTGAGGGTGTTGCGCTGGGCAGTGTCCTGGGGATCAATTTGGTTGGCGGGAGCGGTGACTTGCACGTGCTCGTGAACTTCTTCGGCGTGGTTTAGCGTGAGATTGAGTTCGTTGGGGCCCGGTTGAAGAGTGACAGCCCGGTTGGCGATTACGAAGAAGCCTTCTTTGCGGACTTCCAGTTTGTAATCGCCTGCGGGAAGATTTTTGAGAGTGAAGCGGCCGGCGCCGTCGGTTTCCGTGCGGTAGACGTGGGCGGAGTTGTCTTCGAGTTTTAGCTGGGCGGCGGGGACGGGGACGCCGTTTTCATCCAGGACGAGACCGGTGCAGCCGGCCAAGTCCGCGGCGCGAGTTGGTACGGATGTGGGGCTGGCAAGGCAGGCGAGACTGGCGAATGCGAGAGTAAGTAGGCGAGCAAAACCCATACCACACCCGGTGAGCTTGGGCCTGGATTTATTAAACTACGGAATGTTCGGACGAGGATTTTAATTGTATGAGCAGTTGCTCAGCTTGGCAGATGGGGCAGATGGGATAGCTAGCCCGCGTGAACCAAGACCCATGCTAAAATGTACGAGCAATAGGCCCGTAGCTCAGTTGGTTAGAGCGCGTCCTTGACACGGACGAGGTCTGCGGTTCGAGTCCGCACGGGCCTACCACTTCCTTCCTATGTGTCAGGCCGCTCATCGACAAGAACGAATCCACGCGGGCTTTCCAGCGAACTAATTTGAACAGGACACCGAGTTGATCGATGACGACCGTAAAGATTGATGCGGAGCTGAAGGCGAAATGCCCGCGGGTGGCGTTGGCGTGCGTGACGGCGGAGGTTTTGGCTGGGGAAACGCCGGCGGGATTGGACCAAGAGCTGCGTGCCTGTGAAGAGAAAATTTTGAAATTGGGGGAGCCGAAGGCGGTGCTGGAGGCGCCGGCGATTTTGGCGACGCGGGCGGCGTACAAGGCGCTGGGGAAGGACCCGGCGAGGTATCGGGGATCGGCGGAGGCGCTGTTGCGACGGGTGATCGCGGGGAAGGGATTGCCGCGCATCAATAATGTGGTGGACGTGATCAACTACGTGAGCGTCGATAGCCGGTTGCCGGTGGGGCTCTATGATTTGGCGCACGTGCAAGGCGATATTGTGTTTCGAGCTGGGCGGGCTGGCGAGACTTACAAGGGAATCGGAAAATACGATTTGAATTTGGAGGGATTGCCGGTGTTTTGCGATGCGGTGGGGCCGCATGGGAGTCCGACTAGCGACTCGGAGCGGACCATGGTGACGGAGGCGACGAAACGAGTCATGGCGATTATTATTTCCTTCGGTGGGCCGAAAGACATTTCGTCCGATTTAGTGAAAAGCTTGGCAGTGTGGGGACACGTAACGTGCTCCCTCATGGAGATACACGCTGCGGCTCGAGAACCCCACTGGGAGATCGTGGAATAATGCATGGACGCTACCGGTGAACGGGCTCGGCAAGTTGAGACTCGTCTGCGGGAGGGCGCATTTTTTAGGCCCATCCGGTGCGCCACCAGGCACAAATGAGCGGCTTCGCGGGAGAGCTCTGTTGTATCCTTTATTCTGAAAGCAGTGGTTATCGATCATGGCGGACCAAGAAATCATCTTTACAGCGGAGGACGCTCCAGAGGGCGGCTACACAGCTCGAGCGCTCGGACACGCTATCTTCACGCAAGGTGAGACGCTCGAGGAGCTACGCCAGATGGTGCGAGACGCTGTCAACTGCCACTTTGAGCAAGAGAACAAACCACGCCTCATCCGGCTCCACATGGTAAAGGATGAGGTCATCGTGGCGTGAAACTCCCGCGCGCCCTTTCTGGTCGGGAATTCGCGACATCAAATCACGGTGCCCGCGCACATTTCGTTAAAGGTGCGCACGCCGAGTGGAATCCTCTCCGAAGTTGCTACCTACCTCGGAATAAGCAAAGAGAATGTCGCCGAAGAACTGTTCGGCTAAATCCCACGCATCCAGAAATCGATTACTGATTGAGGGGCTGCACGAGTTGAGACTCATCCGCGGGGACGCGGTGGTTGAGGAGGCCGCGGGCGGCTAGGAGTTCGGCGTTGAGGAGGGCGGCTCCCGCGGCGCCGCGAACAAGATTGTGCGAGAGCAGTGTGAGCTTGATGTCGAGGAGCGGGCATTCGCGGACACGGCCGACGACGGCGGCCATGCCGTTTCCTACGTGGACGTCGCGGCGGGGTTGCGGGCGGTCTTCACCGTCCAGGACGACTACGGGATGACGGATGGCGGAGGGTAGGGAGGCAAGTTCGGCGGCTACCTCAAAATTGCGCAGCGCTTCGCGGACTTCTTTTAGACAGGCAATTTTTTTCAGGCTCACCGAGATGCATTCAAGGTGGCCTTCAAGCACGGGAACGCGATTGCAGTGGGCGCTGAGGCCGAGGCCGGCGTCGATGAAACGGGCGCCATCCCATTTGCCTAGCAGCTTTTGCGGTTCGGACTCCATTTTTTCTTCTTCGCCGCTGATGTAGGGGATGACGTTGGCGTGAATGTCCATGGAGGCGACGCCGGGATAGCCAGCGCCGGAGACGGCTTGCAGCGTGACAGCGAAAACTTTTTCGAGGCCGAAAGCGTCAGCCAGCGGCTTAAGCACGAGAACGAGACCGGCCGTCGAACAATTCGGGTTGGTGACGATGAAGCCGCCGTCGTAGCCGCGATTTTTTTGTTGCGTGCGGACGGCATCGAGATGCGAAGCGTTTACTTCAGGAATTAGTAAGGGAACGTCGGGATCCATGCGGTGGTTCTTGGAGTTGCTGACGACGGGATAGCCGGCGCGGGCGAAGTCTTCCTCGGCGGCGCCGGCGACGGAAGAATCGAGCGCGGAAAAGACGAAGTCGCATTCGAGGTTGGGATCGAGGCTTTTGACGACAAGGCTACGCGCTGCGTGCGGGACGGGGCCGTCGAGATGCCAGCGGACAGCTTCGGCGTAGCTCTTGCCGGACGAGCGTTCGGACGCGGCAACTTCCGCAAGCTCGAACCAGGGATGATCGGCGAGAAGTTTTACCAGGCGCTGCCCGACGAGGCCTGTTGCGCCCAAAACACCGGCGCGCCATTTTTTCGCCGCTCCGCCAGGCAAGGGACTCTCTTCTATCTGGGCACCCTGCTGCGCCATGCCCCCCTTATCACCATTTTCCGAGGAATGCGCGCTCACGCCGCACCTCCGTGTTGCGCACGGTCATTTGCATGCTGAGGAAGGCCGATGCGCGTTCCTCGAACATGCGGCTTGAATGTGTTGCGAATCCAGATGGTCATTTCCGTTTCGGCGGCCAGTGGCAGTACGTGTGGATGAAGAACCTTGGCGCCACTAGCGGCCAGAGCGTGTGCTTCATCATAGCTCAGGTCGTGGAGAAGTTTAGCTTCGGCAGAGGCATGCGGATTAGCGGTGTAAATCCCATCGACATCGGTCCAGATGACGAGTTCTTCGGCGTCGACAACATCCGCAATGATAGCGCCGGAAAAATCGGAGCTGTTGCGGCCAAGCGTGGTGATGCGGCCGTCGGGAGTCGCGCCGATGAAGCCGGTAACGACGGGGACCAGGCCTGCTTCGAGGAGCGGAAGAAGAACGGCACGGCCGCGCTCCCTGGTCTCCTCCAGATGAGGCTTGGCGTCGCGGAATGTATCGCAGGTGAGGACGAAATCGGAGGAAGACACAGGGACAGCGGCGACGCCGGATTTTTCGAGAGCGGCGGCGAAGAGACGTACGCTGAACCGTTCACCGAAGGAGGCGAGGCGATCGGCGAGTTCGCCGGTCGCCGCGACATGGCCATCCAGCTGCACTTCATGGAGAAGATCGCGACCGAGAAGCTGAAGGCTGCGGCGAACACGCTCGTGCTGTTCATCAGAGAGCAGAAGATCCTGAAGCACGTTGAAGTGGAGATGAATGACGCCTTCGGCTTCATTGCGCGCATGAGACAGTTTTCCATCGGCTAGAGCGCGGGAGATGGAGAGAAGGCGATCGGTGACGCCCTTCATCGCGGAGACAACGACGATGACGTTCGAGGATTGGGCAGCCGCGCGGACGAGGCCGGCGGCGTGCGACATGCGCTCGGCTCCAAGAAGCGAGCTGCCGCCGAACTTTAAGGCGACGACATTGTGGTGAGGACTTACCTGCCTGCCGCTGGCAGCGACAACGAAGTGGCCAGCTAAGGAAGCTTCCGCTTCGACGTTTTCTTGCACGTGTTCGGGACTCATGACGTCCGCTCCTGGTTTCCGTTGGAGCGTCGCTGGCGGGGGTTTAAAAGAAGAAACCCACCGCCAGGTTCGCTTCAGGCGGTGGGTTGGAAACTTTTTCTAGCTTGCTAGCTGTTTCTCCACGCGCCGGAAGCGAAAATAGTGGACTTCGCCTTAGTCGAGGTAGTCGACATAGACGTCGTCGTAGTAATTCGCTTCGTCGCGATGGAAATCATACCGAGAGAAAGATTAGCACAAGAAAAATGGGACGCAAAGCGAAAGTTTGGCAAAGATGTTTACAAACCCGTCTGCAGCTCCAGAGCGTGAAAGAGCAAGCTGGAACACGTGAGGCCGGACTCGGCTTTTTGGAGTTCCGAGATGTCGAGAGGTGTGACGTGGAAGCGGTTGGCTTCCATGCGGGCACGCGTTCGAGGGAAGGACGCGGGAAAAATGACGGTGCTTCCCAGGGCCAGGGCGTTGCCGGCGTGTGGTTCGGTGGGATCGACGTCGATCCAGTCGTAGGCGGAAAAGGGCGCTGGATCGAACCAGTCGCGGTTGGCGAGGAGCATATTGCGGCCGAGGAATGTGACGGCGGACTTGAGATGCAGGCAGCCGGTCACGGGGACGGCGATGACTTCGTACTCCAGCGGCGCGAGGATAGCGGCGAGCTGGCGGATGCCATCGGCGTTGCTGCGTTTGGTGAGACCGACGAATAATTTGCGGCCAATGCGCAGAATATCGCCACCCTCAAGGGTGCCAGGAAGCGTGATGTACTCAAGTTTGCGAAATTTGGAGATGGCTTGCGCGAGGGACGTGGCTTCGGGGCGGCGGGACTCGGTGCCGAGCGGGAAAATGATGGCGAGTTCATCGAGGACGACGGCGGGATCTTCGACAAACATAGAATCGGGAAGATGCGGCTCGGCGGGGAGGGAAATGACACGAGCGCCGAGTTTTTCCAAAAGCATTTCGTAAGCGTGATGCTGCTCGCGAGCAATTTCTAGATCAATCCGCTGGCGAGTAACGAAGCTTAATTCGCAGTTTACGATAGCGGGACTGACGGCGCGCGTGATGGCAGTGAGCACGATGCGAGGGGAAGTTTACACGAGAACCTCGCAGAGAGATGCACCTTCGCGGGTGCGGCATGCTCGCAAAAGTCTACGACGAGATCCTAGGGCCAACGCGTGGCTTGCGCAAAATGCGAAATCCAAAGAGTGGTTATGGTGATACCGGCGCCAAGAAGCATGCCGGCAAGGATCAGTCCTACGACGCCAATCGGGATCCAAAACCCGGAGCGTGAGGCAGCAGGTTCACCCTGGAGAACGGGAGTCAAGGTTGAGGCGCCGGTCTCCGGAGCGCCGCTAAGTACAACTGCTGCGCAGGGAACATCGGTTGCCTCGGAGGGCACCACAAGACAGTACCCTTTCCGCGGAATCGTCTCAATGTAGAGGGGCTTGTCCGTGGAATCGCCCAGTGCCTGGCGAAGCTTGTTCACCGTCGTGTTGACGTTCGCGTCGTAGTTTACGTGTGTGTCGGCGGGCCAGAGGCGCTGGCGCAGTTCCTCGCGGGTAACAACCTCGCCCGGCTTCTCAAGGAGCGCGACCAGGACTTGATACACTTTGCCCTGAAGTTTTAGGCGAGAGCCATCTTTGGATACTTCTTGACGCCGCTGATCCACCTGAAACGGGCCGAAACGCATAAAACGAGGGCCTGAAAGAGGCGCGAGGTTTGGTCGTTCTTCCATCGCGGTATGCAGCGTTGGGATTAAATTCGGAATCATACACCCCATCCTCTATAGGCATTAGACGCAAAGAATGTCCAGGTGTTTGCAGGAGAATACGAAATTTCGACAGAGAGGTTCCCTTTTTTATGCAAAAGCAGTTTCAAGCAAGCAGAGAAGTGGCGGAGAGGTGTAAAAGCTGTGAGGTGGCTGCCAGCCAGAGTGCAGTTCTTGGCAGTCGATGGACCGGCCGATGGATATTGACCGCATGTGAACACGTGTCCGCAAATGGGACGAGAATTTGCTGCGAAAGGCGACTGTCAAAATTTAGAAATTCTTTTTTTACTTTGGTCCTGCGCCTGCAGTGACTGCCTGAAATGGAACTTTGAGATCCCGCAAGCTAGTTGCGACAAATTCCACTGGCGAGAAAAGGAACGGACCTACTAGTTTCCTGCGCTTACTTGAGTCCCAGGCAAAGTCATGATTTCGACGCTCGACGGATATCGCTTGGAGCGATAAACGTGCTGGGTCGCCTTCTGGTAATCCGAGGCTTTCGCCTCGAAAATGTTGGGAACGAACTTCTGCGGGTTGCGATCATAAACAGGGAACCAGGTGCTTTGCACCTGGACCATGATGCGGTGGCCTTTCTTGAAAACGTGATCCGCCGTGTGGAGATCGATCGTGAACGGAGTCACTTCGCCCGGCTTGAGAGGCTCCGGTTTTTCGAAAGAATTGCGGTAGCGGCCACGGAAAATCTCATCGGAAATCATCAATTCATAACCCGAGAGTTTCCAGTCGTCCGCGTATTTTTGCGGATAAACGTCGATCAATTTCACAATCCAATCGCTGTCGCTGCCGGTTGTGGAAGCAAAGAGCTTGGCGGTGACTTGGCCCGCGAGCGTGAGGTCCTCCGCTAAGTCTTCCGTTTGCCAGCTCAGCACGTCGGGGCGTTCGTCGACGAATCGCTGGTCCTGCACAAGCCAGGTGTACCAGCTGCCGGGATGATCCTCGGGATAGGTCATGTCGATGGGGCGATGGCGATAGGGAACGGGATGCGCGGGATCGCTGACGTAGCTGTCCGAGGCTTCCGCGGAATCCGTTTGCGGAGCATCGAAAGAGAGTTTTCCGTTCTCGTGGAAATAGAGGTTTTTGGTCTGCGCACCGCGCGGCGGCCAGGAATCAAATTGGACCCAGTTATTGCTTCCTGTTTGGAAAAGCAGCGCTTCCTTGAGCGGCAGCTGGCCTTTGTCTTTGAGCCAGTACTCGAACCAAGGAACTTCAATTTTCTGGCGAAAGTAGACGGACGTGTCGCTGCCAAAGGGGATTTCGCCAAGCGACTTGCCCGGCCCGCCGCCCCATCCGCCGTGATTCCACGGGCCTGCGACGAGATAGTTGAGGTGTTTCGAATCGGATTTTTCCAGGCGCGCGTAGGTGGCCATCGGGCCGTAAAAATCTTCCTGGTCCCACCAGCCGGCGACGTTGAGATTCGGAACCGTGGGTTCCTTCAAGCCGTAGGCGACGGCGTGATGCTTCCAAAAATCGTCGTAACTTGCGTGGGCGACGAATTCGTTCCAGGTCGGCAGTTTACCGTGAAAATATTTTGCATTGGCGTTCGAGAGTCCGCCGAGGCGGAGAAAAAAGTCGTAAACGTCGAAGCGGTCGAAAGCGAAGCTGAAGTTTTCGCTCGACGATTCCAGCAGAGCGGTGTACTCGAAAGCGTAGCTCAGGCGGAAGGCGCCGTTATGGAAGAAGTCGTCGCCGAGCCAGGTATCGCCCATGCAAGCTTGTTCGGAGGCTGCCTTGAGCGCTGGATGAGGATTGATCATGCCCATGGTGACGAGAAAACCGTCGTAAGAAATTCCGTCGAGACCCACGCGGCCATTATTGTTGGGGACGTTCTTTACGAGCCAGTCGATGGTGTCGTAGGTGTCGGTGCTTTCGTCCACGCCTTGGGAGTCGCTTGGGTCGTGCAGCGGGCGAAGCATCACGAACTTTCCTTCGGAGGCATAGCGGCCGCGAATATCCTGAAACGCGAAAATGTAGCCCTCCGGAACCATGTCGGCGTAGCGATAGATCATGCCGCTGATGCCCTTGTCGGGGCTGGCGATTCCGTAAGGAGTTCGATTCATGAGAATCGGCAGCGCCGTCGCGGCGTTTTTCGGCGTGTAGAACTCGGTGTGCAGCTTGACCCCGTCGCGCATGGGGATCATCACTTCGGTTTTGTTGAAGAGCGCTGAAAAATCGAGACGTTGGCGCTGTCGCGCGGAACCAAAGCGCGGCGCGAACGCGAGCCCGCCTATCGCCAGGAAAACGATGACTCCGGCCGTCTTACGAATGGAACGCATGGAGACTCCCTCTGGAGTAACGCGGATCGACATGTTTTCAGCGAGGCTGAGAATATCACAAGAGATTTAGCGCGCCAGTCTCGCGAGCAGGAGCCTTCCTCGCAGAAATCCCACCCGCCAATGAGATAACGCTAGTTGCCTGACGCTGCCGGCGACAGCGAAATCACGACTCCCGACGGAAACTCCCTCGAACGATAGACGCGCTGCGTGGCCTTTTGGTAATCGGACTCCTTGGCCTCAAAAATGTTGGGGACGAATTTCTGCGGATTGCGGTCGATGATGGGGAACCATGTGCTTTGTACCTGGACCATGATGCGGTGGCTCTTTTTGAAGACGTGATTCGCGGTGTGGAGATCGATCGTGAACGGAGTGATCGCGTCCGGCGTGATGGGTTCCGGTTTCTCAAACGATTTGCGGAAGCGGCCGCGGAAAACTTCGTCGGCGATCATCAACTCGTAGCCGGAGAGTTTCCAGTCGTCAGGATACTTTTCGGGGTAGACGTCAATCAATTTGACGATCCAGTCGGAATCGCTTCCCGTAGTGGACGCAAAAAGTTTCGCGGTCACACTCCCCGTCAGCGTCAGGTCCTCGGTGAGTTCGTCGGTCTGCCAGGTCAGAACGTCCGGCCGATTGTCCACGAAGCGCTGGTCCTCGACGAGCCAAGTGGGCCAGCCTCCGGGATGATCGTCGGGATAGGTCATGTCAATGGGGCGATGTCGATAGGGCACGGGATGCGCCGGATCGCTGACGTAGCTGTCGAAGGATTGCGGAGTGGCCGCCTGCGGCGCATCGAAGGAGAGCTTGCCGTCTTCATGGAAGTACAGTTCTCGCGCCTGTGTATTTTTCGGAGGCCAGGAATCGAATTGCACCCACTTGTCGCTGCCGGTTTGGAAGAGAAGAGCTTCTTTGAGCGGCAAGCTGCCCTTGTTCTTGAGCCAGTATGCGAACCATGGCGCTTCAATTTTTTGCCGGAAATAGAGCGACGTGTCGCTACCAAAGGAAATAGCTCCGAGTGACTTCCCCGAGCTGCGAGCCCAGCCGCCGTGATTCCATGGGCCTGCGACTAGATAATTGAGATGATCGGGATCGTTTTTTTCGAGGAGTTCGTAAATTTTCATCGGGCCGTAGGCATCTTCCTGGTCCCACCAGCCGGCGACGTTGAGATTCGGCACTCTTGGTTTTGTCAGGATGTAAGCCATGGCTTCCTGTTTCCAGAAAGCGTCGTAATTCGGATGCGTGACGAAATCTTTCCAGGTGGGCAGTGTGCCGTGGATGTAATTCTTGTCGGCGTTGGATAGCGGGCCGAGGCGCAGATACCATTCGTACGTGTCGAACTGATCGAACTTGAAAGCAAAATTCGTTTTGCCAGTTTCCATCATCGTGGAGTATTCGAAACCGTAGCTCAGGCGGAACGCTCCATTGTGATGAAAATCGTCACCGAGAAACATGTCCGCGGGGGACGCTTGCTCGGAAACGGCTTTGAGGGCGGGATGCGGCTCGAGCATTCCCATTACCGTAAGCCAGCCGCCGTACGAGATGCCGACGAGGCCTGCGCGGCCGTTGTTGTGCGGGACGTTTTTCACTAGCCAGTCGATGGTGTCGTAAGTATCGGTGCCTTCGTCGATTGCCTTCGCATCTTTTGGATCGCGCACCGGGCGCTGCATCACGAAGGTTCCCTCGGAACCGTAGCGGCCGCGAATATCTTGAAAGACGAAGATGTAGTTGTCGGGAATCATCTCGGCGTAGCGGGCGAGGATGCGGCTGTAACCTTTGTCGTCGTCGTGGATACCATAAGGCGTGCGTTCGATGACGATTGGGAGCGGCTCGATGGAGTTTTTCGGCGCGTAGATCTCCGTGTGCAACTTGACGCCGTCACGCGTGGGGATCATGACGTCGGTTTTGTCAAAGAGCAGAGAATAGTCCGGCGGATTTGGGGCCTGAGCTCGGCCGGTGAGCAAAAAGAGAAGCGCGATGACCAGCGCCCACAAATAGATTCTGCTTTTCCAAAGTAAACGAATAAATCGCATCGCAATATCCTCCAACAACAGCGCGGCAGGATCGGCCTATCGAATCTGAGTGAGGATAGTACACGAAACTGACAGTGGGACAGACATTCCTGTCTGTCCCACCAGCGGCAGGTGCAAAAAGGCAAGAGACAGCCAAGAATGGCTGTCCCACTCGCAGTTCGTCTGCTAAACTATAGGTTGCTCGACCGCACCTGAGAACAAAGGAGATTCGTCCGGGCTGCTGGTTGTTTCAGCAGCTATTTTTGTCTTTGCAGTGACTGCCGCTGAGTGGTCCGCAGACAGACGTAGAAATCATGAGCCAAAATATTCGCAATATCGCCATTATCGCGCACGTGGACCACGGCAAAACAACCCTGGTGGACGCCATGCTGCGGCAGAGCGGGATTTTCCGCGCCAACGAAGCGCTCGTGGAGCGCGTGATGGATTCCAACGACCTCGAACGCGAACGCGGCATCACGATTCTCGCGAAAAATACCGCCCTTTTTTTCCACGACACGAAGATCAACATTGTCGACACGCCGGGCCACAGCGATTTTGGGGGCGAAGTCGAGCGCGCATTACGCATGGTGGATGGAGTTGTGGTGCTGGTGGATGCCAGCGAAGGGCCGCTTCCGCAAACGCGATACGTGCTTCAAAAAGCGCTCGCGGCCAAACTGCCGCCGGTGATCGTGCTGAACAAGATCGACCGCACGGATGCGCGTGCAAAAGAAGTTCTCGACGAAATCTACGACCTGTTCATCGATCTGGATGCCACCGAAGACCAGCTCGATTTCCCCGTGGTCTACACCAATGCGCGCGAAGGTATCGCGCACCGCCAAATCGGGGACAGCTCGAAGGATTTGCTTCCGCTGTTTGAGACCATCGTGAAGAGTATCCCCGCGCCGCCCGGCGATCCAGACGGCGTTTTGCAAATTCAGGTCATGAATTTGGACTACAGCGATTTTCTCGGGCGCATCGCGATTGGGCGCGTGTTTAACGGCACACTGAGGCGTGGCGAAGATGTGGGCATCAGCAAGCTGGACGGAAGACTTATCTCCACGCGGATCACCAAGCTCTATACCTTTCGCGGATTGGAACGCGATGAAGCGGAGGCGGTTGGCGCGGGCGATCTTGTCGCCATCGCCGGGGTGGAAGGAATTCAGATTGGCGAGAGCATTACGGATTTGGCGACGCCGCAACCTCTCGAACCTTTGTTGATCGACGAGCCCACGCTCGCCATGATTTTCACGGTGAATAGCAGCCCCCTTTCCGGTAAAGAAGGCAGCTATCTGACGTCGCGCGACCTGCGCGACCGCCTGGCGAAGGAATTGCTGACCAACGTTTCCATTCGCGTGGAAGACACGGACACGCCGGAATCTTTTCGTGTGCTGGGGCGCGGCGAACTGCAGCTCGCTATTTTGATTGAGACCATGCGGCGTGAAGGTTTTGAGTTGATGGTCGGCAAACCTGAAATCGTCGTGCGCACGGAAAACGGCAAGAAGCTCGAACCGCTTGAGCGGTTGGTCGTTGACGTGCCCGAAAGCTTCATCGGAATTATTTTAGAAACTTTGGGCAGCCGGCGCGGCGAAATGCTCAAGATGAGCAATCACAACTCGGGCCGCGTGCGCATGGACTTCAAGATTCCTTCTCGCGGGTTGATCGGCCTGCGCAGCCAGTTGCTGACGGACACGCGTGGCACCGCGCTAATTCACTCCATTTTCGACGGTTGGACGGACTATGCGGGAGAGATGGCGCTTCGCCCCACCGGCGCGCTGGTGGCCGACCGTCCCGGACCATCGACGGCTTTTGCGCTGTGGAACCTTCAGGAACGCGGCGAATTGTTTATCGGCCCCGCGATCGAAGTCTACGAAGGCATGGTCATCGGAGAAAATTCGCGCGAGCAAGACATGGAAGTGAACGTCACCAAGGAAAAGAAGCAAACGAACATGCGCTCTTCCAGCGCGGATGAGGCGATCCGGCTGATTCCGCATCGCGAACTCAGCCTCGAACAGGCGATTGAATTCATCGCTGACGACGAATACGTGGAAATCACGCCGAAATCGATTCGCCTTCGAAAAAAGGTTTTGCAAGCCAACAAGCGCCCGCGCCGCTGGCAGGAGATTCGCGCCAGTCACGAAGCTACGCGCTAACTATTCCTTTGCGCGCTCACTAGTGAGCTGACTTTTCCAGCAGTTCCGCCAGGTATTGCTTCCAAAGCTCCGCCCAGGTATGCGTGCCGTGGCCGTGGGTATTTTCGCTGGCAGGAATCAGGACGAATCGCGCGTTTTGTACTTTCTTGATTTCGCGCTCCGCGATGCCCAGCTCGGGTGGGTTGATGAAGTCGTCGCCGGAATTAACGTACATCACGGGCGCTTTGATTTTGCCGAGCTGCTGCGAGGGATCGTAGTTGCGCGACGCGTTCACCTGGTACAAAAGATCGTTCGCGTCCAGCGCGCTGAAACGCGTGCGGAAGTAGTCGTCGAGATACTTGTCGGCGGCATCCCGCGTTGGCAGCGCTTTCTGCATGGGGATCGGCGCGCTTCCCGCAATCAGCAGAAAATCCAGCGCCGTCCGCAGTGCTTGCTTCGGTTCTTCCTTGTATTCGCCGCCCTTCCACTCCGGGTCTTCGCGAATCGCATCCATCACCATCTTGCGCCAGATGCGATTGCGCCCCGCAATTTGCACTGGCGCACACGCCAGCGGCATGAGCGCGTCCATGAAATCGGGATACGTCTCGCCCCACACGAAAGAATGCATGCAGCCCATCGAAGTGCCTAACACGAGCCGCAGGTGATTGACGCCGAGCCCTTCGTTGAGCAAGCGGTAGTGCGCGGCGACCATGTCGTCATAGTCGTACTGCGGGAAGTGCGCGTGCATTCCATCGCTGGGCTTCGACGATTTTCCGTGTCCGATGCCGTCGGGAAGCACGATGAAATAGCGCGCTGCATCGAGAAGCTGGCCCGTACCAAATAGCACGCTGGCGAACTGCGGTTGGAGGAATTGCTGCCCAGTACCGCCCGTTCCGTGGAGGATGAGCACGGCGTTGGTCGTGTGTCCGGCCGCGTCGCGAACCGGCTTTCCGAGCGTCGTGTAGTGCAAGTGCAATTCCGGCAACGATTCGCCGGAGTGGAATTGAAAATTGTGGAGGACGTAATCGCCTTCCGAAGTTGCGGGAGCAGACGTCAGCTGCGCGGCGCACGGCATCGCCAAAAAAAGTATTGTCGTCAGGGCAACGCCGATAAATAGTTTGAATCTCTCGAGCATCTCTCACCTCTTCAGACCGAAATCTATCACAAACAGAAAAGCGAGGCTTCGCACGCACGCTTGTTACACGCCTCTTGTGTTGATGCAGCGCTGTGAATAGACTGCAACGCGCGACGACATTCCTCATGTGCGAGGTGGTTTGATGCGAAGAATTCTTCTGCCCAGCCTGTGTCTCTTATTCTTGCCATCCCTGTGCCGGTGCCAAGCGAAACCCAAGCTTTCGCCCGCTGTAAGCGCTTTCGTGAAAGAAGACGCGGCAGTCATTGCTCTAGCCCACGTGCGCGTGGTGGACGGCACTGGCGCCGCCCCTCGTGCCGACCAAACGCTGGTCATCGCGGACGGAAAAATCGTCGCGCTGGGCGATTCTGTAAGTGCAAAAATTCCGGATGGCGCGAGGGTGCTTGATCTCTCAGGGCGCACGGTGATTCCAGGACTGGTCGGCATGCACGACCACATGTTCTATCCCTCGCCTGGCGGCGGGCTTCCGCTCTATCCCGAACATGCTGCAAGTTTTCCGCGGCTCTATTTAGCCGGTGGCGTCACTTCGATCCGCACGACTGGCAGCCTCGAGCCCTACGCTGATCTCGAACTCAAACAGGCGATCGATTCGGGAAAACTCGCCGGTCCGAAAATTCACGTGACTGGCCCTTATCTCGAAGGAGAAGGCGCCTTCGCGCTCCAGATGCATCAGTTGAAGGACGCCGAGGACGCGCGCCAGATGGTCGAATTCTGGATCGAGCGCGGCGCCACTTCTTTCAAGGCGTACATGAACATCACGCCGGACGAGCTGGCCGCTGCCATAAAAGCCGCGCATGCTCACGGCATCAAAGTCACCGGCCACCTTTGCTCGATTGGTTTCCGCGAAGCGGCGGCACTCGGCATCGACGACCTGGAACACGGCATAGAAGTGGACACTGAGTTTTTTCCCGACAAGAAGCCGGGCGTCTGCCCCAACCCGCAAGCCGCAGCAAAAGCGTTGCTCTCGGTCGACATCGCCAGCAAGCCCATGCAAGAAATGATTCACGATCTTGTGGCGCATCACGTCGCGGTCACCTCCACGCTGCCTGTGTTCGAAACCTCCGTGCCGGGACGCGCTCCGCTAGACACCCGCGTGCTCGATGCGATGACGCCCGAAGCGCGCATTGCCTATTTGTCGCGCCGCGCGCGAGTCTCCGATAACGCCGCAACTTCCGACGCGCCAGGAATCTTCAAGAAGGAACTGGAATTCGAACACGAATTTTCAAAGCAGGGCGGCCTGCTGCTGGCTGGCCTCGATCCGACGGGCTACGGCGGCGTAATCGCGGGCTTCGGTGACCAGCGCGAAGTAGAATTGCTCGTGGAGGCAGGCTTCACGCCTCTCGAGGCCATTCACATCGCAACTTCCAATGGCGCTGAATTCCTAGGCGAGCTGGATAAGGCTGGCACTCTCGCGGTCGGCAAGACGGCTGACATCGTTGTCCTTCAGGGCGACCCATCGGCCAATATCAAGGACATCGAGAAAGTGGAACTCGTCTTCAAGGATGGCGTCGGCTACGACTCCGCCAAACTAATCGATTCCGTAAAAGGATTAGTCGGCCTCCGCTAAGGAGCAAGCACATCCCGCATATCCGCAACCAGAGCGACCGCGTTGCTGCCAGACAATGCGTCATCTTGCAGAAGTATTTATGATGCGCAAAAGAACACCCCAAGCCTCGATGGGGATTTTACAAAGTCGTCGCACAAGGATAAATTGGGAGTGCGCGGCGCTGGACCATGTGGATGGGCGGTGTCTCAATTCAAACTGTTCCCCGCGCAGGGAATGTTGTACAGTCTAGCGCTCGTGTACAATCCGCCGCTGAACCGTTGCAACAAAATGGTTTAGCAGACTGGTATTGCTCTCAGGCGGAGCATTCACACTGAACTGAATAGACAGGTGGAATCCGTGAATATTGGACCCTCGAACGGGGCCTCAAACTCGCATTGCACGATAGCCGCTTCGGCCACGGCGCTTCCGCCGTTCACCATCACTCGCGACGACGTGAAGTACTACATGGGCCGCGTTTTTGATATACCCGAACGTCGCCTCGAAGCCATGATGTCCATCGTCGACAATGCGCAGGTTCACCAGCGCTACTCGATCTTTCCCATCGACTATACCGTCGAGCCGCGGCCGCTCTCCAAGACCAACCAGGAGTACATGGAGCACGCTATCAAGCTCGGCCGCCAAGCCGCTGAGGAATGCTTAAAACGAGCCGGTCTCCGCCCCGACGAAGTGGATCTCATCATTACCGTCTCATGCACGGGATTTATGATTCCCTCCCTGGACGCGCATCTCATCAATCTGATGGGTTTTCGCTCCAATGTGCGCCGCATGCCTTTCACGGAACTCGGCTGTGCCGCCGGTGCAATGGCTCTGGGGCGTGCCGCCGATTACTTGAAGGCCCATCCCGGCGGAAATGTGCTGATTATCGCCGTAGAGTTGCCTTCGCTCACTTTTCAGCGCAAGGACATCTCCCAGGCGAACTTGATCTCCTCGATTTTGTTTGGTGACGGAGCAGCCGCGGTGCTAGTGACCGGTAAAGAGCATAAGGGCCCCAAGATTCTCGTCTCAGAGACCTACACGTTCCCTGATTCGCTGGACGCCATGGGTTTCGACTTGCGCGATTCGGGATTCCACATTTTGCTCTCGAAAGACGTTCCCGAAATGATCGGCGCGAAGATTCGCGGCCTCGTGCACGGTTTTCTCGAGCGCCACGGCCGCAAACAGGAAGACATAAAGGGTTGGATTTTGCATCCTGGCGGCGCGCGCCTGCTGGGAAATGTCGAAAAAGAATTGGGCCTTTGCAAATGTGACACACAACCCTCCTGGGATATTCTCAGCAACGTCGGCAATCTTTCGAGCGCCACGATTCTTTTCATCCTGCAGGAGTGGCTGGAGAAGCGCCCGCTCAAATCGGGCGAATACGCGATGGCCGCCGCCTTCGGCCCGGGTTTCAGCGCCGAATTTCTCCTCTTGCAATGGACCTGAGCGTCATCGCCTTTCTCGGCCTTCTCGTGGCCGTGGCTCTGCTGCGTATTGCGGAGCTGCAAATTTCGCGCCGTCACCAGCAAGAGATGATTTCGCGCGGCGCCGCCAAGGTGGAAGAGCCCCGGTTTCGCTGGATGGTCGTGCTGCATTCTGCGGTACTCATCGGCGCCGCACTCGAAGTCATTCTTCTTCGCCGCCCGTTTATCCCTGTTCTTGCCGCCATCATGTTTGCGATTTTTTTGGCTGCGAATGTCGTGCGCTGGTGGGTTATTCGCACACTCGGAAATCATTGGAACGTCCAGGTGATGGATTCCACCAGCCTCGGTGTCATCTCCTCAGGTCCTTTCCGCTACGTTCGCCATCCGAATTACGCCGCAGTTTTTGCGGAGATGTTGGCGCTGCCCCTGATCCACACGGCATGGATTACCGCCATCGCCGGTTCGCTCGCGCACATCGCCGTACTCTCGATGCGGCTCTCCACCGAAGAGCGCGTACTTCTCGCCAATCCCGAATATCAGGCCACGATGGCCAACAAGCCGAGATTCATTCCCGGTGTTTTCTGAAAGAATGTATGAGGATTTTCTGGCGGTTTCGAACCCTTGCGCTGGCTCTCTTGCTCATCCCCGCTTTATCGCCCTCGCAAACGGCCCCGGATGCGAGCGATTCGGCATTCACCGAGGTACCGGAGCTGAAGGAAGGCTTCCGGCTGCTCTATGTGCAGAAATATCCAGAGGCCCGCGAAAAATTCTCGGCATGGACTTCCGAACACCCCGCCGACCCGTTTGGTTTTGTGGCCACGGCGGCGAGCTATCTTTTTGAGGAGTTCTACCGGCAAGGGGTTATGACGAGTGAATTCTTTCTGGATGACAAGAAGTTCCTGCGAGGAATCGAGGGTAAGCCCGATCCCGAGCGCATGAAGAACTTCCGCGCTTCGTTGGAGCAAGCCCGCAAGCTCTCCAACGGGCGTCTCTCGAAGGATAAGAATGACGCTCCAGCGCTCTTTTCTTTGACTCTGGCCGCCGGCATGGAATCCAACGCCGACAGTATCCTTGAAAAAAAACATGTCGATGGCCTCAAAAGAATGAAGGAAGCCAACGAGCACGCCAAGCTGCTGCTGGCGCGGCGCCCCGATGCCAATGATGCTTGGGTCGCGCCGGGCTCGGCGAATTACATCATCGGGTGCCTCTCTGGCGGCGTTCGAATGGTTTTATGGTTTGGTGGTGTTCACGGCGATAAGAAGTTGGGCATGGAGCAAGTCGGGAAAACGGCTGAGAAAGGCCGCTACCTCGAGCCCTTTGCGAAAGTTCTTCTGGCACTGGCAGCGCGGCGCGAAAAACAGGACGCTTTGGCGAAAAAGCTCCTACATGAATTGACCGAGGAATTTCCAGACAGTCCGCTTTTCGCAGCGGAATATGCGAAGGTCGTTGGCCGGCCGATTCCGGCGGAGATAAAGCCGAATTAGGTTCGCGGATGCCGATGACTATTAGCCTCCGATCACACATGCGGCTTTCGTTCTGCCCAGGGGCAGCACTGCGTTCATGATTCATCCCGGCGGTGCGCAAATCTCGCCGCTCTGGGGTGCTAATGCACTAGAATTGCTCTTCCGGAATGTCCCGAACCGGCGAACATACTCAAAAGGTGGTGACGTGTGTTTCAACAGGACCTGCTAAAAGGCCGGGCGATCTTCTTGACGGGTGGTGGGACCGGCTTGGGCCGTTCCATGGCTTTACGCTTTGCGGAGCTTGGCGCCCGCATGTATCTCGTTGGCCGCCGCGAGGAGCCCCTCAAGGAAGTTTGTTCGGAGATTCACCGCGGGGGCGGCTCGGCGGCGTTCACCACCTGCGACGTGCGTGACTACGGCGCGGTCGAATCCGCTGCGGAAAAGGCCGAGCAGCAGTTTGGACGCATCGACACGGTCGTCAACAATGCCGCGGGAAATTTCATCGCACGCACGGAAAAGCTTTCGCCCAACGCCTTCGGCACGGTGGTGAGCATCGTCCTCAACGGCACCTTCCATTGCACGCAGGCATTCGCCAAGCGCTGGATTTCGCAGAAGCTCGGCGGCAATGTCCTAAACATCGTCACTACCTACGCCGCCGCCAACAGTGGCTCCGGTTTCATCGTTCCTTCGGCATGCGCGAAAGCCGGAGTGCTCGCTATGACCACTTCGCTCGCCGTCGAGTGGGCCAAGTACCACATCCGCCTGAATGCCATCGCTCCAGGGCCGTTTCCTACAGAAGGCGCATGGTCGCGGCTCATGCCTTCGCGACAATTTGAAGATCATTCCAAGGACAAACACCCCATGAAGCGCTTCGGGCGTCACGAGGAGCTGGCCAACCTCGCGTCGTTTCTCTTGAGCGATATGGCGGAATACATTAACGGGGAATGCGTGGTCATTGACGGCGGCCAATGGCTGCGTGGCGCGGGCGAATTCAATGATTTGCTCATGCTGCCGGAAGCCGCCTGGGAAGCGCTCGAGGCTGCCCGCACCAAAAAATCCTGACGCCGCCTATTCCGGCAGAGCGCGTTTGCGCAATTCCACGCGAAACTTGACGTCCCCAAGCGCTTTTCCGCCGGATACGGCGTGCACACTGATTTCCTTTGGCTCCGTTTTCGATCCTGCGCTTTCGGCAAGCAAGGGTAGCTTCACTTCAATTCGCGTCGCTGCCGTTTGCCCAGCCGCAACGGCAAACTTCCCGCCCCCGCTTTCCAGAATCCAACCCGACGGCAGATTCACGGTCAGGTCGATCTCCTGCGGCGCCGATCTCTGATTGCGTAGCCACAACGGAATCACCAGATCCGTGCCGCCTTGCACCGCAATTTCCGGCGGCTCCGGATGGGGCAAATGCGTGAGTCCGTGCGCTCCGCGAAATTCGGTGTAGTAGCTCCACGGCCCGGCCAGCTCCACGGAGATTTCTGGCTTCGAAGGCTGTGGCGAGATCTGCCGTTGCGCAAACGGAATCGCACCTGGCGTAATGCCTTCAAAAACATCTCCGTTGACGTTCCCGCCCACCAGCGACTTCCCAAGCACGAAACTTATCCCAGTGCTCCAGAAACTATCCGACGTGACCATCTTTTCGATCCGTGCTTCGTCCATTTTGGCGAGCGAATCAATGAAACTCTTCGCTTGTGTTTCATGTCTCCGAAAAGACTCCAAAGCTACGCGCCAATAGGCCTGTTTCGCTGATTTCGATATTTCCGTAACGGAATACTTGGGGCCTTTGTCGCGAAAGATATCTTCCTTGTCCGCGTCCGCGAAGTAATAAATCTTCTTCGTCTGCCACGGACGCAGATTCTCAAGGTAAGGTTCCAGACGTCGCAGTGGGGCCGCGACTTGCTCGGGAAAGGCAATCGGATCGCCGGCCAAATCAAACGCCTCGGTTGCAAGAACACCCGAAGCTTGATGATCTCCGTGGTCCTCTCCGATAAAGGTTCCCGGCAAAAAAGTCAGTATCACTTCCGGTCGAGTCAGCCGCACGATGCGCACCAGGTTTTCGAGCGCCATCCCATGGTCCCAGTTCGACAGGGATTGCAAAACATCTTGCGATGCGGTGTCCTTACCGCCCAAAAACCAAACCTTATCGATGCCTAGCACGGCGGCAGCGCGGCGTGCTTCGATTTCGCGGATCTCGCCAAGCGCCGCAGCCTGTTCCGCACCCGCCTCATTCGCCCCGCTGCTGCCCCGCGTGCCATAAACCACCGCCACCCGCTTGCCCTCATCTATGGCCCGCGCCAAATAAGGGGTTGCGGCGCCCTCGTCATCCGGATGCGCCACAACAAGCAGAATGTCCACTTTGTAGCGCTCGTCGGGCTGCGGAAGTCGCGTAGTTTCTTGTGCCGAGACGATCGTCGGGATGGACGAGCAAATCAAGAAGGTAAGCATGGCCAGCCAACTTAGCGGGCTCGGCGCGAATGCACTTTTAGACCGCGGTGGTTGACCTCGTTTTTGTGGAATATGCGGATGAAGCCGGGAAGAACCAGTCATTTCCAAGGGTGGGTACATCGAAGAATTCTATCTCGAATCCGCAAGAATCTCCCAGCAGGCCGTCACATTAAAATTTCGCTTCGGAGTCCAAAATCCGAAGCCTCTGGCAGACTCTCCTCGGTGCGTCGGAGCCATCCACCTTGACCCCAATACACCACGCCGATAAGCTTAGTGTTTCTCCTTCCAGGTGAGCTAATCATGGAGCAGGTGCAAGTCACATTGCCGGACGGCAAGGTTCAAGAGGTGCCCAAGGGCACCACCCCGGCGGATATCGCTCGCAAAATCTCGCCCCGGCTCGCGGACGCCGCCCTGGTAGCTCGTGTTACCGCAATGAACGGCACTCCTCTGCCCAATTCTCCTGATCTGGGCGAGCTGATCGATTTACGCCGGCCGCTCGAAGAAAACGTCAAGCTGCAAATCCTGACCGAAAGAGATCCCGACGCGCTTTTCGTCTTCCGCCATTCCGCAGCGCACTTGCTTGCCGCCGCGGTGATGGAGCTTTATCCCAACGTCAAGCTGGGCATTGGCCCGCCGATCGACACAGGCTTCTTCTACGAGTTCCTCCGCGACGAGCCGTTCACCCCCGAAGACCTCGCCAAAATCGAAAAGAAGATGCACGAGCTCGCCGCGCAAGATCTGCCCAACGAGCGCAAGCTCATTCCCAAGCCCGAAGCTCTGGAGCTGTACAAAAAGTCCAACCAAATCTTCAAGTGCGAACTCGTCGAAGAAAAGGCCAACGAGCTAATGGTCTCCTTTTATTCCACCGGAAAGTTCCTCGACTTCTGCCGCGGCCCGCACATCCCCTCCACCAAGCGCATCACCGCGTTCAAGCTAATGAACGTGGCCGGCGCCTACTGGAAAGGCCAGGAAGGCAATCCGCAGCTGCAGCGCATCTACGCAGCCTGTTTCTTCACGCAGAAAGAACTCGATGAGTATCTCCACCGCCTAGAAGAAGCCAAGCGCCGCGACCATCGCAAGCTCGGCGTTGAGCTCGAACTCTTTAGCATCCAGGAAGAAGCCGGCCCTGGCCTCATTTTCTGGCATCCCAAGGGCGGCCTCATCCGCAAAATTGTCGAGGACTGGCTTCGCGACGAGCTCCTCAAGCGCGGCTACGACCTCGTCTACACTCCGCACATAATGCGTCTCGACCTCTGGAAAACCAGCGGCCACACCGGTTTTTACAAAGACAGCATGTTCGGCCCGGTCGAAGTCGAGAAAGCTGACTACCAGCTGAAGCCCATGAACTGTCCGGGCCACATTCTCATCTACAAATCGAAGCTGCACAGCTATCGCGAGCTGCCCGTCCGCCTGGCCGAGCTCGGCACTGTCTATCGCTACGAACGCAGCGGCGTCCTTCACGGCCTCCTCCGCGTCCGCGGTTTCACCCAGGACGACGCGCACATTTTCTGCACGCCTTCGCAAATTGAAAGCGAAGTGGAAGCGTGCATCGATTTCGCCTTTGCCGTAATGAAGAATTTCGGCTTCGACAAATTCGAAGTCGAACTTTCCGATTGGGACGCTACTCACCCGGAGAATTACGCAGGCAAGCCCGAAGACTGGCAACGTGCCACGGCCGCACTTGCCGAAACCATGAAGAAGCTCAACATCCCGTATAAAACGATCACCGGCGAAGCCGCCTTCTACGGCCCTAAAATCGACGTCAAACTCATCGACGCCATCGGCCGCCCGTGGCAGCTCACCACCGTCCAGTTCGATTTCAATTTGCCCGCGCGTTTCGGCCTCGAATACGTCGCCGAAGACGGCGCCAAGCATCAACCCCTGATGGTCCACCGCGCGCTGCTAGGCTCGGTCGAACGCTTTTTCGGCATTCTGATCGAGCACTACGCCGGCGCCTTCCCGCTCTGGCTCGCGCCCGTGCAAGTCCAAATCTGCCCTGTCAGCGAAAAAGTCGCCGACTACGCCAAGCACGTCACCGAAACTCTCAAGCGCCACAACATTCGCGTCCATCTCGACGATCGCAACGAAAAGCTCCCGGCCAAGATCCGCGACGCCCAGCTCCAGAAAATTCCCTACATGCTCGTGGTAGGCGCAAAAGAAGCCGAAGCCGGCACCGTCTCCGTTCGCCACCGCAGCAAAGGTGACCAAGGCCCCAAGCCCCTCGCTGAAGTCGTCGCCGCGCTGCAAGAAGAAGTCGCCTCCCGCGCGCTGGCCTGAACGAGATTCGCAATGCGCGCGTTCGAACAACGCTCCTAAACTGGATCGCAGCCCTGGAAACATCTCCTTCAAATTTCTCTTTGAGGGAAGTAGCCGCTGTGTTACGTTCCTCTCCAATGGGCTTCCCTCCCGCCAATTCCACCCCGCAATTCGCCACGGCGGAGTACGTCGGCAGCGGCGACGTTTGCAAGTCCTGCAATCAGGCCATTTCCGGCGCGTACTACCGAATCAACGGTGCGTTAGCCTGTGATCGCTGCACCACGCAGTTGCAAACTCAGCTCCCCAAAGATTCGCACGCCGCATTCGTCCGCGCGCTGATGTTCGGCCTTGGCGCCGCGATCCTCGGACTTATCGGCTACGCAGCCTTCACGATTATTACCGGCATCATGATCGGATACATCTCTCTCGCGGTCGGCTGGCTCATCGGCAAAGCCATGCGTACTGGCTCGAGAGGCATCGGCGGCCGCCGCTATCAGATTGCGGCCGCGCTTTTCACCTATGCCGCTGTCTCGATGGCCGCCATTCCGATCTACTTTTCGCAAATCAGCAAGGACAAAGCCACCAAACCTCCTCAAGTGAAGACGGCACCCGCCAATCCAGGCGCCGGTGCTGATGACGCCGAAACGGACGACTCCGCTTCCTCATCCGGCGGAGCAACGCCAGCGCGCGCTGCGAAACCCAAGATGAACCCTTTCTCTGCGCTGGGCCTGCTGGCGCTTATGGGTTTGGCTTCTCCGTTTCTCGAGTTGCAAGATCCTTTCCACGGCGCGATCGGCCTCGTAATCTTGTTCGTTGGCATCCGCTTCGCATGGCAACAGACCGGCGCGCCAAAAATCGATATCGTCGGTCCTTTTCAAAACCGCGCGCCGACACCGACGCCCGCGACCTGAAACACCTAGCCGCAACCCGTGTCCTCTCCTCCCATCGTTGAACCCATTCGCAATTGCCACAACTGTGGCCAGTCCGTGCCGCTCGGCGCGCTCGACTGCCCGCAGTGCCACGCCCTGCTCCACAGCGAGGAACTACTCCGCATTTCCACCAAAGCAAATCAGCTCGAAGAACAAAACGCCCTGCCGCAAGCCCGCGACGAATGGCGAAAGGCTCTGGCGCTTCTCCCCCACAATTCAAACCAGGCCGAATGGATTCGCGGAAAAATCTACAAACTTGAGCTGACCGAGAAACACGCTCCACCCTCGTCGCCGAAAAGCGAGTGGGCGAAACGTCTCGGCCCTTTCGCCCCCATCGCCGTCTTGCTTGCAAAGAGCAAAGTGCTTCTACTCGCCCTTTTTAAGCTGAAATTCCTCTTCAGCTTTTTCGCTTTCCTCGCCCTTTACTGGACGCTGTACGGCTTCAAGTTCGGCGCGGGATTCGTCGTGCTGATTCTCGTCCACGAACTTGGCCACTACATCGACATCCGCCGCCGCGGCCTGCCCGCCGACATGCCCGTCTTCTTGCCGGGCCTCGGCGCATACGTGCGCTGGGACGCCCTCGGCGTCACCCGCCAAACGCGCGCCGCCGTCAGCCTCGCAGGCCCTCTCGCCGGTTTGCTTGGCGCAGCTATCTGCGCCTATCTTTGGCATCGCACGGGCTATGGCTTATGGGCCGTGCTGGCAAGGGTCTCCGCAGTGCTGAACATATTGAACCTCACGCCTGTGTGGATTCTCGATGGCGCGAAGGCGGCCGACGCTCTCTCGAAAGCGGAGCGCTTTGTTCTTCTCGCGCTGAGTCTCGTCCTCTGGGCCTACCTCGGCCAAGGTCTGTTCTTTCTGGTCGCAGCCGGAATTACCTATCGCCTCTTCACAAAAGACCTGCCGCCCATCCCGAATCCCCGCATCACCGTCTACTACGCGTCGCTCCTCGTTGGTCTCGCCGCAATCGTCTATATAATCCCCGGGCAGGGCTTGCTGCCCCGTTAGCGGAGAATGTTATGCCGCGCGAAGTTTGGGTATTGCCGGGCAACCCGCCGAGCGTGCTATACTTTGAAACCCGTCCCCGGCTCGTTTTCAGCCGTGCGGATGGACTTATATAGATTCGAGGCCCAGCCCGGCGAGGCGGGCAGCAAGGCGCCTTTCAGCACTTAGGGGGGAATATCGCAGAACGCAGCTTCCGGCAGAGCGATCGCATCCGCGTCAACGAGCGGATTCGCGCTCGCGAGATCCGGGTGATTGATGAAGAGGGTGGCCAGCTTGGCGTCATGCAGCCATTCGAGGCCATGAAGTTGGCGCGCGAGCGCGGGCTTGACCTGGTGGAAATTTCGCCGACGGCGGACCCGCCAGTTTGCAAGATCACCGACTACGGCAAATATCTCTACCAGGCCAACAAAAAAGCGCACGAACAGCGCAAGAGCAGCCGTGGCTCGCAGCTCAAGGAAGTAAAGTTTCGTCCCGCCACCGCGGAGCACGATTATCAGGTTCGCAAGAATCAGATCATCCGTTTCCTCGGCGACGGCCACAAAGTTCGCGCGATGATTTTCCATCGCGGCCGCGAAATGGCGCACCAGGAAGTAGGCCGCGCCAAAATGAATCGCTTACTCGTGGAAATCGGCGAACAATGTCAGATCGAGACAATGCCGCGTATGGAGGGCAACGTTCTGGTAGCTCTGCTAGCGCCGAAAAAAGGCGCCACGGTAGCCAAGCCCAGCGGCCAACCAGCGGCCAACGCCCAGCAGTCGCAGTAACACTTGAATTTGGTTCTCGTAGGGGCACGGCACGCCGTGCCCGCTGATCGGTTACCGGGAAAAATAGAATTGGAGCGGCGGCGCTAGCCCCGCCCGTCAAGGAGAGCATTTAAGGCCATGCCAAGGAATTCGACGAAACCAAAACTGAAACTAAAAACACATCGCGGCGCCCGTAAGCGCTTTAAAATCACCGCGAACGGCAAAATCAAACGCATGCACTCCGGCAAACGCCACCTGATGGGCACCAAGGCTCCAGGCCGCATGCGCAAACTGAAAAAGCTGACGCTAGTCAGTCCCAGAGACGTGGCTGCGGTCAGGCAGATGCTTCCGTACGGCTAAAAGCCGTAAAGTTTTTCAAGCGCGTCCGTAGGTAACACACGCGCAAGAATTTTCTTCGTAGGGGCACGATACATTGTGCCCTTCCGATCAAAACGC
>Ga0307478_10000896_pt1 | contig 28083 bp, 28 predicted proteins | sample atmos_gasesECM4C_2_FD_203713 | JGI IMG/M metagenome (GOLD analysis project Ga0307478, IMG submission 203713) | Hardwood forest soil microbial communities from Morgan-Monroe State Forest, Indiana, United States - atmos_gasesECM4C_05 | ecosystem: Environmental > Terrestrial > Soil > Temperate...
CCGCTTCGGCCTGCGGATCACTTGGAGCGATGCGCCATGGAGAGGATGGAATGGATAGAAGACTTGGACGGACGTGTTTTCTACGCTCAGGGTATTGTGAGCGTGGATGCCTTCATCCGCATGTCCATTGTGTCGTGCCCGCCGGCGGTCTCTCCCCCGATCACACCCGCTGGATTCGCTCACCAGACAACTACTTTCTTCCCAAGAAAGTGCTGCAGAAAGTTTTTCGCGGCAAGTTCGTCGACGCGCTCAAACAAGCTTTCCGGAATGGCCAGCTCAACTTCCATGCCGATCTGAAGCTTCTGGCAGAACCCAAGACCTTCACCGCCTGGCTGCGACCCCTGTTTCGAGACAACTGGGTGGTGTACTTGAAACCTCCCTTTGGTGGTCCCGCCTATGTGCTGCAATACCTGGGCCGCTACACCCATCGGGTGGCCATTTCCAATCACCGCCTGGTCTCCTTTGCTGATGGCCAAGTCACCTTTCGCTGGCGCGATTCCGCTGACGGTAACAAACAAAAATTGCTGCCCCTGTCCGTCAATGAATTCCTGACCCGCTTTCTACTGCACATCCTTCCACAAGGCTTCGTGCGCATCCGTAATTTTGGTTTCCTAGCAAGCCGCAAACGCACTACGCTCCTGCCCCTTTGCTTCCAGTTGTTGGGTACGACACAAGAACCGCCTGCCCAAGAACACGCTTCCTCCACCGAAGACGCTCCTCATCTTTATCCCTGTCCCAAGTGTGGAGGACCAATGAAGATCATCGAGCGGCTCACGGCTGCCGAAATCCAGCTTCGTTCTCCACCAGTGGTGACGGCGGCATGAAACAACTCTCTCTAACTCAAACCCTTCGTATGCTTCGCCACGCTCGCTACCTCTGTGTCTTGCCGTTGTCTAAATCTGTTCTTCCAGCCTCTTCGGCCTTGGTCACCGTGATACTTTCTTGTGGTAGCCAGCTTATTGCCACATGGTGTCGTGAATGGCTCTCTGTGGCACGGTCCCGGCACACCTCCACGCCGCTCCTTCCCATAATTGAATTTGCATAGGGCCCGCGTCCGCCGCAATCGACAGCAGCTACGTGCTAACGGCTTAATCGAACGCGCGCAGAGCACCTCGCCTCAGTTCGGTCCTTCGTGAGAACGCGCGTCCGATTAAGCACTAACGTTAATCTGCCTTCGGACGCAACCAAGACGAACACAGCGGATTCCCTGAACATTGTCGTCCACATAGAGCGCACCTTGGGAACACGCTATATTTCTGAAGTGCAAGAAATTAGTGGCTACTGTCCCGAAACGGGCAGAGATACAATCTCTCACAGATCCGCGTGACGGCGCATCCAAGATCTTGGATGTTGTGCCCGACCAAATCGCCTCGCTCCTCCGATCTGCTTGAGGGAATTCTAGAGACGGTGCGAGGGTTCGACATTGTCACCGAGATTGTTTCTGCGGCGGTGGGGTTGGCATGCTTCAGTGACCAGTATCCGCAAGCCGGACGCGTCGCCTTGATTCGGGCCTGGCTTGGATTGCAGAACGTGGAGGTCGAAGCATTGGGGAAATTGCAGGCTTATGTGCCAACACGTCCGGAAGCTTTCCTCGACGCTTTGGAGATTTCCGAACCGAGCGCTGGCAGGGAGGATAGGCAGTACATACTGCTCGACCGACTTATCGAAATGCGCGACCACCCGAACGTCCGTCCAATGCTCGGCGCTCGCCTGCCGCTCTGGCTAGGTCGGTGGTCGCGCCAGGCTCAGCGTATTCTGCAAGGTCCGGACCAGTTCGACTGGCAGACTGCTCGCGAGGCACAGCTGAGCCACGCATTTGAAATGCTTCTGCCCGCAGAGCGCGTCCTCTTCAATGAACTATGCGTAGAGGTGCAGGACTCGTCGTTGCAATGGGAATGCGGTCTCCTGGTTTGCCAGAGACGATTTAACCAGCAATACTTTGATCGATAATCATCTGTTTATCGAAGCCTCTGTTGGCCCAATTCGGAATCACAGGATCAGCAACTTACAGACGACGGCGGCGAAGGGTCTTTCTATTGTAGTATTCTCATCGTTTGTTCTCATGTTCTCATGACCGAGAATATCTTATTACCACATTGTCAACGAGTAGCAGATGCCCTCTCGAGGGGCAAAGTAGTCCCGTTTCTTGGGGCTGGCGCCAACCTCTGCTCCCGGCCGCCCGGCTTCGCTTGGAGCCCGACACACGGAGGATTTCTACCCAGCGGTGCGGAACTGGCGCACCACCTTGCCGTGCGCTTTCGGTACCCCGGAGTGCGACCCTGCACGGTCGTCAACTGTCCCATGCAGAGACCGGAGCTCGACTTGGCCAGAGTGGCGCAGTACGGTGAAACGACGGGCGACGCGACTGATCTCTATGAATACCTACGAGAAATCTTCCTGCCCAAATGTCCTCCGACCGTGGTGCATGACTTTCTGGCTTCCTTGCCTTCGCTCCTGAGACATTCGCCAACACACGTCCGCAACCAACTCGTTGTCACTACAAATTATGATGGTCTGGTCGAAGAAGCGTTTGCGAGGGCGGGCCAGGCGATAGACCTAGTTTTTTACGACGCCGAAGGCGGCCACAAGGGCAAGTTCTGGCACCAGCTTCCGGAAGGGCGCATCGTGCCCATTGAGAAGCCAAACGAGTACGGGTACCCATTTTTCGACGACCGTCCTGTGGTTCTGAAAATCCATGGTACGGTTGATCGAAAGGAAGCAGACCGGGACAGCTACGTAATCACGGAAGACCACTACATTGAGTACCTCGCTCAAGTCGACATGACCAACGTGATTCCCGCGCCGCTGCTTGCAAGATGGAGGAATAGCAAGCTTCTATTCCTCGGGTACAGTCTCCGTGATTGGAACTTGCGCGTCATCCTGCGACGTCTTCACCGGAGCCGACGGCTGCCGATTCACTCCTGGGCAGTCCTCCTTGATCCAGAAAGCGACGAGGAGCAGTTCTGGAGCAGGAATAACGTTGAGATCCTCAATTCTCCACTGGCCGATTTCATTGGCGGGCTGATTGCCGAATTGCAGGGAAGGCAACTGAATGGTTAAACCATTCCTAGGCCTCGTTCCGTACGAAGAGTCCGATGCGGCATACTTCTTCGGAAGGGAAGTAGACCGGAGAGTTATCAGCGCCAACCTGAAGGCGTCGAGGCTGACCCTTCTTTTTGGGGAAAGTGGAGTGGGGAAGAGTTCGGTGCTGCGGGCGGCCGTGGCACCGCACCTTCGCGCAGATCCAGAAATCCGCGTGGCGGTCTTTCACGCATGGCACTCCGATCCGGTGATGGAATTGGTCCGTATGGTGAACGAGCTCGTCGGCGCGACGAGACCACGTTCAGTAGCGCTGACGCACGACTTGCGGCTGGCATGTCAGGAAGCGACACGGAACTTTGATGGCAGCCTTCTACTGATATTGGACCAGTTTGAAGAGTATTTTCAGTACCATCCGGGGGAAGATGGTGACGGCACTTTCGCCGTCGAGTTTCCTCGTATACTCAACAGCGACGATCTGAGGGTGAACGTTCTGGTCTCGATTCGCGAGGATTGTCTCGCCACTTTAGACCGGTTCAAGGGTCGAGTTCCTAACCTGTTCGACAACTACCTCCGCATTCGAAACCTGGACCGCGAATCTGCCCGGGAAGCCATTCTCAGACCAATCGACCAGTTCAACAGTGAACGCAGAAGTGACGCGGAAAAGGTCATCATTCAACCTGCGTTGGCGGACCGGCTCATTGACGACATCCTAAAGGAAAAGGTGGGGGAAGACCGAGTCGAAGCCCCTTACCTTCAGTTGGTCATGTCCCATTGGTGGGACCGCGAGATTGTGAAGCACCCTATCCAACTGAGATACGAAACGCTGTACGAACTCGGGGGCGTGAACCACATCTACCGCATGCATCTGAACTCGACCATGGCAAATCTCACTATGGCGCAGCAGGCCGGAGCGGCCAAAATTTTCAAGCTAATGGTAACTCCATCCGGTCGTAAACAAGCCCAGACGCTATTCGATTTGACTAATAGCACAGATCTGAAGCTGGACCTCATCGTCCCGATCCTGGAATACCTTCGGCGTGCCCGAATCGTGAATCCGGTTGTACTGCCACGCACTAGACCACAGAACGAACAGTGTTACGAGTTCGCACATGACGTGGTCGCGAAGGCCGGACTAGAATGGCAACAACAATATGAACAAGAGCTGCGTTCTCGTGCCTCTCTTGCCTCTTCTCGCGGCCGGCGCTATCAGGTGTTCATTAGCTCTACGTTCGATCTCGCGGCAGAGCGCCGGGCAGCGATAGCCGCAGTGTTTGAGCGTGGCCACATCCCCGTCTCTGTGGAGATGTCCCCACCATCAAACGAGAGTGCGAGCCATGTCGTGAGAACCGCCCTGCGCGACTCTCAAGTGTTTCTGCAGATTCTAGGGCACCGATACGGCAGTCTGGTTCCGGGCCAGGAGATCAGCTTCGCAGAGCTTGAGTACAACATCGCCCAAGAACTGGGCCTGATCGTGCTCACCTTCGTGCTGCGCGACGACCAAATTGCCCAGCGGAGACAACAGCTAAACCCCAAATCACCTGCCGATCAAATGGAACTGCGAAACCTCGACAGGCTAAGGGTGTTCCACCGGCGAGTCTCGAAGCACTTCACACGCGCGTGGAAAGAGGGTGACGAGTTTAAGTACCTCGTTGAACTCGCCTTGGCAGATAAGCTCGCGCACCTGGACAAACCAGGTCTAATTCCCGAGCTCTACGATATGGATCTTGTCGAAGCTGCTCAACACAATGAATTCATTGTTGACATTGTCAAGGAACTACAAGGATTCAAGCAACTCTATAGCCGCTGTGCTCAATACCCCGACCAGAAGCGGACGCTAGCTCGTTTTTTTGCTGACGTATATATGGATCGGATCCGGCGTCATCAAGTGAGCCTATTCTTCGAGTCCGGTTCGACCGTGGCGTACGTGGCGAAGGAGATGTCGCGGTTTCTATCTACAGAGGTTACACTCGACAGTGTCGGATCGCCGAACATCCTAATCTATACTAACAGCGTCCTCGCGTATCTGCTGTTATGGCTCGTGGCGCGCATTCCCTGCTTTAATTTCCCTTGGGGTCCTGCGCGGGAAGAGACGTACGGCGCCCTGTATGGGAGCCTGGAACACGGGTTGGAGCGTCCGCCGGAATATTCGGGAAACCCGCTAGACAAAGCGGCAAATTGGGAGATCCAGACCCTTTTGGATCAACCTTTATCCCTGACGAGCATGAAACGTCCCGCTTTGCTGCTAGGGTCATTGTCGGGCTTGAAGTTAGAGGAGTCTGCACTGAATTTCCCGGACGGCTTGCCTGAATCGGCGAGGAACGAACTAAGCGGCTTGTTGAGACAGTGTCTCGGTCCTCACGTTGGCTCGTATCGGAATAAAGTATTCAAGCGGTTCCTGTGCGCTACTCGGCTCCCAATGGTAATGTTTCTTACTGCCGATAAGATCGACGCGAGAATCGAAGTCGGTAGAGCACACTTCGTCCACGACTCGGAGTTTACATGGGAGGATTTCCATCGGAATTATCCAATAGCGTTCTGCGTCGGCTGCACCGTTGAGGAGAGACCCAAGAACATTGAGAAGTTTGCAAGGCTAGGGTTTCGGGTTCTGGAGGCGGATACGTACTCCGCCATGACTTCGTTCATCGCAAGGAACCAGCGTTTCATCGAGGAATTCGAGGCCGCTACCTCACTCGAGGGGATCGGACGGACGCCTACAATAGGCTGAAGTCATTCTCGCACCGCTCTTGCCGAATCACCTCCCAAAACGCTGATGGGCAACCTCTTTGGAGTCATTGAGGACAAGAAAAGATTCCGTCACATCCTGGAACACAGTTTTCAATGGTGCGAACTTGCAGAGGGCAGATTTTTATCACGACTGGACATCTTTCTTGAGACAGAGCGCCCCGAGCCCTTCACCCCGCAAGATGACTTTCCTACTGACTTTCCATTTGTCGGTGTGTCAAAGATGTGGAATGGAATGATCCTGCCAAACAGGAAGACCCAAAACAAAAGCCCCAATATATTGTGCTTTTTTCAGGAACTGATCTAAAGATACGGGAGCCTGTTGCTCAAGCCGAATGCCCAAGCGGCGGCTCAGGATGACCGTGCCTGAAATCTCATTGGGGTCGAGATCAACGATCAACCTTTCGACAGCAATGACGTCCCGCGCGCACCGGTCACCAGAGCAAGAATGGGGCCGGGCTTGGCGCCATTCACTAGCACCATAGAGTATTTGCCGCCGATAATTTGCCTTGCACTTATTAAAGGCCTATGAAATTATCCGCAGATTAACTCATGGTTCTCTGGTAGCCGCATCCATATTCCGAGATCGAGTGATAACGGAGGGAAATCCATGGCAGATGTAGCCCAGCACGCAGTAGATCTTAGCCAAGCCCTGCTTGTTCCATTTGCTGCCGGATTTGTTCTACAGCGTTTTCTTGAGATTGCCGATCCATTTACCACCGCGTTTATTAAAGACCCCAACCGAAAAAAACTGGTCCTTGCAATAGCTTCACTAATCATGGGCTGCGCCATTTCTGGCTGGGGCCAAGTGCACATTTTCGAAGCGCTCGGCCATCCATTCAGCAAAACGGGGATAGGACCTGTTTTGGAGGTTCTGTCCAGCGGCATTTTTATCAGTGCCGGGACCGAGGGGTTCAATAGCGTGATGAAGTTTGCGAACTATAAGAAGGAAGCGAGCAAGTCGGACGCAGCCGCAAAGAAATCCAAGGTGGACGCGAAAGATCTGGCGCTGGTGAATCCACAGCCGCACCAGTAACGCGGTAGCACAAAGCCTTGGGAGGCAGCAATGACTCGGCGACTCGTCGGTCTCGGTGTTGTGCTGGGCTTTCTGCCCAGCTTCGCCTGGGGACAGCATCAGGAGCAAGTACAATCTTCGAACTGCCAGCAGCGCGACTACAGTAGCACCAACCCTGACGCAACAAGGGAAGTACCGTGCAATGGAATCAGTGTGGGCGCTCCCAAGGTGTTCGACAACCGTACGCTGACCCTGATGTTAGAGAGTCTCAGCGCAACACTGCAAAGCCAGCAAAATCAATTCATCGATCAGAAGGCACTTGCCGCGGCGTTCGGCCTGCTTCAGGGCTTTCGTTCCACGGAAACTAGCTCCAATCTGACCGTACAAGCACTTCCGCTCCCAAGCCAGGAACTGCAAACCATAGCTAAGTCCGGGAACGTCGATAGCTCGGGAAAGCCGCTGCCCAATACCTTGCAGACCACAAACGATACCAAGCGGGACACGTTCACACCGCAAGCGCCGGCTATCGATACTCTGCCCGCGTTTTCCGGTTTCAATCCCAATTACGGTGAAAATGTCTCTGATCTCCTCAGTGACCAGGTGAATCTCAGCTATCAAATCTTTAATTTGAGGCTAGTTTTGGAACGAGCGCTATCCGATCGCTTGTGGCAAGACGGGAATACACGCTTGCAGGCGGTCCTCGGGTTTAACGTCACGATAGATCCTCCACGAACAGCAAACGACGCGGTTGCGGTGGTCGAAATTAAGATTACCGACCCACAACAGAAGATTTCGCTTGTTTCCGTCTTGCCACAAGAAAAGACCTACAACTCCGCCGCGCTGAGCACAAAATCGCATGCCTTCGGCGGAGCGGCGGTAATCAAGGCGTTCCAGGTTGGCTACAGCGCTCGCAAACGTGGCCAGATTTTTTATTTGTACAGGGACGCGGACACCATCGCGTACGAGCGGATGACTGGCGATCCAAGCAAGCTAATTTTCGGGTGGATGTTCCGCCCGGTGCTCGGCCGGAGGTCGGTCTCGCCGGGCCTTCGGCAACTATTCGCAATCCTAGCTCTGCCGCAAGCCGATGATGACGCCGCAAAGATTAAATCCGAGGTGCGAACGTATTGGAAGAAATATGACCACGACACACAGACCTCGTTCGAACATCCGGATGCGAATCGCGCCCGGCGCATTGCCTATCATGCGACGCTCGGCCTGAACCGGCCGGAGATTTTCGAAGCGCGCTATGAGAATGGCGCAAAATTTGGAGAGCTTAGCGTGGAAGAGACCGCGAGGTACGAAGGAGACTTAGGACCCACTGTGGGCAGCGTCACTTGGCGGCCGGCCGGAGCGAAAAACATCGTGATTTCGGCTCACGGAAACAACTTCTTTTCCGGAACGCAAGTGGCCCTCGGGGACAAAACGTACGCATCTGTGACGGACGGATTGGTGCTGAAGTCGGTGCAAGGTTTCGACCTGATTGCGACAATCGATTCGCTAGTAAACGGCCCGGGCATAGTCATTGGCCGCTATGGAACGGCGGTGCCGCTGGCCCTGGATCCTGCCTCGATCCCGCCGGGTTTGCCTGCCGCCGGCATCGAAATTAGCACCACCAGGATCACACACTCTATCGCCGGCCTTCGAAGAGTTGAAATCCATTTGCGGGCAAGGGCAAGTGATCAGGTTCGCGCAGCAGTGCTCGCGGCCGGGGAGCAGTTACGGACCGCCGAGACCTTGCTCAAGCAAGTGGAGCAGAGGTGGATAGCGGCACAGAGCGACCGGAGTGTATCTCCCGCGGCCCGCCAAAACCTAACTACCGAGAAGGCCAAGGCAGAAGCAGCCGTGCAGGAGGGTCAAAGCCAACGGGCCGCTGCTCGGCAGGAACAGATGGCAAGCTGGCGGCTGGACCTGACAAGAATACCCTCGAGCTTCCAGACGGTCGAGAGCCCACTCGTCTCCTTCAATGGAACCCTGCTCGATTTCCCTTACCAGATCGCCTTGAGTTCGGAGGATGGCTATGAGCACATAGTAATATCGGCGAATCTACCGGACTCACTGGTTACTGATGGAGGAGGGGTTGTGAAGGTCTCGTGGCCGTTTTATCCAGGTAACCAGTGGACGGCAACCAAGCGGTTCTACAATCCCGACCTCGCGTACGTGGTGACCCGGGTCAGTGACGCGCACATATTGATCTCGCGCGTGGATGAGTTGAGCTTTGCCAATGGACCGGAAAATACCAGCACCTCAGCATGTTGGAAGCTTATGGCAGGCGACACACTGATTAATCTAACGAAGACATGCGCGGCGCCGAAGGCGGATGCGGCGTGCGCGTCCGGACGAGACACCTGCGAGATAGAATCGGATTTCGTTGTCAGTGCGAAAGTGGAGAAAATGCCGGACAATGTCGTGCTCGTTGCGCCGAGCGGCAGCACCTATCTCCTCGCGGTCCCTCCATTGAAGGCTAAAGATGACAAGGTCACCCCAATCCAGCTCAAGCAATTTGATTCCGAATGGCTGGAGATCGCTCCAAAAGAGCTAACGGTAACTGGTGGGGATTCTGCGAAGAAACCGGCCACGCCGGATTTGTCGAAACTCGCCAGTGTCGAAGCCAACGGCAAGAAGTTAACGTTCCTTCCACAGATGGCGAAAGTTGACGCAGGGGCTTCGCCTGCAAATGCAAAAACCCCGAAGCCAAGCGTCAGGTCCGTCAAAATAGAGGTCACACGAGACCTGACTTCGAAACCAGGAACGATAGACGTTGCGTTCCTCGATGCGGACAACAAAATCATTGGAACCCGGCAAATACAAATCGCGTGCACAGAATGCACCAACAAGGGAGATAAGTAATGGCCTCTCGGAAACACCCTACTCCGGAAATGCTGAAAGACTTGAACAAGGTGTTCCTGAAACACAACTGGTCTGGCCGGGCAATCGGGCTGCAGGACGTGGAAGGCGACAATGGTGATTCAGACGATTGCCCGCCTGGTACGACACGTAAGGAAGTCACCTATAAACTGCCGGACGGCACTTGGGTAACTAAAACGATCTGCGTTTGACCAGCCTCAGCTGGTCCTTTTGAGCTTCAAGCACAGCCAGCAAATATCATTCCTAGCATTAAGGAAGGGAGAACAAGTTTGAACTGGTCTACGCCCAAGATAACGCTAATTGCCATTATCTGCTCATCAGGTTCCCTAGCTTTTGGTCAGAGCCGACCCGCCTTTTGTGAACAAATCCCAGATGCGCTGCTGGGAGGGCTCCAAGCTCCCTACGCGCAAAAGATTACGCCCGATGGGAAGTCATACTGCGAAGGCCTCCTTGTTAATCCAATCGCGCTGCTGCCGCCCAGTGTAGTCTCTCTGAAGCAATTTCAGGTGAGTGTGCCTCCGTACGCTTCCGGAGGAGCCGCATCTTTGAATTGGTGCGACGATCCCACACAACCAATTCATATTCGTCTACGGTCAGCAAAAATCCCATTCTTCGGTTTAGATGCTCTTCAACCAGGAGCTTTCAAGTGGCGCGCCGACGTGATCGCAACATGGCAGCCGAACTGGAATAATTTAGCGGCGATAGGCAATGTTCTTGCTGGGGAGACGTTGCGAGCCGATGAAGACCGTTGGGATCGCGAGGGCGCCACCACATGGCTCCGATGGGAGATTCGTCCTTGGCAGAATCTCGACGGTATGCCGGGAGGCATTCTCATTTTTGCCGAGGACATCACCCGCCGCAAGCAGATCGAAGAGTCCCTCTCGGAAATTCCCCGAAAGTTGATTGAGGCACAGGAACAGGAACGTACCCGGATTGGCAGAGAGCTTCACGACGACATCGGTCAACGTCTCGCTCTGCTGGCCGTCGAGTTACAACAACTCCACGAAAACTCTCTGATTTTGCCCGACGTCTGCAGCCGCATGGGAGAATTCCAGCACCGGCTTTCCGAGATAGCCGCCGACATTCAATTGTTGTCGCACGAGTTGCATTCCGCAAAACTGCAATACTTGGGTATTGCCGGCGCGATGAGAGGTTTTTGCAGAGAATTCGGCGAGCAGCAGAAAGTTGAGATTGATTTCCGGACCCACGATTTGCCAAGCCCTGTGTCGCCAGACACTTCTCTTTGCTTCTACCGAGTTCTGCAAGAAGCCGTGCATAATGCAGCAAAATACAGTGGTGTTCGGCACATCGAAGTGCGCTTGTGGGGGACGTCGGGTGAGATTCATCTCACGGTTGTGGATTCGGGCGCAGGCTTTGACCGCGAAGCGGCGAAGGAGAGCAAGGGTCTTGGTCTCATCAGCATGGAGGAGCGGCTAAAGCTCCTGAAGGGAACGCTTTCAATCGACTCGCAGCCCAAGCGTGGCACCACTATCCATGCTCGCGTCCCTTTCATTTCAATCAGCGATTCGGCTCGGGCGGCAGGATAGGAACAGTGGAGTCGCCGCCACGTTCACAGCGTTAAAACGTTGTACCGCTGAATGTATCGGCGGACAATGAGGACGTTCCACCACAGAGGTAGCGTTCCGCGCTCCACAACTATAATGCACAAATTCTGGCGCTCAGCGGCGGAATGTTTAGTTGCCAGCATCGCACTGATATTACTTACGGTTGTCTTCTACCGACTGCATTTCAATCTCGCTACGGCCAGCCTCCTTTATATGATTGTCATCGTGCTACTATCCCGCGTCGGGAGCTTTGTTTCATCAATCGTTGCCTCCGTGGTTGCGGCTCTGTGCTTAGCACACCTTGCTCCCCCCGCTTACTCGTTTCGCGTTGACGATCCGCTCGACTATGTAGCTATCGCTGCTTTCTTGATCACTTCGTTTATTATCACCAGCCTAGCGTCCAGAGTGCGAATGCAGGCGGAAAAGGCACTTTCCAGCGTGAGCTACAAGGTGGTTGAGGCTGAAGAACAGGAGCGCCAGAGGATCGCCAAAGACCTTCACGAAGGCATTGGTCAACGTGTGACTTTGCTGGTTATTGCGATCGAACAACTCAAAGCAGGCTCGCTCAATGGGGTTGACGTGCCTAGCCGGGTTGACGGCGTACTGAAGCAAAGCCTAGAGATACTGACCGATGTCAAATCCTTGGCACACGAACTGTACTCTCCGAGGCTGGAATATCTTGGTATCGCAGGGGTTATGAGAAGCTTCTGCAAAGACTTCGGTGAGCAGCAAAGGGTGGAGATTGACTTCAGGAGACAAGGTTTACCCAACTTCGTACCGCTGGACATTTCCCTTTGCCTGTTCCGCGTGCTCCAGGCCGCCCTGCACAATGCGGTCGAGCATAGCGGGGTGAGGAACTTCGATGTGGAGTTGAATGGAACGTCGGATGAGATTCATCTAACGGTCAGTGATTGCGGCGTGGGCTTTAACCTCGAAATGGCGAGGAAGTCCGGTGGGCTTGGTCTCAACCACATGCACGAGAGACTGAAACTGGTGAAGGGAACGCTTTCAATCGACTCGCAACCCAAACGTGGAACGACGATCCACGCTCGTGTCCCTCTCCGTTTGGGAGCCGATTCCATGGGTGCCACTGGGTAAGAGCGCTTGAAAAGAGCTTATAGTCCGTTTCCTCCGGTAGCGATGCGGAGGTTTCATCAAAGTGGAGAGGTTTGCTGACTTGACTGTCGCCAAGTTCGGCGGGAACGTGACCTGCCAATTCAGCACTGACAAACCGCCTGCCCCGACGCACAGCTTCCACAGCAACCAATGCTCAACACTTTCGGGCGTGCAGATCCCCATCGAACAAGTCGCGCGCATTTCGTTTTCCCGCGGCCCCGCGATGATCCGCGATGAGGACGGAGCCTTGACCGGTTACGTCTAGATTGACCTCAATTCGAAAGACTATGGCGGATTCGTGAAAGTGGCGAACGACCTCTTCCGACAAAAACTTCAGTTGCAGCCTGGGCACACTTACAAGTGGGCTGGAGAATACGAATTCGAACAACGAGCCAAAGAGCGTCTCAAAATAATTCTACCTGCCGTGTTCTTTGTGATCTTCGTGCTCCTCTACATGGTGTTCCACTCGGTCGCGGAATCCGCAGTGCTCATCTTCCCGACGATTTACGCGCTTACGGGTGGACTCATCCTACAGAAGCTACTCGGTTACAACTTCAGCGTCGCTGTGTGGGTCGGCTACATCGCGTTATTTGGTATCGCCGTCGAGACCGGTGTGGTCATGGTTGTCTATCTGCACGAGGCGCTCGGCCGCCGACTCGCATCAGGGAAACCCCTTAAGCACGAGGATATCGAAGAAGCAGTGATTGAAGGTGCAGTCCATCGCTTGCGCCCGAAACTGATGACTGTTTGCGTCGTTCTCGCGAGCCTTATTCCCATCCTCTGGGAGTCCGGCGTCGGCTCCGACGTAATGAAACCCATCGCGGCGCCTATCGTCGGCGGCATGATCACCTCCACGATTCATGTGCTCATTCTCGTGCCGGTGTTTTTCGCGCTGATGAAAGAACGCGCTCTGCGGCGCGGAACGCTTCACTTGCAGGGCAACGATCCCGCGAAGGATTGAGAACTCGGCAGCTCAATATTTGGGCTATCCGCCGCGTCGAACTTGGTATCCATTTGACTTTTCGAATCGAGAAAGAACCCGTGGCGTGCCCTTTAACGCGCCTCACGGGTTCGTGTTCCTAATGGTAGGTGCCGTCTCGTCTGGGGAATCAAACCGATCCAGAGACCAGGCACGCACCCCGGGGGGCGAATGCCCCTATTGGTCGAATCGGCCGAGTCCGAATCTCTGCAAAAGCTATTTCCTAGCATTCGCGGGCAAATTGGATTTCGGGTGTGTAGGTGCGACATCCGCAATCGACTTCTCTATTCTTTCGTCTACGGGGGTTGCCAGAAAGGCGTTGGTCTCGCCCGTATGCGGCCCGCTGAGTACCGTCGCCATTCCCACGATTTGTCCGCGCTCGTTGATCTGGTTAGCCATGGTTGGGTACAGGTTGGAACTGGCAGGAAACAGCGTGTGAAGGCCGGTCATCACGCCGTCCTGCCAGATGAAGGCATTCGACCAGTTGAAGGTGGAGTCCAGGGTGCTTCCCACCACTTGGCCCTGGTTGTTGATGCCGGAAGCGATGGCGGCAAAATCTCTCGGCAGAGTGCGGAGGTTTGTGATTGCGCCGTTCCGCCAAAGAGCGGCATAGAAGGTTGTGCCGTCAGGGCTAGCGACATCCCCAACAATTTGGCCCTGGTTGTTAATGCCGAAGGCGAAACCACCAGTTCCGAGGTCAGGAAGGGGAAAGGCAGTGCCGTTTTTTTTCCACAATACGGGGTGAAGCGCTGCGGCGCAGGTTCCCGAGTAGCCTACGGCTTGGCCTTGATCGTTGATGGCGTTCGCTTCCCCGTCTGGATCGCTACCCAGCGTAGGAAGAGCTCGGGCTTTGCCGTCTTCCCATATCACCGGCGAATCAGTTTTGGAAGGCGAGGAAGCTGGGCATGAGGAATCAGAAACAGTCGATTCCGCAAACCCTGTGATTTGTCCGCGGTTATTCATGGCGCTGGCCTGCCCGTTATTTCCGCCCAGCATCGGGAGAGCGCTCATCTGGCCGCTTCGCCAAAGAAACGGACGACATGTAAGGTGTGTCCCGAACCCGCAAACGTCTTCGCCGTCCGGATCAGGAACAGATGTTTCGGAATAACCTACTGCCTCCCCTCGATCGTTGATCTCGCCGCCAAAGGGGTTGTCCCAACTGTTCGGTCCTCCGAGCGTGCCGAGGTCGAGCGTGAATCCGTCGACGTTTATCGCCACCCGCCCTTTTTCAAGCTTCCCCGACGCGTCCAACTCTCCGTACTGGGTCTCCGTCCACCCGTGATTATTGATCTTGTTTTATGACACCGGATATTCGTTCTACGTACTTCGGCAAGCGAGCCGGAGGAGCTGGCGAATCGGGCTGAAGGTGAAATACCTGCACTATTCCGAAACGATGAGAGCTGCCTTCGGCCGATGGGCAAGAAGCCGCTCGTCTCTTTGGCCATGGAAGGGAAGTTCTCTTCGGAAGGATTGCAAGCGATCAACGACGAAGATGACATCTTGACGGCCATGGCTCCGGAACTCGTGACAGAGAAGGGAATCGGAGAACGAGCCGACGCGGTTTGGGCCACGCTCCAGAAACAATAGGAAGACATACTTGGCACACGAGCGAAGGAAGATTCGGAAGCTGTGGCCGAGATCGAGCCGGGTTCGAGTCTAGTCGACCAGTGGTCTGCACTGAAGCCGCCGCTGGAATCACCTAGCAGGAGAAACTCCCCACCATCGACCTCGGCGATGCCAGGCGAACAACTGACGTTGTTCTGAGTGGCTTGCAAGAGCCGCGACTCATACCGACCCAGAGACAATTCAACCAGAGAAGAAAAGGAGTGCGCCATGGGTATCCTCGGACTAACACGCGATGAAAATGGTTCTGCTCTCGAGAAACTCCCGGTAACGATTAAGGTTGCTATCGGGGAAGGACCGGCGCCCGATGATGAGAATGGTAGTCCGCGGGCGGTATTTCATTTCGTTTTCAAGCGGAGAACCATGCGGGGGCAAATGGTGTATTGGGAACCTGCATTAGATATCGCCGAAGTCTTCGGGGAAAAGCCGACTGAGTTGGCGGTGATCTTTCTTCACGATGACCCGCGAGAGGTATGCCCATCGGAATACGCCCTGTGGACGAGGAAGGGCCGACTCTGTCACGGTGAGCTTGTGCAGATCTCCAACGGCAACGCGCCTCACTACGAAATGCATGCGATCCGAAGGACAGCAGAGCACCCGGAGGGAGAGTCATGGCCAGGTAATCACAAATATGCCGATGGGCCGGAGGAGGGCCAACCAATCGAAGGTTGTGGAGAAGGCTGCTCCGAACTGGGGAGTGGTAAATGCGGCCCCTCCGCGGATCTCTATTTCATCCTGGATAAATTCCCTAGCCTGGGTGCCATCTGCCGATTGCACACAGGGAGCAAAACATCAGTTCCAAATTTGTCGAACGCCGTAGCTCAACTCCACAGTTGGAATGGGGGACGATTGAAGTGGGTCAAAGCCATCCTGAAGGTCAGGCCCGAGCTTCGCTGGCATCCCGGGCAATTCGGCGAGTGGGAAAGTTCGGTTGTCCCGATTCTGAGTCTTGAGATTGGAGGAACATCGCTGAACAGTATGGACGCCAAGATGAACGAACCGGCAAAGCTCAGCCTCGAGACGCAGCCAGCTTGCGCCGGTGAACAACGAGGGCCATTCGTCGTGAGAGAAAGCGAAGTGGGACGTGCCCCGGAGATTGCTGCTGAATTCTACCCGCAGAACAAGAACCTACTGGAGGAGCAAAATGGCGCGATCATCCAATCCCCAGCGAATGCTGAGTTGTGCGCGAGGATCTGCGAAATAGCTCGGATGCTCGGCTACAACGCGGCCCAGATAAAGATGCTGGTTGGGCAGTGGCGGCTAGATCTGGTGGGACTCGAAAGGAAGCTGCAACACGAGCTCGATGAGGGACCGCAGATTCCTGCTCTCGTGAACCGCGCCAAGCGCTTAGGACCTCGGAATTGAATGGACGATCCACTTCTCGAGGATGCCAAAGTGTGGCGCAAACCTCCCACAACCCCGTTTCCGGCCAATCCGAGGTCTAGTGCCGCACTTGGGCGGGATCGTAAGGGCTGGAGATCTCACGCACGGCTTCCACCTTCAAGAAGTCTTTTTTAGAATCGACGGGAAACTCCACAACGCGTTTCACTTCGGGCGTCGAATCAGTTCTGGAGCGATCTGTCGGATGATGTCCTTCTCCTCAGGGAGACTGTGCCCCTTAATCGTGATTTGCTTGTCCTTGCGCACCACTATTATCTCCCGATCCTTATTCTTCTCAAGGACTTTGCAAATCACTTGGTAGAGTGCCTGGAAAGCTCCCGCTGAGCCAATCGCTACAATGATTTCTCCGACATGTGGAATTCCGCGCTCCGGTGGGTTATAAGACACAACTCCGATTTGAGCATTCTTGACGTTGTTCAGGACTTCGCCGACAAAGGCGGGGTCATCGCCAGTACGAATATGGAAGACTGAGCGCAGAACTCGCCCCTTTCGTTTCTCCTAATACCAACCAATCAACAGATTCCTATCTCGCTAGGACACTGCATGTTAGCCATTCCAATTCCCGGAATTTGTATAGCGAAGCACAGTCTCGCCCTTATGACAAGGTGCTCTCCGCTCGGCGCGCAGACGCTCATAACAAGCGAATCAGACTCCGTTCCCAGTGTACTGTCAAATGGCAGAAAGTCCCAGCAGGCCGTACGAGCGTCTGGCAAGAACCCCAGCACATTGGCATTGAATTTTGTTCCGCGCAATCCGCTGGACCCGACCTTAACCGTTTCACGGTGAAGCCCTCCGGCCTCGCTGACGCTAATCGGACCAACGAACTCCATGTCGGTTTCAATCAGCTTGGGCAACAGTGCTGCAATACGAAGCATAGGTATTGGATGATGATCAAGAGTCACCTCAAATCTCAGCCACCGGAGGTTTCCGGTTGAAAATCGAAGTGCAAAGCCAAGGTGCACTAGGTAGCATGAGGTCGAACCAACTCTCCAAGCCTCAATAGATGTCGGCTTGTGAAGGTCGTACTCAAACGTCTCAAGAATCTGTTCTAAGGCATCATCCGTCCCCGGTGCCCTGAGTTTGGACGAGCTAACGCCGGAGAGCTTGGGTCGGCCGCCAGCCGATCTAGTTATTTGTGGATGAAACTCGACGTATGTCGTCATCTACTGGTCTCCCGCGGGCGAACCGAAGACGACGAACGGAGCCCAATAGAATGGGTGCGATGTTTCGTCGCGTTGTAGCATCGCGATCTGGGAAGTTCTGAGAGCGGTTGTGGGCGACACCTTTTTCTCACCCACCATTTCGGCGTAGAAATGCCGAATGAGATTAGGGCCGACCTCGTCCGCTATTGGCCACCACGTTGCGACAACAGCCCGGCAGTTCGCCGAAAGAAATGCGCTCGTCATGCCCTCCGTTTCCCCGCCAGAATGGACGCGGGCTCCAGCCGTATGGCAGGCATTGAGTACGACGAGATCAACATTGAGATTCGCCATCTGAACCTCGAACGCAAAAACCGGTCGATCTGCCAAGAGGAGTCGGGACAAGAGGGGGTATTCGGGCTCGAAAACGGCATGGCATGCGAGATGAAGTATGCGGGTGCCATTGGGTAGTCGCAGCAGTCGATCGCTAGTGGCCTCTGAATCGACAAACCAATCTGCGAGAGGTAACGCATTCTTGATTTCGGCAAGTTCGTCATACGTACCTGGGATAGGTCCGGCGTCAGAATATCGCACGTTCGGTACGGCGAGGACTCGACCGCTAGACTCCCGCGTCAACGGAACCATTGAATGAGCGTGCGGCGAACGGGCAAAGAACGAACCTGTTGGGCCATACAGGACCTCGCGAGTTCTCAGTAGTGGTTCACCACACCACGGCATGGCATGGAACGGCACGCCCCAGATATCCGCTGACGGCACGATGATCAGCCGAGACGCACTGGTGACCTCATGCTCGACGGGCTTCAATAACCCGTTGCAGAGCTCGGTGATCGCGTGAGTTGCAGTCAATGCGCGGCATTCGTAGTAGCAAGACTTAGCGAGAATCGCAAGTTCGACGCGGCTTAAAAAGCACGGCTTCGCTGACACTGTGTTACGGGTCACAACGAAGACCCATATTGCATCTTTTACCGTCGCATACTCCAGCAGGACCGTATCTGGCGCTATCGAGCCCTGCACGTTCGGTATTAGGGAGCCGAAGGCAGGAAGAGTCTGATCATCGAGCGGTTGCTCGCTCGTGAAGAGCTGCGTCCGTGCCCAAAGCCATTCTGCTTGCTCCTGACATTGGCGTTTCTTATCTGAGTCACTTGCTTGAATTGCCGCCGCCGTCCTCTCCACCAGTTCGCCTAGGTCGGATTGCTGGTGGGCAGCGGCTTCATCAAGAACACTCTTTTTCGGTTTAGAGCCCTCTGCAGTCTGAACGAATCCAGCGGTCGCAGTTTTGGACCGTTCGAGCAGGCTTAAAGCTTGGAGCGAACTGCCCAACTTGAGCGAAGCCTGAAGCGCATCTTGGAATATGTAATCTACCTGAGCTCGGATACTAGTGTGATAACGAAGAGTGCGACACTCGAGCACCGCCCGCGAAGCGCGATCCGCAGCTTCAAGATAATCGCTCAGAGCGCCTTGGGAATCACCGCGTTTCTCCTTCAGTTGAGCGCGAATCCACAGAGGGAAGGAATCTTTGGCCTTCTGCTCACCTTCTTGCTCTGACTGCAGCCAGTTCTCGATGTGCTGCGATGCCGCAGCATCATTGCCCGTCTGGGTGTAGATAGTAATCCTCGTACGCGCAATCCGTTTTTTCCAATCCACCACGAAAGCCGAAGCGGGAAGGGTTCGTTCGGCAATGTCCAACCAGTGCAAGGCCTCGAATTGGAGCCCTAAAACGCCAGCTATGTGACCACGGTGGTAGAAACTGGCGGCCAATCCGGCTACGTCTTCTTCAACCGCCAGTTTCTCCGCCGCCAACTCAAAAGCGCTCAGTGCATCGTAGAACAAACCAGCGTCCTTCAATGTCGAACCTAGATCTATGTAGGCTCTGCCAAGGCCGCGCGGATTGCCAAGCCGTTGATACATCGAAACTGCTTCAAGAACCATCGCTAAAACTACGTCCCAACGCTCGTGCTTCCTCAGGCATCGCGCACGACTGAGCAGCGATTCGGCGAGTAATCTTGAGTCGCCGTGCGGACGAAGAGCGTCAATGGTCCTCGTCAGCGCCACGCCGATGAATTCTTCATCAAAACCACCTTCCAGAACGGCGGTCCCTAACGCTTCGGTTGGCAGGAATATCACTCTCGGTAAGAACGTAAACCCTTGCTCGACTTCTGGTTTGAAGACGAGCGGAAACAGGCTGACAGCTGGAATCCGTTTTGCTTCCTCCAGCAGTTCTGAAGAAATGGAGCGATCCGTCGAAGTGTCTTGAGGTGAATCAGGTTGTTCCTGCGAACCAAGTTTGCCCATATCGTCATTCCTTCGTGATTGGCGCTCCAGGAAAGGCCTGCGCCTGGCGTGCAGAGTGCCGGTCCGCTTCATTGCGCTTGCCTCTACGACTGAGGATACGAGCGAGGTGCCACTGGACAATTCGATCGTTTGGATCTATGGAGGCGGCCTTGGTGCAAACTAACTCGGCCTCGTCCAAGTCATCGTTCGCGACCAAGATGCCGCCAAGGTCTGACAACACGGGCGAACTGCTGGGTTCTAATTCTGCGGCCTTCCTTGCCGCGGCTAGTGCCATAGGGAGTAGATCGAGACCGCAGTAACAGTTGGCCAGCTGATGATGAGCCTCCGCGAGCTCAGGCGCATAACGAACAGCCAGTTCGTACGCCTGGGCCGCGCGTTTCAACGCGAGGCGAGCCTCAGTTCGCTTCGTTACCGCAAATACTGGCTGTTGCCCCTCGTCCATAAGTGCGACCTCCTGGCTTGCCATCCTCTGTTGGTATATGTAGCCAACACCGAACCAAGTGCCAGAATGCCGTGGGGACCAAGAGAGAACACGCAGGAAATGATCGAGAGCAGCAGGTATATCACCCCTAACGAGTTGTTCTGTGGCCCGCGACGACAGCGCTTTGAGCTCCGATAATTGAGGTGGATCATTGCCACGATGCCCCAGACGTTCGAGACGCCTGCTGGCCAATTCGGCCATCAGGCCACACGCATCTGAGGCAACGACCCGTTGGTAGCATTCGCGCGCCGCGGCGAATTCCCTCCGCCACTCTATCGAGGAGCCAAGATCGAACATCATTGCGGCAGCAAATTTGTCACCTCGGATTACAGAATCCAGTTGGGCAATTGCGGATTCGAATTCACCCAACTCCACGTAGACCTGAACGAGGCCATGGTGAGGTTCTTTGGAGTGAGGTGCTACGGCAAGACCGTGTAAAAGATGAGTCCGTGCGTCGTCCCATCCGTTCTCACGCACCCTCACGCCGGCCACCAGACTGTGCAAGTGGCTGACGTAGGCGCCTACGTCGAAGCCTTGTGGTCCGGCTTGCCTAACTTCACTGATTGCTCCCAGATGGGCCATACGGACACTGGGTCGCAACCGTAGGATTTCAGCTTCCAAGACGCGGCGCGCCTCGATCAGGTTGTTGTTCTCCTGGTAGCGCTCAAACTGGGCCAGTGTTTCCCCTGGGTGTACCGTTTGTTGGGACGGGAAGCTGGTGATGCTCCAGCCATCCAATACTCGGAACAGCTCAATTAGTTCTCCATCCATATACTGCTCCAAATCGACGTGTTAACAAATCGCCCGCTCAGCCAAATGCGGACATTGTATAAGTTACAGGAAGAGCAGGAGTAGGCAATTCCTTTGGAACGATCATCGATCCGAAATGGACGCGTTTCTTGTCTCGGCTAACGCGCGCGCCCAAGAAGTCCAGTTCGGAGAGATTATCCATTGATCTCCCGGAACCCCGTTTCTGGACAGTTTCCGAATGGCCCGACCAAAATAGAGAGACAGGCGTGAGGTTGTGGGAAAACCAAATGGCAAGACTGAAATCACTCTCGGCCAGATCTTACCCAAATGTCCGGGAAGGAACGAACTGAGTTCTTCGAATTACAGCCGCCCCATTGTAAGCAGATACGAGTTCAGGAATGCGCATTGAGTGCTGCCCGCGGATTGCATTGATGTCCTCTACGCCATATGCCGGGATGCCCGCTCCGAGGTAAGCGCCATCTTCCCCGAAGACGCTGACTGTTTCGCCAGCCCTAAACTCCCCGCTTGCCGACAATACCCCGGCAGGCAACAAGTTGAAACCGTTAGCTAACGCGTCCCAAGCTCCGTCATCGACAACAACTTGATTACGGTGTTCCCCTCTCTCCTCCCATCCACGCAGCAGTTCTTTCCGCCACAGCCGACGTTGAAACTGTCGACCGATGGTCCTGCCAATGTGCCGATAAGCGCTGGAATTTGAAGCTATCCGATAGATCACTGCCTGTTCCGGGGCATGTAGAGTTTGGAGTCTAGCGACCAGTTCTCTTGGCGGAATTGAGTCCAGAAATTTGTTCACCAGATCCCGATTAATTAGATGAGTAGCTGCAAGGAAGGGAACCACCTTTGCGAAATTGGTCTCTATGAAGCACAGGTTCCGAATTCTGGCCCAATCAATACCGTCTACTAGTTGCTTTGTACTTTGATTCGTAATGTCAGTCGAGGTTAGATTATGGCCGAAACGGAGAGCCTGAGTTAAGACCTGGAGGTCTGTCTCAGCGTTTATTCTCTTGATGACATCTTGTAGGGATACAGTTTCCATGAGCAAGTTATCGAACTCAGACTGATGCTCCCAAGAGTGAGACCTGAGTCTTAGCAAATGCGTCCCCACAGCCGCGAAATCTACTAACTTGGGAATGGCCTTTATTACGGGAATCAAGGCTTCTAAGAGCCGCGCAGTCAGGAGTGGGTGTCTGCCAGCTTGTCTGGAAAGGGCGATCATCGTGCTTTGCATCTGAGTTCTAGCGGCGAGTTTCATAAGAGTAGTGGTGAGATCAAACGTTACCGCGTCCTTCTCGGTCGCTATAGCAAAGGCCTCCTCATAGGAAGGATGAGCAAATCTAAGCGTAATCGCCCTAACGCCGTACTGCTCAACACGAAAGCCCAGTTGAGGCCGTAGTTCGGCGAAAAACGGGCTGCTGCCCGCCCACGGTCGTGTTGGGTTGAAATAGGCGCACACTTGGTTAAACCACTCGGACAACCTAGCAGTCGGGTGATTTCCAAACAGAAAAACCAACGCCAGAACCAAACGCGTCTCGATACTCGTAGCGGAGATTTCTTCCGCAAAGAGAGCCTTCTCTTCGACGCCACGGCGGTTAAGGCGCGCTAACACTTCGAGTGTCGAACTGACTCTTTCAGTTGAATAGACAAAGTCGCGTATTGCGAGCGGTGAAGCGAGAGTCCCTTTTTCAATTTCGAGTAGGACCATTCGTCGACAGTGCTCATCCTTGAACCATGCCGCATCATTCGCGAGTTTCTCCAAAATCGTGGCTAGTGCTGCAGGAGAGTACGACGGTTTGACGACGTTTAGTTCCCTCGTGAGCTTTTGCAATTCGAGTGACGTCGGTACCTCGGCAACGAACTGTTCGAAAATCTCCTTTCGCGACGTAATGACCACTTTCGCATCGACTTCGCGCAAGTGATCTCGAAGTGGACCGAATACACTGCGAATTGACTCCCGCCTCTCGAAATGAGTTCGCCCAAAAGGGTCTTCGAAATAGGCGATTTGTCGCTCGACGGGCCGGAACTGCTCAAGTACCATCCTTTGGTTTGTTCGATCTTCTCTCTCCAGTCCAGCAAACCAAACGGGCGTATACCCCTTCTCGAAATAATGTTTCAGCAGTCTAACTGCCGTGTACGTCTTTCCCATACCTGGGTCGCCAACAATAAAGACAATGCGAGCACTCTCCATCAGGTTCAAGATTGAGTCGTACTCTCTGGGCGCGACAAAATAGTCCTGAATCTGGATGTACCGGGCGTCTGACCGACCGATCGTCTGACCAAATGCTTCCGAAATGGCATCGCGTGTACCGCCAAGTTCAATCACGACAACATTGGGGCGAGTATGAACTGTTCGCTTGGCTAAGGGTTTTTTGATTGAAAGTGACACCTCAACGACTAGTGAACTGTGATGGGTTGAGAGTTCGCAAAGCTTCCACTCTGGCTGCCTGTCGGTTGCCCCGGCTCTTAGGAGTTTTTCGATGAACATATTGTCCATTAGTCCGAATAGAGCGGAGCGGCCATCCCCGAATTCCCGGCAGAGACTATTCGCATATGCGATGTAGAGTCCCAACTCGCTCTCCTCGCAATCAATATTCATCCGTGAATGATAGGCTGTAGAATTACGCTGAAACGCAGGTACGCATAACAGGTCTAGGTCGTGACCATACACAAGTCGCTTAACATCGCTATCGAGAAAATCGGAACAAATGAGGACAGCGAAATTGCCTGCCGCTGTGTTCTTAAAAATAATTTGACTAACGCCCGGAGCGAGCCCTTCGCCTTCTATTGGGGAAGTCTCCACAGGGGCAGGAGTCAGTTTTTCCACAAAGTGAACAGTTCCAGCTGTTATGACTGGACAACGTGAAAAGTAGCGACCATTTCGGCTGAAGTAGTGGCTTCCTGCGATCGCGATGGCACCCGTTTGTGCGGACCACGATCGAACAGTTTCAAGCAGCCTTTCCGGTACGCTCAGTTCCGGAAGTATTATCATGTCGACAGCTCGCGCCGTAGCGAGAGAAAGGAAACGATCAAGCCATTCTTGCGCGGGCGCAGTATCTTTCAAGAACGCGAGTCCGTGGCGCTCAATCCAATCAGTCGCTTTCCAAGTTGGTTGAGCCAATAGAATCCGCACCACAGTTGGCTTTGCCACTTGAAGATCTAGGACATTAACCTGTACCTCCTTATCCAACATGGAGTGCCTGTGCGATGGCGGCCTTGGAGAGCGTTGTCTCTTGCGGCGAAAAAGTAAGAACACGCGTGCCCATACGTGGCGGATGTCCTTAGGCGGCTTTTGAGTACCTTCGAGAGACTTGTTCTTATCACAAAAATGGACCACTGAAAATGTAAAGCTCAGACTAGGGTATTGGCACCTCCTGATGGTGGTGGCGTCGGAATGACATCACACGGTTCCTGGCGAAGCCGACACGAACCGTGGCGGGCGGGACTGGCCAAGCAGTCCAAGCCCCCTTGGAGGAAACGCAGCTTCATCGAAGAATGCCTGACTTCTCATCTCTTCGAACCCCGTTTGTGGATAGATCCGATGCAGGCAAGCACAACTCGATGCTATCGCCAAACACTTCGCTAACGATGCAGATTCCTAGGCCAGACTCAGGGCTCAGATCGACAAACTCACATACCCATTACGGGGAAACCCACCAATTCTGAAATAAGCTTGCGCATCTCAAACGGGAGTTTCTCAGCGCAACCATTGAGGAGCTTAAATTTGTTGAACACTTCCTTGAAAACCTCTAGCTCCGTGTCGGTCAGCTTCTCGCCATTTTCTCCACGCCGCGAGAATTCTCGCATCTTGTCGTCGTAGCCCTTGAGCTGGGCTGCGAACGCTTCGCAGAACGTCCGAGGTGGCTCTCCGCCCTCAAGAAACGCGCGAACGCTGCCGTAAAAGCCCGCGTAGTCCGGTGGCAATGACTGTGAATGCCGATCAAGTAGCTCTGTCAGGGAAGCATGCAGGTTCATGGCTCTGCTCTTTTACGCGATTGCTCAATTCGTTCCCCCACATCTGCATAGCGAGCCGTTGGCCCTCGCTAAGCGATTTTGCGAGTAAAAATTCTAATTCTTTTCTGAGAGCAACGCCATCGACGTGATCGTGAGATAAATCAATTGCTGCTCGTATCTTCTGAGCTATTTCGTGATTGACTTGTATGCGGGAGTGTTCCCAGAAGGCCATCCTTCTGCGACAGTGGCTAGGGCTTCTCCCGTTCCACTCGGAAATATCTCCGAGTATGGGTCCGGCGAGAGGATTTAGGACCATCTGGCCGATATCTGCTTGCATCTCGTCCACAAGACACTCGAGGTATGCAAACTCCGATCTGTCCTGCGGTTCGCTTGCAAGAAAATGCAATTCGTACCATATGTCTCTCAGGGTGTAGTAAATGGGTCGGAGGGCAAATATCTCCCTGAGAAAGGAGGAAAAAGGCCGCCGCTTTGCGGCGGCTAGAGAAGCTTCGACACTCTTATGTTCTCTTCTAGCAATCGTTTCGAGAGCCTTCGAATCACGCTTTAATCTCGCATCGATCTGGGCCATTCGCCGAGACCGAGTAAGAATGCTAAGGCCGCCGCTAGCTGAATCCTCGGATGCTTGACTTTGGGATTCCATCATCTCTTCCTGGCACTGCTGCCACTCCAAGCCAAAAGCCTCGCTTCGCACTGCCGTATGCATCCCCCAAAAGAAGTCGTCCAGACTAAGAATGAGACTGTCCTTCCAGCACGCCTTGATGAAGGGAATGACGGCCGCTAGTCCATGGCGCGACCAGATGTCGCGAACAGCCGACGGGACAGGTCTGAGAGAGAGAATCGGAAAGCCCTGAAGTTCTCCCGCTTGAATCTCGTCATAGATCAGAGAAACTCTGATATCGAGGTACTGGCCTAACGACAAGGGGGGATCCCCAAATTCAGGGTAAACGCCCCAGCGGTCGAACTTTAGGGACGCACTTATGTCCATGATTGCTGGCTTCACATGCAAGCGCTGTGCCCGCCTCACTGGCTTATATTCTTTGAGATGTGCTACGCCAGTTTGCAGAAATTTCGCACGCATGCCACGGTCGTGCAGCGGCGCGGCGTACGCGAGGAAATCGTTGCACATTGCAACGTGACGTGACTTCATCATTGGATATCGATTACCTCTAAGATGCGCGTGACAACCCGAACGGCTTTCAGGTGCGCAGTCTGAGGGCCAACATGAAAGCGCTCGAGGGCCTGAGCTACCTTTATTTCTGTCAGTTGCCTGCTGGGATCAAGCTGAATCGGGCTGCTGATTTGACTCCGCAAACGCAAGACAGCGTTTGCAGCCTTATCAAATTCCCGTTCAGTGTTGTCGTCGAAGTGCTCCGTGTTTGCGATCTTCTCCAACGTCGAACGCACTTCCCGCAATTGGGACTTCATTTCCTCCACGTTTTTCTTGTCTCCACGACTGGTAACCCAATAGGTAAAAATGCCGCCCAAAATCCCCGTGAGAACGGGCAACACAACGTTCTGAACAAGAAAATCCAATACTAAGGGGTCTGGCAAATATCGCGCGTATTCGGGGGATTTTGGCGGCCGTACCCCGGCGAAAGCATCTTGCAGTTCCGCATGAGCAAGATCCTTCAGATCCTCTACGCTATCCAATGCCGCACCTCCCGGTGACGGGTAATCACAACCCGGCATTAGTTCAAATTCCAAAGGTCATTCTCATCGGATAATAGCCTAACCGGAATGTTCTAAGGCGGACTTTCAACGACGTTGGCCAGAAGTCCGCTTCGAGTCCATTGATCGTCTGTCAAACGTCTTCCAGGCCCAGGTTGTCATTCACTGCGTGTCGCAGTTTCTGCTTGCATCCCAGGTAATGCTCGGTGGTCTGAACTGACGCATGGCCAAGCAAAAACTGAATCTGCTCAAGCTCTCCCCCAGCCAAGTGGCAGAGTCGCGCGCAAGTGCGGCGTAGGTCATGCGGAGCGAGATTCTTGATGTTGGCACGTTTCGCAGCCCCCTTGACGATGTGCCAGATCGCTTTCGGTGTGAGACCTGTGCTCCATATCTTTCCAAGCCTGCCTACCCGCCGGAAGAGCGCGCCTGTACTGATACTAGCTGTGTCCGTCCACTCATCAACAACGCGCTTTGCCCAGGCCGGAACCGGCACTGTGCGAATGTGCTTTCCCTTGCCAATCAAGTCAGCGATCACCCAGTGCTCCTCACGTACTTGAAAATCTTCCAGTCCGAGTGTAACCAATTCGGCGCGTCGCAGGCCGCATCCAATCAGCAGCGCGAGAATCGCTCGATCACGCTTGCCTCGCAAGCCGTCTCCTGTGGGTTGGCCGAGCAGCGTTCTGGACTGTTCGACAGTCAGCCAGTTTCCGATTCGAACTCCCAAGCGTTTTGCGCCTTTAACGCGACCGATTCCGGCTGCCAATTCGGGGCTCAGGAGCCCGGTGTCGGCTGCCTCATGGGCAAGTCGAGATGGTTGTCAAGATAATTTCGGGTGCTGTAAGCCTGCAATGCCCTCTTTCTATTGCTACTATGGACCAATCCCCGTTGGCAGATCGACGCTGTTCCCGAGTGGACCATGTACATAATGACCATGACATTATGGACGTAATTTACCTGACACGTCGTCGTGGTCATCATCGACTCCGTTTCAAAGCTAGGAGGTCTGCGAGAGCCATTAGGTCCTCTACGCGGAACCGAGATCGCCCGCCTCCCACACTCGTGTACGCATCGGCGGGAACTACATCAGTCCAACTGACAGGCACTGAAAACGGCAATCCATCCGCAAGTTGAATGGTTACCCGGTCCTCGCCCCAGAGCTTCTTGGAGACAACAAAACGGAAAGACTGGCCGCAAAGTGGGTGGAAGGGGTGAATGATTCGAACCTGTTGCGAATCGATTAGATCAGGTGCAGTTGACGGCTTTGGACAAGGCCAAGGTCGAAGTCGGCGTGCAAGTTGTCGAACGCTGGATCCTTGCCGCCCTACGCCACCAGAAGTTTTTTCGGTTGGCGGATCTGAACAATGCGATTCGCGAGCTGCTCGAGCGGCTGA
>Ga0307478_10000897_pt1 | contig 28034 bp, 27 predicted proteins | sample atmos_gasesECM4C_2_FD_203713 | JGI IMG/M metagenome (GOLD analysis project Ga0307478, IMG submission 203713) | Hardwood forest soil microbial communities from Morgan-Monroe State Forest, Indiana, United States - atmos_gasesECM4C_05 | ecosystem: Environmental > Terrestrial > Soil > Temperate...
TGCATTGCCGGTCTCCTTTTCTTTGTGCCTCGAGCACGTTGAACATTGGGAGCGTATCGCATCCCGCCAGGAGACCGGCCTTCTCATCCCATCTGATTAGTTTGAATGCATAGGTCGAAGGCGGAGCGCTTGGTGTACAAAAGCTGAACTCAGCGACCAAGCTGATTCAGAGACACCGAGGAGGCTCCCCCATGCAACCTATGTATTACATCGGTCTGGATGTTCACAAGAGGATGATCAGCTACTGCGTGAAGGATGGCAGTGGCAAGATTCACGCCGAAGGTGCGATTCCCGCCAGTCGTTTCGACCTGGTTCCGCTGCCTGCGGTCGACCGCCATGAGCTGGTCTGGGACAGCAAATGGAGGTCTGGTTCTATCTGAAAGAGGAACCACGGCCGAGAGGCCAACGCACGCGACGAAGGATCAGAAAGAATTTGTACCCGCGCTCCTCCCAAGCGCGTCGGGAGAGCTTTTGCCCTCTTGATAATGACCTATCACGGAAGTCGGGCAATCGGAAACTGACCCACGACCGCTTTTCCTTTTAATTTTTGACTGACGGCTGTTAACCTTCTTCGCGCTGTAGGCGGAGATTCTTTTTTCATGACTTGGAAGAGGGTGGCGACGGCTGCCGTTCTGATTCCCGTTGTCGTTGCGTTGGTCCTTTGGGGTTCGACGGCTTGGGTGGCGGTGGGGCTGGCGCTAATCATTGTGCTGGCGCTCTTTGAATACTTCGCGTTGGGCGATGCGATTGGCCACCGCGCGTATCGGTTCTGGACCGCGACCTGCGCGTTTTTGCTGGTGTACGTGCAGTGGCTCACCGCGATGGAGCCCAGCTATCAACTTGCCGGCGGCTTGACGTTACACCGCGAAATCGGGCGATTTGCGACCGGGTTGCCCGGCGCGCCCGAAGCGTTTTTTGTTTTCGTGTTGGGAATTGCGGTGCTGACCCTTTGGACCAAGCGTCCGCTGGTGGAGGGGTTGCCGGCCGCGGGGATCAGCTCGAGCGGATTGCTATTGGTGGCGTTTCCGTTGAGCTTTGCGGTCCGGCTGCACGGATTAAGTGAAGCGGGTCCGCGCCTGCTGCTCTTCGCGCTGGTGATCGTCTGGGTGGGCGATACGGTGGCCTATTTTGTGGGCCGCGCGGTGGGCAAGCATCCCTTTGCGCCGCACCTGAGTCCGAAAAAGACGTGGGAAGGCGCAGTAGCGAGCTTCGCCGGATCACTGCTGGTGGGTTTGGTTTTTACGCACTGGCTCAACGCGCCGTTGCCCCATTTGCTGGCCATGGCCGGTGCCGGAAACATCGCCGGGCAGGTTGGGGATTTGCTTGAATCCGCGTACAAGCGCAGCGCCGGAGTGAAGGACTCCGGGGAAATGCTGCCGGGACACGGGGGAATTCTGGATCGCATCGATGCGCTGATTCTGGCTATTCCGGTTGTCTGGTATTATTGGACGTTGATCTACTCGCCTGGAATGTAATTCGGGAACTCCGTCTCGAAAATACGGGAAAGAAGCGCGAGTGACGCAATCCTTTACAAAGTTGGCCATTCTGGGTTCGACGGGCTCGATCGGGCGGCAGTGCCTGGCGGTGGTGGAGTCTTTGCCGGGGCGATTCGAGGTAGTTGCGCTGGCCGCGGGGTCGAATCTGGATGAACTGGTCGGGCAGATTGAGCGGCACCGTCCGGAATTGGTCTCGGTGGCGGACGCTGCCAAGGCCAACGAGCTCTCCCGGAGATTGAAGGAAAAGGGCATCTCTCCGCCGCCAGCGATTCATCATGGACGGGAAGGCATGCTTGCAGTGGGAATGCACGGCGCGGCCGACATCGTGGTTTCCGCGGCGGTGGGTGTTGTCGGCCTGGAAGCTACGTTCGAAGCGATCAAGCTGGAGAAAACGGTCGCGCTTTCCAATAAAGAAGTGTTGGTTGCGGCCGGCGAGTTGGTAATGGCCGCAGTAAAGAAGTCCGGGCGCGAGCTGCTGCCGGTGGACAGCGAGCACAACGCGGTACATCAATGTTTGCGCGGCGGCCAGCGCGGAGAAGTGCGGCGGCTGGTGCTCACGGCATCGGGTGGCCCGTTTCGAAAGACGCCGCTGGCCGCGCTGCACAGCGTTACGCCGGAGCAAGCGCTGGCGCATCCGAACTGGCGTATGGGCAATCGCATCAGCATCGATTCCGCGACCATGATGAACAAAGGTTTTGAGGTCATCGAGGCGCGTTGGCTGTTCGGCGTGCAACCCAACCAGATTGATGTGGTGGTCCATCCGCAATCGACGATTCATTCGCTGGTGGAATTTGTGGATGGTTCTGTTCTCGCACAACTCGGCCCCACTGATATGCGCCTGCCAATTCAATATGCGTTAACCTATCCGGAGCGGGTCGCATCTAATGACTTAGCCCTGGATTGGTCGAAACTGCGACGACTTGATTTCGCGAAGGTTTCCACGCGGCGATTTCCGTGCCTGCGTTTGGCGAAGGAAGCCATGAAGAAGGGCGGGGCATTGCCTTGCGCGTTAAATGCCGCCGACGAAATCGCGGTCGCGGCGTTTCTGGAGCGAAGGCTGCCGTTCCTGGGAATTGCAGAGGTAATCGAAAGAGTACTGGCGCGGACGCCGAAGACGCGATTTGAGAAGATGGACGATGTGCTTACCGCGGATAGCGAAGCGCGTCGAATGGCCAAGGAAGAAGTGGAGCGGCTGGCAGTTACCGCGGCGGCGGCATCGTAGTTCATAGAAGGGAAAAACGAACACATGGATTTGTTATTGGGCGTAGCGCTCGTGCTGGGAGTGATGATTCTGGTGCACGAGTGGGGTCATTTTATTGCGGCGCGGATATTTGGCGTGCGAGTGGATGTGTTCTCCATCGGATTCGGGCCGCGGCTGTTTGGCTGGAAGCGCGGAGCGACGGATTACCGGGTGAGCGCTTTGCCGCTCGGCGGTTACGTGCGCATGGCCGGGCAGGACCCCTCGGAGATTGATTCGGCGCACAGCACGTCGATCTCGCGAACAGACAAAGATAAGGCGGGACTCCACGTGGCCGCAGAAACTGCGGGCGTTTCAGCAATTACCTTCAAGACCGCGGAGGCGCGCGGCGTGGAGCAACTGCTGAGGACCAGCACTGGCGCTCCTGATGAATTGATGAACAAGCCGCGGTGGCAGCGGGCGATTATTTCGTTCGCAGGGCCGCTGGTGAACCTGATTTTTCCAATTCTATTGCTGACGGTTTATTTTGTGGCGATCGGCATTCCGTATCCGGCGTATCAAGACAAGCCGGTGCAAGTTACGGCGTTGCCGGCGAATTCTCCTGCTGCTGCGGCGGGTCTGAAGCCTGGAGACAAAATTGTTGCGCTGGATGGCGAGAAAAATCCAGACTGGGAGCAAGCCGAGAAGGTGATCGCGAAGCTGACCCCGAACAGCAAGCTGCCGATGGAAGTGGAGCAGGGAGGCGCGCAGCGATCGCTGAGCGTGCCGGTGGAGCAAAAAGATCTGGAGCAACCGGAGCGATTGCTGGAACGGCTGGTCGGTTTTGCACCGATCCGGCCGGTTCTGGAAGATGTGGCGCCTGGATATCCAGCGCAACGCGCGGGACTCAAAGAAGACGACTTGATCAAGGCGGCGGACGGACAGCCGATTCAATGGTGGGGTGAATTCACCGAGCGCATTCGCGGTTCGAATGGCAAGCCTGTGGCGCTGGAGGTAGATCGCAAGGGGCAGACGGTGCATTTGGTAGTGACTCCGCAGCCTACGACCAATGAGCGCGGGGAGACCGTTTATCAAATTGGCGTGTTGCCGCATGACGACACCGCTTACAAGCGCGTGGAGTTTCCGGAGGGCGCGCGGTACGCGGCGCTGGTTACCGTGGAAAAAATCAAGGAGACCGCAGGCATCGTCGGGAAATTGTTCAGCGGGCGCGTTTCGCTGAAGCAACTGCAGGGGCCAGTGGGAATTTCGCGCGCGGCGGGGCAAGCAGCCAAGAAGGGTCCGCTGGCGATCATTTCGTTGATGGTGCTGATCAGCGTGAACCTGGGGATTCTGAATTTGCTGCCCATCCCGATCCTGGACGGCGGACATATTTTGCTGTTGGGGATTGAAGGTTTGCTACGGCGCGACATGAGCCTGGCGTTCAAGGAGCGCTTTGTGCAGGTCGGGCTGGTCTTCCTGTTGGTGGTGTTCGCCATCGTTATGTACAATGACGTGGTGCGGCTGCTGCCGATTCATTCCTGAGCTTGAACCTTCTTAGGTCAAGCCCGGCCTAGCTCGCTGGCAATTTGCTGAGGGCCGCACCCGGAGAAAGCATGCCTGCATCCTCGCAGCACCGGGCGTCCACCGGCGAGCGAATCAATACCGCGGAAACGACTGGGAAATTGCAGCAGGCGCTGGGGAAGCGGCGCATCCGCTTGACCCGGCAGCGGCGCGTGATTTTGCAAGTCATGGATGACGCGGAGCAGCACTTGGACGTGGACCAGATCCTGGAGCGCGCGCAGAAGATTGATTCGGGCGTGCACCTGGTGACCGTCTATCGCACGATTGATCTCCTCAAAAAACATGGATTGATTGATGAGCTGGACCTGCTGCACTTGCGCGGCGACCGGCATTATTACGAGACGCATGGTCCGCGCGACCACATCCATGTGGCTTGCTTGCGGTGCGGGAAAGTGCGCGAGTTTGAGAGCGGGCTGTATGAGCAGTTGAAGCAGCAGATTGCGCGGGATTTTAATATGAAAGTGACCGTGTCGCGGACGGAAGTCGGCGGATATTGCGCGGAGTGTCTGGAAAAGTCGAGTAATGCACCGCGTTAGTAAGGACTTGAGCGATTCACTCTTGAAAGCAGGTCGGTTACAGAAATGCCCGCGAAAGAAGCACCTGCGATCAAACCGTGGCTTCCCGCATGATGATGCCTGCTGGGCGAGAGTCCATCGTCGTCGACCTTTAAGTTGTCCAACGGTATTGGCCGCGCATTCCAGCTGGTGCCGCATCCGGTGGTAGGGTATTCATACTCGAGCACCACATTGTGATTCGAATCCAAGCCTACAAGCAATGCTTCCGTGTCGTTGTCTGCCACAGCGTAGTCGACTAGTATCGATTTATCTGCCGCTTCATAAGCACTTGAGCATACTCCTGAGGAAATGGCCTTGCCGGCGTCGTAGTCCCACACTTCCATCGCAGTCATGGACTTCGCGTCGATGGAGTAGGCTGAGACAGCGCTGTAGGGCCGGGTTTCGCCGGCTGGAGCGCCCGCAGGTTGGTTGACGCTCCCAAAACCATCATTGAACAGCATGAGCAGCCCGTCGGACGTAATCGACAGCGCGTGCTGTCCGATCGGATACAAACCACCGGGTGCCAGCGTGAGCGCCTTAGACCGAAGCGACGGGAACGTATACCAGTACTTGGTCGGGTCGCCCAGAATCCAGATGATCGCGCCGGTTTTGTAGTCGAGCTTGATCACGAAATTTTCGCGGCTCGACACAACGAGGCTATCGTCACGCGAATCATAGATTGCCGAATTGGAGTGGAACCAGTCGACACCCGGCCTGACGAACGCGGTGGCGTCATCGGCTTGATTTGACATGTGAGCGGTCAGTATCGCTCCGAGATCCCAATGGTTCGGAATCGAGATCACATTCGGGTCCTGGAACTCGATGACGTTTGACTCGATGCTCGCGACCTCGCCGCTTGCGGCATCGACCTCAGCGAGGAAGCCCTGCTTGCCCGGATCAATGTTGTGATTGAAATCCGTATAGGTACTGGGGGGCAGTGGGCTTCGGGCAATATTCCCGTCCAACCGCAATCGATAGACGGTCGGTTGTGTCGGATCCCCGATGACGAACTCGTCGCCGATGAACGTGCTGCTCATTGAACTGACAATGCCAGGAACTGCCCACCGAATCTCAGCATCCGTGTCGATGATCACCGGAGAACCGAGCCCAGACTTGATGAAAATGAAGTCAAAGCCTAAGGCGCTGCCGGCCCTTCGCGGCGTAACAATGCTAGGGTGACTGTAAACCCCAGATGTGTCCACATAAGCGGGCGTCGGGACGGTCACTTGGAGCGATGTTGAGGTGCCAGTCTGTGTCTCAAGCTCAATCGATACCAGGTTCTCGTACCCGGCATACAATCCGAACACTGGCACTGTTACTGAACCCGCAGATACGTAACCTCTGGCGACCAGAGCAGAAAGCGAATACTCGACGCGCACGGGCTTCGAGACCGATCCCGGCTTGGGCGCAATGGCGTACTGCACCCCGGTCAAGGTTGATAAGTCGAAGCCATCCAGCTGCACGAGACTAATGAACGACGACACTGGTTTCTCGACGGTGCTGACTGTGTTCTCGGTCGGAGCAACGGCGCATGCAGCAAGCCCGAGCGAAGTGATGAGTACACCGGAACTGAGGGCGCGGCGTACGCCGCGCCATATGCGGAGAGAAGTCAGCATGTTCCACACGCCCCCGTAGAAGCCACGTCTGCCATCCCATTCCTCTGCGGGACGACAAAAGTTCCCAAAACGGTGGCTCAATTTGTTACTGGTGGTCGGGTAATCGGAAACTGACCCACTGGCCCGATTTCCCCTGGACGAGCGATTGCGGACTCGGTACGACAAAGAGGCAAGAGACTACGCCCCGACACTGTTCGGGGCTTTATCTTTTCTGGCGCAGGCCGCAGCTTGGTTTCCTGGCTGCCTCGAATGCAACACGCGCAAGGGCGGCCGCCCAGCCCTGGATCTTCTGCGCACGCTCTACCGCCTGGGCCGCCTGACCCCCGCCGAGATGGACGCACGCCTCCACGCCCTGAAAGATCTCGCCGGAGGCAAGCTCCGCCCTGCATGGGCGGAAAATGGAAAATAGGAATTGGAACAAGGACAGTAGAAGACCCCCACCCTTGCATGAAACAAACCCGCAAGGTGGGCCACCCAAAGGCGTTTTCGGAATTAAGCCGCGGCCACCCGCGCCGGTAAGAATCATCGCCATTGAAATATCCTATGGTATATGACATCCTGGGAGATGTCACAATGCGCCGGGTCGTCCTTGACACTTCGGTCGTTGTCGCAGGGCTTCGCTCAAGTCTGGGCGCTGCCAACGCGATCCTCCGCTTAGTTGCTCAGCGTCGCCTCATACTTCTTGCGACTCCGCCTCTGTTCTTGGAGTATGAGGATGTTCTGAAAAGGCCGGAGCATCGGCTGGTTCACGGGCTTGCTCCGGAGCAAATCGACGATTTGCTTGCGGAACTCGCTGCCTTGGTTGAACCCGTCGAGTTGCACTTCCGATGGAGGCCGCAGGTGCGCGATCCCGGCGACGAGATGGTGCTCGAGGCTGCCATCAACGGTGACGCCGGCGCCCTCGTGACATACAACGTTTCGGATTTTGCGGTTGCGGCTGAACGCTTTGGCGTCTCAGTCCTTCGGCCAATCGATGTTTTGAAGGGGATGTAACCATGAGTAGAGCTACTTATCCATTGAAGCTTCCGAACTCCGTCAAGAAGGCCGCCCAGCGCCTCGCGAAAGAGGACGGCGTGTCCCTGAACCAGTGGATTGCTGCCGCCGTCGCGGAAAAAGTTGGTGTCATGGAAACGGCAGCTGACTTTTTCAAGAAGCGTGCGGGAAAAGCCAAGGGCGGCGGCCTCTTGAAATTCCTGCGCAACGCCCCTCGCGTCGCCCCAGAACCGGAAGACCAGCTTCGCTAACCGTCCATGACCGGTTGTATCCAGGCCGGTCTAAACAAGAATTAGTCCGCAGAGGGGGACCTGATGAAGCGCACGTGGACGATCATAGGCGTACGCGACGTGCCGGGCAGCTTCCAATGGTACCAGGCGCTGTTCGGTCAGCCGGCTATCCTTCCTGCGCATGATTATTTTGGGCAAATCCTCGATTCCGATGGAACTGTCTTGCTCTGCCTCCACGAGTGGGGCGCCCATGAGCATCCCTCATTGATGAGCCCAGATCACGGGACACCCGGCAACGGCCTCCTGTTGTTCTTCCGTGTCGATGATTTCGACCTCGCGCTGCAAAGGGCACGCTCTCTGGTCACTCGGCTCGAAGAGGAGCCACACGTGAATCCGAACACGCAAACCAAGGAGTTCTCGCTCCGAGATCCGGACGGATATTACGTTACGATCAGTGCGCTCTCTGCGGCGTGACAAGGCGCCGCAGCTGCCGAGCGCTGGCCGGGGCTTCATGGGGCAGCGCCGCCAACGGAAAGACCTACAAGGAAGCTCTCGCCAAACGTCGAAATCATCATTCAGGAATGGATCGAAATCGCGAAGGAACTCGGCCGCGCCATCCCCGAACCGCGCGGCCGCCTTGCCTTCGCCTGAAAGTCAAAGACCCCACGCTTTGAAGTACCAACCGCCAAAAGGGTGCGCCACCCCATTTCAAAAGCCTGTCCCACCCTGTGGGTTTTGAGCGATCTAAATGATTTTCGAGCGCGCCGTTGGGAACGTCCGGTCCTATCCCCGTCGCCCAAACCCGCTATACTGTCGGGTCATGGCGAAAGACGTCACAGAGGCGCTTAGAGAGTGGAAGGACTTTCTGGAATCGACGCCAGCATATGTGGAGCGTCGATTCGAGAATCTTATCGCTGATATCACGCCAAGGGGGCCGGGTACAGCGTGGGGCATTTTTTGTCCTCGCACCCAACTCTACTGCGAAATCGATGATGGTGTCCGTTGGTGCAATCCGGAAGTAGGCAGTCTGACGATGGATGAGGAGAAAACTCGGTTTTTTCAATACACATGTCGAGATTGCGGTCGATGGAGCAAAACATTTGCTCTGATCTTGATTCCAGATTTAAAGGCGGCCCCAAAGGTGCTCACCGTTATGAAGGTGGGCGAGTATCCGCCCTTTGGGTCACATCTTGCGAAGCGCCTGCGGGATTTGCTCTCGAAGGATGACTTGGAGCTCTATCGGAAGGGACTTCGCACTGAGCGTGAGGGGCATGGCATTGGCGCGGCGGCCTATTTTCGGCGTGTTGTTGAGAACCAATGGAAGGCGCTCGTAAAAAAGCTTCGGGATGCGGCAGAGAAATTGGGGACTCCAGCTGCAAAGCTGAAAGTGTTTGACGAAGCGCTGAAGCAACCGCAGTTCTCGACCGCTGTCGATATGCTAAAAGATGCGCTTCCTGCAAAACTGCTGATCTTGGATGGGCGGAATCCGCTCACGCTCCTGTATAAGCCCTTGAGCGTGCAGATTCACGACCTTAGCGATGAACAGTGCCTACAGCAAGCGGCTGATATCCGAGTGGTTTTGAACGAGACGTTTGACAATATCAGTCGGGTATTGAGCGATGACGAGATGCTCAAGGCCGCAGTGACCCGATTGCAAGGCTCCTAGAAAATCCTACGTACACCGCACGTACACAACCCGCCCAATCGTGCGTTTTTGGCAGTTTGAGCGGCATTGAAAACACGGAAATCATGGACCAGGCCCCAGGTTGCCGGCAGGGCGGGGAATTGCTCAAACGGATTCCGGCCCAAGTCTGTATCGCTCTACTACGGCTTGCTTCATTGGCCGGAATGGGTAGTTCGTCTTCAGAATTTCCTCATACTCCGGCTTCTCTTTCCATGGATGTTCGATACGGCACCATTGCACATCGCACCAGGAGCCGTTCCCTTCCGAGACAAACGTCAGCCCCACGCATCTTTCGAGCTTCAAATCGTATTTGCTCAGGTGAGTAAACGCCATGAGGTTGTCAATTCTCTGGGCCATGCTCGAGCGTTCTAGCGGGAGGAAAAGAAAACCGCAACCTGTCGAAGCCACAAATCTATACGGGAGCACGACTGTGTCCGCATTCGCCATTTCCATCGACCGCTTGAACCGTTCTTTGAATTGCGCCATGTCCGTGCGATTCAGCTTCGCAAGCTCTTTAAGGATTCGGTAGTAGTTGGTCGCCTCTGCCTGGAGTGTCGTGCGTCGTTCGGCGAATAGATGGATGATGCGTGAAATGTCCCATTCGAGGGAATCCCCGGCTTTTTGCCGCATTGCATCTAACAACCCAACATATTCTTGCGTAGGCTGGATATCAGCGCGATTGTGCAAGAACTGGCCAAGTAGGGCGTGTTCGCAAACTTCTGAGACCACAGTCGGCCACCGTTTAATCACTTCCTCGCGGAAAGACACGTACTCGTGCACTTCGGCGGGCGTAATTAGTGTCTCCAAGATCTCGAGATAATCACCCGACCGGAAGATGTGGACAATACCCCTTCCATCCGCTTCATGGAATTTCTGCGCAGCGCAACTGTCCGGGAGCTTCTCCTTGGTGTGATAGATGACCAGCTTGTGGGTGCGCTTGCCTTTGGCGTCCGCAAGATTGAGCGCATGGCCTTGATTGTTCACAAGCTCGATGGAGTCATACGCTTGAAGATACCTTAGCGTGTTCCCAACTTGCATTACCGCTTTTCCTAAAACCTCATTCCGAAACCAGTTGTCCTCGTCGGCAAGAGTCGCGCCAAAGGCGGCGTATCTTTCCTTGACCTGAACTACGATGAGCAAATCATCCAGCCACACAACCGCGTCAGCCAGCTCTAATTCAGTTCTTCTGTCCGGCTTGAACGTATTGGAAGAGAATGTAAATTCTCGGAAAAAGTAAGACTCGTTCAGCTTCCCGAGGGCACCTTCAAATTTCATATCTCATTATACGATGGAGATCGCCGCAGTTACGCGTTAACACTCCTGCGCCTGAGTCGAGGACCGGTCATCCGACGTTAGGAAAGCGTTCCGCTGTCCCGGTTTCCCCCCGAGAAGAGCTAGACGTTCGCGCCGAAAGCCAGCAGACGGCCATCGACTGTGGAGAGCCTTGGCGAGTGGCGGGAAAACGAAACGAACTCCCGCTTGTGCTATGGCATGTCGCCAAGTCTCCAAGTGAATTCCACGCCTTGGGCGGCGTGCGCCGGGATCGTCGCCGAGTACACCGCGCGGGAAACCGCTACTTCACAGTGAACGGCGCCGACGCCGTCACATTCTCCCATTCGATGAGCAGTTTTCCCTTGGCGCCGCCGGCGCCCGACAACGTGATCTTGAGGGTTTCGACCGGAGATGACGGCTTGCCCATGGTGAGCGAAGCGCGGCCCAGTTCGGTAGCCGGATCATTGGTGGTGGCGCCTTCGCGAACGCCGTCCGGCGAGACCCCAACGCCCCAGATGTGCTTGCCGCTGGACATCAGGGTTTTGTTGACGATCAGCTTCCACTGGCTGTTGTCGAGGTCGATGTACAGGGTGTAGTCGCCCTTGGGAATGGCGAGGCCATTTAGGTCGAGATCGGCGTCGGTGTGCAGAACAGTGGCGTAATCGGCGCCCAGTCGCCACACGCTGCCATCCGGCTGGAGCGCGCCCGCGCCATTGAAGATGTGGCGTCCCCTGACGGAGGGGGCGTGATAATAGATCCAGAGGTTCTTGCCGTTGATGGTGACGCTGGTTTCGGCGCCCGGACTCTTGGTGTTCTTGGTGGCCAGCTCTTCCTTTTTCACCTGGGCGACGGCCGGCATCAAGCCGGTCAACAAAAGAGCAATCAATAGGATTGGTTTCATTTCCGATGTCGTTCCTTTCTGCAGGGAGTATACAACGCGCGCGGCGACTGCCCCCGCAGGGTTTACTTGAGCAGTTGAAACAGCAGATTGCGCGGGATTTTAATATGAAGGTGACCGTGTCGCGGACGGAAGTCGGCGGGTATTGCGCGGAGTGCCTCGAAAAGTCGAACTCGTAGCAGCGATCTATCCAATCTTCATTTCCGGCCGCACCTCGATGCTTGCAAACTTCCCCACGGGAATACTCTCCGCGATTCGTACCGCCTCCTGCATGTCCCGCGCCTCAATCAGGATGAATCCGCCCAGGACTTCCTTGCTTTCGGCATACGGACCGTCCGTCACGAGGGTCTTCCCGCCTCGGTGGCGGACCGTCTTTGCCGTCCGCGGCGGCTGCAGCGCCGACGCCGCAATGTAGTGCCCTTTCTTCGCCAGTTCGTCGTTGTAATCCAGCGAATCCCGGTTCAGCTTCGCTTGCTCGCCGGTGGATAGGCCCTGCAAGGCGTTGGGCTCAAGATAAACAGCGCACAGATATTTCATGATTTCCCCCAATCCCGTCGCTAGACCCCAAACTGCCGCAAATGATGATCCAGATGCTTGTACATCAGGATCGCCCACTCCTCCGGCGTCAGTGGCCCGAAGAAGCTGTGCGGATGTGTGGTGCAACTCTTGGGCCCGGCTGCTACAAACCGGTCGATCACGTCGTACAAACGCGCGCGTTCCTTTGCCAGGTCCCGCTTATCCTGGATAACCAGGCCTTCGACAGTCGGCGTATTGCGGCGCAACGGCTCGTCGTTCCGAAAGACCCTTGGCTTGATGATGGTGCCAATGATCCGTCCGAGCAGTACCCGTGGCGGCCGCAGGTCCCCTAACGCCAGCTCCAAGCCCCTCGAGCAGTGCGCCACCGCCTGCGGTGCATTCATCTTGCCCCACTGCCGCTGGCTGTCCGGGCGCAGCCGAGCGATGCGCTGCTTCACCTCTTCCACCCTCGCCGCGTCAAAAAGGTTCTTCATTGCGAAGCCTCCTCCCGTCATGCATTTACAGATACCCCCAACCTCTGTAGATACGTCGAACGAGGGAGAGCGAAATCGACACCCTTCTCTTAATTTTCTGCGGGTTCCCGTTTGCCCCTCTGCCCCCGTAGGGTTTGCATAAAACAAAACCGCAAGAGAAAACGTCCCGTCTGTCCCTGGGTTTCCCCTGGGTTCCTGGGTTTCCGCGCCAAGGGGCGGCCCTGCATTGCCGGAAAATGGAAAATAGAAATTGGAAAAAGGACAGTAGAAAGATCCCACCCTTGCACGAAACAAACCCGCAAGGATGGGCACCCAAAGGCGTCTTCGGAATTAAGGGCGGCCACCCGCCGGTCTGCCTTACCGTTCCGCGTTCCTCAGCATCTCCCGCTCTTCGGGCGAGAAATGACTGTACCGCCCATGCTCGATTTCCCGCTCGCGCGCAAACGGCGGCATTTCGTGCAACGCGCGCATGGCGTTCAACACTTCGCGCCGCGGTGCGGCCGTGGCAGGCTCCGCGGGCGAACGAAACGCAACCGCGCTGGCCATGGTCACGCCATTCGCGCTCGGCGGACGGTTGGGATCCGGCGACGGCGCCCTGAAATTCCTCGGTGTGGCTGTCGGCCGCCAGTCGTTCCGGTCGTTGGGTCTCGGCGCCGCGCTCGGCGGCGGAGCATTCATGTTCCGGTTGTCACGGTCTGGATAATCTCGATACGAGCCGCCAGGCGGAGTATCGGCGGGCGGAGGGTCGTCGTAAGAATCGTCGTAGGGATCATAGCTGGGCGCGTAGTAAGCCGTCGGCCACCACGGGTCGTACCAATATCCGTACGGATACACGTATCCGGGCCAACCCCAATACGGCCAGGCCCAACCCAGGCCCCATCCCCATCCTCCCCAACCCCAACCGCGTCCGCGCCAGCCCCGGCCGCCGCGGAAGCCGTTTCCGCGAAAGCCGCGGCCGAACGCTCCACCGCGAAATCCTGCCCCTCCGCGAAATCCCGTTCCTCCGCGGAAGGCGCTGCCACGAAACCCGCTGCCGCCGCGGAATCCCACTCCGCCTCGGAAGCCGCTCCCACCGCGAAACCCGCCGCCACCATGGAATCCACCCCCGCCATGAAATCCCCCACCGCCGTGGAATCCACCGCCGCCATGGCCGCCGCCGCGCTGGGCGAGTGCCGCCGGAGGCGTACCGAGAACTACGAGCGCAAAAACTGCAATGAGAACTACAGGCAGGGTCTTCCTCATTTCAGTCCCCCCAATCCAACCACTCGGGACTACTTGGCAGGAACAAACCCGCAGGGCACGCTTGCGTTAGCAGCCCACCTACCGCCCCATCTTACACCCGCGCCGCGCTTCGAGCCACGCTCCTCCCAACGCAAACCACGGCAACAGAATCCCCGCATGAGGTCTAGGCGGTCAAACCGAGTCGTCGAAGTATGGCTTGGAAGCGCGGATCAGGGCGCAGGCTATCAAGCAGGAAGTCAGAGCTTAACGACGAGGGGAGGCCTAAAGACTTCTGCGAATACGCTTTTTCCAGGAACTCAAATGCTTTGTCATTTTCGCCGAGGCCAGCGTAGATTGTGGCCATCGTATATGGGGAAGTCGAGGTCTTTTTTGATTTGCGCTGCAAATCACGAAGAATCTTTTCCGCTTCGATTTTTCTGCCCACGGCTAAATAGGCGTGGGCCAGTTCCACAACACCCTGAGAGCCACCTGACATCTCGATGGCTTTCTGGTATTCAGAGATCGCTTTCTCCAGCTTACCCGTACCTTCGTAAGCGATGCCGAGAAAGTAGTGCTGCATCCAATCCTTTGGGTCAAGCAGCAGCCCTCTCTTGCTGGCCTCGATCAGGGCGGGGAAATCCCGGAGTTGATAATAGGTTCCAGACACGGTTCTCGCGGCGCTGAAGCCGTAGTCCAATTGGTCGATTTTTGTGATCTCCGCTAGAGCTTCGGCGCGCCGGCCGGTAAGGGCGAGAAAAGTCGCGCGATCCTCATGCGCGCAACTGTAGCTCGGTGCCAAGGCGATCGCACGGCTGAACTCGCGGTCGGCAGTGTCCCAATCCCAGTCAAATTCCGAACTGAGCAAGCCGAGGGTGTCATGGACTTCGCCGATGCTGTCGTCCATTGCTACGGCCTTGGCTAACGCCTCCTTGGCAGACCGGTAAGCCTGATCCCTCGGCAACGCTCCTGCAAAGGCTAAGTAGACGTAAGTATCAGCGAGCCCCGCGTAAGCAAGAGCGAAGTTTGGATCTTTTCGGATCGATTCTTCGAAGTACTGCTGCGCCTTCCGGAGTGACTCGGGTTTAGCGTATTCGGTGGTGAAGTAAATACGGCCCCTGAGATAGGCATCGTATGCTGCCGGATTCACCGAATTGGCCAAACGAAGCTGGGCCAGCTGCTGTGGAGCGAGTTGTGCGCGCACTTGCTGCGCGATGGTGTAGGCCACCTCACCTTGTAGTTTGAGCACATCGCCAAGATCGCGGTCATAGGTCTCCGCCCAGAGGTGCTGGTCGGTAGGTGCCTGGAGCAGTTGGGCGGTGACACGCACGCGTTGCCCGGAACGAATAACCGATCCTTCCACGATGGCGTCCACGTTCAACTCCCGTGCGATTTCAGGCAGACCCTTTTTTGTGCCCTTATAGCGGATCACGGAAGTTCGCGAGACGACGCGCAGCGAGCCGACCTTGGCGAGGTCCGTAATCAACTGGTCGGTCATGCCGTCAGCGAAGAATTCCTCTGACGGGTCGCCCGACAAATTGCTGAGGGGCAGCACGGCGATGGAATTAAGACGGGGAGCAGCACTCGTCGGATGGGTACCCGTGCGCGCCAGCCAGACGGCAAAGGCTATAACCAGGAGGGCGAGAAAGGTGGTGACTAGGGCGCGGTGCTTGCCAAGCCCCGGAGCAACGGGTACTTCGCTCGGCCGCACTGACTCCCCAGACCTAGGCGGAACCTGCGCTTCTTCCCTTTCCACCGGTGCGATAAACCTGTATCCGCGGCGCGGAAGTGTTTCAATGTAGCGGGGAGCTTCGGTGGAGTCCCCCAGCGCTTCGCGAATGCGCGCGATGGCATTGTGCAGGCTATGGTCGAAATCAACGAAGGTGTCAGCGGACCAAATCTCTGATCGCAGTTCCTCGCGAGTGACCACATCCCCGGGACGATTCAGTAAAGCCGCCAGGACCTGCAACGGCTGGCCTTGCAGGCGGAGCCGGACACCGCGTTTACGCAGCTGACCTGCGCGAACATCCAACTCGAAATCGTCGAAACGCAGTCTACGCACGGCTGGTGCGGAGGTGGGCATATCAACTCCCGCGGGGCGGGCAAAGTTTATCACAGCCGATTGCTGTTACCGACAGGTTTGGTTGTGCCGAGAATGCCCTTTTCTTCAATAGGTTACGAATGGAGATAAGTTTGGGGATTTAGAGAGGTCGCAGGGATTGATTCGTTCACAAACTCCACTAAGAGTGGCCGTCGCTAGTGCTCGCAAGCCCGCACACTTGGAAGCTGCCTAGAGTTCCTGGGCGGATTGGGTAAAGAGAGGAAACCATGACAAATGCACTCGTGAAATTGGGTCTTGTTCTCAGTTGTTTTCTTTTTGTTGGAGTTATGGACCAAGGTGACACTCTTGTTCCCGCCCCCGCACAGGTCGTGGCGTTGGACGAATGTGATCCGGCAACCTTCAATGCGCCAACCGCGGCTGGGCCGGATTTCTGCAAGAACGTGGCGCTTGGAGCGTCCACGACGTTTTCGGCGCTATTTGCGAAAGCGGCGGCCGGAACTCCTGACCCGAACTGGGACTTCGAACCTGACAACCTCACTGTGCATAAGGGAACGCCGATTCAGGTAGTGGATCAGGGGGGCGAGCCTCATACCTTTACCGAGGTGGCGAAGTTCGGCGGAGGCTTTATCCCGGGGCTCAATGACGGGCAGGCCACCGTTCCCGAATGTGACGGTGGTTTTTCTAGGGTGGAGGTAGCCAGAACGCGAATTCTTCAGGGCAGCCAACTCCAGGTGGCGGGTCTTTCCAAAGGTGAGCATCTTTTTCAATGCTGCATCCACCCCTGGATGCGCATGAAAGTCGAAGTCAAATGACCTCTGTCAAAGATACCCATTCAGGTCGTGGCCCAGCCGTTGCGGTAGCACGTGGAGCGTAATCCGCATCCGCTACCAGCTTCCGAAGCACCTGAGCAGCCGCCTTATACCGTTGCACGCCCGCTCGTTGAGGTGCTGCCCGCGCGTAGTGGCGGAACATCGGCCTGCCCGCCTTTTGCCCGGATGGTGATTTGCGAGGCGCTCGGGTCACTGCGGTACATCTTTCAGCGGTTTTGCAGAGATCAAAGATCCATTGTAATCTCATTTTTGGCGATTTGATCGTTGATGGAGAGAGCTTCAATGCCCAAATACGTTATAGAACGCGAAGTCGCGGGCGCCGGAAAACTAACCGACGCGCAACTGCGGGAAATATCCCAGAAGTCCGTCAGCGTTTTAAAGGGACTGGGTCCCGAGATTCAGTGGCTGCACAGCTACGTGACCGGTGACAAAGTGTACTGCGTCTACCTCGCTGCGGACGAAGCTATCATCCGGGAACACGCAAAGCGCGTAGGCATTCCTGCTAATCGGGTCTCCGCTGTGCGCCGACTCATCGACCCCTCGAGCGCAGAATAATCACGGACTAACATTCCAGCAGCAGCCCTTTGCGGTCGGCGTTAGCTCGCGCGGGCGCTAACCCGAAGGTGATTCCCCCTGAGACGAAAGCACCTCCTCAATTGCTCTTTCGACGGGCAAAGCCCAACCTTCCAACCAGGCGGTCGCGCCCGCAGTGTTCGTCAATGCCTTCCGGGTCGGATCCAGGAGAGCATCCAGTTTGTGCTGTTCCGCTGGCGTAAGCGGAGCACCAATATTCTGGCGCAGCGCGGCGGCTGCACCTGCCAGCCGCAGCGAACGTCGTGCCTCGAATTGGGCCGCCGCCGAGCACGCCAGACACTCCAGCAGGCGGGCAATTCCGCGTTTATGGCCCAGTTCGTGGAAGATCCTTAAGCTTTCGCGGTACAGACCAAGCGCCGCGGCAACATTCTGCTGTTCCCGGGCCAAGGTTCCCAGATCAGCCAGAGAGTCCGCAATGCCCCAGCGGTCATCCAATTCTCGAAAAATAGCCAGGCCCTGCTCGTATAATTCCCGGGCGGCTGCGGTGTCGCCCTGATCACGAGCGACGTCCCCCTGGTGGTTCAGCGACCAAGCCACGCCCGTTCGATCTCCAAGCCCCCGGAAGATTGAGAAACATTCCGCATAGAGGGAGCGTGCGCGGGAATAGTCACCTTGCAAAGTAACCATGTTCGCCAGGTTGCTGAGGGAGCGGGCCACCGCTTTCAGGTCCCCCAATTCTCTCCACGCCTCCAGGCTTTCTTCGCACAGCGAGTGCGCGCGAGCAACGTCTCCCCAGTTCCGCGCAAGGACCGCCAGCGCGTTGAGCGAGACGGCGACACCCTGCGTGTCGCTCAACTGACGTGAGATGTCGAGGCTTTCCCTGAAGAGTGCTTCTGCCGAGGCGTAATCTCCCTGCTCGGCGGCGAGCACGCCTGCGGCAAATAGCGCGCGCGCGCGGAGCGTCGTGGGAGCCACGCTTCCAGGGAGCTTCAGCAGTTTGCCGAGCCTGTCTCTGCCTTCGGTGAGATGCTCTCGCGTCTCCCAGAAACGAAACAGGGCCGAGCCGAGACGCAGGCCCCAGTCCGTATCTCCGGTTTCTGTGAGCCATTCGAGGCCCGCGCGAAAATTGTCATGTTCCAGCGCGAATCGTTCGAGCCATTCCCCTACTGCTGCTCCGCTCCCCTCTGTTGTCTCCTCTTCTGCCAGCACCAGGCAATAGGCGGCATGGGCGCGCCTTGTCAGAGCCTCCTCCCCGCTTGCTTTCAGTTTTTCCCGGGCGTACTCGCGAATCGTTTCCAGCATCGCAAACCGCGATTCACCGTCCGGCTGCGCGAGTTGCTGAAGCAGGCTTTTGTCGACCAACGATGCCATACCATCGAGGAGGTCCAGATCGAGATCGCCTTTGGTGTCGCACACAGCTTCCACGCCTTCCAAATTGCATCCGCCCACAAATACGGAAACTCTTCGGAAGAGCCTTTGCTCGGCAGCGTTCAACAGATCGTAGCTCCAATCCATGGCTGCGCGCAGGGTCTGCTGCCTCTGCGGTAGGTCTCGAGCGCCACCGGTCAGCAACTGTAACCTGCTTGCCAGCCGAGTCCGCATGGCCGAGGGCGAAAGGACTTTGACCCGGGCGGCTGCGAGCTCGATCGCCAGGGGTAGACCGTCCAGCCGGGCGCAGACCTCGGCGACGGCGAGCGCGTTTTCCCGGTTCAGTTCAAAATCTGGCTTGGCAGCAACGGCGCGTTGTACGAACAGCGCAACCGCTGGGTAGTGTGACAGGACCTCCACCGAAGGCATGGAACGCGAATCCGGCAGCGCAAGAGGCGGCACCGGAAATTCATGTTCTCCGTACACGTGCAACGCTGCGCGGCTCGTCACTAGGATCTTGAGATTCGGACTCATGGCCAGCAACTCCGCCACCGTAGGTGCCGCCTGAACCAGGTGCTCGAAATTGTCCAGTAGGAATAGCATTGGCGCGCCCAATGAATCCTGTAACTTTTTTTTGAGTACTTCGAGGGGTGACTGACCTCCTGCCTCTCGGATACCTAAGGTCTGAGCAATCACCGAAGCGACTAAGCCCGGATCGCAAAGCGACGAGAGAGGTACAAAATAAATCCCCCCTGAAAAGTGCTCAATGACGGCATTCGCCACTTCCACCGCGAGACGCGTTTTGCCGATCCCGCCTGGGCCGGTGACCGTGAGCAGACGCACATCCTGGCGCAACAGGAGTTCTCTTGCCGCGGTTACTTCCTTCGCTCGTCCTACAAATCCGGTCCGCTGCACAGGAATGTTGGTCGGGCGCGGCTCCAATTGTCTGGCTGGTTTCTCTGAGAAACGGTCGCGTATGGTTGCAAGTTCTCGTGCAAGATCTTTGGTCGAGGCATAGCGTTTTTCCGGCTCTTTTGCCAGACATCTCTCGATGGCCCAACACAGCGGCGCGGGGGCGTCGGGGTTTTGTGCAGCTATCGGGTCGGCTTGTTCCTGGAGAATGGCCACCAGTGTTGCCGCCGCTGTACTTTTTCGAAACGGGCGCTTTCCAGTTACCATCTCGTAGAGCACCGCGCCAAAAGAGAACTGGTCTGAGCGGATATCCAACGGACTACCGCTGGCCTGCTCCGGCGACATGTATGGCAAAGTGCCCATAATTAGACCCGATTGCGTCCGCGTGGCGGAAAGTGCATTCAGCTCTTCACCGGTGGGCGCGAACTTCGCCAAGCCAAAGTCGAGGATTTTGACAAACCCATCATGCGAAACAATCAAGTTCTCGGGTTTTAAGTCCCGGTGCGCGATACCCGCTGCATGCGCCTTGGCCAGTCCCTCTGCAATCTGCGCCGCGAGTTCGATTACTTTTCGTATTGGCAGCAAGCCGGCGGCAAGCAGCTCGCGCAGCGTCTTTCCCTCTACCAGCTCCATCGCGATGTAGTGTGTGGAACCGTCCTGTCCGAGCTCGTAGATAGTAACGATATTGGGGTGGTTGAGAGCAGAGGCCGAGCGCGCTTCTCGCTCGAAGCGGCCTAGCCGATCCGTGTCGGCGGAGAATTCGTCAGACAGAATCTTGATCGCAACATCGCGGCGCAACCGCGTATCGCGTGCCCGATACACTTCGCCCATTCCGCCTGCACCGAGGCGTTCAACGATCTCATAGAATCCTAGTTTTGTAGACGGAGCCAAGGTCATAGGTGTGCGCGATTATAACCCTGGCAAAGTTCGCAGGGTACCGAGGGAAGGGTGTTTAGTGAGGGATACGGACTTGAGGTTCGCGGGCGGTGCGGTAGCGGCGTAGGCGGGCGAAGAAGCGGCGGGCGCCGGCTATATCGCGGGCGATTTGGGCGCGCAAGTCTTCGGAGGTGGCGAATTTTTTTTCTTCGCGGAGGCGCTTCCAGAACCGGACCTCCATGCGCTTGGCGGTGACTTCCCCGGAAAAATCGAGCAGGTGGGTTTCAACACTTAGCGAAGCGCCGTTGAAGGTGGGGCGCATACCGACGTTGGTGACCGAACGGCGGCTCTTGCTTTCACCTTCAAGCAGCGTACGAGTTATGTAAACGCCCCGCGCCGGCAGAAGCTCTTGCTCCGGTTTCAGATTTAGGGTCGGGAAAGTGAAGCGGCGGCCGGTACCGGTGCCCGGCACGATTTCGCCGTTAAGGGCGAAGGGCCTGCCGAGGAGCCGTGCGGCGTGGGTGACACTGCCGGCGGCGATTTCGCGGCGGATGGCGGTGCTGGAAACGATTTCGCCGTCGAGCGCGACGGGCGGGATGATTTCGACGGCGAAGCCGTGGTGCGCTCCCAATTCGCGGAGCAGGGCTACGTTGCCCGCTTGCTTGTGGCCGAAGTGAAAATTTTCGCCAACCAATACGGCGCGCACTTTGAGGCCTCGGACCAGGATTTGCTCGACGAATTCTTGCGGGGAAAGACGCGCGAGGTCGAGGGTGAAGGGTAGAACGACGGCGGCCTCCAAGCCTACGGTGCCGAACCAGTCCATACGCTGATTGTTGGTGGAGAGGCGGAGGGGTGCCGACTCGGGGCGGAGGACTTTGCGCGGAGACGGATCGAAGGTCAGGGCAGTGGCGACGTCTCCGGTTTTCGCCGCGCGCTCCACGGCGGCGCGGATGATGGCCTGATGGCCGAGGTGGATGCCGTCGAAGTTGCCGATGGCCAGGACGCTGCCGCGGCCGGAATTGGCAAAATGATCGGCCCATTGCTGGGGCGAGGTGAAGGCCAGGACGGGGTTCTGAGGTGTTTCGCTTGGCACAGTAACCGAGCGGCGGGGAACCGAAGAAACAGTGTCGACGCGCACGTCGAATTGCAGGCCGTCGTAGGCGAGCTGCACGTGGCGCAGGCCGAGCTTGCGCAGGCGGTCGTTGGTTTCGGCGTGGGGCAAATCGTGGGCGATGTGCGTAAACCAGGCCCGACGCGGCTTCAATTTTTCGATGAGGGCAAGGGCTTGCTGCACGGTTTGGTGCATAGGATGCGGGGCGTCGCGGAGGGCATCGATAACCAAATCGTCCAAATCTTCGAGCAACCCGGCGGAAGATGGCGGCAGGGAACTGAAATCAGTGAGATAGGCGGCGCGGCCGAAGCGGAAGCCGAGGACTTCAAGATCGCCGTGCAAGAGCGGAATGGGGACAAACTGGAGGCCCATCAGTTCGAAAGGGCCGTTGATTACGTGGAGGTCGACGCTGGGGACCGTGCTTTGCGTCGGTGAGTCGTCGAAAACGTAGGCAAAAGCTCGGCGGATTATGCGAAACGTCTCTTCGTTGCCGAAGACCGGAAGCGAGGACTTTTGGCGAATATTGAAGGGGCGAATATCGTCGAACCCGAGAATGTGGTCGGCGTGGCCGTGGGTTAGCAGGATGGCGTCGAGACGATCGAGGCCGACGCGCAGGGCTTGCTGGCGGAAGTCTGGGGTAGTGTCGATGACGACGTTCTGTCCATTGCGGGAGAGGAGCAAGGAAGGGCGCAGGCGATTATCGTGGGGATCTTTGGATGTGCATACGGCGCAATGGCACCCTAAGGAGGGGACGCCCATGGAGGTGCCGGAGCCGAGTACGGTTAGTCTTATGGGAGCGGCGGACATTTGCTCGATACGATTGTAACCAGAGAACACCGGATTCAGGGTATTTTGCGCGGCAGCCCTTGCGCCTTCGGGATGAGGCTGGAGCGGGCGCGACAAAAAGGCGGGCTGAAATTTACTGCATTCGGCCGGAGTTACTCCGTTGAACGTTTCCTGTTTCGGCTTACTACGTGAAAGCGGCGGCTAGACCGGCGCACTCGAAATTAACGGGTCTTAGCTTTAGCTTGCTGGGCGGCTTGGGCGGTTACGGCCTGATTGACCTCGAGGAAGGTCATCTTCAGCTTGCCGAGTAGATCAAGGAGCAGGGAATCTTCCTCGGGGGCTAGATTGCCTTTAGTCTTTTCGTGCAGCGCGTCGAGCATGTCGATGAATTCCCGGGCCGCTTCGGGATCGAGCATCGGCTGCCCGGTGCGCGGATCGGCGTAGGCGCCTAAGACCATAGCGGCGTTGCTGCCGAGCATACGAATGAGATTTTCAAAAGCGGGAATGCGCTTTGGGGCATCGGGCGGCGGAGTCGAAGCGGGTTTCACAGCCTCTGGCGGCGGCGTCACCGGGTGTTGGGCTGCCTCGCGTTTCGCTTCGCGCTCCTGTTCCTCGACGACCTCCTTGCGCAGCTCGCCCTCAGCGGTGAAGGGGCGGCGGTCGATGACACGAAAGCCTTCGTCTTGCTTGTGGTCAGACAAAGTGGGTTCCTCTGTAGTTGTGTGCTTTCTAAATTTTAGCACTGAGGTCCTGGTTTTGGGTAGCGGAGCACCCCTTTGCATGCGAAGGCTCGCTGCCTGAATGGAGCGTGTTACGTGGCACCGTGTAGATTCTTAGCATGGGTTGAAGCCAGCTGGAATGTTAAACAGCCCTAAGCCCTTTGAGCGCGACTGCGTTGATTTAGCGTCACCGGGTGCTGCTTGTCGCGGCGGGACTTTTGGAGATAGAGCTGGGCGTCGGCCTCGGAGAGAAGTTCTTCGATACGTTCTCCGCGACCACTGTAAATGGCGATGCCGATGCTGGCGGAAAGCTGCGGCTTTTCGATATCGCTAGCAAGGGCGGCGCGGATGCGGTTGGCGATGCGCTCGGCTTCTTCGCGCAGAGTCTCCGGCAAAACGACCGCGAATTCGTCGCCGCCATAACGCGCGGCGGTGTCAACCGTGCGGCAATGAACGCGCAGGATGCGCGCGAGGCGATTGAGCGCATGGCTGCCGACGAGATGGCCGTAGGTATCGTTAATTATCTTCAATCCATCGAGGTCGAGGAGCAGGACCGCGAACGGTCTGCCGTTGCGATTGGTACGCTCGATCTCGGCTTCGAGGATGTTCAGCAGGCGACGATAGTTGACGAGGCCGGTGAGGGGGTCGCTAGTGGCTAATTGGCGAACTCGGTCGAAGAGGCGAGCATTATCGAGGAGAGCGCCGCCAAGGGCGATTGCATAACTGGCGACCGTAAGTGCCTGTGCGAGAACGAACGGGGAATCGAGGAGGCGCTGGGATTGCGAGGCGGCGAGTTGCGCAGCGAGGTTCGTGCACGCCGCGCTATAGATGGTGGTGTCGAAGGCGGAGTCATCGAGCTCAAGACGGTGACGAAGCCAGAATAGGGCGACAAGGAAAATTCCGGCGGGCAGAAGTTGCCGCGGGCTGGGGAACAGCGCACCAGGATGCTGGGACACTTCGGTAGAAACGTGGCGCAACGCCGCGGTGATGAGATAAGTGGAGACCATTACGGCGAGCAAGGCACCGGCGATTTCGCGGAGAGGATGACGCGAACGTGGCAGGAAGTGTTCGACGAGTAGCGCGACCACAAAAAGAAGCGCTAGAACCAGGCGACTGACCCACCAGGAAACGGAGGCCCAGCGTAACTGTAGCTGCGTATTCTGTTGGAATTGAAAGAAGAGCAGGCTCGACGCGGTGAGGATTGTGCCGGAGAGAAGAAATCCAGCGCCGACGATGAGGGAAATACGGTCTTGCGTGCCTTGGAAGCGTACGAGGGTAACGGCAGCGAAGACGAAGGCCAGTAAGCCGGTGGTCACTTGCAGATAGCCATTTAAAATGGGATTTGGATTTATGGGTACAGCGCGGAGCCACATGGCGAAGAAGAAAAGAACGACGAACGCGGACACACCCGCCAGGATAGGAGCGACACGACTGCGGTTGTTGATCAATGGTATTGCAGGCTGGGTCCTAGGTTATTTAACTCCGATTAGGTTGCCCATGCGGCGAGAGAAAGTGCGCTGGTGTCCATAGATTAACTACCGCAGAGTCGTCTATCCACCGCATCGTATGGATGGCGAAGGTACACGCGTGCAGAAAATAAAAATGCCAAGCGAATTTCTTTTCTCTAGGCCGTAAGTGGCAAACAATTTCACACAAATGAATCCCGAGGTGCTCTTGTCGAAGTCACGATTGGTCTAAGTGTATGTCCTTCCAGTTGGTTACCTTGGCCAGTAGATTGCCTCTCATAACTTCTATGCCTGGGGACCAGGGAAATCGGATTAAAGCGGTAGGCATTCCGAATACTTCTGTTGGCACGGGTTTCTTGGACAATCTGGCCAGCCAACTCAAGATTGGCAGGCATGCGGCATACCGACGAGCGGTTCAGCGCATTTTGAACACCATCAAGAAGAATTATGAGTTGGGCGAATATCGCAGTACCACGGAAGCGGAGCATGCTTTTCGGAAACTGGTCGAACAAGAAGAGGAGCACGAGTAGCCCGCGTTGCCTTGTTCCGTTTCTGGAGCAGCGAACTTGAGATCAAATTCGACGGCCTCCATATCACAGATTCAGCGGTTCATTTCTATTTGAAGGTGTGAGACGGCCGGTCGTGTTATTTGCTCCGAACGCGTGTCTCTGCAAGATTTAGCTTGCGGCAGCGAAGTATCGAAGTCGTGTCATCAGTGCCGTCAAATGAGCGCGGTCTTCTTCCTTTATTGCGATAAATTTTAATCCCAGGCGTTGGTGCTGTACGTGTCGCACAATGGCGTCAGTTCGGATTTGTCCCTCCGGGGTGAGAAAATCGAGATGAACTCGCTCTCCGACGGCTACACGCTCCGACTTGTCGATTGTAAGACAGAGACCTCCCACACTTAAGTTGAGCACTCGCGAAAGGCCGTCGCGCCGGTTGCGATTCCAAAAGACCCACAGGTCCAGTGGTCCGGCGACACGAGCAGTGAATCTTCGAGAAAACTTTTGAGGCGCAAGCATAACGTCAGCGTGAAATTCCTGGCGTTCTAGGTGGGCGTACTAATGGTGTGGCCAGACGATGGCTGTTGCAAGCGCTGGTGACCTGATAGTGAACCCCCTTCTGGATCGCAATATCACGTGTTCTGCGTGCGACCCTCCAGATAGCGTTTGAGTTTGTACGGGGTCCAGCCGCGCGGCCGTCTTGCTCGTATGCCCTGCTCTATGTTTTGCTGCCGTGCCGGTGCGAGTGGAGAATGGGAATGGGAATGGGCCAATTCAGAGAGGCAGGAGGAATCACTTGAGGGCAAAGAAAACGTAGTCGGCGGAGTAGGGGACGCGGAGTTCCTGGCCGGCGTGTGCTGTGTCGCAACCGGTCGCGGGGGCTTTGCCGCCTTTGGTGTTGAGGCGTTGGATGGTGGTGGCGCGGGAGAGCACGCCGCTGCCTTCGTGAGCGACGATGTTGACGAGGAGCCAGGGGATGGAATCGGGGTCGGGCGAAGGTGCATTCGCAATGGCTTTGCCGGTGACGCGGCTACCGTCGTTGGCTTCCCAGGAGGGGCCGGCGAAATGTTTACCGAAGGGCTTGCCCTTGGCGTCGACGAGCTGCGCATCAGGAGCCTTCAGGGTCCAGGAGGGTTGCGCGGCGTCGGCTTTGCAGGTGTAGATCTGGTCGCCCTTGGCGTGGACTTCGAGGAGCAGTTGTTCGTTCGCGGGCGGCTGGAGCTGCGGCGGGACTTGCTGCGCGGCAATCAGTAGTGAGAGAACGATGCTTGCGGCGGCGAATGCAATGCTGCGGACGGCGTAGCGCATCGGGGGGTCCTCCTATGCGGGAATCGCTTGCGAATCGACAGGTCAATATACTCTACCTTGGTTGCTCTGATAAATGTCAGGCTGCGCAGTCATGTTATCCGTGGGTGGTTAACACGTTTGCTGAATTTGCGCGCTTGTCAAAACGCCTGCTGCGACTGTAGAGTGAAACGTTTGTCGCACCCGAATTTTGGAAATACGATGGCCTCCCGCAAGACTCGGCTAAAAAAATCGAAACGGCGCCCGACTTCCCCCCGCAAAATTCCCCGCAAAGCGTCTGAGAAAAAGGAATTGACGGCCGGCCAATGGTTTGAGCGGCTGGTGGCGCTGCAAGCGCGATTGCGGGCACCGAACGGGTGTCCGTGGGATCGCGAGCAGACGCACGCGACGCTGCGCACCTACTTGATTGAAGAGGCGTACGAAGTCCTGGACGCGATGAAGAGCGGCGATGACGCGAAATTCGCCAACGAGATGGGCGATTTGTTGCTGCAGATTGTGTTTCACTCGCAAATTGCGGCGGAAGAGGGGCGGTTCACCGTTGCCGATGTGATTTCTGAGGTGCACGAGAAGATGGTGCGGAGGCATCCGCACGTTTTCGGAGAGAAGCGCGCCAAGGATGCGGCGGAAGTGCTGCGAAATTGGGAGCAGATCAAAGCTCAGGAACGTGAGGGGGCTGGGGACGGGCAGGGCAGCGGCGAACTGAAGAGAAAAGAAGAACGGAAGTCGCTATTGGACGGCGTGCCGCGCGGACTGCCAGCGACGATGGAGGGATTGCAATTGACGCGCAAGGCTTCGCGGGCAGGATTTGATTGGGACAACGCGGCGGGAGTCTTCGAAAAACTTGCCGAGGAATGCGTGGAATTGCGGCGGGCCTCGGAATCAAAAGATGCGGCCAAGATGGAAGAGGAGATGGGCGACTTATTGTTCGCGGCTGTAAACCTGGCGCGCTTTTTGCAGGTGGACCCGGAAATTGCGCTGAAGAACGCCAACACGAAGTTTGCGCGGCGCTTCCGGGAGATGGAGCGACAGTCGGCGGAGAACGGGCAGGCGTTCGCGGAAGTGGCGCGAGCGGAGAAAGAAAGATTATGGGAGTCGGCCAAGGATATTGAAAAGGGGCGCGAAGAAGTGGCAATTGCGAGGAGTCAGGCGGCCAGGAAGCGATGAACGAGAATGCCCGGATGCAACCTCAGAAGGTGAACGCCGAACCGAGCCCAGGCATGGTGGTCAGAAAATGCAGCGCGCTGGCGGAATTTCACGCGTGCGTCAAACTGCAGCAGGAAGTATGGGGGGAAGAGGATCTGGAGATCGAGCCTTCGACGATGTTTGTCGTAGCGTCGCTGACAGGTGGGCAGGTGCTGGGAGCGTTCGACGGCGAGAAGCTGGTTGGGTTCACGCTGGCGGTGGTGGGTGAGCGTCACGGAGCGGTGTATCTGCATTCGCACCAGACGGCGGTGGATGCAGGCTATAGGAATCGCGGCATCGGGCGGATGCTGAAGTTATTCCAACGCGAGGATGCGCTGGCTCGCGGAATTCGTCTGGTGGAATGGACATTCGATCCGCTGGAGCTGAAAAACGCGCATTTTAATTTGAACCGGCTGGGGGCTATTTGCCGGCGCTACATCCCGAACCTTTACGGGGTTACTACGAGCCCGTTGCACCGCGGAATTCCGACCGACCGATTGGTGGCGGAATGGTGGCTGGACTCGCCGCGAGTGATCGCCGCGATACAAGATTTGGCGCCTAAGGTGACGAACGCCCAGGCAGCGATCGAGCTGCCGAACGACTTGGAGCAGCGGCAGGAAGATTCGCAGCGGGTGCGGGCTGTGCAAGCGC
>Ga0307478_10000898_pt1 | contig 28026 bp, 22 predicted proteins | sample atmos_gasesECM4C_2_FD_203713 | JGI IMG/M metagenome (GOLD analysis project Ga0307478, IMG submission 203713) | Hardwood forest soil microbial communities from Morgan-Monroe State Forest, Indiana, United States - atmos_gasesECM4C_05 | ecosystem: Environmental > Terrestrial > Soil > Temperate...
GCCATGTGCGAGCGTGAGCTGCGCGACATCGAGTCCATCAGCATCCTCGGCTTCGAGCGCGAGTACCTCGACGGACTGCTCGAAGTGGCCGCGCACCGCTCCCCCGGCCAGCATCTCCTTGTATTATTCCTCGGAAGCACCATCGGAAACTTCGATCGCGCCGCCGGCATTCGCTTTCTAGTAGAAGTCAGGCACATCCTCCAGCCCGGAGACTCCCTCCTGCTCGGAACCGATCTGGAAAAATCGAGCGCCCAACTGCTTCATGCTTACGATGACGATCTGGGAGTGACCGCTGCCTTCAACCTGAATCTGTTGGCTCGCATCAATCGCGAACTTGACGCCGATTTCGCTCTCGCTCAGTTCGAGCACGTGGCCAGAATCAATCACCAGGATCGCAGCGTCGAGATGCATCTGCGGTCCGCGTGCCGCCAGACCGTCAATATTCCCGCCGCGGAGCTTTCCGTCGATTTTCTTGAGGGCGAAACCATCTGGACTGAAAGCAGCCACAAGTATTCGCCCCGTGAAGTGTTTCCCATGGCCCACAGCGCGGGGTTCCGCTGCGAAGCGCAATGGATTGATGAGCAGTGGCCTTTCGCCGAGAGCCTGCTGATCGCCGAATAGTTGCGCGCCCAACCCTCGACGATGTTCCTCGCGGGGGCCTTTCCCGTTCCTGCCCTGACGCGTATAACGCGTTGTTCATCTCGAGGTAAATCTTTGTAAATCCTTCAGTTTTGTGCAATTCGCAATGTAAATTAGTAAGGGGCCTATGAACGCCACTGTCAACCAAGTTCTAGCGATTGCACTCTGTGCCGCAAGCGGAGCCGGCCTCTGCCTGGTGCCTTCCGGTTATGCGATGCCCTCCAGCTCGCAAACCCAGGCCGCCGGCACTAGCACGGCCAATCGCCGCATCGGTGCCGTCAAAGCCATCAACGGCGCGGTAATCACTCTGACCCCGGACTCCGGTCCCGACCTCAGCATCACCGTGCAGGCGGCAACCCGCATTCTTCGCATTGCTCCCGGCGAAAAAGATCTGAAGAACGCCACGCCCATTCAGTTGCAGGATCTCCAGGTCGGCGATCGCATTCTGGTGGCAGGCAAGGCCTCCGACGATAACCTGTCGCTCGCGGCTTCTACCGTGGTCGTGATGAAGCACTCCGACCTCGAGGCGCGACACCAGCAGGATCTGCAGGACTGGCAAAAGCGCGGCGTGGACGGATTGGTCAGCGCTGTGGATCCGGTGGCGGGAGCGGTAACCATCTCCGTCCGAAGCAAGAATGTCGTCATTCACACCTCCAATACCACGGTGATTCGCCGCTATGCACCCGATTCCGTAAAATTCGACGACGCCAAGCCGGGCAATCTCCAGCAAATTCATCCCGGCGATCAGGTGCGGGCGCGTGGCAATCGCAGTGCCGACGGAAGCGAACTGGCCGCTGAAGAAGTTGTTTCCGGATCGTTCCCCGGTATTGCGGGGACCGTCAACTCGGTCGATGCAAGCTCGTCGACCCTCAGCGTTCACGATCTGTTGTCGAACAAAACGGTGGTCATCAAGATCACGCCGGACTCCCAGCTTCGCCATCTGCCGCCGGAGATGGCGCAGATGATTGCAATGCGTTTCAAAGGAGGGGGTGCCGGATCGCCGACCGGCGCCCCACCCAGTTCCGGTTCAGCCACGAACGACCAGAATGCCCATCCGGCCTCTCCTTCTGGCGGGGGCGCCGGAGGAAATGGCGGCGGGAGTGGGCGTTCAGGCGGCGCGCCGGACGTCCAGCGCATGCTCAGTCACGCGCCGGCGGCCGCACTGACCGATCTGCACCAAGGCGATGCTGTGATCATTCTCTCGACCGAGGGCACCGCCGGCGTAGGGACGGTGATCACCCTGGTCAGCGGCGTGGAGCCGATTCTTCGGGCCGCTCCTAGCGCCAGCAGCGCAGCGTTACTTACACCGTGGAGCATGAGCGCGCCCTCCGGCGACGCTGGTGGCCCATAAGCAATTGCTTCGTCGCAACCCAACGCTGCGCCGAACTCACATCGAAGACCCTCAGCAGAAACGGAATAACGGAATGAATGTTTGGAAGTATCGCTGTTTTGCACTCATCCTTTTATCGCTGCAGTTGTGCGCAACCCTCGCCGCGTCGCAAACTAACGCAGCGCCGCCCCCCGCAACGCCATCTGTCGCAACCACGTCCGCCTCCGGCATTCTGCGCGGCCAGGTAACCGACCCGTCCGGCGCCGCCATCGCCAACGCCAACGTAGTCATGACGCCTGCCGCCATCTCCTCGTCGCCCATCACCACGCAGGCCAATGGACAGGGCCTCTATGAATTCAAAGGCCTGGCTGCGGGCCAGTACTCTCTTACGGTCGTAGCCCAGGGATTCGCCGTGTACGAAAACGACAACGTAGTCATCACCACAGATCAGCCCCTGCGTCTCAACGTCGCCATGGCCATCGAAGTCGAGCAGCAGAAAATTCAAGTCTCCGATACCGCTCCGACCATCGATGTCAATCCCGAGAGTAACGCCGGAGCCATCACCATCTCCGGCAAAGAACTGGAAGCTCTGCCCGACGATCCGGACGAGCTACTCACCGATTTGCAGGCGCTGGCTGGCCCTTCCGCCGGACCAAATGGCGGCCAGCTTTACATCGATGGTTTTACCGCCGGCCAGCTTCCTCCCAAGGAGTCGATTCGTGAAATTCGGATCAACCAAAATCCGTTTTCGGCGGAATACGACAAGCTGGGCTACGGCCGCATCGAAGTCTTCACCAAACCCGGCACGGATAAATTTCACGGGCAATTATTCGTGGACGGTAATGATTCCGTCTTCAATTCCCCCAATCCATTCGGCGGCGCGAACCAGCCCGGCTACGACTCCACTCAAATCAGCGGCAACATCGGCGGACCGCTCAACAAGAAGGCATCCTTTTTTCTCGACGCCCAGCGTCGGAATATCAACGATCTCAACGAGGTGAATGCTGTAACGCTTGATCCCACCACTTTCGGCGAAACGCCTATCATCCAGGCGGTGCCCTTTCCCAGGCATCGAACCAACATCACCCCTAGGCTCGACTACGCGCTCAGCAAGAACAATACCCTGACCGTCCGGTATCAGTTCTACCGCGATATCGAGGATAACGAGGGCGTCGGCCAATTCACCTTGGCTTCTCAGGGCTACAACGCCGATTCGATTGAGCACACTCTGCAAATCAGTGACACGCAGGTCATTGGTGCAAAGATCGTGAATGAAACGCGGTTCCAGTACCTCCGCGAGCTCGACAATCAGTTCGCCCTGACCAGTCAGCCCACGCTCCACGTCCTGGGATCGTTCGACGGCGGGGGCAACAACCAGGGCAACCAGCTTGACCATCAGGACCATTACGAGCTCCAGAACTACACTTCCGTCATCCACGGCAATCACACCGTGAAATTTGGAGGGAGGCTGCGCGGCATCCGGGATGCAAACAGCTCCACTTCTGGGTTCAACGGCGAATTTACATTCTCCTCGTTGCTGATCCCGCCGCCGCCGCAGACCGGGCCACCACCGCCTCCTTGCACGCCTACCCTGGGACAGCCGCCCTGCCCGGTTTCCTACGAATTCGCGGTGCAGAATGCTGGAAACGCAGCCGTCCCAATCGCAACCCAACTCACTTACACGGTGGGCAGTCCGCCTCTGGTGGTGGGCAATTTCGATGCCGGACTTTACTACCAGGACGATTGGAAGGTGCGCCCCAACATCACTCTAAGCTACGGCCTGCGCTTCGAAACTGAGACCGGCATTCAGGATCACGATGATTGGGCGCCGCGCCTGGGGTTTGCCTGGGGAGTTGGAGGCAGAAGCGCTCCACCTAAGTTTGTTCTGCGTGGCGGCTTCGGAATTTTCTATGATCGTTTTCAGGAAGCGCAAATCCTCCAGGCGGAGCGCCTGAACGGTATCACCCAGGAACAGTTCGTTATTAACAATCCCGAGTGCTCCAGCCTGACTGACATTACTTCCTGTACCGGCGCAGCCGTACCCTCTACGCCCACGATCTACCAGATCAGTCCGCGCGTGCACGCGCCTTACACGCTGCAGTCGGCAATCAGCGTCGAGCGGCAGCTCACCAAGTCCGCAACCTTAAACCTGACCTACCTGAACTCCCGCGGCTTTGACCAGTTGCTTACCGTCAACGCTAACGCCCCTTTTCCCGGAACTCCCTGCAGTCCCAACTGCCCAGTTCCCATCGAAAATCTCTATCGCTACATCTCCGAAGCCGTCTTCCGGCAGAATCAGTTGATCGCCAATACGAACGTGCGGATCGGATCGAAGGTTCAGCTCTTTGGCTACTACGTGCTGAACTATGTCAATAGCGATACTTCCGGCGTTTCCAGCTTTCCCTCGAATTCCTACAACATTAGCGCCGACTACGGCCGCGCTGCCTTTGATTACCGGAATCGTTTCTTCTTAGGCGGATCGCTTGGCCTTCCCTTCAACTTCCGACTTAGCCCCTTCATCGTTGCTTGGTCCGGTTCCCCTTTCAACATCACCACCACCAACGACCTCAACGACGATTCCATCTTCAACGATCGTCCGGGACTTGTTTCCACAGCGACTTGTCCGACCACTGTAAACACACCCCCCTCGACCGTCTATTGCACGCCGATCGGAACCTTCGACTCAGCACCCGCAGCCGGCGAGAAAATCGTTCCCGTCAACTTCGGCTCCGGTCCAGCACACGCCACGGTGAATCTGCGCCTCACGAAGACATTTGGTTTCGGTCCCAAGACCAGCCGCCCCACTAATAATCCAGGCGGCGGCGGCCAGGGCGGTGGCGGTGGCGGCCACGGCGGCGGCGGAGGTCCGCGTGGCCCTCTTTTTGGCGGCGGCCCAGGCGGAATGTCTGGCGGAGGCTCTGATCGCCGCTACAATCTCAGCTTCGGCGTTTCAGCGCGCAACGCTTTCAACAAAGTCAATTTCGGAAACCCGAGCGGCATCTTAGGTTCGCGGTTTTTCGACACGCCGAACGGGCTCGCGGCGAACGGACCTTTCTCGAATGGTGCGGCGAACCGGCGCATAGACCTGTTCGCGACTTTCAATTTCTGAATCGCGGATGCTGCTGCGGTTGTTTTGCGTCCACGTCCGGGCGCAGGGCTCGTTTCCGTCTGCACTGATTCCTCCATTCGGTTATTCTGGAGGTACGCATGCGCATGCCATCAACACCCACCGAGTGATTTTCGTTTGCCGTTGATTCCCACCACAAGACGCCAGTTTCTTTGCGCCGCCACCGCAGTCGGCACAGTCGCGATCGCCGGGGACGCAATTTTGCTGGCCCCGAACCGGCCTCGCATCGTCCGCCACGAGTTTTTCCTGCAGCGCTGGCCCGAACGCATGAATGGCTTCACCATCGCCGTGCTCAGCGATTTCCACTACGATCCTTATTTCTCGATCCATCCCTTGCGCGCCGCTATCGCCATGGTCAACCGCCTTCGTCCCGATCTGATCGCGCTTACCGGGGACTTCGTTTCCGTGCCGTTGGTCGGCGACGAAGCGAAAGGAGCGCTCACCGCCGAACCCTGTGCTCTCCTTCTGCGCCGGATGACCGCGCGTCACGGCCTCTGGGCCGTCATGGGCAACCACGATGATGCCACGGACCCCGCACACGTAACCCATGCACTTCAAGCCGAGAACATCCAGGTTCTGGCCAACCAGTCGGAACCAATCGAGCAAGACGGCGCACGTTTCTGGCTGGCCGGTGTGAACGATGTAATGAGCGGAACCGCCGATCTCTCGAAGACGGTGCGCCGCATCCCCGCCGGCGAAGCCGTCATTCTGCTGGCGCATGAACCAGACTTTGCCGATGAAGCCTCTCAATATCCCATTGACCTTCAGCTTTCAGGACACTCTCACGGAGGCCAAATCAGAATTCCGTTCCTTCCTCCGCTTTACCTGCCAGAACTGGCGAAGAAGTATATCTGGGGCACGTATCACGTAGGTCCGCTCACGCTCCACACCAGCGCCGGCCTAGGCACTGTCGGGATTCCCATGCGCCTGAATTGCCCACCCGAAATCACGCTACTGACTCTGAGGCAGTTGGCGAAACGATAACTCCAAGATTGAGGTTGTGGCCGCGTCGGCAACAACCTTCCATATGGAATGTGCAATCACCTTCACACTGACCAACGTCGGACTTCCCTCTATGGATTGATAGCAATATACTTAAGGCCCTCTTCGCCTGGCACCAGACGTGCCGGCAAAGGGCCAACAACATGCAGCTTCCGTTTTGACTTGGAAGGTTTCACATATGCTTCGCATCTGGCCTTTGTTTCTGATCCTCGCGATTCCCGCTTCCAGCACGTCATCCGTTCAGACTCCGGCTCCCCATCTGAGTCAAGCAGTCGTAACCGAGCGCGAACGGCAGGTTTTTAAGACCCCCACGCGCGCTGCCGAGTTCAGCGACATCCCGCATGTGAGCGCGCGCTCGCGCTGTGAAGACACCCGGCCGCCGCAGGCTTTGACAACGCCCGATCCTCTGCTGGTTCCAATCGACGCGGGACTGAAAGTCAAAGTAAGCTTCATCGTCGGTGCTGACGGCCGCGTGCATAGTCCTTTGATTCTGCGGAGCGGCGGTCTCGCGGGCGACCGCAACGTGCTGCGAACCGTCCGCGCGTGGCGCTATCGTCCCGCCACTTGCAACGGAGTGCCCACCGAAGCGGAAGGGAAGATTGAGTTTTCCCGTCGTTGAGATTCCCCGAGCTTGAGCCGACCCGCTTGAGCTAAAATGACCCCAGGCACGGCGGTCTGAATCGTGGATAGAGACAAGAAACTCGCCAGGGTATCCGGCACCGCATCGCAGGATTCCGATAACGCGATGCCGGCCATCGGCCCACACAATCCCGCTCTGGGCGAAATCTATCAGCGCCTCTATCCGGAAATGCGCCGCCCCAAGCCCAATCAGGAAGCCATTGCCGCCGCTCTGCAAGCCATGCAGCGCCTCACCATGGAATCCGATTCGGAAGCCGCTGCCGAGAACGCCGCCCCCGGAACTTCATCCGGCCCTTACAATGCATGCCGCGTCTGCGGACATCACAATCGCGAAGGCAACAAATTCTGCGGCATGTGCGGCCTTCCCATAGGAACTGAGCCACCTACATCGCCCGATCCCACAATGCCCGCTCTCGCCTTTCCCACTCTTGACTACGGCGACGAACTTCTGCCGCAAACGCCGCGACCAGCGCCGGAACCCGTGCATTCCGGAACGAAGGATGAGGTGCACCCCCAACCTGGCGCTCCGCCGGGCACGCATCACTACCACCATCACTACCATCATCACTACTTCCAGGGCGGGCACGACTCTTCCTCGGCGCAGCGCCCCAATGCTCCCGAGAGCGCGCGGGAAGCGGACCGCATGAGAGTGGCCGCGGCCGCCAAGGGTGAACCCATGAGCCGCAGCGAGGCTGCCGTCCGCCGTCTTACGCAGGAGTGGGTTTTGGCCTGCAATACCCGGCAACTCGATGAGTTGATGGAACTCTACGCGCCGGACGCGCTGGTCTTGCGCTCCAACCTTGCTCCCATTCGCGGCGCCCTCGCTGTGCGTGAGTTCTTCTTTGCCTCGCTTGAAGCCGGTCTGGGAGAAGTGGCCGTCGATCCCATGCGCGTGGAAGTTCTTGGTGATCTGGCTCACGAAGTGGGACGCTACAGCGCGCTGGTTCCGGGAACGGCCGGCAAACGCCGTGAAGAGCGCGGCAAGTATCTCTGGGTCTTCGCCAAGCAGGCAAGCGGAGATTGGAAGCTGGTCTCGGAGTGCTGGTCGAGCGACCTGACCCTCTCCGGTGCAGAGTCGGATGTGCCGAAATCTGTGATTCCTCTGGCCAAGTCGCAGCCGCGAAAACCCTAGTGGTCAATGTCCGTGGTCAGTAAAGCTAAACACTCGACACTGGCCACTGATCACTGTGTACTCCCAGCTTCACCAAATTTTCGCGTAACTGTTCCAGCGTTTGCATCTGAATCACGCGCATGCCCAGCTTCGCGGCGCATTCCAGATTCAGGGCGCGGTCGTCGATGAAGCAGCACTCGTCCGGATTGATCTGCGTGGTCTCAATTGCCAAACGGTAAATGCCACTCTCCGGTTTGCGTAGCCCGACAAAGCAGGAACTCACGAACAGCCGGAAGATTCCCCGTAGGCCATACTTCTCGATCCGGTACAGGTTCAGCTCGCGGGACTCGTTGTTGATCGTGCCCATGAAGTACTTGCCGGAATCGGCGAGGGCGCGCGCGAAGGCGAGAACTTCCGGCATTGGCTGCGACAACGAGAACATGTAATCGCGAAACTCGTCGCGGGTGAAGGTGCGGCTGCGGTAAAACACAGTGCGATCCAGATATTCGTCCAGCGTGATCTTGCCCCGCTCAAACGACGAGACCACCATCTCGTGCCGAGAGTGAAATTCGTCTTCGTCCAGATGAAAGTGTTCGAGAGCGTCGGCACGCTCCGTGTGATCCCAGGCATTGGTGAGCAGCACTCCTCCAACATCCCAAAAGATGGCATGAATTCCCGACACGGATGAATCCTCCTCCGGTTCTTGCAACCTTTCTACCTTGTCGTTCCGAGCCGCTCGCAGCCGCGCAACGCGCGGAGAGAGCGAGCGAGGAATCTGCTGTTAATCTTCTCCGGCCCAAAACGTCCGCTCAAGAGTGTAGATCAATTGTGATGAGAACTCTCCCACCCTTCACTCTTCCGGCTCAGGTGCTGGCCCCGGCACTTCTGCAGACTTCGGCTGACCCGCAACAATTGCCTGCCAGTTCAGGATGGCGTTCCAAAGCAGACGCTGATCTCCGCGGTTCAAATCGCGGTGCATCGGGTTGAAGTTGAATGAGACGACGTGTCCATTGCCTACGGGCATATCTAGGATTGCAGGCCGACCTATTAGATTCTCTTCTCCCCATGCCTGCCCGCTTTCGACGAATGCCTTCCCATCGGTATCGCCCCATTCCATCACCACACCGCTCCGATCTTCGGGACCGTCCAGGCACGTCGTGCAATAAGCCATGCGCAGCCAGCGGCGTGGGACAGCGTACAGGGGAAAATTCTGCCGGAAGACATAGGTGTGTACGGGATAGCCGTACGCGACCGGATGGTCCTTCCGATCGAAGGTGACTCGAACATGCGCGCCCGGCGTCCGCGTAGCTGTTTGCTGGGAGGCCGCGGACGAGGCGCCGCCGCCTCCCGCTGTGCTCCGCGGAACGCCTCCCGAAGACCGTCGCACGAACCGCACCAGCCCGCCTTCGAGCGCCAGCATGCTTCCGCTGCCAAGCGTCACCATCAGCCCTCCCTCTTCAATGAAGCGCTGGATCTGCGCTAAGCCTTCATAGCCAATCCCCCCAGTAATGTCGTCGGATTCTGCGGGAGTGCCGAAACTCGGGGTCTTCACCGTCTTCTTGAAAGGCATGGGCGACCAGGTCTTCGGCAGACCTTCAATCTGTTCGGCCAGTTCCAGATCGACATGTCCGTAAAGCAGGACGTCGATGCGCGAGCGAAGATTCCCGGCACGAATATCCTCGTCGCGCAGATACGTGTATGGAACTTTGCGCTGATCCAGCGAGTAACGGATCCATCCGATCGAGTCGGTATCCGCCCAAGGCACCCACAGGCCAATGCGCGGTGCTTGCGCTTTGTGGGACGGCACCTCGGGTACGGCCGACACTTCTGTGAAGTCGAGTCCCAGTTCCGCGGCGATCGATGAAATGGCCTCGCGCAATCCCGTCTGGTTGGCAACAATCCACGATCCGGCGGGAAATTTCACCCCGCCTTCCTCAAACTCACGTTCGGCGATGCGAATTTCGAAGTTGGCCAGACGATAGCGTGCTGCCAGAAACGATTCCTGCCCGGTGTCTTTCAGCAAGTAAACAGGTCCGCTGCCCGTGACGTGTCCCGCGACATGCGGCGCATCCTTCAATTGGGTTAGTGCAGCCTCGCCGATAGATGCGTCCGGCGTCGGTATCGCCTGCAAGTGATAGTGTGCTGGAAGCTCCCACGAGACATCGTCGTAAGGTGCTTCTCCATCTTTCGGGTAATGCTGCGGTGTGAGCAAATCAACCGCGTAGTTGCGGTATGGCTGATTGAGCCGCACTACGTACGTTCCAGCAGGAAAGCTTCCTTCCTTCAACTGAATTTCGTTCTGTGCTTGGGCAACTTCGATGTGCTGGCTCATGAGCCGTTCTACCATTTGCGCAACTCGCGCGGGGTCGCCTTGATTCTCCGGAATCAAAAACGCGTAGGGCGGCTGCGTCAGGCCCTTCTGCCAGGAATCCCATCCCTTCTTGTAGAAGTTGTGTAACATTTCTTTGGATTGGCCGGCCGTTTCGTCCAGTGCCGCCAGCGCGCCCGTTTCCTGGTAATTGAGATTGTCGCGAGCCGACCACGTGACCTCCCGCGGAGCCGGAAGAGGACGGTACCATTCCATCGTCGCAGAGGACGGCGAAACCAATCGCCGCTCGGTCTCCGCACTGCCGTTGCCGAAGGTCTCGTAGCCGCGGCCTATGCTGTTGTGATTCATGGCTACGGAATCCAGATAAAGATGAGCGAATGCCTCCCCAAAATTCCAAGTCGAAACGCCAGGCATCCCCATCGCGGTGAGAGCCTCTACTTCGTGGAAACTTAGTTCAAGAAACTCGGTATATGTGATGGGATCAATGTTGGGGTTGTAAGGCCCCGTACCGTTCCACGTCATCATCAAAGGTGTGCCCTCATGCAGATCGTGTACCACCGTGGGATGCCACTCATGAAACATGCGATGCACAGCTTTGGTGGTTTCGTGCGTCTGCTGATGCGTGTCACGATTGATGTCCACGAAGGTGTACTTTGACCAGTAAGGCGGCGACTGGCGGGGCAGCAGGTTGCGGTCAGTTTTGCCCTTGAGGTAGCGATAGAACCAGTCAACCATTTTGTCCCGTCCGTCAGGATTGGAAATGGGATTGATCAGCACGACGACCTGCTCGCGAATCCGCCGGATCATGGGCTGTTCCGACACTGCCAGGCGATATGCCAGTTCGACCATCGCTTCGGTCGACCCGGTCTCGTCGGAATGCAGCGCAGCGTTGAAGTAATAAATAGGCCGCGAGGTTGCGATGAGTTTCTCGGCCGACGCTTGGTCAGTGCGTCTCGGATCCGCCAACGCCGCAGTAGCGTCCTTTAGCCGATCCAGATCGCGGATACCGCTTTCGTCGGCGATCGCTAGCATCAGGATTTCTCGTCCTTCTTCGCTATGCCCAATCGTGAACACGCGAACCCGCGGGCTCGCAGCAGCCAGAGCACGTGCGTAGGCGTAGGTTTTCTCCGTACCCAACAGTTCTCCTGGAGCGCCCATGATCCGCCCGAGAAATTTCTCCGGAGACGGAACGGTACTTGATTCGGGGATATAAGAGACCCAAGGCGAGACAAAATGCGGATCGGTCGTTGCCGCCGCGATGGCCTCGACAGAGCCGGGTTCGGGGATATCGGGAGTTTGAGCGGTGGCAGTGACGCTCAACAGCGCAAACGACGACATCCACACCAGCGCCAGTCGAAACATGAAGCCTCCTGAGGTCGATTGAGGCGAAAGTTTAGCACGCACCCAACCGCCACAAGTTTCCCTCGCCAGACCCACCTCAGCTCTCGACCCTGTTCGGAATGAGATCCCTAGCCCGAGGGTGGCGCAATGCTAGTGTTTGTAGACTGTAGTGTCAGGATGGTAGTTGCGCCAGTCAAACCAATAGTCTTTCAATGCGGGGAGGCGATCGAGACATTTTCCTTGTGCAGGACCGTAGGTGGCACAGCCTTGGAAGTTCCACTCGCTGGCGGTGAGCGTGTCGAGCAGCGTCCAGCCTTTTTTCTCGGCCGCCGCGTCGGCTGTGTCATCGCCCTGAAGAAAGAATTCGGCGTCACGGCCATCGATGCGGCCTACGAAGACGCGAAAAGATTTTCCGTCGGGGCCCAAGGCCAGAAGCAGCGGCGTGCCGTTGACGCGATCTAGAACTGGAGACTGCTTAGCGAAAGTTTCCCAAGGATAGGCGCGGGCAGTGCCGCCGATAGTGAGTCCAATAACGACGTCGCGCGACTTCAGTTCGGTGCCCGCAAAGCTAATGACTACGGGGAGTTTCGCTACGTCCGGCTCCCAGTTGGGGTCGTACTCCTTCGTGTATTTGGCGACGGGCGCCAGTACCTGGCCGGAAGGGAATTCGCTTCTCCACTCTCCGAAAGTCAGTTCGTCGCTGAGGACGAGTTCGAGCGCTGCGCCGGCGAGGGGGCCATAGATGGCCTTGCCGGTGATCTGCTGCCACCAGGTTCCGGTTTCTTTATCGCGCATCAGGAAATTCTGGTTGTTGATGCCGGCCAGATAAAAGTGCAATGCTCTTCCGTTTACCGTTCGTCTCCACACCAGACCGGTGTGACAAAGCGTTCAATAGGTGGCGACGATCGGCACGCCTCCGACCACATCATTGAGTACGTGATGGTACGCCATCTGGCTGATGGGATAGGCGCGGGCGTCGCCGCCGAAGCGGGCGGCCAGGATCATTTCTTTAGGATCGAGCTTGCTCTCACTCTGAGCCAGGAACTGCGGGCCGGCGATGGGATGGAACATCCACTCGAAATAGTTTTGACGCGCCATCACCGCGGAGAAGGTGACTACCAGCAGGGTGAGCATGAGCAGAGCCTTGCGCCATCGGCCGACAGTTCTCCACAGCCCGAAGGCGAGGACGAAACAGGCGAGGGCAGCGAGCAGCGTAATTAAAGGAGCACGCTGGCGCAGGGCCATCGCAGCGAAGAGCGCACGCGGCGCCTGGTGTCGGAAAGGACGAATGATGAAGGCAGGAATAAAGAAAAAGGCGATCGCGGCGAGGGCGCAGAGGGAGAACAAACCCCAGATCCAGCGCGAGGCCTGACGATTCTTCGTTCGGGGATCGGGCCTGCGATCAGATTGGTTCTGGAGTTGAGACGACGGTGGCGAAGATGTGCTCATGAATTGATCTGGTAAAAGCTTCAGCAATCTTAGTCGCCGATCATACGGGAAAGAGTGCGGACGATGGAATAGTACAAAAAAAGGACCCCGGTCCGTGAGGATCGGGGTGCCGGTTAGGGTCTGTTGAGTCTTATTGTGGGGTGAAGTTCTGGTGATAGCTCAAACTGACTACGTCCTGGAACATGGGCGTTCCGGGAGGCAGATTGTTTGGGTTCAGGAATTGGGTGTCGAAGAAATAGTTTCGCGTAGGCGCACCGTACACCGCGTTGCAACACTTGAATATGCCTGTGTTGTACTGCGAATAGTACATGCTGACCAACGAGCCGACATAGTTCACGCTCGCTCCGTTCGCGCCCCGGTTCTCGAGATAGCGCAGGAAGTTGTGCATCCCGCCATCGGTGCCGAAATCGTTTAGGCCAGCAGCGATGGCCCAGCCTGGCTCGGGGAACGGAATGCTCTTACCCGCGGCAACGGCCAGCCGGTAGTAGCTAGTGTTTCCGGGTCGGTTGCCCGCCAACCCTGGAAATTCGAAGCTTTCGAGGTCTGTCCAGCCTGTGTTGGTCGTTGGAGTCGTCGTGGCTGACGGAGGGTTGGAGAGCAAAGTAACCGCGTCGGCGATGATCGCGGCTGCGGAATGGGGAGTCGTGGGGATAGCTCCGCTAGGCCAGAAGGGATCGCTGGGGCCGGTATTGTAATTTCCCCAGACGTAAACCGGTTCCTCGGAAGCGACGGTGAAACCGTTCCCAGAAGTTGCCGGAGCAATGGGCTGCGGCAAATAGCTGTTTCCGAAGGCGTCCATGCCGCCATCGACCAGGCGCAGCACGTGCCGTGGGCCAGTGACCATATTCCACTCGGCAGTGGGAGTGCCAGCGGCGGTTGCGTAACATTGGATGGCATTACCCGTGACTCCGAAAATGTAGTAGGGCTGGGTCATGCTTGCCCCGGACAGGCCGAAGCCGGCGCCCAAATTTTTCTCGCCCCAGTTGTCGAGGACTTGCGGGTTCTTTTCCGCCACATTTTCCGGAGAATAAGGGGGTTTGGCAGTGGCGTAGTAGGTGGTGGGTTCCAGCGCGCCATCAGGCACACCAAGAGCCGACGAGCTATTGACCGTATCGTTCAAACCCGACATTCCAGAGAGGCCGTTATAGAAAGCAGCCAAGGGGAACGCATCGGCGACCATGCCGCGGTGGTCGGAGAAGAAGAGTATGTAGCCATTGTTGTTGGTGGAGTTCACCAGAGGGCCACTGCTGCCGGCGTACGGCGCCGCTCCCTGCAGCCAAAGCCACAAATTGCCCACGTCGATCTCAACGGCGTTCATGATTCCGCTCGGGCTGCATTCGGTCTGGGGGTCGCCGGCGGGCCGACTATCGCGGGGCTCGCCTTCGCGGGCATCGTAAAAGTTGATCGGAATCCAGTTGTTCGCCGTAGTAGCGGCACCGGTCGCACTGCTCAGCGGCAAGCCATTTTGAAGCTGCTGGAGGATCAGGATGGCCGGGCTGATCGGGTTGTAACACTGGCCAGCTGGCGGGCCACTGCTATAGAGAGGACAAGGGGTAGCTCCGGAGGATGGCGCCGTGGGTGGCACGTTATAGCCACGACCAAAACCGTATCCGAGCCATTGCTGGGTGACGCCAACCCAAACTCCGGCGTTGTTCAAGTATTCCACTCGAAGCCATACACTCTGGCACGGGTTGCCCGCATTGGTGACCTGCCCGAACAAAGGCCAGGTCGCTAGCGCGCCGCAGCCGGTAGGCGCCGTCGTGGTCCAATCTCCAACCCCGCTTTGCGCCACGGCGTAGTACATGTTAGCGCCTGCGTAAGGGCCTGCCGTCAGCGCGTAGTAAGGCGTAGCCGAGGGCGCGCCGAGCCGGACGTCATTTGCGTCAATCGGGCCGCTGCCTCGCTCCGGGTGCAGGTCGGCCACAGTATCGGCCAGCAGAACGCGGATTTGGGCCTTGTTATAGAGTCGTGACTTGGTCAGCGTCGGGGAGTCGGTGCTCGCGGGTCTCCGAATGATTTCAATTGCCCCAACGTTGGACGACTGTACGAAGGGCAACTGCAGCTTGGTCGCACCGGTCAATCCGTTCTCGATGAAGTTGTTGAAGGTAGTCGTGGAAATCCCTTTCCATCCAGCATTCGCTATGCCCGTGGGTGGGAAGCCGCCGGTCCAACTGCCGGCGGTGAGTTGAACGCAATTTCCGCTCGCCCCGGGTCCAGGTGCAGGGGCGGCAGGACAGCCGCCGGGGGCAGTTGGTATCCACACGTTGCCGCCGTAGCCGGCGCTGGTCGCGTGTCCATTCTCGAGTTGGTCCATAACGACCTGGCCCACGGCGGCGATCTTATCGGTGAAGGTCAAGTTGGCGCCCGACGCCAAGAACAGACTGCCATTGGTATGTACGCGGCCGCCGAAATTAAAGTTGGGACCGGCGAAGTAATCGCAGTCGCCGTCGCAGAAGACGCCGAACTCGAAGGCCGGAAGCAGAGCCACTTCCACGGTGCGGGTCAGGTTCACGGAAGCGCCCGTGATATTCGTAAGGGCAGTGTTGTTGGTGGCCTCACCGGCGGAGGAAGCGCGGGTCGCCGTTACTTGCAGGTTGAAGGGGATGAGAGATGCCACCATCCCCTGGTCCGAACCGGAACCGACGATGTCCCAGGTTCCCTGAGGATTGCCGACCGCGTCAGAAAGTGGCCAACTGATGCTCTCAACGTAATTCATGTTGGTGATGTTCGAACCTGCAACGGCGGTCGGATAATTGGCAGCGCCGGTCAGGGCGTTAATGGCCGCTGCATTTGGTGTCTGCGAGGACTGAAACAACTGAGAGAGTTGGGCAGTCAGGTTCTCGATGCCAGACTCCGCGCCATAGAAGGCGAGGTTGTCTTCGAGGTCATTGCCACCCATGCGCTCTTCATTGCTGACCAGGTACAGGAGTCCTACGGCGATGGCGGACAATAAGATGGTCAACAAGAGCGCTGCGATGAGCGTGAAGCCTCGCGAATCTCGTGTAGTCTTGCCCATATGTTTCCTCCCTAACCTCAACAGCCAGACCGCAACCAATCATTGGCAGACTGTGGTTTGGCTGCTATAGGAATTGCAGAAACTCATGTTGCGAGCGCTGACGGAACTCGCCAGATACATGCTCAGCGACTTGTGTCCCGCCGAAGTCAAACTCTGTCCCATGACCCACATGTTGACCTTCTGAATCAGGGCGGGGGAATCTCCCGCTGCGATCGGATTGGATAGATTCGCATTCATAAGGCCAGTCGTGGAACTGATCACGTCATAGCTGAATTGCAGGTTGATGATGTTATCGGCCACAGGGGCGGCGTTGAGGCCATTGACCTGGCGCATCAGGCGCGGGGTTTGCACAGTACCACCACCAGGGGGAACCTGCAGGAAATAAGTGACGGCGTAGAGGCGGCAGACGGTGACCTGGTTTCCCGCGCCTAAGCTGGCACCTAAGTTGGTGATAGTGCTGGCGAGGCTATTGGCGCCGGTCTGGTTGAAATTGAGTGCGTCGGCGCCGTTAAACTCGATGGTGACGTTGTTGGGGAGGCCCGTGATCTCGGCGACTGCCGCGGCGGTTTGCGCGGTGCTGGTACCCTGGGCGGTCTTGCCATTACCGGCAGTGCTCACGATGAACAACAACAGGTCGCCGACGTTGAGGCCGCCGGGGGCAAGGATGTTAGTGGGCAGGCCCGGGGTGACAGTGGCCGCCGGGCCGACCGTGGCTTGGGTTGTGCTGGGAAAAGTAAACGCAAAGTTGGACAGCGGAAAATTGTAGTCGCAATAGATCGAGGTGATGCTGTCGTTCACGGCTGCGGGAGCGTTGGGGACGACATCGGCGTTCTGTACGCCGTTACCGAAGCCGGGCAGGATGCCATACATGTAATTTTGAGCGCCGAGGCCGCTGTTCGGGTAAGTGTCGGCAGGAACATAGCAAGTCCCTGCTTGGTTGCAGGCGACGTTGGTGGGGCCGCCGTTGTTGGCCAACTGCAGGCCGCCCGAGGGCAAGCCTGCGCCAGCCATGCTGATGTCCTTGGTCATCAACTCGATGGCGGCGCGCATGTTCTGCTGGGTTTCGGCGCGCTGGGTTACGGTGAAGGTGGCGTTCATGCCCATGATGAATAGTTGTGTCATAGCCATGATGACGATCAGACCGATGGCAGAAGCGATCATCAATTCCATCAGGCTGAAGCCACGTTGCGATTTTTGGATGGGCATCTTCATGTTTTAGTCCGGCTCAGTGGTAGCTGGAGATCAGCCCGTTCACGGTGTAGGTGCGAGAGGGCCAACCGGGTTTAGTGTAGGAAACGGCGACCGTGACCGCGATCAAGTTGGTGTTGGGTCCGCCTCCTTCCGCCGCGGGCAGCGACACGGTACCGAAGGTGATGGTGCGGGTGAAGTTGCTGAGGCTCTGAGTGACGTCGTCAGCGGTGCCGAGAATGCCATCGGGGCCGGGAAGGACCAGGCATTCCACTCCTCCCGGGCAAGCGACTCCGGTGTCGGGAGAGGTGCAGGGGACGTCATCGTCAGTCCCGACGAGGCCATCAGGTCCTGCGCAAAGCAGCGGGAGGGGCCCGCCCAAGAAGACTCCGCCGTTGGCGACGTTGTTGATCGCTGCAAAAGGAAGCTGCTGGCTGTTGCGGGCCGTATAGATACTTTCCATGGCATCCATCGCCTTATGGCGGGCGATGAGATCTTCCTGCGCCGAGGCCGTGGCGGAGATCGCAATGGCGAAGCTGGTCATCACGGCGAGCAAGCCGACCGTCATGATGACGATGGCGAACATGACTTCGATGAGCGTGAAACCGCGCTGGGTTCGATGCTTGCTGACGGATTTGTTTTCTTGTGTCACTGTTGCACCCACGTGGCAACGCCTGCCAGTTGATCGAGTCGCCATCCGCGGATTCTCCCCGTGGCGCCCCACACCGTAACAGCTCGCGACGGGTAGATACTGGGGCCAAGTCGCGTCATGTAGATGACGCCGCTAACAAGGTTGCCGAGGTTGTCTTGCGCCGAGCCGTCGGGGTAGAAGACGACGTAATTCAGGGGCACGCCTGCCTGGGTCTCGAAGTCAATGGCGGTGACGCCGGAGCCGAAACCGTCCGGTGCAGCGGCGGGGAATCCCGCTTGCACGTTAAAAGTGACATCCGCCGGAATTGAGTAGGTGTTGACCTGCTGAATCGGCGGCGCGGCCAGGGCGCCGACCACGAGAGGCGGCTGGTACTCGACTTGAATGGTGCCGGCGGGAAACCCAGCCGGATTGAAATTCACGTAGTACTCGTGACTCTGGGTAATCGCCAGATTGCGAGTGTTGCGCAGGGCCATCAAGGTGGTGTCATAAGCCGAGTTCATATGGCTCTGATCGAGTTGCGGCCGCAGTGCGATGAATGTGACCCCGCACATAATCAGGGCGAAGCTCAAGGTAATCATCAGTTCGAGCAGCGAGAACCCGTTATTGTTGCGCGCTGGCATAAGTTCCTTACCGGAGGGAAACCTCGTATCGTCTGGTGATGTTAATCAACCCAACCTCACCGCCAGTATTTTCAAGAGCCTAACCGGAAGGGAACTCCTGCAACCGGAGTAGGCCAGCCGGCGCTGCAATCGCTGTTCTAGTCTTCATCGTAGGAGGGGGGAGAGGCAGGGTCAAAGCACCACGGTGCAACGAAGGACTATTGGTCTTTTGTAATATGCGGAAGGTGACTGAGGTCACCGGGCGGGTGACCCCAGTCGAAAGTTCGCGGGGTTGCTTAGTACATCTCTTCGCGCGAAGCGACGAGTTGGTACTGCATATAGCTTCCGAAGTCGGCCCAGCAACTGTTGTATTGGATGAAGTTGCTGCCGCCGCCGGTCCAATTCAGCGACGGAGACCCCAAGGTCGCAAGTTGCCCGAATGGGGCGGTGTGGCTGTTGGTATTGGCGATAAGAACCTCTCCATTGACTTGGCCGCCGCCGCCGCCCTTGACGTTCATGATTCCCTGTCCGATGACCAGAATCAGCCCGTCAAAATTTGTGTTTCCGTTGAAAGTGAGCGTTCCGGTTACAACAACGACTCCTGCGCCACCGGACAGTGTCGCGTCACCGTTGATGTAAGTGATCTTCGGGGAAGCGTCAGTACCGAAAGTTGTGCTTGCGCATGCAGCGTTGCCCGGGCAGACGATATTGGCTTCATTCGCCATCGCTTGTGCCAGTTGGTTGAGTTGAGCAGGGTCAGACCAGTTCGAAGTTGGCCCCAAGACGTTGTTACTGGGATACAGGGCTGTTCCTACTCCCTCATTCTGCACCGAGGGGACCGCGGGCGCGGGGGGAATTGGAGCCAATCCCGTATACATGCCTTGACGGTTACTAGGAATCTGCGCATCCATGTTGGTGACACCGGTGGCATCACCAACGCCAATCGCGGGTAGCGACGCGGGAGTCGTGGTAGTGCAAGCGGCCTGTCCACCAGGTCCAGTCCAGGGTGTATAGGTGGCACCATTAGCGGGATCGCCACTGTTTGTGCCATTGATTCCGAAATTGTTGGAGTTTGGCGCGTTGTTGAATTGAGCGTTGGGTCCGGCAAAGTCCAGGCCCGCGGCGGGCGGTGTGATCTGGTAAGCTCCCACCTCGTATTGCCCGACGCGTCGGCTGCCTTGCGGCGTAATGGCCATCGAGGTAACCAGATAAACGGGCTGGACATTGAAGCCAGCATTTTTGGCCAAGGCGCAGGTGGTATACAGCGCTCCCATTGCGGTCGAAACCCTCTCCTTTAGGAAGGTTCCGTCCCAGCACACTTGCGAACCGGCAGGCTGTGTTGAATCAGTATAGGTATTGATGTTGCCCGGAGTTCCAGTGCTGCCATTCTGCTTTAGCGTGATCCGAACCCACTTGTATTTCAAAGCAGCGGCGGTGTTGGTGTTCGGCGACGCGCTGGCAAGGGTTACCCAGCTTCCTGCAGGAGGTGCGGCGGCAGCGCCAGCGGTACTGCATGGAGTGCCCGGGGGTTCATAGGTGACGCCGGAACCGACGAAAGACTCGTGGCAGAATTCATCGTCAAAATATTGGTTGTTGGCGGCCCACGCGTAAGGCTGGACCACGTCCGCGGGGCCGGCAGGATTGATGATGTAAACGATGGAGCCGGCAGCGCCGACGGCGGGGAAGGTCGTTGGGAGAGGAATTGTGGGCGGTGTGCTGCTGGACCGGAGGCGGTCACGCCCCTCTTCCAGCCCGGCGCGCATGGCAAAGAAAGCTGTCTGAGTATCTTTGTAATTGGTGTTGATCGAGCTTTCCGTGTTGGACATGTAGATCAAGCCCAAGCCCACGGCGGAAATCAGAATCAGGGCCAGGAGGCTGAGGATCAGGGCCATGCCGCGTTCATGTTTACGAACATTGTTTTGGCGCATTGAAGAAGACCTCCTCTAGAAGTTATTCACCAGGCGAGCACTGCCCACCAATGTGCTTACAGGTCGAACCCTGGTTTGCATGTCGACGCCGGTGGTTGCATTTGCCAGAAGATTGATGGTGAGGCGAATCGACTTGATACAACTGATACCAGCGACACCGCACGTCATTAGTTGTGTGCTGCCTGCTACCGCGAGATTTACCGGCAGTGGGACAATGTTGCCAAACTGGTCATACGCCTGAAATACCGGATAATCCTTGAAGGTGCTGATCGCGGCGTAGTAGGCGGTGTCGGTAGCTCCCCAGGCTGTGTTTCCCGTGATGGGCGCGCCACCGCCGTATGGGTTCGTGCCCCCCGGTATTCCGCTGTTGACCACGTTTTGCAATTCCTGATAGAAGAGCGGAGGAGGTTGCGACCAAGGAAGGGCATTGACCTTGGCAACTTCACTGCGCTGAAGTGTGCAGGGACAGCTCGCAGGGGGGTTCGTTCCGTTGACGTCTACGAGCTTATACTCAACGGAATCCACGACGCCGCTACCATCCATATCTCCCTCAAAAAGAATCCTGGTGTTGTCGACGTAAACCAGGCCCGCTGCCACAGCCGAATTCGAGGCCACGGCAGGCTGAGTGATATCCGCAGGACAGCCGACTCCCGCTGTGGCCACCATTCGGCAATTGGGATAGCCCGCCTGATGCAGATCGCGCTCGAACTCATCGACGAATTCGCGACCCGACTGCGTAAGATCGACCTTGGTCTGTTCCGACTGGCTGCGTTGGATGACCGTGCTGATCCCCTGGAACACCGAACCGAGAACAAGCGCGAGAACCGCACACACCAGCATAAGTTCGATCAGTGTGAAGCCGCTCTGCCATCGAGCCGAGTTTTGTCGAGACGTCTTAATGTTCATTTCGGATTTGCTCGCTAGTCAATGATCGTGCGTAAGGTTGTGGGGAGCGAAAAAAGTGTAGGCACGTGGTTGCCCGCTGAGGCGGTCTGGCGCGAGGAGACGGTCAATTCGGCGATATTGCTTTCAGCATCCACCATCATGACGTTCCAGCGAACCTCGTACGTGTCTCCGTTGCATGTTTGGTACTTCATGGCATAGCCGACCGTGCCTGAGGTCGCGAACGCGGGGGCAGCTGCGGTCCAGTTGATATCCCCGACATTGGCGGGAAAGGGAGCCGTGGCTGCGGTATATAACGTTGCCCCATTCCCAAGGGGCGCGGCCAGGCCAGCCGCCCCAGCTTCGTGCTGCTGCGTGGCGCCGGTGCTGCAGTCGTTGATCGTGATGAAACCCCCTGCCGCCGGATAATTTTGATAGGCCGCGAACTGCTCCAGAATCTCCTGGTCGAGAACGACGGCCGCGGTATCGTTCTTGTTGCGGACGTCGGATTGTATTCCGGCGAGAAGCATTCCCATGGCTCCCGTCATTCCAATGGCGAGCACAGCCATGGCGATCATAAGTTCAAGGATTGAAAATCCGCGCTCGCGGATTTTCCGGGCGCAGGCGTTTTCGGATCGATGGTTTCTCGACTTAGCCATTTTGCTCCTCAATCTCGTTGTATCCAATTGCCGTTAAGACCGGAACTCCAAAGCTGAATGTGTCCGCTGGGGTTAATAACCACCGCAGTCCAAGGAATATTTCCCATAATCGCGGCCTTCGAAAGAAACACGACGAAGCCCTTGCCGGAAACCATGGGGCAAGAGATCGCGGTGGCAATGCAGGGCAGTCCCCGCGCGTTGAAGCTGGGAGGCGCGCCTGTGGCATCGACGGTGAAACTCAGACTCGCGAGGAAGGCCGTCTCCCCGGGGGCGCCACTGCCTGACCCCTGGTGGACGGTTACGCTCCTGCTAAGAGGTAGCATCGGCTCACCATTGGCGTAGGTGCCAGTCTTGTTAACGTCAAGAAAATAGACCGGTGTTCCCGCAGGCAAGGTGCCCGGCACCACCGAGTAAAACGTATTCTTTCGGACCGCTTGGATGCGGGCCGACTGTAGAAGACCGCTCAAGTCCCCGGCAGAATAACGCAGGCTGATATCGCTGATAGTGATGATCAAGCGAGGCACAGAAATCGCCGCCAGGACCATAATCACGGCGACGACGAGCATCAGTTCAATCAGCGAAAAACCGCCACCGTTCTTCTGTGTTTTGCAATCTAGCATAGCGGGACTCAAATGCCCTTCGTCAATGCGCGCGGGATCGTCCCCCGCTTAAAGTCATCGTAGGGGAAGGCCGGAAGTTGATAAAGGCACGGTGGTTCAATAGCTTTGCATTGGTCTTTTGTAATGGCAGTGGTGACTGAGGTCACCGGGCGGGCGACCCCGGTCGGGAAAAGGAGAACCGCTTGGCTCGGCACCACAACCAGCATGATCGCGTTCACGATTATCATCTCCAGCAGCGAGAAACTCCGGAGGTTTCTCTGGGTCTTCGAGTTATGCGCAGGATGGGGCATCGTCATGGGTGGTCTCAGGCGATGGTCTCTTAAGCGGCAGCAGCTGTAAAGATAACTAAGGCTTATTACGGTCGTAACACTTTTTGCGCTGCATTTTATGGCCTTGTGGAAGTGCGCTGCCCTTGTGGGGGTTTCGCGCATGCAAGAAACCGCTCGTGACCGCGCGCCGGGAATCCGAAGAGTAGCGACTGGCCGGCAAGGTGGGCCGGGTTATGGCTTAACGCGAGATTAGCCTGCTTAGACTGCTGAACATGGTAATCGCGCGTCTGAAGCGCGGCATCTATAGTAACTTGATCCTCTCAGACGCAGACCAATAGAATCGCCGTACTATGGTCGCGTTAAACAGTCACAACCTGATCGCGGATTGGACGGCAGCCAAGTGGCTGTTGTGGATCGGTTTGTACCTGAGCTTCGGTATTCTCGGGCCTTGGCTCATGACACGAGCGTGGGCCCAGCAACACCGCAGCAATATGCAACCGCGCCTCAGTCAAATCTTCCAACACGGGGAATTGGGACTTGTCAGCTTTATGCTTGCAATCTCGGTGATCTGGGATCTGCAAAAGTCGCAGTACATGCCCCACACCATCGCACTCGGTTCAGTCTTTCTGGCAATGACCGGGATCATGGCAGTGCAAGTTTGGATCGAGTCCTACTGCCGACGCTCTACCGGCATGGATTTCCATCCCGAAAGAGCCTGGCGGGACTCCCGAAGGCTGGCGCTCCTGGTGTTCAGCCTGGCCTTTGTGACTGAGATCTTGTTGGACCGTTTCGTAAAGGTGGCAGCCCTGTGAACGCCCCGGCTCCAGCTTTGGCCCACGAACCACGCCGTGGAGTGGCGATGCGGCTATCCGACCCGGCGGCTACGCTGGGTTATCTTTCTCTAATATTCGGTCTGCTGCTGGTCTTTTTCCCCGTATCGTTCCCACGAATGATCGTACAGAATTGGGAGAATGCCCGGCTCACGCCAACGATGATTTTGTTTACTGTATTACTCAATGTGGGAATTTACCTACGCGTCGCCCATCGGCGGTCCGCCAAGCCAGGAATTATTGCCGCTACCTGCCTTGGGAGCGTCCCGGTTGTGGTACTGGTAGGACTCAACTTTTGGCTTCAAGCTACCATTGCTGGTACGCTCAACCAATACATTTCGAGTGCGCCGGCTCGAGTCAACGAAGAGATACTCGCGCACACATTTTTTGCCTTGATCGCAGCTATTTTTACCCCCTTCCTGCTAATCCGCCTTGCGCAACAGTTCCGACAAAAACAGTCTTAGCTTGAGGGCGAGCTGGCCCGCCCTTGGCTCTTGGGTTTCAGGTCCGACCACAGTGCGGGGCGGTGGGGATGACTCCGGTAACTTGTCGGAAGAACTGGCGTGATCCTAGGATGCATGAAGGTATGACTCTCTCATCGCTGTTAGTCTGCGCGGACAAGGCAGCCGTGGAAGTGCTGCGGCAGGTGCTGGAAGAACTCGGCATTCGGGTGGAGTTGTGCGCCGACCCGGTGCGCGCTGCAGTGAGGCTGGCGCAGGAACACTATGACCTGATCATTCTTGACTGCGAAACGCAAGCGGGTGTGGTGGTGCTATTGCATGAGAGCAAGTCCTCGCGGCTGAACGATTCAACCTTGACGGTGGTGGTAGTGGCGGGGCAGGAGAGCATCCGGGAGATGTTTTCTCTGGGGGTGAACTTCGTGCTGTATAAACCGGTGTCGCACGAGCGGGCGTTGAGCACGCTGCGGGCAGCGCAAACCGTACTGCACCGGGACAAACGTCGCAAGGCGCGCGCCGTCCTGCACACGCATGCGACGATCGACTATGCGGGAGTGGAAAGGGCGAAAGCGACGCTGGTAAACCTGGCGCAAGATGGCATGGGAGTGAACTTCGGAAAAAAGTTGCCGCCGACCTGCAAGGTTTATTTTCAATTTCAATTGCCGGGCCAGATGGCGAACGTGCGGCTGTCGGGGCAGGTGGTTTGGCAGGATTGGAACGGGCGGGCGGGGATCCAGTTTGTGGATGTGCCGCAAGGTTCACGGCGGGTCCTGCAGGAGTGGTTGAATCTGAACGCGGCTGAAGCGCCGAAGGGAGAGCCCGCTTCGGAGGCGGCGAGCGAGGAACGCTCCGGCCACCCAAGCGGCGGTTCCGACCGGCAAGTGGAGAAACAGGAAGCGAATGGCCGCGACGGGGAAGCCGGATCTCGACTGCGATCAGAGCCGAACAACCGCCGAGGGCAGACCCGATATGCGTGCCGTCTGGGAGCGGAAGTTTACCAGAGGGGAAGCTCGGTACGGAACTACTGCCATCTCAGCGATCTGAGCCCGGGCGGGTGCTATCTGGAAATGCCGCTGGCTTTTCCGGCCGGCACTCCAGTGGAAATCACGGTGCGCACGCAGGATATGAAGTTGCGCGTAAGCGGTGAAGTGAAGGCCTCGCATCCCGGCTACGGGATGGGGATTTTGTTCAAGCTGAACACCAAGGACGAACGCCATGGAGTGCAGCAGTTGATCGACTTTGTGGCGGCCACGACCGAGAGTTCTTAGAGGCAGTTCTCAGTTCTCAGTTCTCAGTTCTCAGTTCTTCTCACCTCGCCGCAGATTTTTTTGTTTGCGGACTCACTTCGTTTTAGCGTTATAGCTTTTGACGATAAAGGCTGCTACGTTGTCGTGGATTGCCTTCAGAGATGCCTCGTGGGCATAGACCATGTGGCCGGATTCGTAAAACTTAAATTCGATATTTTTCTGCAATTCAGGCGGAATCTGCAGGTGTTGCATTTCATAAACGCCCTGGTAGAACGGGGTTGCGAGATCAAAATAACCGGCGTTCAAGAGAACTTTGAGAGTCGGGTTATATTTCATCGCGACGGAGAGGTCGAGCATCACGTTGGTTGCTCCGGGCAAGGGAAAGGGAACCCCGGGAGCCTGGTGCACAAAACTCCACCATTTAAAGACGTCAATTTCGGGCTTGTATTCCCGGTTCTCGCCGAACTTCAGGTCCTTTCGGACGTAGTCGTTGAAAGCGGAAACGTAGGCTGAAGAGATTGCCGCCGATTGTGGATCGTAATCCGCCTCTTTGCTGAGCGGATCAAACGTGGGCCCGGAAAAGCGAGTGTCGAGCCTGCCGGTGGTGAGGTTGCTGTCGTCCTGGAGATTCTTCTCGAATTCTCCGCCGTTGATGCGCAGGTCCGCTTTCTCGATGTAGGCAACCGGCAGGCCGGTGTACTGATGAAGTTTGGCGGCGATGGCATGCCGTTGATCAGTAGCCAGCGAGGAGCCGGCTTGGAGCGCCAGCGCGTAATCGTTCATGGCAAAGTGCTCGACGTCGGCCAGCAGCGGCGCCAACTCGGGACGGGGTTCTGGCAGCTTGTGGTGATACCAGGCGGACGCGGCGTAGGTAGGGAGTGCGAGCTGGTACGCGACGTCGACGCCGGGATTGAACTCGGGAATGTCGGAATCAAGAGTGAAGTTCAATATTTGAGAGAGCAGGATCACACCATTGAAGTCCACGTCGCGTTCCGTCTCGAGGATATTGGCCAGAACGGCGGATCGCGTGGTGCCGTAGCTTTCGCCAAATAAATATTTCGGAGAATTCCAGCGTCCATACTTCGCCAGGAACTGCGAGATGAAGTCGGCGAAGGCCTGGGCATCCTGGTCGACTCCGTAGAAGGCTTTCTCGCGATCTTTCCCGCTGAGGCGGCTGAAGCCGGTTCCGGGCGCATCAACAAACACCAGATCGGTCACATCGAGCAGGCTGTAATCATTGTTGACGACCGAATAGGGCGCAGCCGGAGTGTGGCTGTCATCGGCGGTGACGACGCGCTTCGGTCCGAATGCTCCCATATGAAGCCACACCGTCGAGGAGCCAGGACCGCCGTTATAGAGGAACGTGATCGGGCGTGGCGCGCCTTTGTTGTCTGCCTTGAAGTAGGCAACGTAGAACATGCTGGCTTCCGGTCCTTTGTTCTTGGGATCGGGATCGGCGTTCTGCGGGACATCGTCCCAGCCCTTCGGATGCACGACGAGCGTGCCGGCATATGCGTCGTAATTGACGGCATTTCCGCCTATCGTAACCGAGCCCTTGCTGGCTTGCTGCTCCGCTTTGAATTGTTCGGGGTGCGCCGTATCGGTCTTCGTGGCTTCGACCTTGACGGTTGAGGTTTCGTCTTTTGCCTGCGCGTGAATCAGGATAATTGGTAGCGCGACGGTGGCTAGCGTTAGGGTGACGATCCTCAATATGAAGATCCTGAAGATGGGCATTCGCATCGAGCGTTTTTCTCCGTTCGTGGAAATAGACTGGAATTTTCCTTCTTTGTTAGCGAGGGTCAATTTATCACGTTCAGTCAGAGGAACGCTCATCGCGCTGGGACCCAAGCTAGGCTTGATGCATCGGATGGCGAGAACGGTCGCGGCCCACGTCCGTGGTTCCCACCCTTCCGCAAAGGACGCGGAAGAGTGGGGCACCCTCAGCGTGATGGTTATTGTGTGGTGGCTTCTTCGGCTACGGCTTTGCGGAAATAATCCAGCGACATTCGCAGTCCAGCTTCTAACTGAATCTTTGGTTCCCAGCCTAGCAACTGTCTAGCTTTAGTGATGTCGGGACGTCGCTGCTTGGGGTCGTCCTGCGGCAGGGGTTCGTAGGCGATCTTGCTTTTCGATCCCGTGACTTTCATTACGTGCTGCGCGCATTCGAGAATCGTGAACTCGTTTGGATTGCCGATGTTTACCGGCAGATGCTCCGAGGACCGCGATAAACGGAGGAAGCCGTCGATTTCGTCGCTGACGTAGCAGAAGCTGCGAGTCTGGCTGCCGTCTCCGTAGACGGTTAGGTCTTCGCCGCGAAGCGCCTGCTTCATGAAATTCGACACCACACGGCCGTCATTCAATTGCAGGCGGGGACCGTAGGTGTTGAAGATGCGCACGATGCGCGTGTCGACCTTGTGATAGCGGTGATAGGCCATGGTGACTGCCTCGGTAAAGCGCTTGGCTTCGTCGTAGACCGAGCGCGGGCCGATGGAATTCACGTTGCCCCAGTACGTTTCTTTTTGAGGATGCTCGAGCGGGTCGCCATAGCATTCTGAAGTGGACGAGACTAGATACTTCGCGCCGTATTTGAGCGCGACCTCGAGCGCGTGGAAGGTTCCGAGCGATCCCACTTTCAGCGTGGGAATTCCATGGATGGTGTAGTCCACTGGGCTGGCGGGGCTGGCGAAGTGGAAGACGTAATCGACCTTGCC
>Ga0307478_10000899_pt1 | contig 28009 bp, 37 predicted proteins | sample atmos_gasesECM4C_2_FD_203713 | JGI IMG/M metagenome (GOLD analysis project Ga0307478, IMG submission 203713) | Hardwood forest soil microbial communities from Morgan-Monroe State Forest, Indiana, United States - atmos_gasesECM4C_05 | ecosystem: Environmental > Terrestrial > Soil > Temperate...
AGTCTTGATCTGGCACGGGGAAGCACAGGGTTTTCGAGGTCAGATTCGTTAGTTCTGACTTGACCATGACTCGATCATTCAACGTGTAGATGTCTTTTTCCGTGACTAGTCGAAGCTTTAGCTGCGGCGCTTCGGTTTTCTGCGCGAGTGTGCAAACAGCCAGAACGGGCGCGGCTATGAATACGGTCCAAGTCTTCACTCCACGAATGTACCTCAAAAGTTTCTTCGCTTCCAGACGGGTCAACTGTTGTTAAAAGGGCCTTTGCACAAGTTTGCGCCGTCTGTTCGCCCTGGCTCGGGGATTTTGAGCGCAACAGAGATTTTTCGCCAACTACCCACAAACTCGCCTTTGCAACATACAATTCCTGCATGGCAAGAATCTGGAAACAGGCTTTCGATTCAGCGAAACACGGTGGATTGCCAGACTCTCTGCCTGATGTCGTTGAACCAATCATGCGACATTCGACCGCGCCAACCGTGATACCACATCACGTCGTCTTCGTCTATGTCTGTTCCTTTACATTCAGATTCGACACCAAGGAACAGCTAGAACGAGTCCTTCGCTATTACGAGCAGAAGATCGTTCCCAGCAGCCGACAATCTGAGTCGGTTTTGGGACTGCGAGGGGGTGATCGCGGTGAAGCAGAGCGTTGGTTCGAAAAACTGCCCCTTTTTCTACGTGAGGAGCCAAAACGTCTCAAGGTTGTTAAGGCGTTGCGGGACGCGCTGAAGATGTTTGCGGACTGAATGTCGTGACCTGAATGTTGTGAAGGCGATTGCGCTCATTGAGAATTGGCCGGTTTTGGAGTGAGTACTCTGAGGGGCTATCGACGGCGAGCTGCCTCCAGCCTTCTCTTTCGGAGGTGGAACAGAAAGAACGCCAATACGCCGTAGCAGATGCTACCACTGAGCAGAGCTACGGGCCAACCGACATCATGAGCGCCGAGGTTCGCGATTGCTGGCAGAACCCAAAAGGTGCCGTGAGCCAACCAAATGCAATAGGGGCAACACTCGCAAGCCCAGTGACAGCCAGCGCCACGACGAGTCCCACCAGTCCGAAGAGAACAATGTTCTTGATGAATCTCATGGCACTAGCTTCAATAACTGTTGTAATCAATTACACTCAGAACCCTCCTCAGCGGCGGCCTCGCTGGTCGATAAAAACAGCAACGAGTATGAAACGGCGATGGTCCCAAGCAGCTGCCATCCAGTCTTGACAGGGCGTCGTCGCATCTGGGCCAAACCTCCGACTTCGATATTCGGGCTGTTGAAGCTGCCATCTCCCGGCTGCGGGAAATCAAAGCTGACATCTTCGGCGCTAACGGGCACGGTTTCCAGATGAATCCCGCATTGCAAGAGTCAGAAGCTGCGCGCTGTTGTGTACGCTTCTCCTCATCGCTGAACAGATCTGCATAGCGCTTGAACATGCTAGAGGTCTTGTGGCCGGTGATCTTCATGCAATCGTCCCCCGAACTGCCAGCTTTCCATGCCTCATGCGCAGCACTTCGCCGAAAGTCGTGGAAGATTCGTCGGCGCACAGTTGTGTTAACGCCTGACAGCGTCACTTGACTTATTGCAGCTTCTCGTACTCAGCTCTACCTTGCTTCAGGATGGGGATGTCGGGATCGCGTCTTTCCACACGCGAAGAGAAGTGGAATACAATTCGCACTCATTCTCAGTCACTACTTAGGATTTGCAAACCCGTGACTCAAGTCTTCGATCGGCTGTACATCAGATTGCCCCGTCAGCCACGCAAGGCAAACCCGCGCTCGCACATTACATCCAACACCGGGTATATCCTGTATGTCAGATGGGAAGGCAAAATGGAAATCCTTAATCCTGCGCCCAATCCAAACAATGATCATCGATGTTTTTGCTCGGGTCGGAGATTCGCTTGCCTCGGCGCGCTCTTCTCCCTCTTTCTGATTGCTTCGATTCCCCTGATTGCGCAAAGTGGATCGTCCGCGCCGCCCGCGGACCCACCATAAGTGATTTTGGCCTGTTCGCAAAAGCTGACCCAATGGCCAGTGAGCGCACTGATCGCGCTTTGCCCATTTGCCTTCTGGCAGTAGATCGCTGCCCAATTTTGCAGGACCAACGGGATATGATGTGCGCATGCGGATTGTGCGACTTTTCTGGGCTGGCGTACAAATCGAGTCCCAAGGGGCTACACTCGTCATCGACCTGTTAGAGCAGACAGCTCCGATCCGACCGTTTATGGGCGATCCGCGCTTGCCGATTGTATTTGGCTCCGAAGTTCTCGACTTTGCACTTGTCACTCATCTTCATCCTGACCACTACGATCCCGATACTCTGCGGCGAAAACTTCGGACAGATGCGAAGGTGCTTTGTGATCCTGCCAACGCAGCGAAGATCGCACGCGATGGGTTCACTGTGATGGGGGTTGCTCTTTATGAGCCGATTTCAGTCGGGCCATTCATCGTGACGGGGTTGCCGGCCGTTGATGGCTTGGGTGACCCCCAGATATCGTTCCTGGTCGAGGCAGAAAATACCAAGGTCATGCACTTTGGCGACACACTTTGGCATGGCCATTGGTGGAAGATTCGGGCCCGGTGCGGTCAGCCAAACGTCGCATTTCTTCCGATCAACGGCGCCATCACGCAGTTTCCAAATATGAAACCCAGCGGTATCCCAGCCGATCTGATGCCGGATCAAGCCGCATCCGCGGCTGCGATCCTCGGAGCCGAGTTAGCTTGTCCAATGCACTACGGGGCGTTTCACAACCCGCCTGTCTACGTCGAATTGCCAGATGTTGAACGAATGTTCCTCGAAGCGGCTGACCGGCTCGGAATTATCTCGCAGACTATCGAACCGGGAAACGAGGTTGCAGTCAGGTGAGATTGTCAACCCATTTGTTTCGGTGAGTGTGTAATCGTCTACTCAATCTTCGAGGTCGAGCGCGTGCATCGCAGCGTGAGCGGAGAGCATTGACAGGTTCCGATCGGCTCTGCCATATAATAAAGCCGCCTGAAGCGGGGGCACTTGAACGAAGAAGAAATTTAGTTCCACTTCCGAATTGCTTTGGCACTTCAGGGCCGGGCGTTGCGGGGCAGGAAACAGAGGTCGTTACGAAACTCGGCGGAGGAGATGCAAGGAAGACGCAAACGCTCTTTCTGACGCTCCCCAGGATTTCGGATTGCGCGTTCGGTCGCTGCGGTCGATCAGGCCTGATGAAGAGCTTCCGTTAGCTTGCTTGCGCCGAGCACATTTGTGATGCGCTTGAGGTTGTAAGCCATCGTCGCGAGGCCGATTTCGACCTTTGCACCGGACAACCCACGCATCAACATACGCGGATGTCCGAAGATACGGTACTTGATCGTTGCGAAGGGCAGCGTGACGGTGATCACCACGACGTGGAAGGTCATCTTGTTTCAGGCGGCTTTTCTCCAACGGTGCCGGGACCGCAACTTCCGGGCACCCAATGTGGGCAGACCTCTATCGTCTTTTCTGAGCCGGAATTGACCGCAAACATAGATGAGTTTAAGGAAGTGCGTTGGGACGCGAGCTACCTCTGCCGAAGGCAAGGACTCGCGGGTCCAGCCTCAGGTAAAGTCGAATGGGGAACTCCCTATGGCGATTACAGCAGACTTCCCGGAGCCGCACCCGCCTACGGTTTGTGGGGAACCATGAAGTTCGAATACTTCCGACCGGGTCGTTACACCGTCAATATGGACGTGAACGCAAGTTGCATTGATGCGAATATGCCGCCTAACCCTTGTACGGCTCGTGGTCAGTTCGATGTGACCGTCTCGCGGTGATATCGAATGTCCGAGTGGGCTTTTTGTTCGTCTATGAGAGGTGGGGAGCTACGGGTTTTTGCCCTACCGTCCCCTACCGTTTTTGGGCGGAGGCGCTGCTCAGATCAGGCCAGAATAGGCTGTCATTACCGAAAACTCTGTCCGCACACACGAACGCTCTGATTGGAAAACTGATCGCGGATCGAGACCAGCTTGAAGCGGCTGAATCCAAAATCGGCAAATGCAAATGAGGACGTTGTCGCCTGGAGGAAATGCGGTCTTGGGCCGCGAGAGTCTGCTTTCGTTTACCAGGCCCGAATGGAAACTAAATTCGTCGCGGGCCAACTATGCTGCCTGGCGCTGGTATCGGTGGTGCAGTCCCCCGACCTCAGGTATCGCTACCACGCGCCCCCGTTCTGGCGGTTCCAGTGCCCTGGGCTCCGGGGCGTCTTTGCCCAGGGCTAAGTGCGTACGGGACCGCTGATAGTAAGCAAAATGGCTTTGCAGAGTACGACGCAACGACCTCTCATTCCACACGATAACGTGGTCCAGGCACTCGCGTCGGATGGAGCCCACGAGTCGTTCCAAAAACGGATTTTGCCATGGGGATCGCGGCGCGGTGAGGACTTCCTCCATCCCCATATCTCCGGTCATGTCGGCGAAGTCTCTTCCATAGATGGCATCTCGATCGCGCAGCACGTATCGTGGCGCCTCCTCCCAGGGAAACGCTTCCCGCATCTGCTGCATCGTCCACTCCTGCGTGGGGTGTTCCGTCACCCCGAAGTGCAGTACCCGGCGTCGCTCATGGGAAAGAACGACGAAGACGAACAGGACCCGGAAGGTCGCCGTCGGCACGGTGAAAAAATCAATGGCCGCGGTCTGTGCAAGGTGATTCATCAGAAAGGTCCGCCAAGTCTGGGAAGGCGGTTTGCGCGGCCGCGCAAATATTTGGCCACCGTGGATTGCGAACCTCAATTCCCAGCTTGAGCAGTTCTCCGTGAATCCGCGGTGCACCCCACAAGGGGTTGGCTTGGTGCATGCGCCGAATGAGATCACGAATGTTTGCCGCTATTTCCGGCCTTCCAGGAAGGCGTCGCGATTTCCTCGTCCAATGCCAGGCAAACGCTCTGCGGTGCCAGCGCAGGACCGTGTCGGGCTGCACTATGTGAAGACATCGCCGCCAATCGGACCAGAATCGGCACAACACAATCCACAACAGCCGGTCGCCACGGTGGAGGCGCAAGCGACGCGGCGCGTTGTTTTGAAAAACCGCGAGTTGGTGACGAAGCGCCAGGATCTCCGTCTGCAGAGCGACACGGGTTCGAAAAGTGGAGACTATTGATACCATAGCGAAAAGAGCGACGAAAAGAGAGCTCATCGTGGTAACCGCCATGATCTCACGAATGATTGGAACCTCTGTGTTTTCAGATGGGACGGAGTTTTCGGTAACCACAACAGGCAAACGCCCGGCGAATTATCAGCAGTACCCATTTAGCGCTCTCTGGTGATGCCATTTCGCTATCGTCCAGCGTTTTCAGAACTGCGACTGCTACCAAGTCACCGGACCTGTTGAATGTCTTCTCATCCCATCCTGAGTAAATCCCCGTGCTCAGGTCCCATGTGGGTCAACTCCGAAAGACTACGGTCAATGCTCTCTATGCAGCACATCTGATCCGTGCTCAGTTCAGACCGGAAATTGTTCAACACGATCTCTTTCCACAGATCGAAGTCGAGCACGAGCTCGTCTGCCCTACATACAAAACGCGGCAGCATTCTAAGTTGAATTTCAGCTGGACAAGCGAGTAGTTGGATCGAATGCTTCAGGCACTCAAAAATCGCAAATCGATCAACTGATTGCATGAGACGAGCTTAGCACTCAACTGTTGCAACCAGATGGGCGTTTAACACTCAAATTCCCCTCTCGGGGGGACTTAAGTGTAATTGGCGATATTACGCCAGTAGCGCTGGCGTGCGATTTCTTTTTCCCGAAAGGATTTGAAAGGATTCAACTATTTGCTTTGAGTGATAAACTCTGCCGTACGATGTAAAGGGAGCGATGGGGTTCATTCGCTCGATCGGCCGCGGGACGATGACCGCCCTGGTCATCAACTGTATCATCGGTAGTGGCATATTCGGTGTGCCCGCCGAACTCACGCGGCTGCTCGGACGAGCCAGCCCGTTCGCCATGATCTTCGCCGCGCTAGGCATGTGCGTCTTCATGGCGTGCATCGCCGAGGTTGCATCGCAGTTCTCCGAACCCGGAGGAGCGTACCTTTACACCCGCACCGCCTTCGGGCGTTTCGTCGGGATCCAGATTGGCTGGTTCTCGCTGCTCGGCGACATCGGTGCGGTAGCGGCCTCCGCGAATCTCTTCGTCAATTATCTCGCCACGTTCCTGCCCTGGGTGTTAAACACCTGGGAACGTGATTCGGTGATGGGGATCCTGATCGCGATTCCAGCAATGGCGAACTATCTCGGAGTCCGCAGCGGCGCCAACCTGAGCAACCTAATGACCGTGGCCAAGCTCTCGCCGCTTGTTTTGTTGATCCTATTCGGCGTGGCACGTTTCACAGAGCATCCGCAGATGATTCATGCTTCAGAAATCGTGGGTCCGGGGCTATCGACATGGTTGCGTGCCATGGTATTCCTGCTTTTTACCTTTGCCGGGTGGGAAAGTGCACTCATCCCCACGGGAGAAATCAGAGAACCGCGCCGCGCCATCCCGTTTGGTCTGGGCGCCGGCTTGCTGGCGTGTTCGCTCATTTATGCGCTGTTGCAGTTCAGCGTTGTGGCGACCATTGGTGTGAACGCGACCGACCGACCTCTTGCAGACACTGCGTCGGTGCTGCTCGGAGGCAGCGGCGCGACATTCGTTTCGATTGCTGTCATGATTTCCACGTACGGCTGGGTGTCAGGAGCCCTGCTTTATGCACCTCGGCTTGCTTACTCGCTGGCGGCGCAAGGCGATTTTCCCGCTGGGCTCGCGAGCCTGCATCCCCGGTTTCACACACCGGCAGCTGCCATTCTCTTCTATGCCTTCGTGGGATGGGTGCTAGCAATGAGCGGCACTTTCCTTTGGCTGGCAGCGCTCAGTGCCGGCGCAACCATGGTCTACTATGGCGGAACGTGTGCCTCCCTGATTCGCCTGCGAAAGTTGCGCCCAAATGCAGACGCCTTGAGAGTTCCTTTTGCACCCATTCTCAGTATTGTTGGGGTCGCCATCTGTCTCGCCCTAATGACCGGCCTTACGCGGCGCGAGGTTCTCGCGATGGGCGTCACCTCCCTTGTTGCATCTGCGAACTGGCAGTGGGCTAAACGGCGGCACGTCCAATCCGAATCGATGCACGGACCGGCTTAGTAACATTTCACTCGATTCTGGATGTTCAGGGCCATTTGGGATTGATTGTTGACATAATCAGATGGGATCGACCTTCTCATCCCATCTGTTTTCGTCAACTGTGCAGCATCCCCTTGACCGGTTGCCTCCGCGAATGAATAATTTCCCGCTATGTATCGATCCCTGATTCGTGTGCGGGCTGTCCTTTGCGGTACTCTCTCACACCGTAACCGGCAGCGATTCGTGCATCCGTACCATGGGAGAAGTGATGACAAAACATAAGGGGTGGCGGAATGCCCCGATTATGCTTGTACTCCTCGCCATAATGGCGTTTGCATCCGCCGCGCAGACTCTTACTACTCTGACTAGTTTCAAGGGAATGGACGGCTCGGACCCATACACGGCTCCTTTGGTTCAGGGCACCGACGGCAACTTCTACGGCACAACGGCCTATGGAGGAGCGAACTGCCCTACTGTCGGATGTGGCACCGTGTTCAAATTGACACCTAGAGGTGTGCTGACCACGCTGTACAGCTTTTGCGCGCAACCTTCCTGCACTGACGGTATCTATCCTTTTGCTGGATTGATTCAAGCTATTGACGGAAACTTCTACGGCACGACCGCGCAAGGCGGGGCCTACGACGAGCACGGTGGCACGATCTTCAAAATCACTTCCGCGGGCAAGCTGACGACGCTTTACAGTTTTTGTGCCCAAACCAACTGTAAGGATGGTCGGGACCCTACAGGAGGTTTGTTTCAGGGCGCGGACGGTAACTTTTATGGAACAACATTTTCTGGTGGCATCGGCAACGCGCAATATTGCACTGGCGGATGTGGCACTATCTTCAAAATTACCCCCAAGGGCACGCTGACCATCCTGCACAGTTTTGCGGGGTATCCTACTGATGGCTCAGGGCCGAACGCAGGCCTGACACAAGCGAGCAACGGGAAGCTCTACGGAACAGCAACGTTTGGAGGAGTCTCCAGCACGTGTCCACTTGGCTGCAACGGTACGGTATTCGAAATCACGCCTGGGGGCTCGCTAACGACGCTTCACAGCTTTACGGCGTCCGTGGGGGATGGAGCAACGCCTTACGACGGTCTTGTTCTCGGCAATGACGGGACTCTCTATGGGACAACTCTCAACGGAGGAGCCTCCGGTTCTGGCACAATCTTCAAAATCACGTCAGGCGGCGTGCTGACGAAAATCTATAGCTTTTGCTCGCAACCGGAGTGTCCCGACGGTCTCCAGCCTAAAGCTGGCTTAACCTTAGCCACTGACGGAAACCTATATGGGACAACTTCAGGTCCCACGGTTTTCGGGGTCGGTACAGTTTTCAAAATCACTTCCGCAGGCACGCTGACAACACTCCACACTTTCTGCTCGAAAGGCTACCCCGCCTGCCCTGACGGTTCTTTCCCTTACGCAGGTCTATTGCAGGCCACGAACGGAAAGTTCTATGGCAGCACGTCCGCAGGCGGCGATTCCAACTGCGGTTTCGGCTACGGCTGCGGCAGCATCTTTGGCGTATCTCTGGGTCTTGCCCCTTTTGTCGAAACAGTGCCAGCCGCTGGTAAAGTGGGGTCCAAGGTCGCAATTCTCGGGACTAACCTGACGGGGGCCACCGGGGTCACGTTCAACGCTAAGTCGGCCCAATTCAGCGTACGCCTACCTTCCCTTATTTTGACCAATGTTCCGGCTGGCACGACCTCCGGATACATCACAGTCACTACACCGAAGGGGACACTGAAAAGCAATGCGAAGTTTCATGTAATCCCTTAGAGGGCCGAAAGCGTGTCTCTGCCCCTACTAGATGCGCCCTTCGTAGCTGTCGATAAATCTTAGACCCCTATCGCAAATGCTCCGGCGGACACAATCGTGACCTACGCGGACTCACGGCGTCGGCGCTCTTGCGATAGGGAACTAAGATATTTCACCACCAGAAGAGCAGCGACTGTGCGGTTCATGAGCGCCCTCCGATGTTGAGAAATCGTACTTCCCGGTTTTGCCGAGCGTCAATTACTCTTCATGAAAGCAATCGGGACTCTGAGCTTCAATACACACGTACTGCACGACGTTCCACCATTGACCTCCATGAGCTTCCCCGTAACATTCCCGCCAGTGGCCACTCCGTCCCAACCCGTGGGGCAGACGGTTTCCCATTACCGCATCCTCCGAAAGATTGGGGGCGGTGGTATGGGCATCGTGTACGAGGCAGAAGACCTCAAGCTCGGTAGCCACGTCGCTCTTAAGTTCCTTCCCGACGAACTCGCCAATGACGCACAGGCACTCAGCCGCTTCCAGCGGGAAGCCAAAGCCGCGTCGTCGTTGAACCACTCGAATATCTGCACGATCTACGAAATTGACGAATCTGATGGGCGAACCTTCATTGCGATGGAACTGCTGGAGGGGCACCGGCACGTGATCTCTGGCAAGCCACTGGAGATCGAAACGGTAATCGATCTGGGCATTCAGATCGCAGACGCACCGGAAGCTGCGCACGCGAAGGGGATCATTCACCGGGACATCAAGCCCGCGAACATCTTCGTCACTAACCGAGGTCAATCAAAGATTTTGGAAGGTGTATGCGGTTCAGATTTCCTGAGGACAAGCCACACCAGCAGTCCGACACATACCAGCACAGCGCCGACAACCGCTACAAGTAGCAGCGTGTGCGCCGACCACATTCCTGTCACGAACCGCCTGCCAAACGCACCTGCGAGGTAAGCCAGTAGAGCAAAGCGGCACGTGCGTCCTACGCCGAAAGATAGTACAAACGCAGGGAAGGGATAGCGCGTTACACCGGCACCAATTACAAAAGCGGAAGTCGGAAATGGTGGCGGAAGGAGTGCGGCGAGCGACAGAGAAAGGCTTCCAAAGCGATGTAAGAATGTCGTGACTCTGTCAAATACCGCTCCCCTAATACGTCGATGAAGGATTCCAAGACGTGAGAGGCGGTAAGCGACTGAAGCCCCGCAGACCGAGCCTGCCGTGCTGCACATGGCGTAATAAGGCCATAGCTCTGGGTGCCGGGCGGCCAAGACTATTGTGAGCGCGTCAACTGCTCCGAAAGTGGGTAGCACCGAGCTATCGAAGGCGACAAGAATGAACACCCCAAGCCCACCCAAATGCCTCAGCATTGAGATAAATGATGTCACTGGTTCGATGATACGGCTTGATTAGCCTTCTTTCAGGCCGCGCTCCCACTCGAACAACTCCTCACGCCCGACCTATGGAATAGCGGAGGGTTGCCTTCCCCCGAAGGCCTCCTTGCTATAAGGCAATGCGCGGCAATTGGCCTTCCAGGGGTTGATCCGCGAGCGCCTCCTCGACCGTGATTTCGTTCCAGAACCCTCTGCAAGCCATACTTCGGTCACCGCCCAGGCATTACGGCTGTGATCTGTCCCTCACGCCCGCACCTAAGGCATTCTGCTTTAAGTGTCTAAATCTTCCACGGAAGAGTCCTCCCAGCGTTGCAAGCGCGCAGATTGCGGGAGCTGATACGTAGATCGAGCTGCGAGAGCAATTCTCATGAGTAAAACTGTGAACCCGTCTGCGGCAAAGGCTCCCAAAGCTCCCAACGTTTCTCCGTCTGCTGAAAGTGAATTCAATGACACCCCCTACAGCTTAGGTCCGGTCTGGGAAGTTGTTGTCGGTTACAGCCTGATTGAGGCTGCGCTGTGGACCGCAGGCGACCTGCGCCGGGCTTGGTCGATCGCAACGGTCATCTGGATCGTGGGCCTGATCGTATACCGTGGGCAATCGCTGCGTGAACTCGGGCTCGACTGGACAGTGCCTTTGCACTCGTTGTGGGTCATCCCTGCAGCTGCCATGATAAGCGGAGCCATGCTGTTTGGCGGCCATCTGGCAGGCACGCTCCACCCTTACGTGGTTAACCGCGGTTTCTTGTCGGCTGCGCTGGCATACCTGTTTTGGGCGCTGCAGCAGGAACTCATGCTGCAGTCGTTCTTCTTCAATCGCTTGGAACGAGCGTTGGGAAGCGGCAAAGCAGTATGGGTCGCGGCTGGCCTTTTCGCTCTAGCCCATCTACCCAATCCCGTGCTGGTCCCAGCCACCTTAATCGGTGGCTTGGTTTTCTGCAAACTTTTCCAACGCTACCGGAACATATACACGCTGGCGGTGGCCCAGACGATCCTCGGGATCTGTTTTGCCGCCGCCGTCCCCAATACGGTCCATCACCACATGCGGGTAGGCATTGGTTATCTGACCTTCAGTGAAGTGGAGGTGCAAACCAGATTGGCGAAGATTCCAGCTAAGATTAAGGAATAGTGATGAGAGTCAATCCTCAAAAGCACATCCGCGGTGCAGAGCCCATGTCTTAAGGTTACAAACCACCACCGAGCGGACAACCACAGGCTTGGCCGATTGCTGATTCGGGAATCTTCAATATGAATTCTTGCGACCGTTTGACCGGTGCCCTGTCAATCCGATCACGACGCCGTGTGATTGTTGCCCCTGCCGAGATTCCTGCCCGCCTGCGCGGTGTGTAAAGGTTGGTTTTCATCAACGGAACCACACCGTCCAGAGAACGTCCACCAGCGTGTGCGTTGTGGTCGAAGCCAGCAAGTGGCGCCGGTCGCGCCACGCGCGTCCGTAGAATATGCCTGCAATTGTGGCCAGCAGCACGTAGCGCCAATTGAACGGCTGTGGCTTGTTGAAATGTGAAAGGCCAAAGATGACCGCCGTCAGCCAGAGCGAGCCCCGTCGTCCGATGCGTGCTTCCAGCAGGTTCTGCAGCAACCCGCGAAAGAAGAGCTCTTCGGGGATGGCGACGAAGAAGAACGTTATCAGCATTGCCGAGGATGCGGCCGCGCGCGTGGGTAAGCCTCCATGGGGCGTTATGAAGTGAAGCGCGAGGCCTAAGGCGATCACAATCGGCGCAAAGAACACAAGTTCACGCAACCCAATGACGAGATCGCGCACCCGCGGCCGGAAGTCGTAGCCAACCCCCTCCAGGCGCCGTACCACCAGATACGCGTACAGAGCCGAATCGATTAGCAGCAACTTTGGCAGGGAGTTCAGACCGTCGTGCGGAAAGCCGCCGCGCAGCCAGTTAAATTCGATCGGTAGGCCGACGGCGGCAAGCACGACGACGTCCTGCCAGCACAGTTTCGCACTCGCCGGTCGTGACCCACCCGGCGGGCAGAATTGCAGCAGCGCGCTGATGCCAACTGGCATTGCGAAGAACACGACGGCGAACATCCAGCCCAACTCCGCCCGCGGGAGACAATAAATAAGGTAGGGTACGACCAGCAGTCCGGGGACAAGCACGCGAATAGCCCGACTGGTGAGCGTGCCGTAAAGGACATCAGCGGCACCGAATCCGAACAACCAGTAGGGCGCAAAGAGCAAAGCGAAGGCAGCGAAGGTACTCGGCATGTGCCCGATTCGCGTACCCAAAGAAAAATGCTCGGCGACGAACCAGAAGGTCGTCAGAATCAAGCCATAGATCGCCGCTGCGACGACGAAAAGACCGCGGGTTCGGGGCGATGAAAGCACCAAGGCGTTCGTGTCGGGCATAGGCTAATTGTCTCGTGACTCGTGCGAACTGCAGTGCTCGTGATGAGTTTCGGAGGTTACTGGCCGGGAACCGGCGTCGTGTTGTCCTTGGAGAGCGTTGCCCGATGTCACAAGCGGCGTAGTCCCACCACTATTATTGAGCTTTGGCGCTTTCGAGAGAACCGGACATAATTTTGGTAGGGGAAAAATGAGGCAGCCGTTAATCATGGAAGATGATTGCGTTCATTGGCAATTAGCAACGGCGGGTTGGAACAGAAGCCTTTGACTATATGAAAGAACGGAAAAACGTCACCAACGATTTCAGAAATCAGTTGCTTGCCTACCATGACTTACACTGCTTTAGATTGCCAACTGTGCTCAGTTAAGTACTTTGTTTGCTGTTTGTTGGCGGATTTGATTCCTTCAACGAAGCCAACGGGAACAAACCCCGGCACTCACTTGCGGTCATGAGTGTAATAGCGATATTTCAACAGGTAACCCCTACCAATCCTGCGAAAGTTGGCGACAAGAGGAATGATCAACTCTGACCTGCCTTTGGTGTTCCGGCATCAGGTTCAGGCTCTCGATGGTCAGCTATCTTATAGCGACCGCCATATGGTCTTACCGGTTGAGACGAGCGGCAGACTGGGCATGGGGTAGTGTTGCGAACGCTGACGCTCCACTTGCCTACGAACTCGCCACCGCCCTTGCATGCAGAGGTCATTTGGACGTCTCCAGCTTACGAAATGAATTGGAACCGTTCGAAGTCCCTAACTTTTGTATCTCTGGCAGAGCTTTCGGTGGGGACATGTTGGATGCCCCATAAGCGTGGCGTAGTGGCAATTGCACATGTTCAGCTTCACCGGTTCAACAAGAGACCAGCGAGCAGGATTAGGCACAGTGTTGGCAGCAACCAGGAATACCAGTCTCTACTCGGATCAGCCATCGCTCTTCGCCTGCTTGTTCTCATCGCTCGCTCCCCCAATCACCGATCAGTCTGAGACAAAGCCCACAGCTCGACAATGGCTCTGACGTGGTGTTACTGAGGTTTAACGGACGGAAGGCGGGATCGTAATTCTTCACCGAGGTCACGCTAGGATCACGGGGTGGCGTGCAGTAATCGGCTCGTATCGCTTGCGGCATCAGCCGGACTTCTCAGATCGCAATTATGCTGCCTACCCCCGAAAGCGTTCGGACCCCTTCATGGAGTGAAATCGGAATGTTACGCCAGATAGCGGTTTTCACGCTGCGGCTCGATTGGAGCTTTTCAGGGCTGGATTATTGGGGGATGAAGAGTCTTGACTGCACGCTCGGATCAGCCGATAAACGCCCATTCTGTGACGTAGCCAGCGTAACAGCACCGTATCGGCCATTAGACGGGAGGTTAGTTGCTCGGGCGTCAACCGTTGCCACCGCTTTTCGATTGCGAGGGTGCTTCTTTTTGTGGCACCCCTCTCCAGAGTACGACTCTCCACAAAGCCATTTTCGATTCGGTAGTCCACTGCTGGAGAACCATTGCCGGGATCAATGCGAAGCCTGTTGAATGCGAGCACACGAAGCCTCCCAAGGAAGGTATTTTCCGCCTCGCAATTGTTGTATACCGCACAAATTAGATCAGGGAGGGTCTTTGGCTTGAAATACCGCAAATCCTGTACGCCCCGAATGGCGTAGGCCGGCGCAACAACCCGGTCGATGAGTGTTACGGGATTTTATCAACAACTGTGGGCAACCGCTATTTACCCGTGACTTTTTCGCCTGGTCGACCAAAGAAACGAGGAAGCTTCCCGCTGACCTTTTGTTCCCGCTGTAAGCACCACGTTCCAATCCTGTATGAGTTTCTTTATGCAAATCGTTGCCATAGTCCTATAGGGGATGATTTCATCGACCATATCGAAACCTCACCCCGTAATCCGTACAATCTCCGAGAGCAGCACGTCGAGTTGTTGCGCGCAGTTGACTTGTTGCGCCGTGGGCAGCGTTTCGTTCTTGCGGATTGGTACGTGCAAGAGCGAATCGGCAACTTTCCGCGAGGCACCATCAAGATGTTGCATGGTGTCCTTGAACGATTTCCCGCCGTAGTTATTAGCCACCTCGCTGAATGTTTTTTCCCCGAACAGAGGCGGCACGTGGTCGAGCACCCCACGTGTGAGCATCGCGGTAGCGAAATAGCACTTGTCGCTATAGCTCTTGTTGAGTTCTTCGCACAGCCGGATGAGTTTCCTAAAATCGAAGTCAGCAGAGACTAGCTTGCGCAGCTCGCCCAGCCGACTATCCGCTATCAGCATCAAATCGCCTTCGGCGACATGTTTTTGCGCCGGAAGCTCTCCCGATTTCAGCAACTGCTCTCCGTCACTGGAAATGATGAACCAGTCAGCAACTTGCTGGTCATTGCGAATCAGCGAGCCCTGCCTTTCCAGCCAGTTGCACGCTTCCTTCATCCGCTTTGTCACGTCAGGCTGACGAGGGCCATATTCCGGCTCCTTGGGCAACGGCCCAAGTCCTACGTTCCGGTTTTCAAGCATGGCCCGGAAATAAGTTCGATTCAGTCCGGCATGTTGGTAGACCGTGTTCAGCCCTTCATAACTTTTCAGGTGTGTGAGCAGAATTCCGCCGAGCGTCGGCATGTCCTGCCGCAGCAATTCCTCAGCAGTGGCGAAGAACGATTTCAGGGGACGGAACGGCATAATGATGTCCATGATACGTGTGACGATGACGTTTTCCACAGCTTTGTCAGTGACATTACTCCACGCGAACTCCGCGAGTGATCTACAGGCGCACACTTTGTGGTAGCCGCCAGAGCGTTGGCGCTGCCGGAGGATGTCGTCATTCAGTGGCTCGAAAAACATGGATTAGAGGGTGCCCGGCTGCTCGCGCGCCACGTTCCGGGGCCGTTCATGGGAAGCCACGGCCCTGATCTGAACCCCGTTACTCGGTTTATTCTGGAAAGATATGGGAACGACGATAATGTCTTCTCCGCTTGGTTTGCCGGTATACACAGCGGCGGGGCATTCGCTGGGTCGATCGCAGACCATGTGGGACAACGAGCTTCGATGGCGGAGCCATTGAGGCCAGGCAAGCACAACGCGAGTCTGGCTACGCATCTGCATGCGAGATTGCTCTTTTTTATGGTGAGTTGGGAGACAAAGATCAGGCTTTCCGGTGGCTCAACACTGCTTATCAGGAGCGCGATCCAAATCTAGAGGGCTTGAAAACTGACTTCCGACTCGACCCCATACGCTCCGACCCGCAGTTCTCCGAAATGGTGCACAAGGTAGGGCTGCCGCAGTAAGTCGAGGCGGAGCATGCGAAGTTGCAATAGCACGGAGACGATCTTCCGCGCTGTAGCCGTCCTCCTGAGAGAAACGTCAATTTTCGCTATCAGGCGGTTACACTCATTGTGGGGTTTTGAGCAATCGAGACTTTGCGAGCCATCTCCTTGCGGGATTCGTTGAAAACTAGGGAGACTCTTTTTGCAATTCTTGGATAAAGGCATCCACGTCGGACGGCAAGTGCGACTGCGGGACCCCGCCTTCCACCCATTTCATTGGTATTGTCGCAGCGACCCTAAATACCACTTCGTCGAACTCCCCACTTCGTTTCCAACGGGCCAACAGATCTCCGGGGCACATCTCCATCAGATCAATCATTGAGCCACGGTACAAAACAGCACCAACGTCGGCACCGGCGCTGCAGGCATCTCTTAATATTCGTATACCGATACTGCCAACGTTCCTCGCCTCCATGTCACGATAGATGCTCCATAAAGACTTGAAGTCGGCCACGTCAATAGTCGGTACATCTTCGCCAGGATTTCCGACGGGCGGGAAACGAGTTTCCTGCATGATTTCGCCTCATTCGCTGCACTATTTTAGCCGATTGTTTGATGTAGCCAGGCGTTACACAACTTTGCGCCTTTTGTTCACTGGGGCTGGGGGATTTTGAGCGTTATAGAGATGTTACGTCAGCAAGAGCGTCGCGATTAGTCAGCGAACCCCGACGTCTTGATTCCTTCTCCCATCAGTCCAATGTTGTCGATCAACCGTACCCGACCATCGAGGATCTTGAACACTTCGTTGATCTGCATCGCCCGATCATTGGGGAAACGGAGAATGGAATAGCCGATCACAATCCCACGTTCGGGATCAACCAACGCGATGCGAGTTTCGGTTGCTGGCCCCCACGGCTTCGGCCCCAAATTGCTCTCATAGCAACCCACATCGCCGCTATCTTCAACGCCATTGCGTGAGTTGTGGGTCACCCGATTTCCGCTATGGTAGCGGTCGCAACGCGGGTCATAGTCTGCTTCAATCGGCTTGTGGTCTGTCAGCCCCTGAAAATAGGACGTGATGATACGCTCCAACTGCTCGCGGGTGGCACGCTCTTCCACCGGCACGATGGTGTTGAAGAAAGGGTCATAGGGGACAAGATTCTTGGCGTTCACATTGGGACGATCATCGAAGTTGATCTCGACTTCCGTAATCTTCCTGTCGACCAACTTGAGCCGCGTACCTATGTAGACTGTCTTCCCGCTGTTCGTCTCTGCCGCCACATGCTCAATCACGTTGCCTTTAATGGCATCGGCGTACACGCCTTCTGAGAGAATCTTCGCGACGCCTGACCACTTGCTGTCGGCAAGCGCGAGGGCCATCGCGTTCTCACGAATCTGTGCATTGGGCCCGAGTACGATCTTTTCCGTGGTGTGCGCAAGCATGTTTGCGTTGAATTGCTTTGCTTGCTCAAGAAGGCAGCCCCGGTCGCAGCCCACGGCGGATGCCACCTTGCTCAAGGCAAAAAAAGCGATTGGAATGACCGCCAGCCGGGAGATTTTCAGTACAACTTTCCCTGTCATACACGATCCTCTCTTCTCGTCCGCCCAAAATTCTAAAAAAGTCTGAGGCGGTTCTGTCGGTTGATGCTATCAGGGTATTACTCAAAATCCCGGCTGCCCCGCATCCCCGCTCCTCCGCTCTCGCGCCTCGCCCCCTCGTCCGCTCCTGCTCGTATCGGTTCGGGCGCTGAATTTGAACTGAGATGAGCTGCGCGCGTTTGGGACGGTGAACATGCATCCACGCGGCGCACTCCGCTCGCGCACGGGTTCACTCATTCTCAATGATGTTTACTCGGAAGGTACTGTGGGACACTTTTTCCGCGCAAGTAAGATCCATGGATCCACGCCGCTTGCTCCGCGGACATGGAAACTCAAACTCGAAAGTCAGAACCGTGCGCTTCTACGGCGCCAAGAGTGGAAATGCAAAGCTGACTGCGAGGCAGGTTCGTCAGATCAGAAATCTTTACGCGACTGGAAATGAAACTTGCCGGTCTCTTGCCGAAAAATTCGAAGTGAGCAGGCAGACCGTGTACAACGTGATCGAGCGCGTCATCTCGCGGGGCGTGGCAGTCTGATTATCGCGTAGAGTCTACGCTCAGCACATCTCATCCGTCTTCAGTCGCGGACACTCACACCTACGTGTTCTTGGCCCATCCTAATCCGCTTTCCGCACTTGCCCGGCTCAAAAATTGCTCCACATTTCGGGCAGCGCATCCGCTCAAAATCTATTCGCACAACTTCTGCCGGAGAAATTGAGAATCCACACGAAGGGCAAGTCGTGTTCAGGGCAGCAAGGACTTTCGCGCGATTGATCTTGTTCTTCTGCATCGGCCCCAAGGCTCGATAGCGAATATAAAGCGAATATAATATCATGCTCCAGTCATGGACGAAGGCCGCAAACGAGTGATCGGCATCATGGCCGCGATCCTGGCGGGTCTGCACATGCGAACCGCCGATGATTTTGTTCGGAGGGCCGCAGGGAAGCCCGCGAACGGACAAACTGATTGCTGCGAGCATTCAGTGGGCTGAGAGGATCATGCGGAAGATCGATGATGCCTTCGGAAAGGATTAAACCGAAAATGACGTGCCGGTGACTGAAAGAACCATGGTTGCACGGATTTTCTACGTCGCAGGTGGAGCATAATCTGGCGTTCATTGCAGGACCCCAGTGATATACAGCGAAGCCTGTACAGGGTAAGAACCGCAGGACCATCACCATTGTGATCTGTGACCCAAAGGTGTTTCGCACAAGAATGGCCATTCCGGAGGACGGGTTGCAGTTCGTCCTCTAAGGGGTCAACTCAACTTCTCAGAGGGTACGATTATGCGTTCGAAGCTGATATTGTGCGTTTTGCTGGGTCTCAGCTCAGCGGCGTTTGCCAAAGAAACAAAGCACTACGAATCCGCCAAACTTTTGCAGATGGATTCGGTTGCTTGCGGCAAGACCGAGAAAGATGCGAAGAGTCTCGCTGGGGAAATGCTCGGCACGGATTCAGGGAGCAAGAAAACGCAGGAACTACTTTGTCAGGAATACCTACTTGAGTCAGACAGGGTCATCTACCGCGTTCGTCCGCGTGAGGAGAAACATCCTGCCCTGCTGCCAATTGGCGAACAGGCACGTTTCCGAGTAGAGAAGGACAAGCTGTATATGCGGGTAGGCGACGATGAAAAAGAACGTGCTTACATCGTCGTATCGATGACACCGCGCTCTGACAGCAGAACGGCAGATTCGTCGTCTGGTCCGCACGATAAGCATTAAAAAGCATCTTCTGCGACTGGCAAGACTTCCGCTATTCGCCCTTGACGGAGAGGAAGCATCGCTTGCGGTCGATTTCTGCCTAAAGACAGCGAGCGCGTGTTGTACTGCGATCATGTCGAGAGCATACGGAACTGAGCTTCAGGGATTGACGCCTATAGTGCGACATACTATAAGTCATCAACTTCTCGGAAGGTCCCTGCACACGAAAGGCAGTCGAATGAAGGCGATCAAAGCGGCAGGTGTGGAGCTGCTGGCGGAACTCCGTCACAATCTCGCGCACCTCAGCTTGCCAGCCGTGCGCGAGTTTTACGAGAGGACTTACCAAGACTGCCGATTGATCTACAACCGCGTTCCGAGCCCGAAGCAGATTCAAACCCTCGTCCAAGTGTGGAAGCAGTTGTGGAAGTGGCGATGAGCCTATCGCTCAGGGAATCGTCATGCCGTGCTGTGCCAGTAGCGCTCGCAGTCTTTGGCAGGTTTATCAACTCCAGGCCTACGCGCTCGGCGAACTCTGTTGCCTGAATGGTGAAGTCGGACGTTGTGATGAGAACTCCCTTGATGGCCTTGTCTGCCGTCACAGCTCCGTAAAAGTCTCTCACTGCGGCTGCGCCAACCAAATTGTCCGGGGCGTACCTCTTGCACTGAAACAGATACTTGCCACCGATTATCGGTTTGTCGAGAACCGCCATAATGTCGATTCCGCCATCCCCGCTTGCCTTCGTCACTTGGGCGCGGAATTCCATCCCTGCAAGCAGGGCCGAAATTAGTCTCTCAAAATCCGCGCCTGATAGATCAAAGGTGCTCGCTTCACTGTCTGCAGCCGTCCACTCACGAATGCTCATGCCAAATGCGGATAACGCCTCAGCCGTGTCCTGGGCAGTGATGCGTTGTTTCCTGACAGCCTTTGCGACGCGCTGTACCAGAAGTTCAAGTTGATGTGGACGGCCTTCAGAATTGATCGCTATCAGCCGCGCAGACTCAGAGTCGATTTCAAGATTTCCTTTGGCGGCAATCCTTTCGGCGATCTGCGCCAGAGCAATGTTGGAATAAGGCTGCAACTCCAGTACAAGTGAGAAGCAATTCAACAAGTCAGCGGAGCACTCTGATTTCCGAGTCGCGGGCCCTAATAGGGTGAACGGCTGTACCTCGAAAACGTGCGTTCGCGCCCTTGCCCCGACGCCGATGTGAATCTCAAGCTTCTGCGTTCTCAATACTTCGATCAAGAGTGCCATGAGATTGCGTTTCAGCCGGTTAAGCTCCCGTAGAAGCAACACCTGACCAGCTTGTAGATTCGTGATAATGGCCGTAAAGTCGCCGATGATATCCAGGTTTGATGAGTTCACCGGCTGATAGTGGACGCCCAGTTCGTTACTGAATACCCGCGCCAGCGTTGTCCTTCCCATTCCCTGTTCACCGGTGACAAGTACATGTCCCGGTACGCTGCCATTCTTGAGATGAAAGTCTGAGAACGCTTTCAGCCTTTCGATAGCATCACGTTGTCCGATGATCTCCGAATAAGACGGGGGTTCTGTAATCGTGTCGCTCATGTTCGGTTTGGCGGCATTATTTCATAGGACGAGCGTAATGGCGATTTATCAACAATTAGAGTCAGTCTTATTTGAACTTTCCTGGTTCAGGCGTCGTATCCCTCTCAACGGAGACCCCCGCCCGTGCGATCGCTCCTGAGCATAGCCGTTGTCATCGTCGCGCTTACTACTCCTGCCCGCACACAGCAGAAGGCATCTCCAGAGTCGTATCCGCCGCCGGGCCGTTTGATCGACATCGGCGGCCGCAAGCTGCATTGGTACTGCACCGGCAAGGGAACACCGACAGTAATTCTGATTGCTGGCGGCGGCGCCTTTTCCATCGATTGGGCCCTTGTGCAGCCAAAGGTCGCCGTGAGCACGCGTATCTGTTCCTATGACCGAGCCGGGCTCGGCTGGAGCGACCCCGGGCCCGCCGAGGACACGGTCGAGCAGACAGTTAGCGACCTGCACGCGCTGCTGCATGCGTCCGGCGAGCATGAGCCCTACGTGCTGGTGGTTGCATCCATCGCAGGAATCTTTATCCAAGCGTACCAGCGTGTATTTCCCACGGATGTCGCCGCGCTCGTTTTCACCAACAGCAGCAATCGCATAGGATTCCAGGTGAAGACAAGGGCGGCTTGATCTGGGGCGACGGAAGCAGACATCCGCTCCGGCTTCCCACTGCCTCCCTCGGCCACTAAAGGGCCCGAGCCGACTCGCGAGGAGGATCCCTTTGACAAATTGCCGCCAGACTTGCAGAAGGTTCGTCTGTGGCTGGACGTGCGCCTGTGGGAGGAGTCCGATCCGTCCAAGGCAGTCCCCGAGCCGCTCCTGTCTTGGCGAAAAGAATTTCTGACAGAGTTCGATGCAACAGATGCAGGCAAGAAACCGCCGCTCGGGGTGCTCCCAGTAGTCGTCATAGCCAGCGATCCAGCAGCTCCGGAATCTGCCCGCCGTTCGCGCGATGCAGCGGGCCCGCGCCTCGACTACCTCAGTTCAAATACAGTGCACATTACCGCTGCTGGCAGCGGCCACGAGATTCATTTGTACCAGCCAGATCGCGTGATTCAGGGGGTGCTGCAGGCTGTGTCGGCTGTGCGGACCGGGAGGACGCTCGCTCACCAAAAGTGAAGACGACGGTTTTGTAAGGTGGTGTTTCGCCATCCGGCATTGTCTTGTGCCAGTCAACTGGTGAGAACAGGCGATTTCACTCAAGTGCCCAGCGCAAGGCCATGATGAGTGCAATCGCGATTTTGCGCCAATTGACCGTTGTTATGATTTCGAGCCTAATCGTGCAGATAAGCGGGCAATCATTTTGCCGTCCGGCGATTGCATTATGATCACCAGCGCGTCGTTCAAGCTGACTCCTTGGGAGCGGACTTTGAACACATATTCCCACCAGTCGCGATAGCTCGGGACAAGGAGAGGATCGGGTATTCTCCCCTCCGCCAACGGCCCGAGTTCAGCCGGTCTGTCATCGAACCCGTGCTTCCAGGAACCAGCAAAATCTATGGATTGCATGAAATTTTCATCAAGACGAATCTTACTGGACGAGACACTTCCTCCTTCTGCCGTCCGTTCCCTAAGAGTGCAGGTGCCCAACTCCGCAATGACTCTGATTGTTACGCTCTCTGGGAAGGTCTCCACGGGCTGAGCGCCCTTTCGGAACTCGATGCCTCCTGCCGTCTTTCGAGCACGGATATGATCGAAGAAATCACCTGCTCCTACATACCCAGAGAGGATCAGACAGATGTCATCGACGCGGATGAAATCTACCCCAAGTGGCAGCGTTTTGCCATGTTGAGGTTCATCCAACAGCGGCCTGAATTGGGGAGCGGAAGAGGGCGGGGGCGATAGCGATGGATTCGCGGTTCCCGGCACCACCTTCATAAGTCTTGCCTGCAACTCCCTTCCTTTCGGACGCTTGACGAACATCTTGCTCTTATCGAATCGGAATTCTATGGGATCATTCACTGACCATTCGGGCTTGTACTGGGACCTGAACCTGAGGAGGCCACCCATCGCAGCCTTAACAAAATACGTATACCCGCCAACTTGGATTTCGAATGAGTACCCTACAAGAATCTGAGGAGGGGGAAAGATGGAGGGACCGAGCACGTCAAACTCCATGTAATTCGGTGATACGTCGATCAGCTTCCCCTTTTCGTAAGTCCGCTTCTTGGCGTCTGCGACACGAGTGAATGCGACGATCAGAAGAACCAGAAAGACTGCTCTCTTCACGAACATGGAGCGGGCACGCTGCAATTAAGGGCTGATTCTACACCTGCTTCTTGCAGGATTGCGGCGTCTCTTGATGTAAGCAGATGGCGATTACGCTCACCGGAGAATCGGCCCGACCTTCGGTCACGGGTCAAAACGCGTTATGGCGAGGTTACAACACCCGACTTACGCCAGCAGTGGCCAAACGCGCAACAACGCGGAGAATTGCGTTGAAAGATCGGACGGAATTTTGAAGATTGTTAGGCGAGTGGATTTGGATGCTGGGTTGATCCTAACCACAAGCTGTCCTTGCGAAAAGGACTCAGGTTGAAAGTTCCGCTCAATCTGATTAGAGGCAAAAATTCCTTTTGACTCAAACGCCACAACCAGAATTCGCTGCCGCCCCAAGAACCCGTGGAACTGCGGCACAGCCAGATAACGAGAATCATCAGACCAAATGAAACTGGGATTACAGCTCTCAATGTGGGGACCTCCAGTGACACAAAGCGTCCCAGAGGTAGGGTTGCTCATTCCCTTTTCGGTAGCTGGATCGACTTGCGCCGTGCGATGTCCATCTGGTGATTGAGCGCAATAGGACCGCCGGAAAATCGGAAGATTGTACGGCCACGGCTCTTCTGTCATCGTGGTGTACTCGACTTTAGCTTCACTTGCAAAGCCGCTGCTAATTGGAACGTGTAGCGAAACACATCCTGCAGAATCATGGTTGTCGAAATCAGGCCTCATCACAACTTTGCGCCTTTTGTTCGCCAGATAGGCGAAAGGAAAGAGGAAACTTGTGCTATGCCGATATTTCAACAGTTAAGCCCTATCAATCCTGCGAAAGTTGGCGAGGAATAATCACCTCTGACCTGCCAGTGGTGTTCCGGCATCAGGTTCAGGCTCTCGGTGGTCAGCTATCTTATAGCGACCGCCATATGGTCTTACCGGTTGAGACGAGCGGCAGACTGGGCATGGGGTAGTGTTGCGAACGCCGACGCTCCACTTGCCTACGAACTTGCCACCGCCCTTGCATGCAGAGGTCATTTGGACGTCTCCAGCTTACGAAATGAATTGGAATCGTTCGAAGTCTCTAACTTTTTTATCTCTGGCAGAGCTTACGATGGGTACATGTTGGATGCCCCATAAACGTGGCGTAGTGGCAATTGCACATGTTCAGCTTCACCGATTCAACAAGAGACCAGCGAGCAGGATTAGGCACAGTGTTGGCAGCAACCAGGAATACCAGTCTCTACTCGGATCAGCCATCACTCTTCGCCTGCTTGTTCTCGTCGCTCGCTCCCCGATCAGTCTGAGACAAAGCCCACAGCTCGACAATGGCTCTGACGTGGTGTTACTGAGGTTTAACGGACGGAAGGCGGGATCGTAGTTCTTCACCGAGGTCACGCTAGGATCACGGGGTGGCGTGCAGTAATCGGCTCGTATCGCTTGCGGCATCAGCCGGTCTTCTCAGAACGCGATTATGCTGCCTACCCCCGAAAGCGTTCGGACCCTTCATTGAGTGAAATCGAGATATAACGACATCCAAGGAGGGGAACAGAGCTAGCCTATTGTGTTCCGAGGGAGACTCCTCGGATAGTCACTTCCACACCGCCGAACTGTGCCGTCGATCTCAAATCCCACTGCTTTCGTCCCGATGTGACGCCTGCCCAAACTCAGTGTCGGCTTTTTCCAGTCGTTGAATGTCGTCAGCGTCTTGAAACGGAAATCGAATGTAACGCACCATCTAGATGAAGATAAGTAACCCGGCTGTTCGCGTTTGAGTGCCGGGAATTCGGATTCGTGCTCCAACTTTCCTGCTCCAGGCGTTCCCTCCTCACCTGACGCGACGAACCCATGCTGTTCAGCGCTAGACCAACCGCACCGTCCGGCGAAGCCGGAGTGAAGAGGAGAATGCTGTGAAACTGTTTCGAAATGCTTTTTACGCCGCGCTGCTGTTGGCGGCTTCCGCTTGCATCGCTCAGACCAAAGGAGACGTAGCGGCGGAGATCCCGTTTCCATTTGTCGTAGCAGAGCATACGCTGCCAGCTGGACGCTACATTGTCTCGCCGATGAACGGGAACACCTTGAGAATCCACAAATTCATGGGCCCGGGCATGTTGGTGCTGACAAATGCTGCCCAGCGCTCTGAGTCCGACAATAGCTCGAAGCTGGTTTTCCACCGCTACGAGGGCGCGTATTTTCTCTCGCAGGTCTGGATCATGGGAAATGACCGGGGAAAAGAGGTGCTTCGTTCGCGTGCAGAGCGCGAATTAGCGGCAAGGACAACCCAGAAGGGCAACACCGTAGTAGTCGCCGTTCGGTGACTTCGAATACCACGCCTGGCCCCGGCAGCCAAAACGCCGGGGCGTACTTTTCTCATGCCACCGAGAGGCCAAGAAGTGCCGCGAGAGCACGCGAAGATTACGCTGCCATCGTGATTGGGAAAAAGTGTGGGAACGGGAACAAGATTGGCGTGAGTCGAAATTTGCTGCGATGCAGTCGGCACAATCAGCAGCAAAATTTGCAATGCCCCAAGGCCGATTTGTCGCATAGTTGTGAGATGCAGAGCCCGATTTTTGGGCTGCTGGCCGCAATGATTGATGTTAAACCTACTAGAACAGGCCATTGCACTCATTAACCGGCCGTGGGGAAGATGAGCGTTATGGCGATGTTTCAACAGTTGGGTCCTTCCCACGACTCATGTTGGCCTTTAGCGGGACACATCAATTCGAAGCGCCGCTACCTACGTGGGCAGTATTCTCCAGACTCCTGACCAGTGCGTCCAGTTGCGTTTCGAGCATTGTGAGCTTGTCTTGTTCGCTTCGCAGTTGTTGCTCGGCCTCAATTACTACCGTTTCCTGTTGTTGTTCTCTCGTCGTCCACTCCTCGAGTTCCGACTTCGAGTGGTTGAGCCTATCTCGGAGTTGCTTCTGCTGTGGCATGCTCTCTTCCGCGTTTAGAGCATCCTCCAACTGTTTGATAGTAGCAGCGGAATGTTTCTGTTGGTCTTGCGCGTCGGTAAGTCTCCCGCGTGCCGTGTTCAAGCGGTCTGAAGCCACATTGACATTCGCCTGCTGTGCCTGAAGACGAGACAGCAGAATTTGGCCTTTTTGCACTCTTGCCATTAAACTCAACATGTCCTGACGGAGTGCTCGGACTTCGGTTAAGAGAGCATGTAGCGTTTGCGAGTCGGACAAATCCGATTGGCCGAAAGCGCTTGCTGGTATTCCGAAGAGCACGACGATAAGACAAAATGCTCGCGCCATAGCGAAACCTCCCCACTTGAAACCCACGATTTCGACAGTCAAGTCTGCCATTATAGGTGCTCGGCCCGGTCGGCAAAGCTCACGCGCTCTGCGTGACGGTTGACGAAACCAAGCCATTTCACGCATTGACCCCTCAAAACTCCACTTCCCGGGTTTGCTCTACCCCCGACTCATGTTCGCAAACTGAACAGGCCTACTCGATGCGGTTGTGCTTGTGTGCCAGACCGCCATACAGGAATATTCTGAAGGGCATGGCACCACAGTTCTAGTTTAGAAGGGCAGCTGACGGGGAAAACTTTACCAGCAACTGATTCGAAACCGCAGACCCGGCACTGGGCAAGCCCTTGTGGGCAAAAACCTTACGATACAAGCCAAGTTTTGGGTCTAAAATTGCAAAATGGTAGACGTTGCCGTTATATCGCAAATAGCACGGCCGAGATTTCTTTGCTTGGGGGTTATTGCGATGACACCCGATGAACGCAAACGGATGATGTTACTGTGCCAGCAAATCCAACTGGAAAGAGACCCTCAGACATTCAGTAAGCTGGTGGCTGAATTGAGCGAATTGCTGGAACAGAAAGAACACCGCCTTACTCCGGAACAGTTGATGGCGAAGCCCAACTAAACTGCTCTCCAGATTGTCATCCGCGCTTGGCTCAATTTCGCGCAATTCCCCATACTCGTGACGAATCAGTTTGCGTCCTGCAATCTCGACCGTAGGTTCCTCTGTGCCTCTATCAAGGCGTGTGTTGCTCTGCTCCACGTTCTTTGACTTGCTCTGCCTGGGGTTCGCGAAGTGAACGCGCTTCCGGCTTACTCGATGCGATCTGTCAGACGGCTCCGGGGCACTTGAGTGTAATAGGGATTTAACAACAACCGACCAAACCTCGTCCTTCGATTTGCGGCTGAGCAGAGACCAGCAACCCTGATGCGGTAGGATTGCAAGACAATAAAGGGTGAAGGGGATGTAAATGGGTCAACAAATCTGGACGACTGTCTTTGCCCTGATAGCCTGCGCAGCTTTTGCCCAGAACGGTCCCTCGTCTCAGGGCGAAACTGCGCTCAAAACCCAGTTCGTCGACGTTCAGCCAGATGTAAAGCTCGAGGTGCTCGACTGGGGAGGGACCGGACGCAACCTCGCACTCCTCGCAGGTCTCGGAAGCACAGCTCACGTTTTTGACAGCTTAGGGCCGAAGCTCGCGGCGCATTATCACGTCATTGGGATAACGCGGCGCGGGTTTGGTCAGTCGTCCGCGCCTCAAACAGGTTATGATGCAAAGCGATTAGGAGATGATGTCGTCGCGGTTCTTGACGCCTTGCACATCGCTGATCCTGTCCTCGTCGGGCATTCGATTGCTGGAGAAGAACTGAGCGCCATCTCCACCTACCATCCAAGGCGCGCTGTGGCGCTCATCTATCTCGATGCCACAGGCACTTTCGCTCTCTACAACCTCAAGTATGGCGACTACACACCGGCTTTGGCGCAGCTCAGAGACGATCTTTCGGAACTACAAAAGAACCTCTTCGATGACGGCCTCATATCGAAGACGTTGACGGACATGGCGCTGTTTCAGGCGTCTCTTGCCGACATTCGAGGCGAAGTCGAAGGCGCAACGGGCCCCTCTCCGAAAGCCAGTGACCTTGCCAGCATTTCTGCCTTCCAGAGTTACATGAAAGGCTACTACGGTGGCATCATCCCCGAATCGGAGGTGCGCCAGGATTTTCGCATCGGTGAGGACGGGAGGGTCGGCGAGTGGCTTGGGCACGGGTATCCAAACCAATCTGTGATGCTCG
>Ga0307478_10000900_pt1 | contig 27999 bp, 26 predicted proteins | sample atmos_gasesECM4C_2_FD_203713 | JGI IMG/M metagenome (GOLD analysis project Ga0307478, IMG submission 203713) | Hardwood forest soil microbial communities from Morgan-Monroe State Forest, Indiana, United States - atmos_gasesECM4C_05 | ecosystem: Environmental > Terrestrial > Soil > Temperate...
TCGGCGCTGATGGAAGTTCTCGACCCGGAACAAAACAATGCGTTCCGCGATCACTATCTTGATGTGCCGTTCGATCTCTCGAAAGTGCTGTTTATTGCGACCGCCAACTGGATGGATCCCATCCCGGAACCGCTGCGCGACCGCATGGAGATCATCGAACTCCCCGGCTACACGGGAGAGGAGAAACTGCACATCGCGCACAAATACCTCATCCCCAAGCAGGCCAAGGAGCACGGCCTTAAAGTCGGCGAGCAAATCGATTTCACCGACGAGGGGCTGCGCGAAATCATCCACAGCTTCACTCGGGAGGCGGGCGTACGCAACCTGGAGCGCGAGATCGCGACGATCACGCGCAAGCAGGCGCGGCGCATCGCCGAAGACAAAACGGAAAAGATGATTGTGACGCCGGAAGTGGTCCGCGAATTCCTGGGCGTACCGAAGTTCCGCACGGAAAAGGAAGTCGAGGAACGCGTCAAGAGGCCCGGCGTGGCCGTTGGACTGGTGTGGACGCCGGTGGGCGGCGACATCATCTTCATCGAAGCGACCCGCATGCGCGGCGGCAAACAGTTCACCATGACCGGGCATCTCGGCGAAGTCATGCAGGAATCGATGACCGCGGCACTCACGTGGACGCGCGCGAATGGCGAACGCTACGGCATCGATCCGGACTTCTTCCGCAAGCAGGACATTCACATTCATGTGCCGTCGGGGGCAGTGCCGAAGGATGGCCCGTCCGCCGGAGCGGCCATGGTGACGGCGTTGGTCAGCTTGCTCAGCGGGCGCGCGGTGAAGGATCGCCTGGCGATGACCGGAGAAATGACGCTTTCGGGCGTGGTTCTGCCCATCGGCGGCGTAAAGGAAAAAGTGCTGGGGGCCAAGCGGGCGGGCATCACGGAAGTGCTGCTGCCGGCGGACAACGAGCCGAATGTCGTGGCGGATCTCACTCCGGATATTCTCGGCGACATCAAAATCACTTACGTGCGCACGCTCGACGAAGTTCTGGAGCACGCGCTCCAGAAGGAGTCGGTGACGCCTCCAGTCACCCCACAGCCTGAGCCGAAACCGAAGCGTCTCGGCCCGGATGCCCCGCGGGCCATTCATTAAGACGCTTTGAGACGCAGGCGGCGGCCGCGCCCCTGCAAGAATCTAAGCGAAAAGCCCGGCGTAGAATGCCGGGCTTTTTCATTGGGGGCACCGACGGCTCAGGCCAGGAACGGACTCCTGCTAACATGTTTCACGAGAACCATGCCGGCCAAAAAACCAAATGAGGTCGATGCAGGGGGAGATCTCGCCAAGCGCATTTCCGAGGCGCTGCTGCGGGAGCGCGTGGTGCCGCGGTTCGTGGATTCTTACGTCGTCGAAAACGGCCGCCACGCCCTGCAAGTTCACGCTTCGCTGTACCGCGATCTGCTGGTTTTGCTGCAACGGGAGGCGCTGCTGGCCTTGACGGTGCGCGCCCTGGCGATCATTTGCCGCGAGCCGCAGCCTGCTGGCAAATCCAAGCCGCGCCCCATGCCGCGGCGGGATGCCACGCTTTTTCGCAGGAAATTTCTGGCGTCACTGACGCGGCAGCAAAACTGGACCGCCGGGGACGCGCTAGATTTTCAGCGCGACCTGCAAATATACGAAGAGTTGCTGGCGCGCGCCGCCACCCATCGCCGCCGCAAACCCTTTGAAGCGGCGGACCACCCTTTCGTCGACCGTTGCGCCTTTCTGCTGGATTCGTCGTTCATGGAAAACGCCCGGCTTGCTGCAAGCCGGGCGTTAACAGAATTGGAAAACCTAGCGGCGCAGGTATGCGAGCCGGAAAGGTCCGATAACCAACCGGCGTGGAAGAACTAATCGTCCAAAACCTTGGCGCTAAAGATAGGTTGGCCCGCCAATGCACTGTGGAGCGCGAAGAGCGCCATCGCGATGATGGTCAGCATTCCCGCAATCGCTCCTGAGGCATACCAGCGGCTGAGATGCGTGGTCATAGGGAAGGTGACGAGCATGTTCTGCACGACAAGTCCGACCACCAAGGCAAGCAACCCAAAGCGCCGAAGAATCAGGTAGATGGAAAGCCAGATGATCACCGAAGCCAACAAGGTCATCCAGAAGTAATCGCCACCGGTGTTCGTGATGGCGCCCAGGAAAACGATTACGATGGCCGCGATCCAATCCTTCCTTACCAAGAGCCGCACCAGGAAAAGAAGGAAAAAAATCCCCAGCGAGTAAAGCACGAAGACCCACGTGTAGGCAAACAAAGAGCCGAGCGTTTGTCGCACGCCGAGTAGCGATTCCATCGATGGAGTGCCCGGCTGAGGCGGCAGGCGTCCCAGGAGCGGAAGAAGAACATTGTCCACGGACTCAAACACTCCGAGCAAAACACCATAAGTCATACCAATCAAGACGTCGCGGCCGACCAGCGGATCGCGAGCCTTCCCGCCAATCAAGCGCACCCAGCCAATCAACGTATGGGGATCGCGCCGGCGAACAAACGGCTCCAGTCCGAAATAAAGCATCCGCGCGAAGGTGGAGACGAGGAACGCCCAGGCCAGCGCGAGGACGATCGTCCCAAATTCACCCAAGGAAGCAAGGTGATGCGCTTGCAGCGCCCACATCGCAAGAAACACAAAGAAGAGAAAATTGGCCAAACGCCAGGAGCCGGCCTCGTCTCCGCGCTTTTGCTTAACGTTTCTTTTAACAATCAAGATGCTCCCCAATAGCACAGCCCCGAACAGCACGATTCCGATAATACTGGCTAATTTTTGATGAGCAGACGCAGGATGCAGCCGGTCACGGTACGGGTTGGCCCAAGGAAACAAAACCCGGAAATAAACGGGCTTCCCTCGATAAGCCGCGGCCTCCACGCGTTCTGTCACTTGAATCGGCGTGGTGATTTCACGAGTCCATGCCGCTCGCGAGTCGGAATATAAGAGATCCGACCACTCGGGCGTAGCAGAGGTAAACTTGGACGGATCGAGACCCGCAGCAGAGAACAGCGAGGACCAATCTGGCGGAGGAGAGGGGCCGCTGGGCGGATCGCGCTCCGGCGGGATGCGTTTGAAAAGCAGCAACCGGCCTTGGGTATCCAGGAATACGCTGACCATGCCCGTTACATCGGACGGCGGCTCCCATGGCGTGATGACGCCCGAGCCGACAGAGTTGAAGAAACTGTCCGACTGCATCTCCCGCGGGCTTTGGCGATACCAGAAGAGAATCGTGGCGGGACGACCCGAGCCCAGACGCTGCCAGCGCGTTTGCGATTTGTCGTGTTCCTGAATGTAGCTGAAATAGTCAGTGTCCGTAAAGAACCCATGAGCGGTGTCCGCCGGCGTTTCCTTGAATCCAAGTTGTTGAACAATTTCCTGCGAACGCGCGAAAAGCACGTCGGATGGCTTTTCGAGCGGCGTGAGATTTTGCACCCGGTATCGGTCCGCCAGCATCATGTGCGCGACGAGGCCCAACAGCACCGTTGCAAGCAGCGTCAGACCTAACCAAGGCTTGATCCCTTCGGTACTTCCCGCTGCAGCGACCATTTGCGGCGACGGAGTCTCGCCCGCAGCCAGCGCGGCGGCAAGAGGGTCTCCACCAGGAAGCGCGGCAGCGACTTGCAGCGCAGAAGAAGGTCGTTCGTCGGGATCTACCTCCAGGCAGCGCAGGATCACGCGCTCCATCAAAGGATCGAGGTCGCGCACCAGCGTGGAGGGATTAGTGATCGCTCCCGACTCGCGCTGCTTCATCAATTCCGGCAGGGTAGACGCCTCGAAGGCTCGTTTACCCGTCAGGATTTCGTAGAGAATGAGTCCAAGCGAATAGATATCGCTCTTTGCGCTGACATCGCGGCCGGCGAGTTGCTCCGGAGCCATATACGCCGGTGTCCCGGCGCGAACGTCCGCACCCTTAATGCTCGCGGCGATACCGGCCAGGCCAAAATCCGTCAGGCGAATTTTGCCGGCGCCGTCAAGCATTACGTTTGCCGGCTTCAAGTCGCGGTGAATCACACCGCGTTCGTGGGCCGCGGCCAGGCCGGCGCAGATTTGCCTCGCGATTTCCGTGGCCTTATCTGGCGAGAGCCGACCAATGCGGCGGACCACCGAAGCGAGATCTTCGCCGTCAACATACTCCATGGTCAGGAACAGAGTTCCGTCGGCTTCGCCGATGTCGAACATGCGGCAGACGTTCGGATGAGAGACTTGCCGGGCCGTACGCACCTCGGCGTGAAACCGCGCGAGGGCCGCGGGATCCTGGGAAAGCGCATCGGGAAGAAATTTCAGGGCCACGACCTGGCCAAGTGTCAGATCTTCGGCGCGGTAGACTTCGCCCATTCCGCCGCGGCCTGCCAAAGCCACGACGCGGTATCTTTCGGCGATGATTTGACCCGGGGTAAAGCGGCCGCCGCCAATGGGGTCGGAACTCAGCAGCGGACTGCTGCTTGACGGCGTGTGCGGAGTCCGGAGAGAAGAGCGTGCTGGCGAAGTTTTTCGCGGGGCAGGGGAGGCCGGCGCGATCGTTGCGCCTTCCAGGCTGGCTTCGTCCCCCATCACGGTGGCGCCCGTGTCCGTATCTACGGCTTCTCCGCACGAGGAGCAGAATCTTCCGTTTGAAGAAACCGGTGCGCCACAGTTTGAGCAGAACATAGAGGAAGCGGGCATTCTACCATTGCTGCATGGGCCGCCGCGACTGGGCCCGAAAACAGCTAGGAAATGCGTTCCACCTGAACGGCCGTGCCATAAGCGAGCACTTCCGTGACTCCTTGCATCACCTCGGTGGCGTCATAGCGCATGGAGATAACCGCATTGGCGCCGTGTTCGCCGGCATGCTGCAAAAGCAGTTCAAAAGCATCCTCGCGCGTCTTCTCGCAAAGGTTTGTGAGAATGGTGATATTCCCGCCCACAATCGTTTGCAGCGCGGCGCCGAGATTGCCAATCACGCTTCTTGAACGCACGATGATTCCGCGCACGATACCAAAGTTCCTCACAATCCGGTAGCCCGGTATTTCCAGGCCGGACGTAACCATTGAAAAATCCACTCGTGACATTTTTCGATCTCCTTGGGACGGACGTTTACCGGTGCGATTCTAACTGTTCAGAACGCGCCCGGCGAGCAATGTTCCTCTGCTATCCTCTTAAAAGCGTGGAGACACTCTTCTATATCCTGGCATTATTCGAGATCGCGCTTGGGGCGTACCTCATTTGGGACGTCCTCGAGTGGCTTGGCTACGTGCGGCGGCGCTTGCTCACCGACCCGGGATTCTACTCTCCGCGTGTGGCCGTGCTTTGTCCCTGCAAAGACATGGAACCGGGCTTGGAGCGCAATCTTATATCGCTCACTGAGTTCGAGCGCCAAAATTACGAGATTTTTTTCATTCTCGCGTCCGGCTCGGATCCGGCGCGCAGCATCGTCGAGCGCGTCGCCAAAACTTCGCGGGTGAAAGCCCACGTCATCCTCGCCGGCAGCCCCACCAATTGCAGCGAGAAAGTAAACAACTTGCGCGTGGCGGTGGAGCAGCTGCCGCCGGAATTTGAAGTGCTGGTCTTCGTCGATTCCGACGGGCGTCCCGGTAAGAGATGGCTGCACCACCTCGTGGCGCCGCTGGGAAACGTTACGATCGGCGCTACCACCACTATGCGCTGGCTGATTCCCAATCGAAGCAATCTGCCGACCGTTCTGCTTGCCGCCTGGAATGCTCCGGTAGTCACCATGCTCACCGAAAAAGGCAGAAATTTCTGCTGGGGCGGCGGCACGGCCGTCCGCCGCAGCATCTTCGAGCAATCTGGCGTATTAGATCAATGGAGAAACACCGTCAGCGACGATTATTCTCTAACGCGCGCACTGGAGCGCAACAATCGCTCGATTGTTTTCATTCCAGAGTGCTTGACGCTTTCCTACGTCGAGACGGATTTTCGAGGGTTGCTGGAATTCACCAACCGTCAAATCCTGATCACCCGGGTGTACGCGGAAAAAGTATGGGCGCCCGCGGCGGTCACTCATCTCCTCTACTGCTTGACGCTTTTGCTCGGCGTGCTTCTGATCGGCAGCGACAGTTTCGAGCAGCGGCCAGTTTTCCACATCGCCATGCTCACTTTTCTTCCCCTGCTGCTTTCCGCCATCCGGAGTTCCATCCGCCTCATCGGCGTGACCGAAGCGGTTCCCGCCGCGCGACCCCTAATCATGGGACAAGCCTGGATTTACATTCTGTTACCAGTCTTCGTGCCATTCCTTTACGTTATGAATTTTGTGAACTCTCTCGTCACACGAAAAATTCGCTGGCGCGGTATGGCATACGAATTGATGGGCACCGAGCAAACGCGCATCGTGTCATTTTGAAACTCTCGACACTTGGGAGTCGGGTCTTAGCACTTTTCCACAGGACGTTAGTCAGGTCTTTACTGGCGTCGCCTTCGACGCCAAATCAAAAGATCTGCTGGATTTCATGAGGAAAAATTGCGTGTTCCGTGCAATTCCTACCGTCCATTGGGGTACTGCCCCGCCTAGAACCTCAAGTAAACCCCCCATTTTTGTTTGACTTGCATTTTCCTGCGTTCGGAAGATCATTTGCAGTGAGAAGTGAGTTCGATAGGGCCGCCTCAGGCAGACTTTCTGGGAGTTGTTGCTCGCGCTTGGTGGCTGCCGATCAGTAGGTAAGAGTCGCCGAGCTGCAGCCCTCTGCTGGCTTCTTGCCTCACTAGCTACCCCATCTGGGGAATTACGCCTCGTCGAGGGGCGAAGATCAAAAAAACCACGGCTTAGGCTTCATCACTAAGCTGCAATCGGAGGGGGTGCACGTGAAGGTCATCCGCAGAAATGATCATCCTCAGCAATTGAGGAATTCCAGCCCCGCATTTCCCCGCAATGTCTTCTTTTTTTATGAGAAAAGCACTGGCGTGTCCCATTTTCAGGTCGACGCTGGCCCGGATGGTAGCTTCCCGGTGGACCAAGCCGCGGGGTTGCTGGCGATGCACTGTATGGTGCGAGGCCAGTCCACGAGCGATTACGTCGTAATGGTCCAGGCGGAAGACGAACTCTTGCAGGGTCTCAGCGAAAAAGCGGAGAAGCTATTGGAAGCGGGGAAGGCAGTGCGCAGCCAGGTGAAGTTGACGCGCCGGGAGGAAGAAGTTCTTGCCGGACTGATGAAGAGTCTCGCCAACAAGGAAATCGCGGCGCACTTGAATCTCTCGGAGCGCACCATAAAGTTCCACGTCTCATCGCTGCTGGCCAAGTTCCAGGTACGTGGCCGCATGGAACTGGTTCGCGAAGCCTCCCGGCAAACCGTTGGTAGTATGCCCTTAGCCGTAGCCGTGCCAGCAGCCGCAGCCACTCGGGAGGTTCGCCCTTTTTCGCCGGTGGCTAGCAGTTATGTTCCGCCACGGCGCTCGGTTTCTGTCGTTCCCTTGGCCAAACGGCAATTAATGGCTTAATTCGGATGCCATCCCGGTATTAAAAAGGAAACGGCCCCCACCGGGGGGCCGTTTCTTTTTGCAAGACGAATGGAAGGAGTTACTTCTTCGCGGCGTCGTAGAGCTCGGCGGCTTTGTCCCAATTGACCGCGTTCCACCAGGCCTTGATGTAATCGCCTCGTACATTTTGATACTTCAGGTAGTAGGCGTGCTCCCAGACATCCAGTCCAAGAACAGCCTTGCCACCACCGCCGAGGAGGTAAGGAGTGTCTTGATTTGGCGTCGAGTCGATTGCCAGCTTCCCATCACGCAAGACTAGCCATGCCCAACCGGAACCAAAACGGCCCATGCCAGCAGCCGCAAATTTCTCCTGAAATCCCGCGAACGACCCAAAAGCCGAATTGATCGCCGACGCCAGGTTTCCTTTGGGCTCTCCGCCGCCGCCCTTTTTCATCAATGGCCAGAACAGCGAATGGTTCCAATGGCCGCCACCATTGTTGCGGACGGCATTGCGGATATTCTCCGGCACGGCATCCAGGCCTTTGAGAAGGTCGTCAATGGACTTGGCCTGTAGAGCGGGCTGGCCCTCCAAGGCTTTGTTCAGATTGGTCACGTAGGCACCATGATGCTTGTCGTGATGGATCTCCATCGTCTTGGCGTCGATGTAAGGCTCGAGAGCGTCAAACGAGTACGGCAACGGGGGCACAGTAAAGGCCACGGGTTTTTCCTCCAGAGTGAGATTTGAATCCGAATTGGTCACGGTGCCGGCGTGCAAAAGATCTGCCGCAGACCTTCTTCCTCCAAGCCATCCTGCGCCGACGATTCCCGTATTCCGTAAGAAATTGCGGCGATTCATGAGCACCTCAGTGTCGCGGAAGGCCAACCTACCTGCGGGTGGGATTATACAGCGAGTGCCCGCCGGATGGTAACGCCCGGGAAGAAATGCTCGGCTCCCGGGATCTCCCGACAGGATTACCGCTGCCGGTACCTTAGAGCAGCATCTTCTTACGCTCTCATTGGATGCGCGAAAGGGCCCAACGGGCAGATTCTGCCAGCACGCGATCTTCCGAGGAGACGAACCGTTCGAGCAGGCCCGTGATTCGTTGGTGTTCCGCCAGGCCCGCTCGTAAACCGGAATTCCCCAGCGCTATGCAGGCATTGCGCATCAAACCTCGCCATTTAGTCCGTTTGATGGGACTTCCAAGAAAGAGTTCGCGAAACTCCTTTTCGGAAAGGCCGAGAAGCCATTCGAGTCGCGGAAGGTAGAGTGATTCGTCCTCGAACGGGAGTAATGTCTCCTCGCCGATTTCTTCCGCCGGGGGGAAAACTCTAGGCTCGAACCGGGGTGTCGTAGCCAGCGGTGCGCGCCGGTTCCACGGACAGACGTCCTGGCAGATATCGCAGCCGAAAACATGTTTTCCCATCGCTTCGCGGAATTCCTCCGGGATCGCGCCCCGCAGTTCGATGGTTAGGTAGGAGATGCACTTTCGCGCGTCCATGACATAGGGTTCGACGAAGGCTTGTGTTGGGCAGGCGTCGAGGCAGCGCCGGCAGCTGCCGCACAAATCCGGTGGCGGGAGTTCGTTTTCCCCCAGCGTTGGTTCGAGATCGAGGGTCGTAAGAATGACGCCGAGAAAGAAGAAGGAGCCCAGCATCTGGTTGAGCAGCAGCGTGTTTTTTCCAAGCCAACCGAGTCCCGCATACTTCGCCAGCACGCGCTCCTGAACCGGTCCGGTGTCCACGTAAGAGCGCGCTTCAAAGGGTGTTGTGAAGCGTTCCCGGAGGGTTTCACAAAGTGCTTGCAATCTCTCGCGCAAGATATCGTGATAGTCGTCGCCCCAGGCATAACGCGAAATCCAGCCGCTCGGCTGGTGGTCATCGACGGGAAGCGCCGGATCGGTTGAAAAAGGCCTTTCGGTGTTGTAATTCAGCAAACCCACGATGGCGCTGCGAATCCCAGGCATGGCTGCTTGCGGATCGCTTCGCCGCGGATCAGCAAGATAGTTCATTTCTCCGGCGTAGCCGCGCGCAAGCCATTCCGATGTCCGATGCAGCTCCGGAAATTTCTCCGCGCGTACCACGCCGCAAAGGTCAAATCCCAGGGACTTCGCCCGGTCCACAATCCACGAGGTATCGGGGAGCGGCATCATCAGAGAAGATTGTGCCGCAGTCGGGCGAATCAAGCGAGCCAGGTGAGAAGCCGGAAGGTGCAATGGACAGCCAGAGGAGATCAGTTAAAACTTCCGAGCGCCGTGCTTTCGTCGGTAAACACGTCAAAAACTGTGTATAACTTGGTGATTTGCAGAAGATCACGCACTTTCTTGGTCAAGTGCAGCAGCTTCAGGTCCCCGCTCTGATTCTTCACCGCCGTGAACCCGCTGACCAGTTCGCCGATTCCCGAGCTGTCGATGTAGTCCACGTCCGCCAGATTCAGCAGGATCAATTTCCTTTGATCTTCCAGCAGTCCTCGGATCGTCTTTCGCAGCAAAGCGCTGCCGTCTCCCAGCGTGATCCGGCCGCTCAAATCCACGACCGTCACTTTCCCGGCATCTCGATGCGTCGCCTGTAACGACATCGCTGTCCTTACGCTCCCTGCTGGGGCGCGGCGTTTTGCCCGCCTTGCCCATTCGGGGAAGCACTTCCGGGATCGGGCAGCTTCTTGGACATCACGATTTCCGCGCCTCCCGTTCTCCCGGGCACCACGTCGAACTCATCCATGAACGCGCGCATCAGAAAGATCCCCCGGCCGGACGTGCTGAGCAGATTTTCCTCGGCCAGGGGATCCGGAACGTCTGCAAGCTTGAAACCAACGCCCTCATCCAGCACGTGAATAATCATTTTGTCCGCGGTGAGATCCACGGCAAGATAAATTTTCTTTTCGGGGCGCTCTTGGTTCCCATAGTGAAAAGCATTGATCACGCCCTCGCGAACGCTCATTCCGATGCGGTAGCAGTCGTCCTCGCCAAATCCTGCCGCTTCCGCCACGCGCAGGCACATCTCTTCGGCCAAATTGACGCTCTCGACGATGGTCTCCAGCGTCATTTCAAGGTGCTTGATCTCGGACGCCATCTTTTTGCGCTGCGGCCGCTCCGGCTGCCCCTAATGTGAGCGCATTATGGGTAACATAGCCGAGGAAACAGAGTCAATGGAGCAACCCGGCTAGCCCTCTTATGCGTTAGATGCTTTGCCCGGCCAGTAGGCAACGGCGGCCCCGCCGGGAACCCGAATCTCCCGATTTGGCGGTTTGGCATTGACGAATGTATTTCAATCGCAATGGACAAGCGCTGGTGCGTCTCAAGCCCAGTGGGAGCGGTCGAGCGTTTGGTACTGTCTGGCCTCGCCGAGATGCTTTGGCTTGATCTCCGCCACTTCGCTAGTGTCCGCGATCGTGCGCGCCACTTTCAGAACGCGGTCGTGGGCTCGCGCGGATAGTCCCAAATCGTACCCTTGGGCAGTATCCAGAGCAGTGAGCCCCGCGATTACTCGCATCCCTTCGGCGCGACTCCGTACAACACCAGAACATCCGCTAGCGTTACCACGCCCTCGAGTTGATGGACGTTGCCCCGGCTTACCACCGGCAAGAGGTCCAGCTGGCTCGCCGCCATGCGATCCAGCGCTAAGGGCAGCGAGTGGTCCGCATGGACGTGCGGAAATTCATCCGCTTCGACGACCTCTCTTAGCCGCTTCTGCGCCAAACCCTCGCTATTCGCGCGCTGTAGACCGCGCAAGCTGATCACGCCAATCACACCGCGTTCATCGCAGACCGGCCACGCGTGAGATCTGCTCGGCTTCGATTTCTCCAGCGCTTCTTGAGCGGTCATCTCCGCGCTCAATACTTCCGTGGCATCGCGCATCGCATGAACCACCTGGCGCTGTCCGGCTTGCTGCCGCGCTTCCGCTGTCGGCAGGTGAATGCCATCCTGCTGCGCCAGGACCTCGTAGATAGGGTGCTTCTGGAATCGCGCGGAAATGAAAAAGCTCACCAGGTTGGCAATCATCAGCGGCACGATGACCGCATAGTCGCGCGTGATTTCAAAAATCATCATGACCGAGGTCATCGGCGCACGCACTATTCCGGCAAAGGCCGCCCCCATGCCGACGAGCGCATAAGCCCCGGGCGTCGCGACATAGTTGGGAAGCAGGCCGTGCGCCACGGTTCCGACCACACCGCCGAGCATCGCACCGAGAAACAAGCTCGGCCCGAATATGCCGCCCGCGTTGCCTGAAGCGTAGCTAGTCGCTACCGCGACAAGTTTCAGCACCAGCAGCAGGGCCATCAGTTTGAGCGCCATTCCTCCGTTCAGGACTTCGCCAACGTGCTTGTATCCCACGCCCAGAAGTTGCGGCACAAACCAGCCCATCATTCCCACGGTCACGCCGCCCACCACGGGCTGAAACCACACCGTCTTTTTCGGGAGGCGTAGAAAATACGCTCGCATCCCGAGCAGCAGCTTCGTGAAGGCCACCGATACGAAGCCGCCGGCCACTCCCAGCACGGCATAAATTCCAAATTCGCCCGGATGCACCAGTTGATACTGCGGCACCTGAAACAGTGGATCATTTCCCAACAGCAAGCGCAGCATCGCCCAGGAAGTCGCCGAAGCCAGTACCACCGACCCCAGGACCGGCGCATGCAAGTCTCCAACAACTTCTTCCAAGGCGAACAGGACCGCGGCCAACGGCGTGTTGAAGGCCGCGGCAATCGCCGCCGCGGCTCCCACCGGCACGAGCGCCTTCACCTTTTCCGGACGCAACCCCAACTTGCGTCCCAGTACCGAGGCCAGACCCGCTCCGACTTGAACGGCAGGGCCTTCGCGCCCCAGCGGAATTCCTGTGGCCAGTGTGGTGGAGGTGCAAAAGAATTTTCCAAACACCGTCCCCAGCGAAATTCTCCCGCTTCGCGCATACAGTGCGGCTTTCGTTTGCGGAACTCCGCTCCCGCGAGCGTCCGGAAAAAAACGATAGAGCAGATAGCCCATGAGAGCCGAGCCCGCTACGGGAACGAACAGTCTTCGCCACGCCGCTCCGCCCGCAGGATAAAGCCTGGCCCCAAATCTTTCCGTTAAGAGGATGAACGCGACCACTACCGTCCCCACGAGTGCGCCAATCAGCAGCGTTAAGACGAGAAAAACCTGCTCTTCCCGATCGCGCAAGAATGCATTCCATTGCTCCGCAGATGCTTCTCGCCATGTTTTTCCGACTTCACCGGCGCTTTTCATAAGGGAATTCCAGTTCTTTCGAGTCTCTGGAGTCTTTGGAATGATTTTACGGGCTTCTTATAGGGCCGCGTGCGTTTCGGCCTCGTCTTTCACTTCGCCCCCGGGCCGGAAGAATCGCAAGCTCAGTACTTGCTCGCGCCGGCGCTCTTCTTCGAGATGCCGAGTACGGGCCTTTAATAAATCGGTCAGCGAGACAAGCCCAAGTAATTTTCCCGACGAGGACGCCACTACCGGCATTCGCGTGATCCCTTTTTCGGCCATGCGATATACGACCGCGCGCAACGGCTCATCCGGAGACGCCTCTACAGCTTCGAGACGCACCAATTCACCGAGAGTTCGGTGCAGCGCAGTTTCGCCTTCCAGCTCCAACCGCTCGCGGATATCGCCACGCGTTAGAACACCCACAAATTTGCCTTCACCATCTACTACCGGGAGCAGCCGCTGGCTTTGATTGCGGTCGGCACGAAGGGAGCGCTGGAAGTCCCGCAGCGCGCCCGCCGCCGGCAAGACCACAATATTCGTGCGCATGACTTCCCGCACAAATAGAATCTCAAGGGGATCAACCGCATATTCGCGGCTCAAGTGAAAGCCGCGCCTGGCCACCTTTTCCGTCAAGATCGAGCGTTTGAGCGCCAATACAGTGAACGCGTGCGCGATCACGCTCCCTACAAGCAGCGGCAAGAAAACATTCGCATCGTGCGTTAGCTCAAACGCGAATACGATGCTCGTAAACGGCGAACGCATCGTGCCGCCCAGAATCGCGCCCATGCTGATTAGCGGCCAGAAGCCCGCGCCCTCGTTGGGCAGAAACATGGCTTCCAAGCCGCCGAGCGCACCACCCATCATCAACAGCGGCGCTAGAACGCCACCCGATGTGCCCGAACCAAGCGACACCGCCCAGATGAACCATTTCACCAGCAACACGCCAAGAATCACTTTCGTCGTTACGCTTCCCTGGAGCAGCGCGCCGATCGTGTCGTATCCAACACCTAGCGCCTGGGGAAAAACTAAGCCCCCCAATCCGATTGCCACTCCGCCAATCGCCGGCCACCACATCCAGTGAATTGGCAGCTTTTGAAAGGCATCCTCGGCCGCATACACGGAAACCGTGAGCAGCGCCGAGAGCACGCCCGCGAGTAGACCGGCAAGCGCGCAACCAAGCAGCCCATTTACCCCGATAAACAACGGGTGGGGGGGTACGGGAAACAACGGCCCGAAACCCAGTAAATACCGGCGCATCACCGCGGCCACGGCACTCGCCAGTGCCACCGGAATCAAACTTCGTGGCTTCCACTCGAACAGCAATAACTCGACGGCGAGCAACACAGCGGCAACGGGGGAAGCAAACGTCGCGGACATTCCACCCGCCGCGCCCGCCACTAGCAGAGTCTTGCGCTCCGCGCTGGTCAGATGAAACAGTTGCGCGATCATCGATCCGAACGCGCCGCCGGTCATGATGATCGGGCCCTCGGCGCCAAACGGTCCGCCGGAACCGATCGAAATTGCCGAAGAGATCGGCTTGAGCAGTGCAACTTTCGGCGCTACGCGGCTGCCATTGATCAGAATCGCTTCGATCGCTTCAGGTATTCCATGGCCGCGAATCCGTTCCGAACCGTAGCGCGCCATAAAGCCAATGATTAGGGCCCCAGCGACAGGAACGAGAACGCTGTAATAACCCAGGTGGTTGCCCACCGGCGAGACCATCGCCGTGCTCCACCTGCCGAAGTAAAACAAATTCGTGAACAATCCGATCAAGCGCAGCAGAGCCAGCGCCACGAACGCGCATAAACCTCCGATTCCCATCGCCAGCGCAGAGATCGAGAGAACCCGCCAAGTCGTCGAGAAATCTCCCAACTCCGGGTGACCGCCAGGGTTCTGCGTGTATCCACTGTTGCTCTGTGGCTTTGCTTCGCGGTCGTTAAGCACGTTTCTTGGCCGGTCCTCTGTTGGACGAATTCGTCTGTTTTCCACGACGCGAAGACCCTCCGTTTTCCAGCAAAGAGCTGATGGCGTTCACCAGCGCCGCGCCGCTCGCGCGCAATTCGCCAATGCGGTCCCGCGCCACCTGCTCGAGCAGTTTTTCTCCGCGCGGCAGCAGCGCTACCAGGACTCGGCGCCGGTCGTCCCGGCTACGGCTCCGGCGCACGTAGCCATGCATCTCTAGCCGGTCGATGAGTTCCACCGCGCTGTGATGCCTCAAGGAAAGCCGGTCTGCCAGCGTGCGAATAGTCGATTCCACGCCCTCGGGCAGCCCGCGAAGCGCCAGCAACAGCAGATACTGCTGCGGCTCGAGTCCCGCGGCCCGCGCCACCGAATCTCCTTCGCCCACGAACTGGCGAATGCGGTAGCGCAATTCCGCCAGCGCCCGATACTCGGCGGTGGTGATCTCCTCTGGCATGCCCTTAGTATATCGTAATGCGATATATGCCGCCACTGGCTTTCATTTGTTGAAAGCCAGGAAGTAATGGGAAGGAATTCCGGCTGGCCTAAAGCGGCTTGCGAAATGACTTCTGCGTCTTATAGTGCTCGTAGCCGTGGCGTTCGTAAAATCGGTGCGCGCGTTCGCGGATTACGTTGGAACGGACGGACATGCTCTGGCAACCATGCTTGCGCGCCCAATCCTCGGCGGCGGCCAGCAATCGCGCGCCCGCTCCCAGGCTGCGCTGCCCTTCGGCCACGACCAGCCCATTCACTTCCGCGCGAATCTCGCCTTCAAGAAGAGGCTGCCTGCTTACGTGTATCCAGCCGATCACTCCATCGCTGGCAGGCTCGGCGACGAATACGGCATGTTGAGGTGCGCGCTTGATTCCCCGCAACCGCCCGAGCATCTGCGCCGCCGTCGCCGGATACCCCAGCTGGCCCGAGAGCACGGCAAGTTGTGGCGCATCGGCGCTTTTCGCCTGGCGAATCCGGAGTTCCTGGTTCTGAGTGCGCGGCTTCGTCATGCTCAAGCTGTTTTCCTTCGTAGCCGCCCTTGGACGGCGTCGCTCTGCAATTCGCGAAGCGCATCCGCTGCGATCCATCGTGCCGAGGGCGTACCCTGCCGGCGGATTCTCTCGGCGGCACGGATCGCTCCGCGGTTAAGCCGTACATTTCTCTTGCCGATGTTTCGCAGCGCCCAGTTCACCGCTTTCCTCACGAAATTCCGTTCATCATGCGCTTCGCGCCGGATGATCGAAAACAACCGCTGATACTTTGCGTCGGCCGCGGATTTATCCCGATACGCCAGGTACGCCATCAGCGCGAACCCTGCCCGCTTCTGGAATTCTTTCTCCCGGCGACTCCACTCCACGGCCTTCGCCCATGCGGGAGCGGCAAACACAAACAAGTGACAGCACGTGCCATCGCACACATCCCAGTTATCGAAATCGCGCACCCAGCGTTCCATTTGCGAAGCGCTCACTTGGCCCGGTTCGTCGATCATCCCAGCTAGAATCCGTGCGTCGTGCACGCCCGTCGCCCACAATTCCAATGCCAAACTGTGATTCTTGCCGATTCGGCGCGCCAGTTCGTCCATCTTCGGCTTCGCCACTCCGTATACCACCTTCGCGCGAATGCCAAACCTGGCCATCCCGTCAATGTTCTGCGGTTCACCCATGGCGCGCAGTTCGCGAAGCGCAAGCGAGCCATTCCACTGCGCTCCAGGTTTATGGAGGGCGAAGGGCCTCCTAGAATGTCTTGCTGGAGTCGAGGAGGATCGTGACCGGACCTTCATTCACCATCTCCACGGACATCATCGCCTGAAAAATTCCCGTTGCGACATTTACGCCCAGCTTGCGCAGCGCTTCGCAGAATTCTTGGTAAACAACCTTTGCCAACTCCGGCGGCGCCGCCGAAATGAAACTGGGCCGCCGCTGCCCCCGCGCGTCGCCGTAAAGCGTGAACTGCGAGACCACCAGTGCGCCGCCTTTCGCATCCAGCAGCGACCGGTTCATCTTACCCTGCCCGTCTTCGAAGATGCGCAGGTTCGCGCACTTTTCCGCCATTGCCGCCGCGACAGCCGGCGTATCTTCCCGGCCAACGCCGAGCAAAATCATCAGCCCGGCGCCAATTTCGCCCGTCACGCATTCCTGAACCGTCACTTTCGCCCGGCTGACTCTCTGGAGAACCGCTCGCACTCCGATTTTCCTCTTCTTCCCTGCGCACTTCAGCGCTCTCCGCGTCTCGGCGTTCTCTTTTCTTTCTCTCGCCGTGGCAAAGGCAGCGCCGCAAAACCGCGCGGCGGCGGCTGGCACCGGGGACAAAAATAACTGCTTCGCCCAGCGACAATCGCGCGCCGAATCCGCGTCTTGCAGCGAAAACAGTTTTTCCCCTCGCGTCCGTAAGCCCGATGGTGCCGCTGATATCCACCCGGCTGTCCTTCGACGTCAAGAAAATCGGAAATCGAGGAGCCGCGAAGCACGATGGCCTTCCGCAGAATATCTTGCAACACGCGGCGCAACGTCCCGGCCTGCTTCTTGTTCAAGCCGGCGCCCAGCCGCGCTGGATGAATCTTCGCTCTCCAGAGGCTCTCATCCGCATAAATATTGCCGACGCCGCGCAGCACGCTCTGATCCAGCAACAGCGCCTTGATTCGCGCGCGACGCCCGCAAATTCTGTCCGCGAATTCCTCCTTGCTCACGTCGAGCGGATCGGCGCCGAATCGGCTCAGCTCTTCGGCAAGCAATGTCTTCCTGAGGTAGACGATGCGGCCAAAACGCCGCGCATCCGTATACCGCAATTCGCGCCCGTCGTCCAGAAGCATCGACACGTGCGTGTGTTTCTTCAGCGGCTGCCCAGCGGGAGCCGGCGCGAGCTGGCCGGTCATTCCCAAGTGCACGAGCAGCGAAGCCGGCGCGACATCTCCGTTGGTGGCAGCGGGCGTTTCTCCATTCACCGCCGAAAGACGCAGCAGCATAAATTTGCCGTAACGCTCGACCGCTTCAATCTGGCGGCCCGGCAGATGCTGCTCCAGCGCGGCAGGATCATCAATGAAGTCCGTTTTGCCGAGAGTGACAGAGAGGATTCGTCGTCCGAGAATCGCTTGCCGCAGTCCTCGCGCTATTGTTTCGACTTCAGGAAGTTCCGGCATGGCAAGTGTGAACCTTCCAAATAGCACAGCACTCCGGACCAATGTCCGGCACAGAGCAAAATCGTGCGCCTAGGGGCGCAGCATGCCGCGCCCCTACAAAGAAAATCGCGCCAAGCTACTCCGAACTACTTCTTGTGGTAATTCGGATACGGCGGATGCTCCGGAATCACCACGGGATTTTTCTTCAGCGCCTCGAGCGTGACTTCCACCGCCTTTTCGAGTTGCCTGTCATGCCCCGCCGCAACGGATGCCGGATCGTTTTCCACTGCAATGTCCGGCGCGATGCCGTGGTTCTCCACTTCCCATTCGCCATGCAGACCGTAGATGGCCACGCGCGGCGCGGTAACGAACCCCCCGTCGAGCAGCCGCGGATAGCCGTAAATTCCAACCAACCCGCCCCAAGTGCGCGTGCCGACCAGCGGCCCGACCTTGTCTTGCTTGAACATCCACGGCAGGGCGTCGCCGCCCGATCCGGACATTTCATTGATGACCATGGTCTTCGGCCCGTAGATTTGCGAGAGCGGCGAACAGAACGCTTCGCCTTCGCGGGAAATGGCACAATTCCGCAGCGGGCGCTTCAGCATGTCGATAATATAGTCCGCGATTTCCCCGCCGTGGTTGTAGCGCTCGTCGATAACGGCACCCTGCTTACCCACCTGCGCAAAATAGAAGCGGTTGAAATTTTGCCAGCCGCCGACGGCCGTATCTGGAACATGCACATAGGCCAGCTTTCCTCCGCTTAGCTCATCCACCTTTCGCCGGTTGTCTTCTTCCCAAGTGCGATTGCGCAGCGCGAATTCGCTCGGCAAAGGCACCACCGTGACTTCCCGCGCATCTTTCCCGTCCGCGTTCGGTCCCGCTTTGATTTTGATCTGCTTCCCGGCAGTGTTCTCAAAAAAACTGTAGACCTCCACCGGTGGCCGAACCTCGCGCCCTTCCACTTCCAACAAGTAATCGCCTGTCTTTATGTCCACGCCGGGCTGCGTCAACGGTGCGCGCAGATCGGGATTCCAGTTCTCGCCGTTGTAAACGCGCGCGAAACGATACCGCCCGTTTTCGATTTTATAGTCGGCGCCAAGCAATCCGCCCTTCACTCGTTTCGGCTCCGGCACGTCGCCGCCGCCGATGAACATGTGGCCGATGGTGAGCTCTCCCAGCATTTCGTCGAAGAGATAATTCAGGTCCGCGCGTCCTCCCAAGGCCTTCAGGTAGGGAGCATATTTCTTTTCCGCGGCATTGACGTCCAGTCCATGGTGATGCGGATCGTACAGGAAGTCGCGCTCGATGCGCCAGACCTCGTGGTACATCTGGTTCCATTCGCCGCGCGGGTCGGCGTAGGCTTCCATTTCATCCAGTTTCAACGCACCGTCGCCGGGCTTCGGCGCGGCGTCCGTCTTGGCGATGAACCAGCCAGGATCCTTGCGGTACAACACTTTTTCGCCATTGGCCGAAACCGCGAAGCCGTTGATCCCGCCGAGGAACGGCTCGGTCTTGCGAGTCGTCAAATCAAACTTTGCGACGGTTACGGGAGGCATCCGTTCTTCGAATCGCGGCACATCGACGATCTCGGAAAGGAACAGCGTCCCCGCTTTGCCAACATCAAGGTTCACATAATTCGCAGCTTTGATGGGCAGGGAAACGATTCGCTGGCCGATTCCATCGAGATCAATAACCACCTTGACCGGCGCTTCCTTCTTCTCGCCTTCTTTGCCCTTCTCCCCTTCTTTGGATTTATCGGCTTCCTGGTCCTTTTCTCCCTCTTTGGTTTTGTCGGCTTCTTTGCCTTTGTTTCCGCCGGCCGCTTCTTTCTTTTCATCAGCCGCTTTTTCTTCGTCGCTCTGCGGTTCGACCGGCGAAGGATCGCCTTTCTTGAGGACCGCCGCGTAAATATTCCGCAACAAAGGGTGCTGGAAACTGGACAAATCCAGCCAGCCCGCCGAGAGACCCATGTCCGTGCTTACGGCGAAGAACAGTGATTTCCCGCCCTTATCGAATACCGGATAGCGAGCGTCGCTGATGCCATCGGTGATTTGCGATTCTTTGCCGGTCTCCAGGGAATAAACGAAAACGGCTCGCTGATGGTTTTCCAGCAGCTTGGCGTAGGTCAGCCATTTGCTGTCCGGCGACCACGTCTCGCTGAAATTGGAAGTCGGATCTTCGAAGCGGTCCGTGGTTACTTTTACCGGCGCCCCTTTTTCAGCATCGACGTACCATAGGTTCAGCCGCTTGTCGGCAAAGACAATCTTCTTGCTGTCCGGCGACCACGACGGACCGTAGAAATACGACGGCGGATTGCCGAGGTTGATTTTTTTCACCGCTTTGGAGCCTGATTGATCGGCGATGTGCAAAGCGTATTCGCCGGACTCATCGGAAAAATAAGCGATCGATTTTCCATCGGGCGACCATGCCGGATCACGCTCGGCTACCGCCGACGTCTTCGTCAGATTGCGGATATCGCCTTTTTCGGCGGGAACGGTAAAGATTTCGCCACGCGCTTCGAACACCGCGCGCGCGCCCGTCGGCGAAATCGCTGCGTTCTGAATCTTTTCGCCCACTTTTTCGTAATGCGGCCGCGTGGCGGGCAAGTCGCCGGCGATTCGTATGCTTACTTTTTTCGATTGGCCGCTTGCGGGATCAAACAAGTAAATCCCGCCAAACTGCTCGTAGACCAGCAAGTCCGGCCCGGCGGAAAGCGACTTGAAATCGAGCCCTTTATTCTCGATCACCTGTTTGACGGCCTTGGTCTTCGTGTCGTAGGCGAACAGCGTCACCGCACCGTTGCGGTCCGAAAGGAAGTAGACAGTGTCGCCAAACCAAACCGGATATGAGTCGTTGGAGTTCTCGTGCGGCACTTTTTCCAGCGCCAGGTCGCCCAAACGCACGATGTAGATTGGCGTCGTCTGCCCTCCGCGATAACGTTTCCAGGAGGTCTGCCAGACTTCGTTCGGCACATAAGCGATTCGCGATCCGTCGGGAGAGAACCACGCCGCTTCTCCCCGCCACATCGGCAGAACTTCGGCGGGACCACCTTCCGCCGGAACGGTGTAAAGGCGGCTGAAATCTGCGTAAGCTTCGCGCGCCGAATGAAACAGCACGCGCTTCCCGTCCGGGGTCCATGCTACCGCGACATCCGCCGCGGGATGCCACGTCAACCGCCGCGGCTCGCCCCCTTCCGCGGGCATGACAAACACATCGACATTTCCGTCGTACTGGCCCGTGAACGCAATCCATTTCCCATCCGGCGAGACTACCGGCAACCCTTCGTGTCCGCCGGTGGTCAATTGACGGGCATCTCCGCCGTCGCGCGGCACGCTCCAAAGGTAGCCGCCGTAAGCGAAGACCACAAGCGTCTTGCTCACCGTGGGCGAATGCACCAGCGGCGCCGTTTCTTCCGCCGCCCCCGGCATCGCTGCCATGGCCAGCAAAATACCCATCAGAATTGCGATTCGCAAGCGCATACATCCTCCAGAAGAAAATCCCACTGCGCAGTAGAATTGACGAGAATGCCTGAAGCGGCAGCTTACTTCCAATCGTCTGGTTCTTGGGAACTTGCCACCACCGAGAACCTATCCTCTCAGACGCAAGAAGCGCCAAAGATATTTGCGAGAATTAGGATTCCATCATCAAGGCAGCAACGTGAAATGCGCGTACCGCGCAACCTGCGCCCACCGTCGCAAGCGGCTTCAGGGCAGCGGAATTCCCGGCATGGCCACGATTCCGGCCATGCGCAGGATTTCCTGATATTCCTGTTCGGTGAGCAGCGAAATGATCAACCGCACATTCTTCAGCAATTTCATTTTCCTCAGCGCCGGATTTGAGCGCATCTCCCCGAGCGACACCTGACGCGGCAGTTTTTCAAAAGCTCGCAGGTCCGCCACCAGGTTTTTCCCTTTGTGGTCGTGCGGGTCGGCGTACGGATCGCGCGTGATTTCCGCGATCGAATACAGCGTCCGCTCCGGGGCTCCGTGATAACACAGTACGCGGTCGCCCTTGCGAACCTGTTTCAGGGCGCGAATCGCATCAGGCTTCGACCCGGCGCCGTGCCACATCTCCTTGCCCTTTACGAAGAGGGTGTCCCAGTGATAGTGGTGCGGGTCGGCGCTAAAGATCCAGTAGTGTCGTTGGGCAGTCGGTATCGCCATCGAGGCTTCGAGTCGGCAGCAATATACACGCTGGCATCCAAAAAGCGAAACAAAATGTGAGGGTTAGGAGGAACAGGGGTTTACTCCAGCTACGAGGTACAAGTGGCCATATTTCGGCGAAATTGATGTAACTTGTTTATTGTCATTGTATTACAGAAAATCACCCGGCATCCACGAAAATGTCTTCTCCACGCACCTCAACCTTATAGCAATCCACACCAACGGTGGGGTTCTGGCTAATCTTGCCGGTAGTCACGTCGTACTGCCACCCGTGCCAAGGGCAAGTCACGACGTTCCCGTCCATCACCCCTTGGCCCAGCGGACCTCCCCGGTGCAGGCAGGTGTTGTTGATGGCATAGAACTTGCCGCCCACATTGGCCAGGGCGATAGCCTTGCCTTCAACCTGAAACTCTCGGATCGTTCCCGGAGTGATCTCATTGGTCCTGGCCGCTCGTAGAAACCCCATCTGGTTTCGCTCTCCTGTTTGCTTCTTTCTCCGCGATCACCCTCACGCCAATCACCCTGGTCATCGACCCAATTTCTATTTTCCCATTTCCATTTTCTACTTCGGTTCCGGCGTTTGCGCCACCATCACTCCCTTTTTGAACTCTTCCACCATTTGCGGCTTCAAGCGTACTTCCGTGGGCCGCTTCGCTAGTGTCATCTGGTCAATCTTGTCCTGCAGCTTTAATAGCGCAAAAAAGAGCCCCTCCGGCCGCGGCGGACACCCTACCACGTACACATCTACCGGTACGATGCGATCCACTCCCTGCAACACCGAATAGGCATTAAACGGCCCGCCCACGCTCGAACACGCTCCCATCGATATGCACCACTTCGGGTCCGGCATCTGCTCCCAGACGCGCTTCAGCACCGGCGCCATCTTCAGCGTCACCGTGCCGGCCACGATCATCAAGTCCGCTTGGCGCGGTGACGGCCGGAACACTTCCGCTCCGAACCTCGCCATGTCGAACCGCGAAGTCGTCGAAGCAATCATCTCGATGGCGCAGCACGCCAGCCCAAACGTCAGCGGCCAGATGGCGCTTTTGCGCGCCCAGTTGAAAACGTAGTCCACCGAGGTAATCATGAAGTTCTTCTCGAACCGTTGATCCAGTACGCCCATTGGTCAGTCCTTCCCTGATGACGCCGAGTATATTCACCGTTCTTGCTAGAGTCAAAACCTCTCTGTAGCGTCTCTCCGCCAGGCCGGTGAACCCGCCTCACTCCGCTCTTGCTGCGACTTTTCTAAAGGCCTTGCCGAGAGTCTTCCAATAAGTGCCGGGGCGGAGGCGCTGCACAACGTCAATCTGGCGGGCATCCGAGCCAATCAGGATGCGCGGTTCGCTGCGCTCCACACCGCGGAGAATGCGCGAAGCGGCTTCTTGCGGGGAAGTCCGGAGCATTTTTTCAAACTGAGCGACTTTCTCCTCACGACCGGTTCGCGGTACGCCCGCGCCGATGCGCGCGTGTCTTGCAATGGCCGTTCGAATCCCACCGGGATGCACGCAGGAAACACGAACCGACGTGCCCGCAAGTTCATGCCGCAAGCATTCCGTAAATCCCCGCAGCGCAAACTTGCTGGCGGAATACGCAGGCTGCCCCGGCGGAGCAATCAGTCCGAAAACACTAGACAGGTCGACGATGTGGGCCTGCTTTTCCCTCTTCAGCAGCGGCAAGAAATATTTGACGCCATACACCGGGCCCCAAAAATTGATATTCATCAGCCAGCGAAAATCATCCAGCGAGATTTCCTCGAACGTGCCCTCCAGCGCGACTCCCGCGTTGTTGATCAACAGCGTCACGCGCCCGTGCCTATTACCGACATCCTCCGCGAACGACCGCACGCCTTCCTCATCCGCGACGTCCACCACGTGCGTCGTAACCAGCGCGCTTTTCTTCTCCAACGACTGCTCCGTCTCCTTCAGCCCCGCTTCATCGATGTCCGCAAGCGCCAGCGCCGAGCCGGCCGCAGCCAATTGCCACGCCAGCGCGCGCCCAATGCCGGAGCCCGCCCCCGTCACAACTGCCATTCCCTCACTCAAAAAAGACATTGCAAGACCTCATCACACGGTGGCATTTCTAACACAAGCAAGTGGACTCCGACACTTGTTTTACTCTTTGTCGCCGTGCACCAGCAGCGCGCCTTCGGCCTTGAAGGCTCGCAGTTGCGCTGCGTCGCGGAACCATCGGCCTGTATACATGGCAGGTGACGGGGAAGGATCAACGATGCGCTCATACTCGACGTTCGTGAATCCGGCATCGCGGAACATCCCGGCCCATTCCTCGGCAGAGAGCAGTTGCGTCTTCACCGCCAGGAGTTCGCCCCATTGGTGGCCATGCGGATTGTCGCGGTAGTAGTTGATGAGCACCCACGCCGAGCCGCCTTCTTGAATCACGCGAAACATATCTTTGATGCCCGCGGCGGGATCGGGCCAGTAATACGAAGACTCCACCGAAATCACGTGCGAAAAAAAGTGCGGCTGCCAGGGAATTTGCGCCACTTCTCCGGCGACAAACATCAAATTGTCAAAGTCCAGGCTGCTGCGGCGCGCGTGGCGGATCATTTCATCTGAAATGTCCATTCCCACGACACGGCCCTCGGGCACCAATTTCGCTAGCCGCCGCGACAGCCAGCCCGCTCCGCAACCAAGGTCCAGGACATTGTCCGTCGGTGCGAGCCGCATTTTCTCCAGTACCGGCAAGGTGATGGGCAGATGATCCTGCTCCATCCCTTCGCCGCGTCCGGCTTCCGCCCACCGGTTAAATTCTTCTCGCAGGGTTTCTTCAGGTTGGGATTTCGCCACTGGTCTGCTCAGAGGGTCGGCCCGCTAAACGGCTCTGCCACAAGCGCTGCAATAATGCGCTCCGCAGGGCGACAGCACCCCGCACTGGCTGCAAAACCGCCCGCCGCTCACCGGAACCATCCTCACAGGAACGTATCTCTCCCCGGCGCAGGCCCAGATCAGCGCGACAAACCAGCCGATCACCGTCCAGCCGAAAAGCAAGTTCACCAGGAAAATGCCCATAAAATCGGGCTGATGCCTCGCCAGTATCGTCGGGAGAAAGTACAAAATCGTGCAGAGAAACAGGAAAGTCATCATTTCACTCCTTTCCGCGTCCCTACATCAAGGTACGCGGGAACTCCCAGGATTGTTCCCTGGCATACGTTTTCACGCCGCGAACCGCAAAGGTTCTCCTGTCCTCCCAGCGCTCTTCAAAGAGCCAGCCGGCGGCGCGGAATCAATTCCTTCTCTACCGGCTCTACCGCATCAACGGCCAAACCGAGGGCCTCCAGAGCGGTCGCGCCAAGCACACTTTCTTCTCCAGGTTCCCCAAATGCGCACGAGATTGTTAGCGTCTTGCCATCAACAGTGAAAAGCGCGGCTCCGACCTCTCGCAGAGTCGTGCGTTCATCCGCGAACTGAAATGCAAGGCGGGTCGTTGGCCTAACGCTAAGCCTCGGGAGCAGCTCTCGGGGAATCCATGAAAGAGTGGCGTCGGTTTCCACCAAGAGAGAAACATCCGATGAGCGCGATGAGTCGCCGGGGTTAGCCAGTTTTACAGTGACGTCGAACATGCCCACCGTACATCTCCTTCAAATTCGTCAGGCGCCCTGCACCTTCGCCAGCAGCTCCACAAACTTCTGCTTCCGCTCCGTCTGATCTTTCCCGCTCTCGGCGTCCGCCATTTGCGTGATGTTCATGGAGCAGAATTTCGGCCCGCACATCGAGCAAAATTTCGCTTCTTTGTAAAAATCATCCGGCAAATTCTCGTCGTGCATGGCTTTCGCCGTCGCAGGATCGAGCGAAAGCTCGAACTGCTTGTTCCAATCAAAAAGGAACCGCGCATAGCTCAGCGCATCGTCGCGGTCCCGCGCGCCCGGCCGGTGTCGCGCCACGTCCGCCGCATGCGCCGCAATCTTGTATGCGATCACGCCCTGCTTCACGTCTTCCGGATTTGGCAAGCCCAAGTGCTCTTTGGGCGTCACGTAACACAACATCGACGCGCCGTGCCATCCAATCATGGCCGCCCCAATCGCGCTGGTGATGTGGTCGTATCCCGGCGCAATGTCGATCACCAGCGGCCCCAGCGTGTAGAACGGCGCTTCATGGCACCATTCCATCTCCTTGTCCACCTGCTCCTTAATTTTGTCCAGCGGCACGTGCCCCGGCCCCTCGATCATCACCTGGACTTCGTGCTCCCAAGCTTTTTTCGTCAGGTCGCCGAGCACTTTCAGCTCCGCGAACTGCGCTTCGTCGCTGGCGTCCGCGATCGAACCCGGCCGCAAGCCATCGCCAAAGGAAAAGCTCACGTCGTGCTTCTTGAAAATCTTGCAAATGTCCTCGATGTTTTCGTAAAGAAAATTCTGCTTCTTGTGATGCTCCATCCAGTGCGCCATCAGCGACCCGCCGCGACTCACAATCCCGGTAATCCGCTTGCGCACCAGCGGCACATGCTCGCGCAGCACGCCGGCATGAATCGTCATGTAGTCCACGCCCTGCTCGGCCTGCTCTTCGATCACTTCCAGCATCAGCCCGATCGTCAAATCTTCCGGCCGTCGCACCCGCGAAATCGCTTCATACACCGGCACGGTTCCCACCGGTACCGGCGAGGCATCGATAATCGCCTTGCGAATCACGGGAATGTCGCCGCCGGTCGAAAGGTCCATAACCGTATCGGCGCCGTAGTGCACCGCGTGATGCAGCTTCTTCAGCTCTTCATCGATATTCGAGCTGGTCGAAGAATTACCGATGTTCGCGTTGATCTTGCACTTGCTGGCAATGCCGATGGCCATCGGTTCCAGGTTCCGGTGCTTGACGTTCGCGGGAATGATCATCCGCCCGCGCGCCACTTCGCTGCGAATCAGCTCCGGCTCCAGCTTTTCCCGCTTGGCAACGAACTGCATCTCTTCCGTGATAACGCCCCGTCGGGCAAAGTGCATCTGCGACATGTTCCGATTCCCGTTCGCAGCCGCTGCTTCCTTCTCCCGTTTTTCCAGCCAACTATCGCGCAATCCCATAGAACCCCCCCTCAGAAACCGGGATACAGGCCCAACAACAAACAATCACTTGCCGTAGCAGGCCTCCGCAGTATGAAGTGGAATTATGTCACCGGGGCAGCAGTGCCGCAACTTGCCTCGCCTTCGGGGTGGACAGTCAGTTTCAGGCTAATCCTTTTAACGCTCAAGCTGATCATTACACGGGGAACGCTTGGTGCGTAGCCTGGGGCAGTGCGGCATTTTTGAGGCCGAGGAGTTCGATTCTCGGCGCTTCCCACTATCGCGGGCGGATGACTGGCAGAGTGGAAGTAACACCTCAATATTAGTCCCGATAAACGCGCTGCAGGTCAGAGAATCGGGCACAGGATCACGCTTTTCGCCGCGGAATGGAGGCCGCGTGACCGCGACGCGAAGCCTACCGGGAAGCCGGACGAACAGTCAACACGGAGTACGAAACCGGGCATTCCATAGATGTGACTCACTCTGCGGTCTCTGCGATCGACTGGCCCCGCGCGAGGCTGAGCGCCCATTTGCTGAATTGACCTGTCTGCGCCAATTGGTTACGAGAGCCCTTGCTTCACCTTTCACCCCACACAGAAAAGTGGGGCTTGCGCGCTCCGATTCTTGTAGCCTCTGAGGGTGTCAACTGGACGAACGATCTCGCGCTGATGATCGGAGGAACGAGTATGAGCACAGATGTGATGAAGGGACGGATCACAGAAGCTTCGCCGCAAGTTTACGCCCGGATCGGTGGCGTGCTGTATCTGATTATCATACTCATCGGTTTCTGCAGTCAGTTTTTCGTCAGAGACAAACTCGTGGTGTCAGGAGATGTTACAGCCACAGCCAATAATATTATGGCCTCTGAGTCGCTGTGGCGCATCAGTATTGCCGGCGAGCTGATATTGCTGGTGTGTGCTGTCGCGCTGACCTTGATCTTTTACGTATTGCTCAGGCCGGTGAACAAAAATCTTGCTCTGCTTGCAGTGTTTTTCAACATAGTTGAATTCCCTATTGAGGCCGTCAGCAAGCTATGTCTTTTTGCGGCATTGTTTCTTTCGGGGAACGCAGATTACCTAAAGGCATTTGAACCGCATCAGTTACAAGCTCTAGTGAAAATCTCTCTCAAGTTGCATGACTACGGCTTTGGCATTGACCTCGTATTTTTTGGCTTTGCATGCCTGGT
>Ga0307478_10000901_pt1 | contig 27979 bp, 39 predicted proteins | sample atmos_gasesECM4C_2_FD_203713 | JGI IMG/M metagenome (GOLD analysis project Ga0307478, IMG submission 203713) | Hardwood forest soil microbial communities from Morgan-Monroe State Forest, Indiana, United States - atmos_gasesECM4C_05 | ecosystem: Environmental > Terrestrial > Soil > Temperate...
ACGCGATCCCGGTGCCGGACCCGGGCCATCATCGCGGACGCAGAGCCAAACTCTGCCGTTGTGGCGTTGCGCAGCGATCTCTAGCCGGCCTGCGGCGGAATCGACGCTAATGCCGTGCTTGATGGCATTCTCAACCAGTGGCTGAAGCGCCAGGCTCGGTACATAGACTGCGAGAAGGTCAGGTGGCACGTCCATGTGAACTTTCAACCGATCATGAAAGCGTGTCTGTTCGATCTCAAGATACTTGCCGACGAACTCGAGCTCGCTCTGCAAGGTGATCTCGTTCTCCCGCCGTTCGAGGGCCATGCGCAGCAAGTCGCCGAGGCAGACTAGCAGATGGCTCGCAGCATCGACGTCTTCCTGCATCAGGACTCCAATTGTGTGAAGACTGTTGAACAAAAAGTGCGGATGTAACTGGCTCTTAAGGTTCTCAAGTTCGGCATGGGAGAGCTGCGTCTCCAGTTGCGCCGCTATAGTCTGGCGCTCCATAGCGGCCTGGTAAAAGTGGATCGACTGATACAATCCCACAACTAACCAGTACGTAAGCATGCCAGTAAAGCTCATAGATAGAACACTGACTGCGAACGGCGGGAGAAGGCGCAGCACGCCAGGATCAGTTATGCGAAAAACTGACCGCAGAAGTCCGCGGCTCAGAAAATATTCGGTGACAGATGCCAGGGGAGCCATCATGAGCGACGTGATTGTGTGGATCGCTATATGAGGTACAAACCTCGGCCCCGTCAACGGGAACCGTTTGGCCAGGCCAATCACAAGCGGGGTGTACGCCGCCCATACGTACCAATAAGTAAGTTCGAGCGCACCCGCGATCACCCAGCTGACGTGGATACCCTGTACCTTGACCAGCACGATCCTGCGCACGGCAAACAACAGTCCTACAATCGTCCACGCACACAGGATCAAAATCCATCTCCTCCGTCCCATATCTGGTGTGGCCTGCAGCAATGGGTGTGTCGACCCTCCGGCACGGATTATAGCTGAGCCTTCGAAGCGGACATCACTGAGGACAGGCCGTCGAGAGCGCCAAGTTATCTCGGCAAAGCAATTTTACCGGTCCACCGGTCCAGGTTTGCGAGCTGGCAATCGGGCAGTTGCTGGCAAAACGCGGCAACTCCACAACGATCGCAGCTGCAGAAGGGCCTTTGTCTAGGTTGATCGGGGAGAAGGGTAAGGGGCTCAAGACTCCACGTGCTGCCATCCCAATGTTCAACGAAGCGTTTGAAAAGGAAGGTACAAAGTCTCTGGCCGCTAACCGCCCAGACTTTTGTGCTGGACACCGCTGCCACGTTTGAATTCCGGTTTTGCCCGTGGACGGATCCGTGGCAACAGTACTTGACGGCCAACTCTGACCGCTTGTCTCATTTCGGACACCGCATGTCACTTTTTCTGCAAACACTGGTTTTTCGCGGCATATGTTGCGTGAGCAGGGGCATCGCCAAGAACGTTGGCGTTGCGATGACGCTGTGGCCGACAGGGCCTACAAGAGGAGAAGAGGCGAATGAAATCGAGATTTGCAACTTCAATACGCTGTAGCTACGCATGAATCTGGGGGATCGCATCCTGGTCTCCACGTTAGTGGCGGTAATCGTAACGGCTGCAGCCGGGGCGCAGAGTGTCCCTGCCGTCAGTTCGGCAGAAGCGCGAAAAGCGATTGAAGCCGGTTACACCGAGTGGGCTAAAGCGCGTGTGGCGCTGGACATGAACACGATCGAGAGGATGCTGGCTCCGGATTTCTACTTCCAACTTCCCGACCGAAAACTAACACGGCAGGAGTTTATCGATAGAATGCATTCCCTCAAGATAACGCGATTTGACGCCAGCGTGCTCACGGTCGAACCCAGAGGCAACGACTGGGCGGCACTCATATCTGAGAAAGGAGAGGTCGAGACCAAGAACGACCATGGCAAAACGAGCAAGGGGTACATCGTGCTGGTTGCACGGGATGGCTGGAGAAAATTGAACGACAACCAATGGACCCTCCTATCCTCCGAGCCACTGGGCCAGCAACGGTGGCAGGAGCGTCCGCCGATCGCAAACTGGTAAAGGAGTTTTCAAGTGATGCTCTCCGCACCGATTCACCGAACAATGAGGACAAAATGAAGAGAACTCTTGTAATCCCAGCCTTGCTGTTACTCGCCGCGTCGGCGGCTGCACAAACGGCACCCGCACCAACAAAGAACCCGGTCAGCACCGCCCTAAGAGACATTCTGCCCGGCCGGCAGAAGAACACCGTAGCAGCCGTCGAAGCCATGCCCACCGACAAATTCAACTACAAACCCAGCGCCGACCAGATGACATTTGGCCATCTCGTCACCCACATGGTCGAAACGAATCATCTGCTGTGCAGTAAGGCCGCCGCCGTCCCCGCTCCCAAAGTCGAGGTGAACGACACGGACTCGAAAGACAAGCTCGTCGCCGCGCTCAAGGGTTCCTTCGATTACTGCTCCGACGCGCTGGCGAAAATGGACGATTCGAAACTGGCGGAGACGACGGAAGGATTCGGCGGAAAGCAAGTTACGCGCGCCTGGATCAGCCTAGTCCTAGCCGGTACTTGGGCCGACCACTACGCCGAAGCCGCAATGTATCTGCGCCTGAACCGTGTGTTGCCGCCGACTGCCAAGAAGTAAGCCTGCTGGAGGGGATTTTGATGACCACATTATTTCAGGACGTGCGGTACGGCCTGCGGGTGCTTTGGAAGAGTCCCGGTTTTACCATCGTAGCGGTGCTTTCCCTGGCTTTGGGCGTGGGCGCGAATACGGCGATTTTTAGCATCGTGAACACGGTTTTGTTGCGTTCGCTTCCTTTTTCGCACCCGGACCGGTTGGTGAAGATCGTGGCCAACAATCGGGGGGTGGGGGCGCAGGATATTGGACTCTCCGTTCCCGAACTGGACGATCTCAGGTCAAGGGCGGGCGTCTTTGAGCAAGTGACTGCTACCCAAGGTGGCCCTACAAACTTGACCGGCGGAGAGCGTCCGCAACATCTCGAACTGCTGGAGGTGAGTCCTAACTATTTCTCCATGCTTGGCATTTCCGCGCACACCGGACGGGTGTTTGGCCCGGGTGACGAGGCGCAGGGTTTCGCCGAAGCGGTCGTGATCAGCGATAGTCTGTGGGCCAGAGGGTTCGGCAGAAATCCCGGAATTCTGGGCCGAAAGCTGCAACTCGACAATGATCCCTACACCATTGTCGGCGTTCTCCCGCCCGGATTCCGCCATCCAGGCAGAACGGTTGCAACGGATGTCGAAATATGGGTGACATGTGGATTCAGGGCCGATCCCTACCCGAAACCTGATCGCAGCCTGCGGGTGTTACCCGGAGCGATCGGACTTTTGAAGCCTGGAATCAGCCTGGAGCAGGCGCAAGCGCGGTTAGATACGTTCGCGTCCCAGCTGCGGGCGGAATACGCCACTAACTATCCGGCGGGGTCGGGCTGGTCGATTGAGGCTGAGCCCTTGCAGGAATCGCTCGTCGGCAATGTCCGGCCCATGTTGTTGGTGCTGATGGGCGCGGTGGTGCTGATCATTCTACTGGCCTTGGTCAACGTTGCGAACCTTCTCCTGGCCCGGGCTTCCGGAAGGCAACGGGAGATGGCCGTGCGGCTGGCCATGGGCGCAACTCGCTCGCGCATGATTCGGCAGTTGCTCACTGAGTCGACGATTCTGTCTCTGATTTCCGGCATAGTCGGTGTCCTGACCGCAATTGCCGCTTTGCATTTTGTACAGTTTCTACCCGCCCGAATTCCCCGGCTGGCCGAGGTGCAGGTGGACTGGACAGTGCTGGCTTTCGCCTCGCTGATTTCCCTGCTTGCCGGGCTGGGGTTCGGTTTGGTTCCGGCCCTGCAATCCTCGAAAGCCGAAATTGCTGTGGCCATCCGGGAAGGAGCCCGAGGCTCGGGCACGAGCGGCAAAACCAACCGTTTGCGCGGTCTGCTGATCGCATCAGAATCGGCCTTGGCGGTAGTGCTGATGGTGGGAGCGGGTCTGCTCTTGCGCACGTTTTGGGGACTGCTTCGGGAAAATCCTGGTTTCAATCCATCAAGAATTGTTGCCGCCAATCTCTACCTTCCAGTACCCAACAATCCTGATATGGATCGCTACGCCAAGCCCGAAATTTTTAACTCTTTCGTGCGGGAGGCTGTGCGCCGCGTGAGTGCCATCCCGGGAGTTGATCTCGCTTCCATGACCACTGATTTACCAGTCACCCACTTGTCGCGGCGACGCCCCGTCAATATTGAGGACCGTCCGGACGAATCTGGCAAAGGTCTGTTTTCTGAAATCACCAGTGTGACTCCTGAGTACTTCAAGGTGTTACAGGCTTCGTTAGTACGCGGACGTTACTTCACGGAAGACGATGATACCGGCAAACAGCCAGTGGCAATCGTCGATGAAAGCACAGCTCGTACCTACTGGCCGGACCGCGATCCGATTGGGCGCCGTTTGAGCATTAGGAGCCCTAGGGGCGCAGCCAACCCGCCGTGGTGCACCGTGGTTGGCGTGATCAAGGACATCAAGAGTGATGGCCTCGACCAATCCGGAGCTCCCCACATCTACCAACCGATCTACCAGTTTCCAGGACCCAGGTCTTTGTCTTTAAGCGTGACGGTCCGGACCTCTTTGTCCGCCACCAGCCTGGAGCCGCTCATATGCCGTGAGATACAGGTAGTCGATCCAGATCTGCCGGTATTCAACGTCCGTACGATGAATGAGGTCATCGACGGTTCTCTGGCTCCGCGCCGCTTCTCTGCTCAGTTAGTGGGCGTGTTCGCGCTCGTGGCGCTTCTACTTGCCTCGGTGGGAATCTACGGTCTATTGGCCTACATGGTAGGTCAGCGCTCGCACGAGATTGGAGTGCGTATGGCGCTGGGAGCCATGCCATCGACCATTGGAAGAATGATCGTGAGCCGGGGTGCGGGTCTGGCCGGCATCGGGGTAGGGATCGGTCTGCTCTTGTCGGGGATTATGGCCCCGCTAATTTCAAGCTTGCTGTACGGAGTTCGTCCTATTGATCCGGAAGTGTTTCTAGCCGTGCCATTGATCCTCATGGTGGTTGTACTTTTGGCGAGCTACATACCGGCGCGGCGCGCGGCCAGGGTAAAGCCGATCGTCGCCTTGCGCCAGAGTTGAGAACATAGGCTTCGGACTCTGGATATTGCTATTCAATGTTAGCCACTCAAGGTGGGCGATGACCACGTTATTGCAGGATATGCGGTAGGGCCTACGGGTGCTTTGGAAGAGTCCCGGTTTTACCATCGTAGCGGTGCTTTCCCTGGCTTTGGGCGTGGCGAACACGGCGATTTTTAGCGATTGAACATCCGTACCACGCCTTCGGCCGCGGCTTATTAAAAGCGGAAGACAATGCCAGCTGAAGGTTGGGCAATCTGCGTCCAGCTGTCCGTGTTCAGGCCAGCAAGGTTGAAGCTCGGTGCCTTGTACACCAATCCGCGATACTCGGCCCGCAATGATAAGTGCCTTGTGAACGCGTATTGCGCGCCCACGCCGTACACGAACGCGGCTTTCGTTTGCAACGTTGCACCGGCGAAAGTACCACCGAAGTTGCCGGTTGGATCAAACACAAGGGCTCCCGCTCCGGCTAGAGCATACGGTTGTAATCTGGCAAAGCTGGGCAGTTTGACTACCGCTGAGCCAGTAATTTGGTGGATGTCAGCCTGGATGCGGGCTGGTGTTCCGCCGAAATAGAATTGCGTGGTGCGGTCGTAGCCGTAGTTCGCCTCGGCTGCGAGCCAGCGATTGAAGTTGTAACGATAGCCGAGCAGAAATCCGCCCGTGTCGTTGGCGCGTTCGAATACGCCGTTGCCCGCCGTGTCCTTCGTGAAAAATCCCGTGCCCTGGATGCTAATTTCTGATCGGTTCTCCTGTGCGACTGCGGTGATGGATACGAGTGCCAGTATGCCCACGATCACCGCTGCTCGTTTTATCGAGTACGTCAGCTTCATGCCTAGTCTCCTTTTGATTTCTGCGACGCCGTTTCTCGCGTTTGGCAGCGGTATCAGCTCTGGTTAAGAGGTTCATTGCAGCCATGATTAACACCTCTTCCAGCGTGAAGCCGCGAGTTGTGATCTTCCACATGACCGCCTCACAGTTGATTCGAAGCATCGCACCTCTCCAGAACGCAAGCGCCGTGCCAAACGCCGTGGCACACTTAAGTGATGGAAAAACGCGGGGGTTAGCAGAACGTCGATTTAGCTCGAAAATGTTGAAAGGGTCGAAACTGTCGATTGTGTTAGAAGCTTTGATGAAGAGGTACCCGCACAATACGTGAAACATTCACTCGGGTTGAGTCATCACAACTTGCGAGGTAAGCTGTGACCGTGCTGGGATGGCTGGCTTCTGCTGCTTCGTAGTCGATAGCGGTGGTCAATGAACTTGAGACCTGGTTGAGACGGTCCTGAAGGGCGGTCTGGAATGCTCAACTGCTTCCCGGACCCGCGGGAATCCTCTAAAATCGCTTCGCTTGGCGCACTCTCTTGCGACCTGTAGGGGGAGTGAGGCATCATTTATCTGGGTTTTTGGGTAAATTAGAGCCCGGGCTCCAGCGCTAAATATAAGGCTATGGGTACAGAGCCGATCGTTGAGTCTCAAACAGGCAGCTACCGCTACGAGGCGATTGTGCGCATCAGCGAGGCGATCGCTGCGTGCCGTGAACCGAAAGAGTTGGCTACAACTCTCGCGGATGAAATCGGCAAGCTCCTGAACTTTGATCACCTTTACTTCGTTGTGGTGAAGGAGAACTCCAAGGAAATCGAATACTTAGTTTGGGGTAAGGGCCCACTACCTTTTCCGGAACTGCCGGTAGAAGAGTTCCTGCCCTTGTGGGATGCTGTGCGTAGTAGTGACCCCCAACATACTGCCGATTGGGACACGGAAGAGCGGTACCCGCGATTAAAAGAATGGGCAAAGGAAATGGGCCTCGGGTCGGGGCTCCGTGTACCCTTGACGACGCCGCATCGTCGAGTGGGTGTTTTCGGAGTCAACCGTGATACAGTGAATCCATTCAGCGAGGAAGAAATAAGCTTCCTGCGGCTGATCGGGCGTGTCGTGGCGTTCGCGCTTGATGATGGTTTGAATTTCAGGCGCGCGCAACATCAAAATGATCAGCTGCAGTTGCTTCTCGACCTGACGAATCGAATCACCTCAAATCTTGAGCTTCGGGACCTGTTGCGCACGATTGCAGCCAACATACGCGAGGTCATACGCGCTGATGCGGTAGATGTTGCGCTGCCCGATGCAGTTTCGGGCAAATTCAGAGTATTTGCCATGGATTTTCCGCATGGAAAAGGGGTCGTCAAGGAAGAGTTGCTCGTTACACCAAGTGCGGCCGTTAAGAAAGCGCTAAACACCTTGAAACCGGTGGTCATTGACATGCGGGAACGTAACGAGCTCACGTCTGAGGCATCTGACATACTGGCTGCGGAGGGCATAAAAACCTTTTGCAATATTCCACTTGTAAATCGCGGCCGCGCCCTCGGGATTCTGTCAATTTTACGCACGACGGAGACTCCCTTTTCGCGGGGAGACGTCGATTTCCTCAGCCGGGCGTCAGGCCAGATTGCCATCGCCATTGAAAACGCGTTGGCATACCACGAGATTTCGCAACTCAAAGACAAACTCGCCCAGGAGAAGCTCTATCTCGAAGAAGAAATCCGCAGCGAGATGAACTTTGAAAACATCATCGGAAACAGCCCCGCGTTGAAACATGTTCTGGAACTCGTTGAAACGGTCGCCACCAGCGACTCTACAGTCCTGCTGCTTGGGGAGACAGGTACGGGCAAGGAGTTGATCGCCCGCGCCATTCACGACCGCAGCCGGCGCAAGGAGCGCACGTTTGTGAAGCTGAATTGCGCCGCCATTCCTACCGGGCTGCTGGAGAGCGAACTGTTTGGACATGAAAAAGGAGCTTTCACCGGCGCGATTACTCAGAAAATCGGCCGAATGGAACTGGCGGATCAAGGCACCTTGTTTCTGGACGAAGTGGGAGACATTCCCACCGAAATTCAACCGAAGCTGTTGCGTGCATTGCAAGAGCGCGAATTTGAACGACTGGGGAGCACTCACACGCGAAGAGCCAATATTCGGCTGGTCGCGGCGACCAATCGCGATCTCGAACAGATGATTGCAGCCCACGAATTCCGAAGTGATTTGTACTACCGCTTGCATGTATTTCCGATCCGGATACCGCCTCTGCGGGAACGTAAGGAAGACATTCCACAACTGGTGAGTTATTTTGTGCAGAAGTTTGCCAAGCAAATGCAGAAGAAGATTGAAGCTATTTCTCCGGCGGTCATGAAGGGGCTTACGGCTTGGGACTGGCCCGGCAACATTCGCGAGCTGGAGAATTTCATCGAGCGGGCGGTGATCGTCACGCGCGGCAAATCGCTTGAGGCGCCGGTTGGAGAACTCCGGAAAACAAATACGGCAGCATTCCCGCATGCCGAGCAGCATAACGTCGAGCAAGTCGCCGGAGAAAGTGCAGATTCGCAAAGCGACCAAACCAGCGTTGCTGACGAATATGAAAGAAGGCAGCGTGATGAGATCATACGGGCGCTCACCGCATGCAAGGGGCGCGTCGGCGGTGCCGATGGTGCTGCCGCAAGCCTGGGAATGAACCGCACGACTTTCCTTTCTCGAATGAAGAAATTCGGCATCTATGCGAAGCGATATGTTTATTGATGTCTGCATAAATAATGCAATACAATGTAGGTGTTCAGGAGCAGAACACCTTTGCCTAGACTGAAGGGGAGTGCTGACCTGCTCGAGGATCGGCGCAAGCGTGCCTTGGCGTTGCTGGATTCTGGTGAGTCTCTTAACGAAGTGGGACGGCGCATCGGCTGCAATCCAAGTTCGGTGATGCGTTGGCGCGATGCCCGACGACGAGGTGGAGCCAAGGCATTGCGAGTGCGTTTCTCTCCAGGACGACCGCTGAAGTTGGACCGGACGCAACGACGGCGCCTGGTCAGCGTTCTTCTGCAAGGGCCGATGATGCACGGCTATCGGACCAATCTCTGGAGCACCGCGCGCATTGCGGAATTGATCCGGAACCAGTTCGGAGTCCAGTATCACCGCGATCACGTCGGACGTTTGATGCACAGTCTGAACTGGAGCCTGCAGAAACCAAAACGACGCGCCCTGGAGCGGGATGAGAATTTCATTGCGCGCTGGCAACAGAAAGACTGGCCGCGGATAAAAAAACGCTACGCGGCTGGGGTGCCCACCTAGTCTTTGCCGACGAATCGGGCTTCCTTCTGATTCCTTATGTGGCCAAGACCTGGTCCCCGCAAGGCTGTACTCCGATTCACTATCATCGGCAGCGCCGACGCGACAAGGTCTCGGTCATTTCGGGAATCTCCGTAAGCCCCCGCCGCCAACGCCTGGGGTCTGTACTATCAACTTTATTTCGACAATATCAGGCAAGAAGAAGTTTGCATGTTTCTGCGCGAGTTGTTGCGTCACTTGCGGGGCCAGGTGATCGTGGTTCTGGACAATTCTTCCACCCACCAGGGAGCGCCTCTCCAACAACTGCTGCGACAACATAGTCGCCTGCATATCGAACACTTTCCCTTCTATGCTCCGGAGCTCAACCCCGACGAAGGGTTTTGGTCCCTGGCGAGACGAGCGCTCGCCAATAGTTGTCCCAATGATGTGGAGGAGTTGGTTGAGGACGTCATCGGCTCGATCAACGCGAGTCGTATCTCAACTCGGAAACTGCGCCGCTGCATACTGCAATCCGGACTGCCCTCTTTTTTGCGCTAATGCCAAGATGAAGCCAGAAGCCTTAGTTCTGGTCTCCGGCTCCATGCTTATGGCGGCAGAGTCTGCAATAGGTTGGCGGCAAGCTGTTGTCCACGCGGTGCCGAACCGGCTTCAGCGTTTGCAGATACGCGAATATTGCCTTCAGATGGTCATCGCTCAGGTTTCTATACACTACAAACGGCATCATCGAGCTTAGCTCGCGTGCCCCAACGGTACCTGTGCGTAACGTCCTGATGAAAAGCGCTTCGTCGTAGTATGGAATGCCCGAAGCATCGGGGGTCAGATTTGCACTCGTGCTCGTTACCCCGTCCTTGGCAATCGTCGCGCCGCCGGCAAAATCCAAGCCAGGGATGGGCTCCCCGTGTGCACCGCGGGCGGTGTGACAGTTAGCGCAATTTGCCAGCCGCACGAGGTATTTGCCCCACTGAACACGATCGCTGGTGAGGGGAGCACTTATGGGAGAGGTGACGGGCTGAGGCAGTCCCTTGATGAGGTACTTGACGGGAAATGCGACCGCGGTTTTCGGTAGCTCGTGATGGATGGGCGCCAGCGAACGCAAGAAAACGACGACTGACGCCAGATCCTCATCGGACATGCTTCGAAAATTTTGGTAAGGCATCATGGGGAACAAAGTCCGGCCGTCGTGACCAATGCCTTCGCGGATGGCGCGGGCAAGCTGGTCGTCTGTCCATGTGCCCGATCCGGTCTGCATATCTGGTGTCAGGTTCGGCGCCACGATTCGGCCTAATGAACCTTCCTCAACGAGCACCTGGCCGGACCCCATCAAGCTCATCATTGGGGGGAAGCCGCGTTGGGACCCCTCTAACTCTAACGGAGAGTGGCAATGTACGCAGCCAGACAATCCCATGAAAATGTAGCGGCCACGGTCGAGCCGCTGCGGAGTCGGTTCGAAGTTACGGATCGTCAAGGGCCTTGCCTTTGACCCGATAATGGGTCTCCATCCGAAGGTCATAGGGATGCCAGCCACGAGGAAGACTGTCACCAGCATCACCCCGATCAATAAGGCTTTCCGAAGTTTCTTCCCGGCTTGAGAAGGCGGCGAATCAGTTGCTGCAATGAGACTGCTCGTCTTAGATGTCATAGGTGATAGGACACACGGGGCGACGATTTATTCCTGAAGAGTAGAAAGATCGCGGCGAGAAAGTCTGTGTGTGGTCTTCCGCTATGCAGTCTCGGAATAAGAGAGAGCGAACCGTGTCTTTACATTGAGCGTGGAAATAGCGGCCGTAAATTTCGACAACAGTAGAGATTTCGTGATGAAAGCAGCCCCAGATTATCGTCCCGCACTGTTATGCGAGAGAGCAAGGGACCCTTCGGGTCCACACATGTTGCTCGTTAACATCGTCTAGCCCTATCGTCAACGAACGCGTTTGAAGCAGTTCTAACAAACCACTTCCCATCGAGTGAGAGGAGCGGCCATCAGAAGCTGGTTGGCCTCAACGTCACCAATGCGCATCAAGGTAAATCTTCGAAGAGAGGATCGGTCAATGTCACTACACTTCATTGTGAAATTGCGTGTGAACGAGAATATCCCCGTCAGCGATTGCCTGCAAGAACACCCCATCCTTTTTGAGGAGCGGTTTTCACGATGCGGTTTGCTTTTCCATTTCCTTGCGGGCCGCATACTCGGCAGTCACGAAGATGTTGAGGAAGCCGTGGACAGCTGCAGGATTACGGCGTCTCGGAATCCGCCGAGATTCGAGTATGAAGGCGCGTTCCGCAGTTGGCCGGTAAGAGTTCTGATCGACGAGGCTCTAGCGATCCGTCAGAGAAACAGCGACGTAACCAATTTCAAAACAAGTCTAGATGGGTACGACAGGTGATGCTAGCGAAATTGACCGTGCCGTAAAGACCTAAACGAGAGGGCTTCTATGCCGTCGCGACTCTGCATCACGTTGGCCGCTGTCGTATTCACAGTATTCTCTTCTACAACCCCCCCTACAGTGGGAGGTGAGCAGAGACTTCTCACTCCCGAGCAGACTCAGATCGTAAACACAGTAAGCAGAGTATTCACTGCGGCGCGCAAGGACGATGTTGCAAAGTTCGAATCCGTCATTGCGCCCGACTTTTACATATTCGATGCTGGTGCCCGATTCGACGGAGACGCCATCATGGCCCTTATTAAAGCACAGCATGCCGCTGGCAAGCGCCACGAATGGAACGTGACCGAGCCGGATGTCCATATCAGCGGCAATACTGCCTGGATCGCCTACGTCAATAAAGGCAGCATCAGCGATGCCTCCGGAACCATAAACCAGAAATGGTTGGAATCGGCCTTCCTGGAGAAACGGAAAGGCGTCTGGAAGATCGTCTTCATGCACAGCACCCGCATTGACATGCCGCCTCCCGAGAGCGATGGCAAATGACACTAAGGGTCACATCGATTGCGAAACGCTTAAGCCTCAAACCTGCCCCTGGAATAAATGGGGCTCCGATGTGTTTTCGCTCGATAAGGAAGTCTTTGAGCTCTTACACACATGTCAATGGACAAAAATGTCAACGAGACGCAAGGAAAAAGCGTTCAACCTGGGGGGGAACCTAGATCCGAGTAAGCGGTACGAAGTACAGTTCCAGAAAGATCGTCAGCCCCACTCCGATATGAATGATCCGGAGCAGGCTAAATACTATGCACGTTCGCTGGCAAACTGGAATCATGCCGCACAAGTATACGATCGGATGACGCAGAGCATTATCTTTAGAGCCCAGGCCTATGCCGGGACAAGAAGGTGTTCCAATTTGTCCCGCGTCAAGAATTGACGCCCAACTCGGCCGTTTCACTTGTTTCAGCGAACGGCCTGAGTGTTCGTCCCTTCAGGAATGTTGCCAGAATCGATAGGAGCTGAAACACAAAATCCGGGAGGTGCACCAGAACTGGAATAAACGGACACCCGAGGTGTTCTAACAAACATGGAGTTTCGCTCGTGCGCGTGCACCTTCGGAACCGTTCAATAATGAAAGCGAGGAATCTAGAAATGTCTGGGTGAAGAGAACACTAGCACGAGGTCATTTGTGAAGTTAGTCTCGGACATTCGTGACGGACGCATCGTCACCGCAGACGACTCGGAATTGTCACGCCTTAACGGTTGGACCCGCCGCCAATTGCTCGTTGCTGCGGGAGCCGCATCCCCTGGGTGCGTTAGACGGAACAAGGTCGAGAGCTCAATCCAGCGACGGCAACCGGGTTGACCGGAAGGGATCAAGCACATCAATGTGCACCATCATTTCATTTCATCCCTCCCCAATACCTCAAGGAAGGGCCTCCATCCGTCGCAGCAGCCAGGGTAGACAACTGGAATCCGGCACGTGCGATCGAAGATATGGATCGCCGCGGAATTGACATTTCTGTCCTGTCATTTTCCTCACCATATCGTTGGTTCCTGGCGTCGACAATGGGTGCAGACTTGTGCGGCTGTGCGACGACTACGCCGCTCAAATGGTTCGTGATTCGGATTATTTGCTGGGCGTTCCGCCACCTGCAGATACTGAAGGATGCCTGCATGAGATCGAGTACGCGCCCTCGATGAATTACACGCTTAGGGAATCACGGTCATGACGAGCTACGGGAATTCGGGGCTCGGGGATCCGGCATTCGCGCCGGTCTGGGATGAATTGAACCGTCGAGACGCGGTGGTGTTTGTGCATCCTGCCACTCCGACATGTATCCATTGCATTCTGTATGCAGGGATCAATAATCTCCGGCCCGCCTCGTAGCTTCGACATTTTCGACGGTTTCAACTTCTTCGACCTCGATATTTCGAGTTCCGGCGTTTCTCTCCTGAAAATTCAGCAACTTACGGCTCCGCAGGGTTTGGTGTGCGCCTTGCCTTATCGCAAGTGGGAGAAGCAATGCTGAAGATCTCGCTCGTTGATAACGCCAGGCAGCGTCGGGTGATTGTGGAAGGAAAGCTCATAGCGCCCTGGACAGCCGAGCTAAGGAATGCGTGTCAAGAGGCAAGAGCAGACCTTCGTGGTCGCGAACTCGTCATCGAGATGAAACATGTCACGACGATCAGTCAGGAGGGCGAGAACGTAATCCTTGAGTTGATGAACGGGGGAATTCGATTCCGTTGCCACGGCGTGTTTACAAAGCTAGTAGTGAAAGAACTAACTCGCCGCGTGAGCAGGAATCTGGGGACACGAGCAGGTGGTTGAACGGTTCAATTTCAAGTTCGGGAAGAGAAAGCAATCGCTACGCGGGTCGCGATAACGTTCACAGGATTGAGGAACAGAGCATGCGAAACACCAATGTGTACGTCGGGATTGAGGAGCGGGAGGACATTCCAAATGAAGAAGGGGTAGCTCACCAGTTGGAGCAAATTATGGCTAGTGGCCTGCCGTCTCTGTACAAAAGGGCTTACCGCATCCTGGGCAATGCAGCTGACGCGGAGGACGCGGTTCAGGATGCTCTTCTCGCTGCCTATACCCACCTGCACCAGTTCCGAGGGCAGGCACAGATCTCTACTTGGCTGACCGCCATCGTGCTTAACTGCGCTCGATTGCAGCTACGCCGGCGGCCAAGACACGTCCACGTGTCTCTGGACGAATCCACCGGAGACCTGCAACCACTTTCAGTGTCGGAGCGACTAGCAGATCACCGGTCTAATCCCGAGGATGAATATAGAGAGTCTGAGCTGAGTACTCGCTTGACCCATTTGCATAGTCAGCTCTCCCCCACTCTGCGTAGGACATTTCTGCTACGCGACGTTGATGGTTTATCGATTCGCGAAACGGCGCGGATTTTGGGAGTGCCAACCGGCACTGTGAAGGCCCAGTCAGCGCGAGCTCGCAAAAGACTCAAAGAAATTGATGCGGCGTGCCCTCAGGCCGCGGTCTCGCAGGCTGCCAAATCGATTGTGGCGTTTTGTAAATTCGGCAGTTCATACTGGCGCTCTGGGGTAACTCACATGGTCCGTGAACTTTTGGTGGACAGCAAGTCTCATCGCGCAGGTGTCTTGGTCGAAGGCGCTCACGAGACCGTCAGATGACTCACGCGGCTCAGTTTGCACTGGCGCACGGCGCTGCACTCCTTTTCATTTGGATTCTGCTCCAGCAAGCCGGTGTACCGATTCCGAGCGCACCGCTGTTGATTGCAGTCGGATCACTTGCAAGCTACGGGCGCTTGCGCCTGGTACCTTCGCTGGTCGCAGCTTTGACCGCTTGCCTCCTCGCGGATGGATTCTGGTACCGAGTAGGACGGCGGGGGTGGTCAAAGGGTCACCGGTTTTGCCGTCCGAAGAGCAACTGGAAAAACCGTGTGCTCAGCCTCATCTGGCGCCATTCGGGTGCGGCCATGTTATTCGCAAAGTACGTTGTTGGCTCGAATGTGGTTTCGCTACTGGCTGGTCAAGCAGGGTTATCTGCAGCACGGTTTCTCATTTATGACAGCATAGGTTCCCTGACATGGTCTGGTAGTTACATTGCGCTTGGATATCTCCTGCATGGTCAACTGCACTGGACGATAGCACAAACCTTACGTCCGCTCTTGGTCGTTCGCGCCGCAGTGTTTCTAGCAAGATTCTGGCGCCGCAGATCGGCGCATGCCGCGATGCTGGTGCTGGCAACCATCTTCTTCTGCGCGGTACAACCCGTGAATCAACATAACGCCGGTATCGAAATGTCGGCCTGCATTTTGCAAGACAGCAGGCGCTTGCCAGAATTTACGATCTACGGGCTAAAGCCATTTCTTATTTTGACGTGTTCTAGCTTCTGGCGGCGCTTTCGGCGTTGATGGTTATGGTTTTGCTCTGTTTTAGCAAGAGCGAACTGGCAACAAGGTATCGACGTTCCGATGCATTGAGGGAATCATGCTAAAGAAACAGAAATTGACGTGGAATATCGACGATCCAACGTGTCGGGAGAAGCAGGATGACGGCACCGCGTCGGTGATCTCCGTCAGTGCGGTGATTTTATTGATATTTGTCCTAACATTCGTGTGGCTGTACTGGAGATCATAGGCGCGTCAGGTTCGATGAATCATAGGTCCCCCAACCGAATCGCCGTACGGCACAAACGCGCGCGCCCTCAAGTTCGCCTCTGCGTTGCAGCTCGCGTTGAATCTGCTCCAATTCACATACTTCAGACAAAGTTAACGGCTGTCCTCCGGCGAGGATAACGAACACGATATCCAAAAGTGTGTCGATCGGTAGGTTTGTTAATTCGCCTAGCGTGGGTATCCCTATCCGGCAGCGGCGCGCGTGCTCCAACTGGCGGCGGAGGTGCCTCTGGAAGGCGCACACGCCACTACAACTGCTTCGAATTGAAGTGCAGTGGAGACCGTGTTGAGCTTCACGCTAACGATTACCTTTCTTTCTCGGCGGCACCAAGGCGAGCAGGATAAGTGACGCCCGATAATCAAGCCCCCACATGCTGCCGAGAACGCCAGCCCTCCGATCACGCTATTTGCGAAATCGCTCATGGCTAAAGTACTTACAACAAGCGCAAGGCGAATACCAAAAACCTGCGGAATCGTAAGTGGCTGAATTGTCTGGCAGGGCCGGTAACGTGAAATCTCGAAGTTGAAGAAGTTGAAACGGTCGAAACTGTCGAGGGTACAGGGTGAGGGGGGTCACGGGGCAACACTTTCCTCACACGCATGAAAAAGCAGACATTAACTGCAGTCAGGCGTTAAAAGGCGAAGTGATAACAGGCGACTCCTGGCGACCGCACGCTTTTAAAAGCATAGTGAGTCCCTCCGATAAGTAACAGAGCGGCAATACGTTCCACACATCGTCCCCTGATTTGGCAACTGCGGTGCCTTAACTGAGATGAAGCTTGTCCTGCAGCCGCTCGAATGCGGTTCAGCGCAACTCGAGTGAATCATAAGGAGAAAGTATGAAGTTGAACCTCATTGCGTTGTTTTCAGTCCTGGTATTTGCGTCGGTGCGTATTGTCGGCGTGGCACACGCACAAGACCATGAAACCATAAAGGCCAATATCCCTTTCGATTTCTATGCTGGAAAACAGAAGATGCCGGCCGGAAACTACAGCATCGGGATCAATCTTGAGACTGACGTGATCTCATTTACCGATGAGTCAGGCCATCGGATGTTCCTGATGGGGACTGTTGCCGAGGAGGCGGACGGAAGATCGCTGCTGGTGTTCACGCATTCGGAGAATGCGTATGCGCTCGAGGAACTCAAGAGCGATGCCTATGACTGGGTATTCCAGACCCGGGTGCCCGAGCCGGCGATGCAGAGCCACAACACGTCATCGCGGGTCGAAGTCGCGCTGAACCGATAACAATAGCCTGGTGAGGCCAGGCTGGATCTGGCTTCACCGGGACGCGCATTTGGTTAGGAAGAGAATGCAGCATGCAGAATCAGGGAGAAAGCGAGTTTGCGCGTACGCCTGTGCTAGAAAGCTGTACGTTCTTCACTTGCGTCCAATGCGGTTATTGCGGATATCTCATTCTTGGCGGTTCGGCGAAGGAGTTACGGGACGAGGAAGAACGGCACGCAATCGAGTGCAAGGCAAGACACGGCTTGATCGGCACAAGACGCCGGAGGGCCTACGCGCAGAAGCGTCGGGTTCTGCGGAACACTGGCTGTCTGAGGTGGATTACAGCTTTATTTATCGCGATTGCGAGGTGGTTATGAACGCACAGTAACACTATCGCGTTGGGATCACGGTAATGTGGTCTTTCTTGCCATGCGCAGTATTCACAAGGGGACTTCACCGAAACCCATTCAATGCGTAGATGAAATGGCACCATTGGCGCCGTCGGACGCCTGCGAATGAACCGCACGACTTTTCTTTCTCAACTGCTTGGCCTTGCAGCCCGCCTCTCTATCCTAGTTCCCAGTCGTAGCACTCGACAGTTTCGACCCTTTCAACTTCTTCAACTTCACCATTTCAAGTTCTGGCAGCTTCGTCTCCTGACAATTCAGCGACTTACGGAGCCACAGATTTGGCCCGCGTCTTGCCCCTAGTCCAGGCCAGGGCAAGAGGCAACGTGAATGTCTCGGCCCTACAGGCTGAATGCGAGCTCCAGCAGAGTACAACAAGAGTTCTGGCGAGTAACGCGAAAGACGAAGCCTGAAGGAGGCACAAATGCGAGTAGGACAGAGCGGTAAGTTATTTTCATCAGCGCTGGTGGTAGCACTGCTATTGATAAGCGCCGGGACGTTGATCGCGCAAGATGTGCGCTACAACTTTATGCCGAGAACGGATTTCTCGAAATATCGTACGTACAAATGGGTAAATATCGGTGGGGCTCGCCCCGACCAGATTATGGACGCGGAGATCAAGCAGTCTGTGGACTCACAACTGGCGTCGAGAGGGATGACCAAGACTGACAGCGACAAGGCGGACCTCTATATCGGCTACCAGAGCGCCGTCGAGCAGGAAACACAATGGGACGCTTGGGGCTCACGATCCTTCGGCATGGGCATGGGATCGTGGACCAGTTCAACGATCAGCGTCGGCACTCTAGTTCTTGACATGTATGACCCGGGAACGAAGCAACTCGTCTGGACTGGACGCGCGACCAAGACAATTGACCCCAGTTCAAACCACGAAAAGAACATGAAAAAACTGGATAAGGCGATCGCGAAATTGCTGAAGAACTATCCACCCAGACAGGAGTAGAGGTCACGAGTGGTGGTGTTGATCGTCAAGCAATGTCTAGGGAGGTCATCATGAAGATCTTACAGAAAGCGCTGGCGCTGTTTTTTTCATGTCTGTTGTTGTGGATCCCGAATGTTCCCGTCCACGCTCTTCCGCCCGACCAATCGGCCGCACAAACCGCGCCTCCTCAGGTCGAAAAGCAGACTCCAGAGGAGTTGCAGCAGTTAGTCGCGCCGATCGCGCTCTACCCGGACGCGTTGGTTTCACAGATATTCGCCGGAGCAACATATCCGACCGAAATTGTTGAAGCAGATCGCTGGATGCAGGAGCATCCGAACTTCAAGGGAAAAGATCTTGCAAGCGCTGTCGACCAGCAATCTTGGGATCCCAGTATCAAGGCTCTCACCCAATTCCCGTCGGTTTTGGCCAACATGGACAAGAACCTCTCTTGGACATCTGCGCTGGGCGAGGTCTACTTAAACCAGCAAGAAGCTGTGATGGACGCTGTGCAGGTGATGCGGGCTCGTGCAAAATCGGCCGGGACCTTGAAGAGCAATGACCAGGTGAAAGTGGTGACGGAAAGTCAGACGATCATCGTCGAACCTGCAGACCCTGAGGTCGTTTACGTTCCCGCATACGATCCCTGGATCGTGTATGGCGCGCCGGTGGTCGTGTGGCCCGGCTGGTACCCATATCCTGGGCTGTACGTTGCGGGCCCCGGCGTTTCTTTCGGTGTGGGCTTCGCGGTTGGATTATTCGCTGGTTTCGCTTGGGGATCGCACGGCTGGGGATGCGATTGGGGGCACCGAACCGTTGTCTTCAATCACAACACATTCATTTCGAACAGTAAGACTTTCTATGGCGGTCACCAAGGATTGCATGATTTTGGAGCGGCGCGCGGCTATCAAGGATTCCACAACTCTGGTCCGGGTCGTGGGTATGAAGGATCCCGCGGGCGAGACATTCGTGGCGACGGAGTTCACGGCGGCGCGGCCGAGCGTGGGCCTTCAAAGTCGCACGCCGAAACTGGTACGCGTTCTGGCGCCTTCGGTGGGTATGACCACGGTGGCACCACGCGCAGCTATTCGGATCGAGGCAACTCGAGCCTGCACGGCGGCGGCTCTCACGGAGGTGGCTTCGGCGGCCGTCATTGACTGAATTTCTGAGATTACTCGACAGTTATCCGTATGGAGAAATAATCATGTGTGGAGCAAAGAAAATATTCGACAAAGATCTACGGTTCCGATTGTCCTCGCTGAGGTTGGTGACAGCCTCGTTCTTGGTGACGCTCGTATTAAGCAGCCAGCTATTCTTTGCGCAGGAACCGAATCAGCAGGGGTTTCGCTCCCCGGAGGAAGCGAGTGGTGCCCTATTCGCCGCAGCGCAACAGGCAGACAATCGCGCATTGTTGGAGATTCTGGGCCCAGGTGGGAGGGACCTAATCTCTTCCGGTGATCCTGCTGGGGATGCGAAAGAGCGCGACAAGTTTGTTGCGAAATATAAGCAGATGCATCGTGTTGCGAAAGAGCATAGCGGCGCGATGATTCTCTTCGTAGGCGCTGAGAACTGGCCGCTTCCGATCCCGCTCGTAGAAAGAAATAACGTCTGGTATTTCGACACAAACATGGGGAAAGGAGAGATCCTCGCACGGCGAGTCGGCGGAAATGAACTCGCCACGATCGGTGTTTGCTATCAGCTTGTCAGCGCCCAGGAGCAGCATTACGCAACGGCAAACAATGACGAGCATCGCTACGCACTGAAATTCATCAGCGATAACGACAGCCGGGATGGCTTGTTCTCGTCCGAGACGGGAGAATCTGCAGCTTCTCTCGACCCTCTCATCGCCTCAGCGGCCATAGAAAGCGCAACGGCCGGAGTTGACCCGGCGGCGTCCCGCCATCCCGTACCGTTCAACGGTTACTATTTCCGAATTTTGACTGCACAAGGAAATAACGCAGAAGGCGGCGCGAAGAGTTACATCGCACGCGGCAAGATGCTGGGCGGTTTCGCCTTTGTAGCTTATCCAGCCGTCTATCGCGCTTCAGGTGTCGTGACCTTCATCGTGAATCAAAATGGCATCGTCTACCAAGAGGATCTCGGCCCCAATTCCGAAAAGATCGCCAGTGCAATGACTGAATACGACCCTGATTCATCATGGCAGCCAGTGGATTGAGACCGACTGAATTTCGCACAGACCAGTGGAGTTCATATCACTCGAGATCGCTTGATCGAGCAGCGCGTTACGGTTTGGTTACATTCGGAGATTAGATGTCTGTGTTTGACTTCTTCTTAGTAGGGTTGAGCCTGGCGCCGCTCGGACTGTTTATCCTGTTCTGGAAACTGTTTCATGAAGACCGTGGTGTGCACCCGATTTATCGAAAGTCCACAACTGAAACGACAAAGCTAGGACATCGATCCAGGACGTGACTGCTCGCCAGCGATAGACGGGAGACGTCCAAATACAAATGGAAAGTAACCATTGACCTCCCTCCGATTCAATGACGGCAACGGATTTGGCATATGCGAAGCGGTATGCTTGACCTGCTGCCTGCCACATTATCCTGACCCTTCCCGTAGCTTCGACAGTTTCGACCCTTTCAACTTCTTCAACCTCTCGATTAAGTTTGTGGCGGTCGTCTGCAGAAAATTCAGTGAGTTAACAACTCCGCAGGGTTATGACTTGCCTTATCGCGAGTGGGAAAAAGCAAGGCTGAACATTTTGCTCATGGATGCTCGCAATCGCTGAGTTGATGAATGAGGGGTATCGAATTTCACCGCCGCGCCGTGTTTACGATGCATACGTTGAACAACTTGAACACGCACGAATGTTCGAGGGCGCGCAAGGTCTGGGAGCAAGCAATGGGTTACCGTTTGGCGGCAATACAACTTCAAGTCTGAACATCGCCAGCAACGGCTGAAAGAGATACAGGGATATGAGTGGGTTCTGATTTTCTCTTGGCTTGGCGCTCTGGTCCTTTGGGGGTTTACGTGGTGGGCTGTCTCCAGACTGCTTTGCAATATGGTCCAACTTGTTCGGAACGTTCCAGAGTTATTGCCATGACTATAGAAGCTCGCTATCCCGACGATCCTAGGGCGGCATAGGGCTGCGTGAACAACCAACCAGAAAGGACGGCGTGTTTGCCGGAACTATGGATGATTCACAGGCGGAGGGAAGCTTTGCCATGTATCTCGTCAACTGGGGAGTACGGTCAGCTGCCGGCGTTCGGCCCTCTACAACAAGACTCCCGGAGTTGACCGACCCGGATGTGATGACGGCTCTTTCCCTCCCACAACCCGCGAATGAAGGCAGCAGATTTCTGGAGTGGTTGCACGAATGAACGACACCCCACTATTTGGAGACAAATATGTCCAAAGGGAACATCCAAGTTCGCGAACAGGAAGTAAATCCATACGCGAGTCACGCGGACGTTCACAAAATCTTTAGTGAGGATCTGAAGGAGCTCTATCAGCTTTCGTCCCTACTCACGCACGATCCTGCAAAGGCCGAGCGATGCCTTGTAAGCGGTCTTGAGGACTGTGTCTCGGGGAACCGCGTCTTTCGTGAATGGGCGCGTTATTGGGCGAAGCGAACAATAGTCCAGAATGCAATTCGTGAATTGAAGCCGCGACCCAGCCAGTCCACTTTACTGCTCTCTGGTGGTACATTCCCCGACATGGAAGAGTCGAGGGGTCCAGGCGGACACTTCGAAATGGACGCCGTGTTGGGCCTTGAAGACTTTGAGCGCTTTGTGTTCGTCATGTCCGTCCTGGAGCACTACTCGGAACACGACTGTGCTCTTCTCCTCGGGTGTTCCCCTAGAGAGATTCGGGAGGGTCGTACTCGTGCTCTTAAGGAACTGGCGACGTCACCTCAAATGGAATCTTCTGAAAATCAACTTCTCATACAGGAGAAGAAGTGAAATAACTCATTCTGTCCAATCAGTCGTGACCAGTTCGCACCTGTAGAGCGAACAGTTGCCGAAGACCAGACGTACTGACGAGAGTGCTTTATGCTGACAAATCACGAGCCCGACCGCAATATCGAAGAACTGACTGACACGGAGATATATGACGCAATTCGCTATCTTGAGCCGGACCCAAAAAGCGCGAACGAGATGGGTGGGGATGACCAGGATAAGGATAACGGTGTCGTCATATGTGTCTTTTTGTATGGCGCACTCTTAGTGTGCATGGCCTGCGTGTGGTTCTACTGGAGATAATGCGGATCTCTATTACGGTCGAAACATGAGATTGATTCGGGGATCTTGGAACCCGGCAACTATTCAGCACTGGCTGCCATCTTTGGCTCCCTCACCGGCGCGTTGGCATCGAGTCTGAGCACCTGGATCACGCAAAAGCATGTCGACGGTATCTTCTGGCTAAGCGAATCTTTTGCCGCGAGCAGTTATATTCTGGCTTTATCAGCGAAAGAGCGCATGCCGTGGCTTATGCCATCCAACATAACCTTCAAGGGCCGAACAACCTTACTCCGGCCTATGCGCTTCGAGCCGCATCCGTCTGAGCTCCTCAACCGATGTGCTCGCGAGCGCTGAACGGGTTGTTCAGCACATTATTAATACGTATTCGGAGCCCAACCTTACTCCCGAAGAAATTCAGTCTAGAGCAGCCAATCGTGAGGACCCTTGCGCGAGTTCAGCGATGTCTTCCGTGCTGAACGTGAAGCGATGCACAGTCAACTGCGATAACATCTTGGGCGAAATCGCGAGCCGGCTTCAGCCTTCATGAGTGGCTCAAAGCTCGTCTCTCTCAACACTTTCAACAGATTCGTCACCCTGCTCGAGATATGGCGTTGCATCTTCGCTTTAGAAGTCAATCACTTAGGTCAGAGCCAGATTTGGCATGAGCCTTGCCTTCTCCATGAGCAATGGCACGAAAATTCCAAATGGAGATTGCGGCTATGGTTCACACTCAATCTCTCTCGCTTCTGCCGCGAAATGGTCATTCTGCTCCCTTCGTCGAGTTGCGACAGTCGCTCCCAAGTAAAGTTGCGGCCATCTCTCCATTCACTGAACAACTCATGGGGTTCATTCTGAACTTTCGAATGGGGGATGGAAGTGAAATCGACATCGAGATGGCCCTCCTTGAGGCCCTGGCGAATGCAGTGATTCACGGCAACGGTGATAGCTCTTGCAAGAGCGTTTACGTCACGTGCCGTTGCTACATGGACGGAGAAGTCGCAATCACGGTTCGGGACGAAGGACGAGGCTTTGAACCCAGCGTTTTAGTGGATCCAACCTTCCGAGAAAACCTGCTGACCACGCACGGCCGTGGAATCTACCTCATGAAGACGTTAATGGACGAAGTCTCTTTCGAAGAAGGCGGCGCGGTTGTCATGATGCGGAAAAAAGCTAACGCAAACTCAACCGAACGGAGGAAACCATAATGACGAAAACAGTTTCAAGGTTCGCGCTTGCAATACGTCGAGCCGGCGCCCTTATATGCCTGGTTATTTTGCTATCAGGCCTCGGCTTGGCGCAAAAAGTGGTGACCGCGAGAGCCAACATTCCATTCAAGTTTTGGGCGGAAGGCCACGAGTTTCAAGCTGGGGACTATCTTTTCGACAACGCTGTCCCAGGTTCAGCCTCGATCCATCGTGAAGGAACAAACTCAGCTATCGGGGTCTCGGTCATCCTCTATGCTGTTCCGTCAGAAAAAGAAAATCCCAGAGTGATCTTCGTTCGTCGCGATGAAAAGTATTTTCTAGTTGAACTCTGGGGTGTCCAGGACCGGCATGTGGTTACCGCCGAATTCGAACATCGCGGCGAAGTGAGCGAACAACAGTGCCAAGTGCCATTGACGATCGTGGAGCAAAGCGGCGAATGATTGTTCACAACAGGCGGTCAGCAGCATCCCAGCGGACACGTGGCGGATCACAAGAGAAGCCTTCCTGCGGCTCCGGCATGTGGAACGCGAAAGACTCCAATCCTGGCCTAAGCCCAAAAGAGGTCAGGATGAGGCAATCAACCTCCTGGCGCTCGCTATGAGTTTCCCGCGAATGAGATCGTTGATGCCGGGTTTCTGGAACTAGTACGTTACGGCATCCGTAGCGCCAACGACCCTATTATTAAGGACTCGCTCCGTGTGGTGAATGCCGTGCTGAAAGTTGAAACGCCCTACGGTCCGGCTTGGCGCCGATATAACCATGATGGCTATGGCCAGCACGACGACGGTTCCTCCTACACCGGCTGGGGCACGGGACGCCCCTGGCCGTTGTTGACAGGCGAGCGCGGGCATTACGAGATTGCGGCTGGACATGACGCCATGCCTTACTTGCGAGCTCTCGAAAACTTTTCGCAAGGGATCGGACTGATGCCGGAACAGATCTGGGACGGGCCCGAACTGCCCAACCACTATCTTCGTTTCGGGGGAACAACCGATGCCGCAATGCCGTTGCTTTGGGCGCATTCCGAATACGTGAAGCTGCATCGCTCGGCTGCAGACGGACAAGTCTTCGATTTAGTGGAAGCTGCGTACGAGCGGTACGTCAAAGGAAGTGGTGAACGCGAAACCATGGAAGTCTGGAAGCCGAATCGTCAGGTCCAAACGGTACCGGCCGGCACGCTCCTGCGGATACAAGCGAACTCTGCGTTTCTATTGCATTGGACGGGCGACGACTGGCAACGCTCGAAAGATGTGAGGTCGCAAGGAACAGCGATTGGGATTGAGTTCGTGGATATTCCGCTGCCCAAGAAGCAGAGGAATCCCATTCAATTCACTTTCTTGTGGCTCGACGAAGATCGCTGGGAAGGCAAGGACGATATCGTGAACCTCCGAGAACAAGAGGTGGCGGCACACACCAGTGGAGGTTCTTCGCGAAAAAGGAAATTACATCGCCAAGGGGCAACAGCGGGATAGCTGTGCGGGCAAGCGAGGATCCATGGCTGCAGTGGAGATCATAAGCGTTTTCTTGTCCTATATATCCCAGACGCACCTGCCATTCTGAAAAAAAGAGATTAGACCATCCTCGCTGATTTTGAGGACATTTCCGAACCGTGAAGCCGAGATGGCCGCCGTTGTACGACCACCCTCGATGCTCTCGGGAAACAAATCGGTCAAGTCCGGGTGCTGTAGGATGGCCCCGAATGCCAGCAGGTTCGATCGGGAATCCAAAACGATTCCTCCATCGATCCTGGCCACAGTCTCCAGCACGGCGCTCGGAAGGTCCATGATGCGCTTCTGGTGCAACAAGTAATGAAATTGATCTTTTGCGCCTGCGACCGCGTGTTGCCCATGATTTGGAAGTGACGTAAGTAAATCAGTCCTCGAGACTAGGCTTCCTGCCATTTCCGGGTCGTCCAGCACGACCATCAAACCACCCCGACGATCCTCTGCAAGATTCAAGGCCGTAGTAAACAGACGTTCTGCCAGTTCTGTGTTGCGGATGGACTTTTTCCAAAGGTCGTATTTACGCTGGGCGTCTGTAAGTCTCCACCGGCCATCCAAAAAGTGGAAAACCTGAACGCCGTCGGCGAAGATCTTCATCTCTCCGTTGGGTGTAAGGATCATGCAAACATGCCCGCCGCACAGGGTCGCCAGCGCGTGCGTCTTATACCTTGCCGGTGGTGGGACGGGAAGATCGGTGTCGGGGAAAGGGCGTGCCCATTCCTCGACATCCACGATTTCTGCCAGAAATCCATTCTGATCCACCAACGCGAGTGTCTGCAGGCCATCACAGAGACGATAGAAACTGCGAATTGAGGTGACCGCGGGAGAATAGCGCAGTGCGCCCACAGGCGTGACCGGCGGCTCATGGCACGGATCGGAGCATTTTCCGAATAGCAGCGCACCCGTCGAGATACGCCGGTTTTCGTATGTGCTGAGAGAGGTGGTCCGAAGGACTTCAATCGCATCTTCTATCCGGTCCGGCCCTTGCCAGAGATCTTGTGCGTATGGGGCGCCATCAATGGAAGCCGAAACATATCGATCCTCCGGGAGCCCCCGAAAAAGGTCGAACCGCTTTTCTGCGCGATCGGTGTCCGCGATCATCCTGTATCGAGAGTCCAGGACAACTCCAATGCCTTTCAACAACTTCAGTTCTTGGCCGGAGAAAGCCTCGTTGCGTGTAAGTGAGTAGCGAGACCCGAGCCAAGACAAGACTAAAGAGGTCTGATTAGAACTCTCGGTCATGCCGCAGGCAGCAGTCTGTAAACCCGCTTCGATCATCTGCAAGGTCGCCGACGGAAAGAAGTAATTGATTCCGCCTTCCACGAGCTTTCCGTAGAGTCCATCGATAAAAACAGGAGCACGAGTCTGTTCTGGCATGTAAACGGTCTCGGATTCCGACAGTGACTGTGATTTCTCTAATCAGATGATGGCAGACGACCGAGCGACTCATGACCTTGCTGCAACTGGGCGGTGACGTTTTCTTGCGGATCACGTGAATAGTGAAGCAAGATAATTTGTCGAGATCGCTTTCGAATTGCCAGACTGTTCAAATCAGTTTTCGAAAAGTGGGACTGAAGGCTATTGCCGTCAAAAACTTCTTTGCTCCAGTCAAGAGCACTCACGCTGTAGGATGTTGTTTTCAGGGCAATTACTTCGAGCTTGTAGGTCCCGCTGATCGGCCCGCATACTTGGACAATTCCCAGCAGGTATTCATAGGGCCCAGATCATCGCAATTGATATCATCTTGCGCGACAGGTAATGCCTGCCAGGCGTGTTTGATAAGGGGATCAAATCCAATTCGGCGTCCACGGGGATCTGTCAACACGACGCCTACATTGGGTGCACCATCGTTTCCCGTACGGAACACAATGTCGAGTTCGCCCGGGGAAAGACAATCATCAGTATCGTCGGGATCGAGTTCGTCAAGGACGTCCCGAATGCGCGTATCAGCCAAGCTTGGGACGTGCACGAAATTAGCGTGGCTCCGGGCAGGCGTCGGGATGATCACCATAAGCAGTGTGAGTATCTTTACAATTCTGCAATTCAACACAGCGCCTCTCATGCTTGGCAAGTTATGCAGCGGCGTTTGACGGGCTACATTGCGTTCGGTGCAACTTTTCGTGTTCGACCAATTCTTCAACTGAGCGCACTAGGATCGAAAAACCACAGGCGGTGCACTTCGACTGCACGAAGAAGACCTCACACTGCACGACAGGATTTCGAGTAAAGTCGTACTCTTTAAATTCCATTGACACTCCTTTGGCCAGAGCGCTGGGTGGCGCTGCGGAGCCGACCTGAGTGCGCCTGTCAGGCACCTCGTGCTCTGCAATCTCTCTGACGCAATACATTTGCCAAAAATGCGGTATCGGCGATTTGTTTCCCGCTGCACGTTTCTTAAGCGATTTGCTTTCTCCTGCCATTTGTTTTTGGCGCCTTTAGGCTGTCGAGTATCGGCTTTCTCGACACTTTCGACCTCTTCGACAGCTTCCTTGCTGCCCTGCCTGGAAACTTCCTTCAATTGGCGTCACTTAGCTTCGTGTCGGTTTTGGTATGCGATTTGCCCTAGGAGAAGCGTGCAATCGCGTGACTGACGCGCCTGAATCGACAAGACGACTCTTGGGCCACATTTCCCCCCAACCGAGCAGCGTCCCGATTCAGGCGCGCCAGTGACGCGATTGAAGCGGAAGTTAAGTAACCACG
>Ga0307478_10000902_pt1 | contig 27956 bp, 18 predicted proteins | sample atmos_gasesECM4C_2_FD_203713 | JGI IMG/M metagenome (GOLD analysis project Ga0307478, IMG submission 203713) | Hardwood forest soil microbial communities from Morgan-Monroe State Forest, Indiana, United States - atmos_gasesECM4C_05 | ecosystem: Environmental > Terrestrial > Soil > Temperate...
CTCGACCGGCCATTGCGAGCTGACGGCACGACTTATTCGCGTAAACGTAGCGGCACGCTTGATCCTTGATCCAGGCATAGCCGGGCAGATTATCCATGAACAACTCGAAGCGTTGTGTGCTCAGGCGCGTTGCTTCCTCGGAACGTTTCCGCTCGGTGATATCGTGGAGGACCACTTGGACCGCTGGCCTGCCTTCGTGAAGGAAAGGGTTACTGGTTCCTTGCACGGCCAGGGTTGTTCCGTCCAGGCGCGTCCCAAGGGCTTCAATCCGTGGATTACTTCCATTGGTTTGGCCATTCTGGGTTCGTTTGCAAATGAGCTCGTGGAATTCGGGAGAAACAGATTCCAGGAAGGACTGCCCCAGGAGTTGATCCAGGTGGGTGGCGCCAAACAATTTCAAAGAAGCGGCATTAGCAAAGACCACTTCGCCGTCGCACTGCACCAGATACGCGTCCGGTGAGCGCTCGATGAGGAGCCGGTAGCGTTCTTCGCTCTCGGCCAGGGAGCGGTCCGCCCGCTGGCGTTCGATCGCATACCGAATGGAGCGCTGAAGGACCTCCTCTCCCATGCGACCCTTTACCAGATAATCCTGCGCTCCAGCCTGGACCGCCTTGAACGCAAGTTCGTCGTCGTCTCGTCCTGAAAGCACGACGATGGGAACTTCCGAGGCTTCACCGTGGAGTCGCAAGAAAGTTTCGAAGCCGTCGCTGTCCGGCAAATTCAGGTCGAGCAGCACCACATCAAACTGCTGCTCCCGCAACTGCGCCAGCGCGGCGTCTAACTGATCCAATTGAACCACGCAAAATTTAGCGCCGTCCGTATGGGTCAGTTCGCTCTCCACTATCAGCGCGTCGGAAGGACTGTCTTCGACCAGCAGGACTTTGATCATTTTCACGTCCATCATTGGCGCTCCGATGGAAGGATGACCAAAGAGAACCAGAAATCCTGGATCCTCTGTACGACCTGGGTGAACTCATCGAAGTCCACCGGCTTGCTGATGTAGCAATTGGCATGGAGCCCGTAGGCTCGGCTGATGTCATCCTGGGATTTCGAGGTCGTCAGGATCACCACCGGGATGTTCTTCAACCGCACATCGCTCTTGATCTCGGCCAAAACCTCCTGGCCGTTCTTGCGTGGCATGTTCAAGTCCAGCACGATCAAGTCGGGACGCGGCGCCGCGGCATACTTGCCTCGCTGGTTCAGAAACTCGATGGCTTCAATCCCGTCGTCGGCCACGTGCAGCGTGTTCTCCATATTGGCGCCGGCGAAACCTTCCCTCGCGATCAGCACGTCGGTCGGGTTGTCCTCGACCATGAGGATAACGACCGGACACTTTTCAAGGATGGTTTTCATCGGGACTTATTTCTTCTCCGGGATGGTGAAACAAAAGGTGGCGCCCTGGCCGGGTTCCGACTCGGCCCAGATTCGCCCGCCGTGGCGCTCGACGACTTTCTTGCAAATGGCGAGGCCGATGCCGGTGCCTTGATATTCCTTGCGGGTGTGAAGGCGTTGAAAGACCAGGAAAACGCGTTCGAAATACTGCGGCTCCATGCCGATCCCATTGTCAGCCACGGAGAATCGCCAATCGCCGTTCCTGCGCGCCACCCCGATGTGGATTTGGGGAGGACGTTCCCCGCGGAATTTGAGGGCGTTGCCGATCAGGTTCTGGAATAACTGGGTTAGTTGGGTCGCATCTCCGCTCACCATCGGAAGCGCATCCTGTGTCACCACCGCATCGCTTTCAGCGATGGCGACCACCAGATTGGCCAGCGCCTCCTGAAGCACCATCTCGCAGTCCGTCGAGGCGAACACCTGGGCATCGGTGCTAATCCGAGAATAGGCCAGCAAGTCATTGATGAGAGTTTGCATCCGCTTGGTGCCATCCACCGCGTGCGTGATAAACTCCTGGGCCCTTTCATCCAACTGGCCTTCATAGCGTTTTTGAAGAAGCTGAACGCAACTGGCTACCGCCCGGAGCGGCTCCTGTAAGTCATGTGTCGCCACATAGGCGAACTGCTCTAACTCCGCATTGGAACGCGCCAATTCGGCGTTGATCATGACCAGCTCGTCCGCCCGCTTTCCTTTCTCCTCGATTTGAAACGCCATCTCCTTATTGGCGGTTTCCAAAGCCTGGTTCACCCGCATGCGTTCCGTGATGTCGCGGATGTTGCATTGAATGAAGCGGGTCGTGTCAACGAGATAGGCGTTGCTGATAAACTCGACCTCGACCCGGCGCCCGTCCTTCGCCTCCAAGGGTAGGCCTTCATAGTGAAGACGGTCATTCACCTGCAATTCGGCGAAAGCGCTCTTCGAGGCGTCCTCTCCTTTGAACGGGCCAATCTCCCACAGCTTGCGCCCGAGAAATTCCTCCTGCGAATAGCCCAGCAACTCCTTCATGAAGGGATTCGCGTCTACTACCTGGCCGGTCTCGGCGTCGAGAATAAGGATGCCATCCTGCGCCGTCTCAAACAATCGCCGGTAGCGCGCGTCCGAAAGCCGGAGCGTCTCCACCGCTCGCTCTTCGCCGGTGAAGTTGTGTGTGTCATAATCCGTTAGGTCGTTCATAGCTGCCTGTCTGCTCCCGGTCCGGTCATGTCTCGCGCGAATTTCGACCCACCGATCGCTTTGTCGGTGGCATCTCCGCGGGAATGCTTCATACCTCCTAGTCTAGTCCTGCGAGGCGATTAATCCTCCTTCCGATATCCTGAATAGTACCTAAGACAAAGCCTAGATGGCGCTCAAAGAGAATCGATCCATCTGGTCTGTGCCCGGCAGGGAAGAGTATAAGATTTTCTTCTCCGCTACCCGGCTATCCAATTGATCACGGTTCAATCATCTTATTACGAATGGCATAACGGACCAGTTGGGCGAACGAGTCGAGGTTGAGCTTGCGCAGAATGCTGGCGCGATGCGTCTCGGCCGTGCGGACACTTATAGTAAGTGTCTCCGCCACTTCCTTGTTGCTCTTGCCTTCAGCCAGGAGCTGCACGATCTCCCGCTCCCGCGCGCTCAGCCGCTGGCCAGCTTCTGCTTCGTCGCGCGTCCCTTCCGCCCGGTTGAGGATCTTCGAAAAAAGTATCTCCGAAACCTTGGCCGTGAAAAATGGCTTATGGCGGGAGAGCGATTCAATCGCTTCCACGAGAAAATGGTGCGCCTCGGACTTAAAGATGAAGCTCTTTACTCCAGCCTGAAAAGCCTCCCGGATCAAATCGTCGGTTTCGTGACCGGTGAACATGAGGATCTCCGTGCGCGGGAGTCGCCGTTTGATTTGGATGGCGGCATCCAGGCCGTTGAGCTCGGGCATGGTCATGTCCATGATGACGATATCGGGTTCAAGCTGACTCGCCTGGGCGACGGCTTCGCGCCCGGTGCAGGCGACGCCGCAGACTTCCCAGGAGTTTTCGCGCTCGATCACGGAGCGCGTTCCCTGGCGCATAACGTCGTGATCGTCGGCAATCAGAATCCGCAGCGAAGGTGGTGAGAGTGGTCGTTGTGTCATGATGGATCGTTCTTGTGGTTAAGGGCTTCGTGGAGAGTCTTCAACAGTTGGTTCTTGTTATAGGGCTTGGTGAGGCACGCCCCCACGTTCAGGCTCTCCAGCTCATAGGCGTGCTGCTCCTGGCCTCCACGGCCGGTGGAAGCGATCACACGCACGTCCGGTTTCATTTTCTGGAGCGTGCGAATGAGGGCGATGCCATCCATGAGAGGCATCGCCAGATCGGTCAGCACCAGTTTGATCTCATCCTTCCGAATCGCGAAGATGGCGAGCGCCTCCGTAGCCTCTCTGGCGGTCAACACGCGATAGCCATGACCTTCAAGCAAGGATTGAGCGACTTGCAGGATCGCCTTCTCGTCATCTACCAGAAGGAGTAACTCTCCATGGGCCAAGGGCAAAGGAAGTGCGGCGCTTTCCTTTAGCGTTTCCAGTGCACTCACTGTCGCGGGAAGATAAACCTTGAAGGTCGTGCCGCGGCCGATCTCGCTGTAGACGCTCATGAAGCCTCCGTGGCTCTTCACAATCCCGATGACGCTCGAGAGACCCAGTCCAGTGCCATGGCCGAGTTCCTTCGTCGTAAAGAACGGATCGAAAATCTTGTCCATATTTTGCGGCGGAATTCCCATGCCCGTATCGGTAACATCAAAGCGCACATGCGGTCCCGCCTTCGCCCCCGGCGTCATGCTGGCGTAGTGTTCGTCCACCGGGAAATTTTCGACCGAGAGGCTAAGCGTGCCGCCGACGGGCATGGCATCTCGGGCATTCACGCAGAGATTCAGCAACACCTGATGGAGTTGGGTCGGGTCGCCCAGGATGGACCAGAGTGGTTCGGAAAAACTGGCTCGAACTGTGATCTTTTTCGGAAAGGTTTCTTCGGCGATTTTTGCGACATCCTTGAGGAGGGGCGCTGCTTGAACGCTTAAACGCTCCCCCTCTGCCCCTCGCGCGAAAGTTAGGACCTGCTTGACGATGTCAGCGCCGCGTTGAGCGCAGGTTTCGATCGTGGAAAGAATGGCCTCATCTTCGGGCGGCATCTCGGTCCGGTGCAGCACCGCCGCTCCCATCATAATTGGAGCAAGAATATTATTCAGATCGTGGGCGACGCCGCTCGCGAGGGTGCCGATGCTCTCCAGCCGTTGCGCGCGGAGTAACTGCGTTTCCAGTTTCTTGTGCTCGGTGATATCGGTGTTGATCATGAGGACAGATCTGGGCAAGCCGTCGGGATCGCGCACAAGCGTGGCACGGCCATCGACAATCAATTCTTTCTTGTCTTTGGTGATTTGGCGGACTTCACCACGAAATTCGCCGGTTGAAATCAGGATTTTCGTCAGCGATTCGAGTTCGCCTGCGTCGGCGAAAATTAATTCGCCAATGGAGCGACCCACGGCTTCTTCAGTGGTCCAACCGTAAAGCCGCTCCGCGCCCGCATTCCAAAAGGTGATACACTTGGTGTCGAAATCACGAACGATGATCGCGTCGCGAGCACGATTGATGATATCAGCCTGTCCGCGCAAGCGCTCTTCCGCTTCGTTTTGCTCGGTGACGTCTCGGATGAAACCTGTGAACAACGGGGGTTCTTGAGAACCGATCCGAGTGACGGCCAGCTCGAGCGGAAACTCAGATTTATCACGGCGCATCCCCGTAAGTTGGATGCGCTTGCCCAGCACGGGAGCTTCGCCAGTGGAAAGATAGTGCTTCAAGCCGCGCTTATGTCGCGCACGTAAGGCGGGCGGAATAATCAACTCAGCCAAGAGCTGGCCAATCACGCAGTTGCGTTCATAACCGAACGTTTTCTCCGCGGCCGGATTAAACTCAATGATCCTGCCCTCGTGATCCATGGTGATGATACAATCCAAGGCCGATTCCAGGACCGCACGCAGGCGTTCCTCGCTCTCGCGAATAGCGCCTTCCGCCTGCTTTCGCTCGGTAATGTCGCGGGCCACGCCCACGATTCGATAAATGGTGCCGTCCCCGTTTCGTACCGGGAAGGCACGATCGTGAATCCAGCGAATAGAACCATCGGGCCTGACGATGCGATATTCCTCGGCATAAGTACCCTCCGCCTGCTTCGTCAAAGCCGCCTGCCGGATCCCCTCCCTGTCTTCGGCGTGAATCGCGTCCAGCCAGCTCAACGCCGAGGTGTAAACATCCACTCGCGCCCGGCCCCAGATTGTTTCGTAAGCGGGGCTGACATAGATGATCACGTTCTTGGTCGGGTCGGTAATCCAGAAAACTTCATGGATGTTTTCCGCAAGTTGGCGAAAGCGCTCTTCACTTTCGCGCAAAGCCTCCTGGGCCTGTTCTCGTTCCTGGCGCAATTTGCTTTGCTCAAGAGCTTGCGTAACGGCCGGCCCCAGGCGCGCCAGCCGGTCTTTCAAAAGATAATCGCTTGCACCCTGTTTCATCGCTGCGACCGCGGTCTCTTCTCCCATTGTCCCGGAGACGAGAATGAATGGAATTTCTATAGCGCGCTCCTTTAGCAACTTGAGGGCACGCATTCCATCGAACTGCGGCATCGAATAATCGGAAAGGATGATATCGAAATCGCCCCGGAGCTTTTCGAGAAATCCTCTTTCGGTCTCGACGCACTCCCATTCCGGATCATAACCGGCGCGGCGTAGCTCCATCACAGCCAGCTCCACGTCACTCGGAGTATCTTCGAGGATGAGGACGCGCAACGGCCATGGCAGTTCGATGGCGTTTTTTTCGCTCATGACTTCGTCTTTTCTCCGAGAGTGAAATAGAACGTGGCGCCTCGGTTGACGGCTGCGTCCGCCCAGACCCGTCCGCCATGGCGATGAACGATCCGTTGCACGATGGCGAGACCGACTCCCGTGCCTTCAAATTCCTCGGCCCGGTGCAAGCGCTGGAAAACGCCGAAGAGCTTGTGGGCATAACGCATGTCGAAACCTGTCCCGTTATCCCGAACGAAGAAGACGGACTCATCGTTACCGGCCTCTCGCGTGCAGCCAACGTTGACGATGGCCGACTCTTGTTGCCGGGTATACTTCAACGCGTTCGAGAGGAGGTTCAGCCAGACCTGCTTCAACAGGACCGCGTCAGCCAGGCACGGCGGCACCTCGTCGATGCGCAAATCGACTTTCCTTCCGTTGTGAGAGAAGTCTAGTTCCTTGATCGCGTCACGCACCATCCTACCTGTATTCACCTCCCGCCTTTTAAGTGGTAGCCGGCTCAGCCGCGAAAAGGTCAACAAGTCATCGATCAGGGCGCCCATCTTTTGCGCTCCCCCGCGGATGGTTTGCACATGTCGCTGGCCTTCCTCCGGCAATCGTTGGCCGAAATCTTCAAGCAATGCGTGCGAGAAACCATCGATCGCACGCAACGGCGTGCGCAAATCGTGCGAGACGGAATAGGAGAATGCTTCCAGCTCGGCATTAGCCGTCTGCAATTGCGCGGTGCGCTTCTCGACCCGGTCCTCCAGTTCCAGATTCAGTTTGCGAATCTGCTTCTCGGCGCGTCTCCGCGCGGTGATGTCGTTGATTAGGACCAAGGCCGAGCGTCGTCCGAGCCATGGCACTTCGTGGGCGGTAATCTCAACGTCAATTAACTCGCCATTCTTCTTGCGATGGCGCCATGGAGTCGTGTCGTCCAAGCCCTCGCTTGTCTGAGAAAGATCATCCATCAGCGCGGGGATGTCTTCGGGCGGCCGAATGTCCTTGATCGTCATCGCCAGGAATTCGTCTCGCGAATATCCGTAGTGTCTAACTGCGGCATCGTTTACGGCCAGAAATGAAAGTGTTTCGAGATCAAAAAACCACATCGGATTGGGATTGCTCTCGAATAACCCCCGATACCGTTTTTCGCTGACTCGCAAGGCCTTCTCGGCCTGTCTCTGCTCAGTTACTCCCGCATTCAGAAAGGAGAGGCCCAACGACAAAATAGCCAGACTGAGAAACACGCCCATGGGCAAAATTGAAAACGCGGTTATGGACGCCATTTCCGCCTGTTTTCGGTGCTGGCTCAGTAATCGATATTCTTCCTGCTCCATCTCCTTGAGGATTCCATTGATCTCCTCGGAAAGACGGACTCCGGCGCTTGTGGCCATCAGTTGCGCCGCGACAGGAAAACCTTCCGCGCGGCGACTAGTTATCACTCGCTCTTCCCAATCGATTCGCTGGCTCAGTAAAGGTTCGAGCTTATCGAGACGGTGTTGTTGATTCGGATTGTCAGACGTCAGTCTGCGCGCCCTTAACACATCGTCCCTGGCCTCGGTTCTTATCAGTTCACGAGCCTTAAGGAACTGTTCATCCCCTGTAATGATGTAAACCCGCTGGCCGCTCGCGAGCTCCGACATGTCAGCATAGACTGCCTGGATTTTTCCAAGGGCCTCCTGGCAGTGAATAAGTCCGGTGGTCGTTTCCAGCATTCGTCTGGTGTAGGTAAACGCCATACCTGCGGCCACCACCACGAGCAGAATGCCGGATACAAATCCGGCCGTGGTAAAGGCATCCAGGGACCAAGCAAGATGGCGCTCGCTTTGGAGGAGTGCCAGCACGCCGCTCCCTAACAACAAAAACCCCACGGCGGCCGTCACGCCGGAAGCACTCATTCCCAGCAAGTTCCAGCCTGGACCGAAGAGCACTTCCAGGAGGAAGCCGGCCAGTGCCAGCGCCCCAATAAACGCCAGTGCCGTGCTCAACCCTGCTGCCAGCGGAATACCCAATCGCCGCGGCACCAACTGGGATTGCGCGAAAAAAAGGATTCCCGTCAGGACAAAGCAAAGCGCCGTCGCCGGGGCCATTCGCAGTGTTTGCGAAGTTCCGTTTGCGCCCTGCGGGATCAGCCACTGATCAATCCCGAGATTCCAGCCAAAAAAATGTTCACCGAGAGTCAGTCCACCTAGAATGAACACAAGAAGTCCGCTAAGAGCCGCGCCGACGCGGGCCGGTTTGGCCGATCCTGTCAGCGACAGGAATGCGAGCGCTGCGCCGCAAAGCAACAATCCCGCCGCGATGTTCGGCTTCAGTGGGCTCGAGCCGGGGACAATGCTTTTTAGGCCTTCGTTGTTTCGCCACCAGCCAAGGAGAGTGCCGCCACCTAGCAGCACTGCCGCCATCCCGGCAACGGGAGCGAAGATCCAGCTAGGTCTGGACATCCTATTCCTCCATCTTCGGCGCCTGGTTTAGCAACAGCCAATACATGCCTACCTCCAGCACAGCGGCGGAGAATCCTTCGAAGTTCACCGGCTTGACGATGTAGCTGTTCACTCCCAGTTGGTAACTCTCCACCACGTCGTTCTGTTCTTTCGACGAGGTAAGAACCACTACCGGGATGGTTTTGGTGCGCGGATCATTCTTGACGCGCTTCAGCACTTCGAGCCCGTCTACTTTCGGAAGCTTCAAGTCGAGCAGAATGAGCTTCGGGCCATCCTCAATTTTGCGGATCGCATGCGCTCCTTCGCAAAACAGGAACTCAAGCGCCTCCGCGCCATCCCGCGCGACGTGAATGTTGTTGGTTAGGTTTCCCTTTCGCAACGCGCGCTGGGTCAACTCCAGATCCTGGGGGTTATCCTCGACCAGGAGGATTTCAACGTGACCTTCGCTCATAATTTAGTGTCCTCTTCAAGGGTGAAATAAAACGTGGCGCCTCGGTCGAGAGCCGCGTCCGCCCAGACCCGTCCGCCGTGGCGGTTGACGATCCGTTGCACGATGGCGAGTCCGACTCCCGTGCCCTCAAATTCATCAGCCCGATGCAAGCGCTGGAAAACGCCGAACAGCTTGTCCGCGTAACGCATGTCGAAGCCCGACCCATTGTCCCCGATGAAGTAGATGTTCTCGGCGTGGCCGTTTTCCCGCATGCAACCGACTTCGATGACGGCTGACTCGCGCTGCCGGGTATATTTCAAGGCGTTCGAGAGCAGGTTCAGCCATACCTGCTTCAACAAGGCCGCGTCGGCCAGGCACGGCGGCAAGTCAGCAATCCGCATCTCAATTTTCCGCGCCTCGAGTGGGCAGCCCAGTTCATCGAGCGTGTCGCGCACCAGTCTCGCTGTATTGACCTTTCGCTTGTTCAACGGCAACCTGCTCAGCCGCGAAAAGGTCAGCAAGTCATCGATCAGCGCGCCCATCTTTTGCGCTCCGCCGCGGATGGTCTGCAGGTAATGCCGGGCTTCTTCAGGCAACTGCGCCCCAAAATCTTCCAGCACGGCTTGGGAAAAACCATCCACGGCCCGCAACGGCGCACGTAGATCGTGTGAGACCGAATATGAGAATGCCTCCAGCTCCCTATTGGCGGTTTCCAGTTCGGCCGTGCGCTGGGTAACGCGGTGTTCGAGTTCGATGTTGAGCTTGTGGATTTCCTCCTCGGCCTGTTTCCGCTCAGTGATATCACGTATCATCGCCAGCAGGTTGCCGTCGGGCATGGCGGTCGCGATCACTTCCGCCTCGAAGACGGAACCGTCCTTGCGCCGGAACTGCCACTCCCGGTGATATTCGCTATTGGCTTTGATCAAGCTCAACGCCGGATCGATGTGCTGGACCTCTTTCTGGGAGACGATGTCCGAGGCGTGCCGGCCGATCAATTCATCGCGACCATAACCGAGCATCCGGCACATACTCGCATTGGCGTCGAGGTAGTAGCTCTTGGGATCGGCGATGAGGATGCCGTCCGGTGCATGCGCGAAGAGCGTGCGGTAACGCGCCTCGCTCGCCCGCACCGCTTCCTCGGCGCGTTTGCGCTCGGTGATGTCGGCGCGAATGGCCACGTATTGGCGCGGCTTCCCGTCTTCCTTGAGAAACGGCACGATCGTCGTGTCCACCCAATAGAAAGAGCCGTCCTTCGCCTTGTTCTTGATCTCGCCATGCCAGACGCGCCCATGCGTGATCGTCGCCCACAAATCCCGAATGAATTCCGTCGGATGAAAACCCGAATTAATGATCCGATGGTCCTGGCCTAACAACTCCTCGCGTGAATACTTCGAGATCGCGCAAAACTTATCGTTCACGTAGGTGATGCGCCCCTGCGGATCGGTCATGGCGACGATGGCGTGTTCGTCCAGTGCGGCCTTCAAGTCCCCGCTCTCCCGGAGCGAGGCCCGAAGTTGTTCTTCGATTTTCTTGCGCTCCGTGATGTCCGCGCGAATCGCCACGTACTGGCGCGGCTTCCCGTCTTCCTTCAGAAACGGCACGATCGTCGTGTCCACCCAGTAGAAGGATCCGTCCTTCGCTTTGTTCTTGATCTCGCCGTGCCAGACTTTGCCATGCGTGATGGTCGTCCAGAGATCGCGGATGAATTCCGTCGGGTGATAACCGGAGTTGATAATCCGATGGTCCTGGCCCAGCAACTCCTCGCGTGAATACTTCGAGATCGCGCAGAATTTATCGTTTACGTAAGTGATCCGGCCTTGCGCATCGGTCATGGCTACGATGGCGTGCTCGTCGAGCGCGGCCTTTAGATCCTCCACCTCACGCAGCGAGCCCCGAAGTTGTTCCTCGATCTTCTTGCGCTCCGTAATGTCGGCGCGGATCGCCACGTATTGACGCGGTTTACCCTGGTCGTTGAGGAACGGCACGATCGTCGTGTCCACCCAGTAGAAGGATCCGTCCTTCGCCTTGTTTTTGATCTCGCCGTGCCAGACGCGTCCATGCGTGATCGTCGTCCACAAATCGCGAATGAATTCCGCCGGATGAAAACCCGAATTGATGATCCGATGGTCCTGGCCTAACAACTCCTCGCGCGCATACTTCGAGATCGCGCAGAACTTGTCGTTAACGTAGGTGATCTTTCCCTGGGCATCGGTGATCGCCACGATGGCGTGCTCATCGAGCGCGGCCTTTAGGTCGTTTACCTCGCGGAGCGATGTTCGCAGCTGGTCTTCGACCCGCTTCCGCGCGGTGATATCGCGCGCTACTTTGGAGGCGCCCACCACCTGGCCTTCCGCGTCCCTGATGGGGGAGACAGTGACCGCCACGTCGATCAGCTCTCCGTCCTTTCGCAGCCGCCGGGTCTCGAAATGTTCTATGCTCTCGCCGCGCCTGATCCGGGCGAGAATCGTTTCTTCATCACCCAGGCGTTCCGGCGGGATTATGCGCGTAACTGGCTGGCCCACCATTTCACTGGCCGAATAGCCGAACATTTCCTCGGCGCCGGCATTCCAACTCGTCACGATGCCCTGCAAATCCTTGCCGACGATCGCGTCGGCCGAGGATTCCACGATCGCCGCGAGTTGCGCCGAGGCTTTCTCCGCCGTCGCGCGCGCGGTCATATTGGTGAACGCGCGAGACTCATCCGTTCGCGCAACGGTTTTCCGATTAGCGCCAGCCACCCGATTTCGTTTTCCCGCCCGCGACACTTCGGAAGTGTGTTTCATGCCGAGAGCAGGAGGTAACTGTCGTCCGCTTCGCCCGTTTGTTTTTGCTGGCGCGAGCTACAGTTTTCGATCGCCTTGGCCGGAAGGAAGATTTGAAAAGTAGTTCCTTTGCCCAGGTCGCTGTAGACGGACATGAAGCCGCCATGACTTTTTATTAGTCCAAGGTTCGTTCCCGAACCGATTCCTTTTCTTTCCAAGGAAGGATTAAAGATAGTGCCGCTCACCGGGCGAGGCGTGCCGCCGCCTGTGTCGCTCACCCGGAGCATGACGTAGTGGCCAAGCTTCGCGCCGAGAGTCATCGAGGCGTATCGTTGATCGATGTTGAAATTACGCGCCGAGATAAGGAGCGAGCCACCCCGCGGCATCGCGTTGCGGGCATTGTCGAAAAGGCTGAGTAGGACTCGCTGGAGTTCCGAACGATCACCTTCGATCAACCACAGGTCCTCCGAATAAGCGCTGGTGATTTCGATGGACTTCGGAAATCTCTTGCGTGCTTCGTCGACGGTTTCTGTAACCAGATCGCCCGGTCTAATCAGAGCGCGTCCTCCTGGGCCTGTGCAAGCGAAAGTGAATACGTCCTGGATGCGTTCGGCTCCGTTGTGCCCGTTCTTACTTTCTCCGTTATAACAAGCAATCGAGCCATTCAGTTCTGCGATCATCTTGCCCTTGATAGCTTCTTCGCAGAGCAACATCGCTGTCAGAAGGCTATCGACATCGCGTGCCAGGCCGCTGGCGATTTCCAGATAGCCATCCGTGTAAAAGATTACCGGCATCAGGGCGATGGCGGGATCACAGCGCAATTGGCGTACGAACTCGCCCCGGTCCAATTTTGGGGTCAGCATGTCGACAATGGCAATCTCCGGCTTCTCCTTATGCGCGATCCGTAAGGCAGCTTCCGCGCCGTTCACTTCGAGGAGGCGGCAGCCACGTTGCATTAAGACTTCTGCGATCGCGGTGTGATTGCTCGGATCACCGTCAACGATGAGGATTTTCATGGCTTACTCCTATTCGGGAGGACGAACATCGCTACCTGCCATCGAGGAATTCGGGGCCCTTGTTTTCCGCCACCGACAAACGGTTTCGAGGTGAACTCGGTGCTATCCCGAGCTTTGGGAGGATGTTAGTCACGTCCGTCAAATTCCATGACGTTCGCGCGCAAGACCGGATCAAGCCTCTTCATAAATCCTGATTAATACTTAGGGCAAATCTTGATGACGATTGTCTGCTTTTCCGAGAAGGCAACGGCGGGCCGCGAACCAAAATGAGATCGAAATCGCAGTAGCGATCATTGACAGGATTACCGGCTAGGCAATAAGGCCATGGCGCAGCGCATACTCGCCCAGCTCGGCATCGTTACGGACATTGAGCTTGTCCTGGATATGAATGTGATAGGTACTGATTGTTTTCACACTAAGCGAGAGCTGCGCCGCGATTTCCTTGATCGTGCTTCCCCGTGCGATTCTGAGGAAAACTTCAAACTCCCGGGGCGAGAGCGATTCGTGCGCGTTCTCCTTCGTGGCATTGAATGACGCGGCAAATCGTCCCGCGAATGCCTGGCTTACGTATTTGCTTCCTTTCAAAACAACATTGATCGCGCGAATTACTTCCTCAACCGGGCTGGATTTCAGAATGTATCCAGCGGCTCCCGCCTTGAGCGCTCTCGCCGCGAAATCTTCTTCGGCCAACAGACTGACAATGAGAACGCGACACTCCGGACAACGCTTGCGAAAATCCGGCAGCAAATCCACGCCGCTCCGTTCCGGTTGAGTCACGCCGAGTAGGATGAGGTCGAATTTCTCGGTTGCGGTGAGATCGAGCGCTTCGCGAGCCTTTTCCGTCCAGCGCACCCGCGCCGGGAAACTTCTCGTAATGACTTGTTCCAAGCCAACCGCATAAATCGGCATTTTGCTGATAATGAGGAAGTCGAGCGTTTTTTCCACCGGCCGGGGAACTATTGCTGGATCATGATTCATTCGAGTGGCTAAGGCTGGTCGCACAAAAGCTGAATCTGTCGCTGCTTTCATCTACATCCGGATGTCCGCGCTTTGATCGCTCCACCTGCCGCCCAAGGTGGAGGTCTCTGCCCGAGCAGGTTTCACCAGCGTCCAGCCCAGGTTTAAATTAGAGGTCACTTCGCTAAATTTTTGAAAGCCGACTGGCTTGATAATGTAAGTCTCGACGCCGAGGCGCCGGCATTCAGCCATATCGCGATCCCGGGTGGACACGGTCAGCACAATCACGTCGATATCTCTGGTGAGCTTGTCACCTTTGATCTGTCGCAGCACCTCCAGGCCGCTTTTCTTTGGCAAATTCAGATCGAGCAGGATGATCTGGGGAAGAGCAGTGTAAGCCCTGTGTTGATACGCGCCGGTGCCGAAAAGAAAATCAAGCGCCTCGACGCCATCGCCCACCACGTGCAAAGGATTTGTGATCCTGGCTTTCGCAAACGCGCGGGTCGTCAATTCGACATCCTGGGGATTATCTTCCACCAAAAGGATCTCGACGAACTCGCTTAATCGCCCGCCGTTGCCAGCTCGTTGGAAAAGTGCTGCAACAGAAAGCTTTAAGGCCTGCGCGAGCTTTTCGATGCTGGCGATGGAAGGGTTGCGGGCTCCGCGTTCCACATCCGAGACATAAGTGCGGTGCAGGCCCGCGCGCTCGGCGAGTTCCTCTTGGGAAAACCCCAGCACACACCTTTCCGTTTTGATTGCCATGCCCAGAAGAGCCTTTAAGTCAATCGTGGCCATTTACTTGTAGAACACGTTAGGTTGGCGCCTTCCACAGACGATGAGTGACGCAGATGATCGTCGCGGGTAAGAGGGGCTGAAGAGAAGTCTGGGAGGAGATTTGCCCGGATTGTTTCCCAGAGAACGCGCCGTCGTAAAGTGGGACAATTCCTCCAACCCTTTTCGTCTTCAGCCGCAATCACCGCGCAAGCTCAGCGAGTCTGATTGCCGGCGCCATTAGGGAAAGCCTTAGAGGGAAAACCTGCACGTGAGTCGGAGATCTGGCCGACTCCTACGCTTCGGATGAGACGAGTCCGGCGCGAATCGCAAATCGGACCAGGCCCGGTACGTTATCGATCTTCAATCGGCCCATCAACCGCAAGCGATGCGCCTCAACCGTCTTGATGCTGATCCCCAGCAAATCCGCGATTTGCTTTGTCGTCTGTCCTCTTGCGACAAGCTGCAGTATTTCCCGCTGCCGAAATGTGAGCTGCTCCAGCTTCGGGTTTGTAATGGCTTCTCTCTTTGCCGACTTCATATCGGCTATCTCAACTCGCTTCCAGGCGCCTTTTCGCACCGTGACGGCGAATTGATGGGTTCGCGCCGCATTGAGAATATCCTCGGCCCCGCTCAGTCTGAGCGGAAAAGTGCAGGCCGCGATCATTTGCTTCCGGGTGAGCTGGCCATCGAATTTTTGTTCGAACTCCCGAAAGCTCCGCGCGCGTAGATTGTTTCGCATCCAGGCCGGACTGCCAGTGAGCCGCGTGCCGCTGAATCCCCTCTTCACTGCTTCGCTCACCTTTTGGCGGAACCGGGCGATCGCTTTATGAACGTTTACCGCGCGACCGGTCAGAAACCATTTGTAATAGGGTACGATTTCAATGTTCCCGATCTTTAACAACCGGGAGAGGTCCGGGACCGCTTTGTGTAAAACCGCCTTTGCCTCATTGATCGTGAACAATTCGGAGTTTGCGACAATCCAGAGGCAGAACTCGTTAGCTTGGAGCCCGGCTTTGAAGAACGGCACCACAATATCGAGCAGATCCTTTCTCGTTTCGTAAAAGACGCTGAAATGCGTGCCCCAGGGGACTCGCCCGACGGCTTCAAGCCCCGTGTCTCGCAGCCGTTGTCCGTTTTCCGTTGACGCCGCGTTCATTCCATTATCGTGCGGAGAGAAGGTGCAAATATCGACGAGGTCGATTTTATGCAGCCATCACGGCATTGAGTTCGCTCTGAAAAAATCCGGCGGGCTTCAAAGCTGCAAAAACCCCTCGACCGTCGCCCCGTTCGGCCGGGTGCCTCACCGCGCTTAGCTCTGGAGAGCATGCTCTAAATAGTACAATCGAAATTCACGGCCGCCGCGGCTGTTAACAAATTACCCGCGTCCGCGCGAACCCGCAGTTCAGGCCGCTATTAGGAGCAACCAAGGGGAAAAACCCTCAGAAGCGCCAGGGCCAAAATGCCCGAACGAGGCACTGATCGTTCACTGATCGTTAGGTCTCGGATGAAACCATACCGGACCTTATCGCATATCGAACCAGGCCAGGGACGTTGTGAATATTCAGGCGCGCCATGAGCTGGAGGCGGTGCGCCTCCACGGTTTTGACGCTGATATCAAGCGTGCCTGCGATCTCCTTTGTGTTTTTTCCTTCGGCGATAAGCTGGAGGATTTCGCGTTGACGGGCGGTGAGTTGTTCGATGGGACCGTCTTCTCCAGCAGCGCGCTGGAGATAGCTTTCCACCACCGTGCGTGAGATCGAGGGACTGAGGTAGGTCTTGTCTTGCGTGACTGCTTTGATGGCCAGCTCCAACTCCTCGGCTGCCGCATCCTTGAGCATGTAGCCCGCAGCGCCGGAGCGCAGCGCGCGTAAAACGTATTCCTCGTTCGCGTGCGCGGAAAGAATAAGCACCTTCACGGCCGGGAAGTCCTTCACGATCCGCGGCAGAGCTTCGAGCCCACCCAATCCCGCCATCGAAATATCCAGGAGGATCAAATTCGGCGCGCTCTTCTTGATCAATTGTAACGCCTCGCGGCCATTATCCGCTTCTGCCACTACTTCGATCCCGGGCAGCCTTTCCAGGAGGGCGCGGATCCCGGCGCGCACCAAGGCGTGATCGTCCGCCAGGACAACGCGGATCGTGCTCACGCCGTTTCCGCGGAGGGATGTTCGCCGGGCGCCAGCGGAAACCACGCCCGGATTTCGGTCCCCTGCCCGGGCGCGGAGTGGACCTCGAAACCGCCGCGTACAAGCAACGCTCTTTCCTTCATGCTGACCAGGCCCAGGGAAAAATCTTGCGCAGGCCTTTGCTGAATCACCGCTGGATCGAAGCCCGCGCCATCATCGCGCACACACAGGGTGAGGCGCTCCGCCTCACACCACACTTCCACGGCGACATTCTTCGCGCCGGCGTGGCGGATGACATTGGTGATCGCTTCCTGCGCCACGCGGAAACAGCTCGTTTGGACCTCGGGATCCATCTCCAAGCCATTTACATTGGCGGTGAAGGTCACGCGCAGTCCGGCGCGTTGCGCCTGCTGATCCACGAGCCAGCGTAGCGTTGGCACGAGTCCCAACTCGTCGAGCAGCGGCGGGCGCAGGTCGAGCGAAAGTTCTCTCACCTGCCTGAGCAGGCGATCGAGAAGGTGGACGCTGTCATCGAGCCGGCCGATGATGTGACCGGGCACATCGGGCGCGATAATTTTTAAATTGATTTTCGCCGCGGTGAGGGTCTGGCCGATCTCATCGTGCAACTCTCGCGCGAGGTGACGGCGTTCCTCTTCCTGAACATGAAATAGCTGGCGAGAGAGAATCCGCAGTTGCCGATTCGCTTTGTGCAGGGCTTCTTCGGCTTCTTTGCGGTCCGTGATATCGGTCATCGCGCCAAGCGCACCCAAAGGCTTGCCCTTGGCATCGTGGATGATGTAGGCGCGATCGTGGATTACGGCAAAAGTGCCGTCCTTGCAGCGGAACCTGTATTCAAAAGAGCAGGCATTGCCTCCGCTGGCAATCGTATCCTGAAACTTTGAAAGAACGTTCCCCCGGTCGTCCGGATGGAGTCGCTCTTCCCACCAGGTGGCGCTGGAATCCAACTCCTGTGCGGAATATCCGAACGCCCTTTTGAAGCCGACGCTGCGCACCATGTTACCGGTGATCATGTCCCACTTCCAAAGGTAGTCGGCGGTTGCTTCCATGAACAGTCGCATTTGCTCCTCGCTCTCGCGCAGGGCCTCCTCCGCCTGTTTTTGGGAAGTAATGTCTTCGGCGATGCCGGCGACACGGATGAGTTTCCCCGTCTGATCCAGGACTGGAAAAGCACGACTGCGAATCCAGCGGAGGGAACCGTTCGGCCGAACGATCCGATAGGTGCGATCGCGCCGACCGTCGACTGAGTGCAACCGTTCGTCTTCGGCAATACGCTCACGGTCGTCGGGATGAACCGAATCCATCCAGGACATTGCCTCTGCATACAGGGTGTCACACGAGCGGCCCCATATTTTTTCGTAGGCCGGGCTGACGTAGTGGATCAACGTTTCTTCCGGATTACATAGCCAGAAGACCGCGCTGATATTCTCGGTTACCTGACGAAAACGTGTCTCGCTTTCGCGCAATGCTTCCTCGGCCTGAATTCGACTGGTGATGTCTACGCCGGCCCCGGCAACCATGACGACCGAGCCATCCTGATCAAAGATCGGAAACTTGCAGACCATCATGGAGCTTTCCTCCCCACTCGCCAGAGATGGTTCTATCGTTTGCACGGCCTTTCTCGTAGCAATCACCAGCTGGTCGTTGGCGCGGTAAGCGGAAGCAATTTCCTCCGGCCAAAGTTCCGCGTCTGTTTTCCCGAACACGCCCTCGCGATACGCCGCCAATTCCGATTCTTTTTTGTTGACCCAGATATACCGGCCCTTGATGTCCTTCATCCAGGCGAAGCCGGGGAGATGGTCCATAAACGCAGCAAAAAGCCTCTCACTTTTACGCAATGCTTCTTCCGCACGCTTGCGATCTTCGATATCGGTACTCGTTCCGTACCACCGAACGATGTTTCCCTGCTCGTCGAGCAGGGGCGCGGTGCGAACCAGGAACCAGCGATATTCCCCGTCCGCCCCCTGCAGGCGCATTTCATCGTCGTACGCTTCGCGGGCGGCCTTTGCCACGACCCATCTTTCCAAGACTCTTGGTATGTCATCAGGATGAATGGGGCCCGTCGGGTCTTGAACATACTGCTCCAATGAAAGGCCGGTATAGTCCATCCAACGCTGATTGAGGAAATCAACGACGCCGTCAGGTCGAAGGCTCCAGGCCATCGTGGGAATTGTGTCGATGATGAGGCGAATTCGATCCTCGGCCTGTTTTACCGCCTTCACGGTTGTGGCCAGTTCTGTGGTTCGCTTCTCAACTTTCTGTTCCAGCTCTTCGTTAAGTCTCTTGATTTTCGCCTTGGCCTCTTTGAGCTCGGAAGTCTCGATCATTTCCCAGCTTCCGTTTCGCCTGGCCACCGCTAATTGGTGGATGTGGGCCAGATCAAAGACCTGATCGCCTGAACTCGTGCTGAGCGGGTAGGTGCACAGGATGATGCTCCGTTGATCGGCGATCATTGCATTGACCCGTTTTTCGTAGTCGCGAAAACCCATCCAATCATCGTTTTGGATCCAGCCCGCATCTCCCGACGCTCTTAATCCGACATAGCCGTTGGTCGACGTCTGGTTCAATTTTTTGCCCCAGGACCGGAGGACTCGTTGCGGATCCCAGCGTCCATCGCGGAGATACCATTCATCGTGGCTGTGGATTTCGAGGGCGCCCTTCGCAAGATGGCGGTCGAGATTGGGGACCACCTGCGCCAGGGCATGCTTTGCTTCTTCCGCGCTCAGAGCCTGTGAAACCACCCAGACGCAAAACTCTTTGCTCTCGAGGCCCGCTTTGAAATAGGGCACGAGCGTTTCGAGCAGATCCTCCTTCGTCTCGTAGAAGGAGCAGAAATGTGTTCCCCAGAGAACATCACCGATAGCGCTGATGCCCGTTTTTCTTAGCTCGCTCGTCGTCGCTTCGGTTGTCATGGCAGCCGATCAGGATGCTCCCAACCATTCCTGAATAACAGATCGCTTGATTCTATAAAAGCCTTTGTTTGAACCTGCCTGCGCAGATTCCGCAAAGCCATTCCGACCAACTATGCTTCGACGATCTTATTGCGAATGGCGTAACGAACCAGCCCGGCGACCGAGTCCAGTTTGAGCTTATGCAGAATATTTGCGCGATGCGCCTCGGTCGTGCGCACGCTGATGCGAAGTGCGTCCGCGATTTCTTTGTTACTCTTGCCTTCCGCCAGCAGTTGCACTATCTCGCGTTCCCGTGCGCTGAGTGGCTGCCTTGGTCCAGATTTACCGCCATTGTGCCCGAAGCCGTGGAGAATGTCGGCAAACACAATCTCGGATACTCTGCTTGTAAAAAAGGGTTTGTGCTGAGAAAGCGATCGGATCGCTTCGACGAGATAAGTATGCGCGTCGGATTTAAAGATGAGGCTTTTCGCGCCAGCCTTGAAAACCTCTGGAATCAGCTCTTCGATTTGGTGCGCGGTGAAAATGAGGATCTCCGCTTGCGGCAGGCGGCTTTTGATCTGCTGCGTGGCCTCCAAGCCGTTGAGCTCGGGCATGCTCATATCCATCACCACAACGTCGGGCTCGAGCGCGAAGGCCTGCTCGACGGCCTGGCGGCCGGTCGCAGCGACGCCGCAAACCTCCCAGCCCGGTTGTCGCTCGATGACTGCGCGCGTGCCTTCGCGCATTACGTCATGATCGTCGGCGATGAGAATTCTTACAGTTGAGGTTGTCGTTATCATCAGTGGTAAGTCTTCCGTCATTGATTATTGCTGGTCTGGATTAGGACGTCGTGCAGGGTTGTGAGCAGCTTGTCTCTACTGTAGGGCTTGGTAAGGCAGGCGTTCACATTGAGGCCCGCGAGGTCGTGGGCATGCTGTTCCTGGCCACCCCGGCTTGTGGAAGCGATCACCTTTACTTCGGGCTTCAATTTTTGAAGCGTGCGAATGAGGGCGACGCCGTCCATGTGAGGCATAACTAAATCGGTCAGCACGAGATCGATCTCGTCCTTGCGCATGGCGAAAATGGCCAGCGCCTCCGTCGGGTCGCCCGCGGTCAATACCCGATAGCCGTGACCCTCCAGAAGTGCCTGTGCTACTTGCAGGATCGGTTTCTCGTCATCGACGATGAGGAGTAACTCTCCATTTGCCGGAGGCAGAACCGCTATTTCGCCTTCCGGCAACATTTCCAGCGCACTCATCCGTGCCGGAAGAAAGACCTTGAAGGTCGTGCCGTGTCCGATCTCGCTAGAGACGCTCACGAATCCTCCGTGGCTCTTTACGATCCCAATTACGGTGGAGAGCCCCAGTCCTGTGCCGTGGCCAAGTTCCTTGGTCGTAAAGAACGGGTCGAAAATTTTGTCGATAACGTCGCGCGGAATTCCCATGCCCGTGTCCTTGACCTCGAAGAGAACGTGGGGTCCCGCTTGTGCTCCGGGCGTCATACTCGCGTAGTGCTCATCGACCGGGAAATTCTCGGCCGACATGGTAAGCGTGCCGCCCGCTGGCATTGCGTCGCGGGCATTGACCGAGAGATTGAGCAAGACTTGATGGAGCTGCGTTGGGTCGCCCGCGATCGGCCAGAGGGATTCCGAAAAGCGCGTCCGAACCGTGATCGTTTTGGGGAAAGTTCCTTCGGCGATCTTCGCCATGTCGTTGATGAGGTGCGCGGGCTGCAGGAGCAAACGCTCTCCTTCGGCGCCGCGCGCAAAGGTCAACACTTGTTTGACAATGTCAGCCCCGCGCTGGGCGCAGTTCTCAATCGTGGAAAGGATCGCGTTGTCGGCTTTCGGCATCTTGGTGCGCCGAAGAACAGCTGCACCCATCAGGATCGGAGCCAGGATGTTGTTCAAGTCGTGCGCCACGCCGCTGGCAAGCGTGCCGATACTTTCGACACGTTGCGCGCGAAGAAATTGTGCTTCCAATTTTTTCTGCTCCGTGACGTCGCGGGACAAAAGGCAGATGCGTTCGCAGGTGCCATCCGCATTCACAATCGGACTTATGCGGCCCAGGAATTGCCGGCTGCCTTCGATGACATCCAAGGTGTAATTGATGGTCTCAGCGGAGCGCGATTCCACGACCCGCCGGATAGCACTGATGCAGTGGCCCCCTATCTCTTCGCCATGAACGTCGCTTATCCTGCGGCCCATGAGCTCCGAGCGCGGGTGGGAAAGAAGCTCGTCTTTTGTTGTCCAAATGGCGACGTAGGTGCCGTCCCGGTCGAACTCAATGGCGACATCCTCCATCGAGGTGACCAGAGCGCGCAGCCGGCTCTCGCTCTGGCGAATCGCTTCTGCCGCTTTGCGCTGTTCTTTTTCCGCTTCTTTCCGCTCGGTGATGTCCTGGGCCACGCCCACGACGCGGTAGATATCGCCCGCACCGTTACGAATCAGGAAGGCGCGGTCATGGATCCAACGAATGGAACCATCGGGCCTGACGATGCGATATTCTTCGCTATAGGTCCCGTCCATTTGTTTGCTCGTCAAGGCGCGCAGGACAGCATCGCGATCTTCGGGATGGACAGCATCCACCCAACTGCGTGCGGAAGCATAGACTTCCGCGCGCGCACGACCCCAAATCGTCTCGTAGGCTGGGCTAATATATAGGACCCGATTCTTAGCCGGATCGGTCAGCCAAAAAACCTCCTGGATGTTTTCCGCCAGTTGGCGAAAGCGTTCCTCACTCTCGCGCAAGGCTTCCTCCGCCACCGCGCGCTCTCTCCGCAATCGACTCTGTTCCAAGGCTTGGGTCACGGAACGCCCCAGACGGGCCAGCCGGCCTTTCAGGAGATAGTCCGTCGCGCCCTGTTTTATCGCCTCGATCGCGGTCTCATCGCCGATTGTGCTGGAGACAAGGATGAATGGAATTTCAGACCCGCGCCGCTTTAGCAACTCCAAGGCGCGCAGGCCATCGAACCGCGGCATGGAATTATCGGAGAGAATAATGTCGAACTCTTGATCGAGTAGCGCGAGGAAATCGTTTTCTGTTTCGACTCGTTCCCATTCAGGGATAAAGCCGGCGCGCCGTAGTTCCCGCACCATGAGTTCGGCATCGTTGACGCGATCTTCTAAAATCAAAACTCGGATGGAGCGCTTGGTTACCTCTCCATTTGTGGGAGTTGATTGAGAAGGAGCCAATCCATCCCGGATTTTTGGTACGCGGACAGCTTTCATGTGTGTCCGCAAATTCCGCCCGATGACGGAAACGCGCCATTAGGAGCAATCCTAAAGGGCGCGGAAAAACCCCTTACAAACAGTTATGAGAACTGCTTATTAGGTGTCGGCTGAGACCAAGCCAGACCGAATTGCGTATCGCACCAAGCCCGGCACGTCGTGAATATCCACCCGCGCCATGAGTTGGAGGCGGTGCGCTTCGACGGTCTTGACGCTGATCTCAAGCATGCCGGCGATTTCCTTTGTGTTCTTGCCTTCGGCAATGAGTTGCAGGATTTCGCGCTGGCGTGCGGTGAGTTCTTCGATGGGACCTTGTTCTCCCGTAGAACGGTGGAGGTAGCTCTCCACCACAGTCCGCGAGATCGATGGACTAAGATAAGTCTTGTCTTGCGCGACTGCTTTGATGGCCAGCTCCAGCTCCTCGGCCGCCGCATCCTTGAGCATGTAACCGGCGGCGCCGGAACGCAGCGCGCGCAGGACGTATTCCTCATTCGCATGCGCGGAAAGTATGAGCACTTTCACGGTCGGGCAGTCCTTCACGATGCGCGGCAGGGTTTCCAGTCCGCCCAATCCGGCCATGGAAATGTCCAGCAGAATCACGTTCGGCGCCCTCTTCTTGATCAGCTCCAACGCCGCGCGTCCGTTGTCCGTTTCGCCCACCACCTCGACGTCGGGCAGCTTTTCCAGCAGTGCGCGGATGCCAGCGCGCACCAGCGCGTGATCGTCGGCCAAGACAACGCGAATCGTACTCATGCGGCTTCCGTGCTGGAGTGCGGTTCCTGAAACGATAACGGAAACCATGCCCGGATTTCGGTGCCTCGGGCAGGGGTGGAGCGCACCTCCAAGCCGCCATGTGCGAGCGACGCCCTTTCCTTCATGCTCACCAGGCCGAGACTGGAATGCGGCGGCGCTTCTCGCTGAGTCGCGGCTGGATCGAAGCCCGCGCCGTCATCGCGCACACTCAGCCAGAGCCGGTCCGCTTTGCGCCGCAGATCGATGGTGACACTCTTCGCGCCGGAGTGGCGGATGACGTTGGTGATCGCTTCCTGCGCGACGCGGAAGCAGGCCGTCTGGACGACAGGGTCGATCTTCAGGCCATCCACATTGGCGGTAAAGGTTGCGTGCAATTGTGCGCGCTGGGCCTGCTGGTCCACCAGCCAGCGTAGCGCCGGCACGAGCCCTAGCTCGTCGAGCAAGGGCGGGCGCAGATCGAGTGAAAGCTCCCGCACCTGCACGAGCAGGCGATCGAGAAGCTGAATGCTATCGTCAAGGCGGCCTGTGATTTCAGCGGGAACATCCGGCGCAATGATCTTCAGATTGAGCTTGGCCGCGGTGAGAGCCTGGCCAATCTCGTCGTGCAACTCCCGGGCGAGGTGACGGCGTTCTTCCTCCTGAACGTGGAAGAGCCGGCGCGAGAGAAGCCGCAATTGATCGTTCGCCTCTTCCACTTTTTTCTCCGCCCGCTTGCGATCTTCAATGTCGGTTTTCGTCCCGTACCATCTTACGATACGCCCTTCAGTATCGCGCAGCGCCAGACCGCGGTTCAGATACCAACGATACGTCCCGTCTGCGGTCCGGTGGCGTTCCTCCTGCTCGTAGGGCGTTCCAGTTTCAACTGAATACTGCCAAGCCTTAAGCACGCGCTCCCGATCACCGGGATGAAGCAGAGCCTGCCACCCGTCGCCTCGCACCCCTTCCAGGCTTAGCCCAGTCTCAGAGCGCCAACGGGCGTTGACATAATCATTTGTGCCGTCGGGCGGACCGCTCCAGATCTGATCCGGGATTGCGTCGATCAGCGCCCGCGATTCCATTTCCGCGCGCTTGCGGTCCTCGATATCGATCGATGATCCGTACCATTTAACGATGTTTCCCTGCTGGTCGCGCAAGGGCTCGCTGCGAACCAGGAACCAGCGATATTCCCCGTCAGCCCCTTGCAAGCGCATTTCATCCTCGTACGGTTTCCCAGCCATCCTGGCCGCACCCCAGTTTTCTACGACGTGTGGAACGTCATCGGGATGAACTGCGCCCATCGGGTCTTTAAGGTACTGCTCGAAGGTTAGACCGGCGTAGTCCAACCAACGCTGATTGATGAAATCAACGATACCGTCAGGCTCGGCGCTCCAAGCCATAATGGGAATAGTAGCGAGTACCAACCGAAGGTGTTCTTCGCTGCGGCGCACTGCCTCTTCGGCTCGCCTGCGTTCGGTGACGTCCTGCACAGCGCCAAACATGCGAATCGGCTTGCCCGATTCGTCACGAACAATTTCGTCACGGATATGCACAAATCGAATGTTGCCATCCGGACGCACGGCTCGGACCTCCACGTCAAACAGCCGGCTGCCTTGCAGCGCTTCATTCAAAACGTGTTGATGGTGCTGCCAGTCATCGGGGTGGATAAATTCGCGCAATTGAGCCTGGTTAGGTACGCCACGAGATGATTCCCGTCCAAGGATGCGACCGGTTTCTTTTGACCAGGTGATACGGTCAGCGATTAGATCGCGCTCCCAGTAGCCGATGTCCGCGAGATGCTGGGCTTGCTTCAGTTTAGCCTCGCTTTCACGCAATGCCGCCTCGGCTTCGATCCGCTCGGTGATATCCACGCCGACTCCCCCCACCAGCGCGACGGCGCCGGTCCTGTCGAAGATGGGGAATTTGCTCCCCGCCATATAGCGCTTTTCCCCTCTTAACTGAAAATAATTCTCAAGCGTATTGAGCGGCTTTTTCGTGGCGATCACCTGCTCATCGTTCACTCGATACTCGGCTGCAAGATCGGCCGGCCAAATCTGGGCATCCGTCTTTCCGAGGGACCGATATCCAGACAACCCTCTGACTATCTCATTGACATACACATAGCGGCCTTGGAGGTCCTTCATCCATGCATAGCCGGGCAGATTGTCCATGAACGCCGCGAAGCGTTCCTCGCTTTGCCGCAGCGCCTCCTCCGTCTCCTTTCGGTCTTCAATTTCGGCTCTAAGCCGCGCAGTTGTCGCTTCAAGCTTCTTAGTTCTCTCAATGACTCGTTGCTCCAGCTCCAGATTGAGCCGCTCTATTTCGGTTTTCGCCCGCTTTAGCTCCGGAGTTTCCACGATGTCCCAATCCCCATTTCGCCTCGCTATCGCAAACTGATGGTTACGCGCGACATCCAGGAGGAAATCAGCTTTGCTTCGCCCGATCGGGTAAGTGCAGGACGCGATTATGCGTTCGTGGTGATATAATTGATCGACTTCTGCTTCAAATTTGCGCAGCCCCTTCGGGTTGCTTGTTTCGAGCCAGGCCGGACTGGCGCTAACTCTCATTCCCACAAAGCCTCGGGCCAGCGCTTTATCAACTTTCTCTTTGAATTGGTTGGCGACCCTCTGGAAGTCAAATGATCCTCCGTTGAGAAACCAAGCGTCATGACCGACAAACTCCATGCTTCTCTTCGCCACATAACGATCAAGATCGGGAAGAACGCCATGTAGGGCATTCGCTGCTTCTTCCATCTTCAGCAGCTCGGAATTCGAGATTATCAAAAGACAGAACTCATTGCCTTCCAACCCAGTCTTGAAGTAGGGGATCAAAAGGTCGAGCAGATCCTGTTTCGTCTCGTAGAAGTAACAGAAGTGTGTTCCCCAGCGCACGTCGCCGATGACGCTGACGCCCGTTTTTCTCAGCTCGCTCGCAGTCGATTCGATTGTCATAGCAGCCAATTTAATCGAGTCCGATGGGTGAAGCCGCGACGCGCTCCGCTAATTCGCTAGCCAGTCTTGAAAGAAACGGCCGCGAGTCGCGATTACAAAAGTCCCATGGCCGTCCAGCCCTCCAGCCTGGCAACCCACTGCGCCTCGCCTTGGGAGGCATAATTCAATATTACATCGAAATTCGCAGCCCCGGCGGCCGTTTCCAAAACTAACGCTCTCCATTCGAAGAGTATTTCATCAGGCACTCGGGATTCCAGTCCGTAGTTCCCGCGACCCGATCCGCACACGCCCTGCTCGAAGCAGGAGGTATCATCAATAATCGAACCGCCTGCCTCCGTCTTGGACTCGCCCCCGGAATTCTCCTCGCGCTTGTCGCGCTGGCCACTTTCGCAACTCATGCTTTCGCACAATCCCTGGGATCGGCCGAAAATTTCGCGGTCCTGGGCGCTTCCACCGTGACCAACGGTGGCGCCAGTCAGATTTCCGGAAGCGTTGGAGTGGCCCCAGGCACTGCCATCACCGGATTCCCGCCCGGCATCATCACCGACGGCGCGCTTCACCCCGGCGACGATCTAGCGACCCAAGCTCATGCTGACTTCGCCATCGCCTATAACGACTTTGCCGGCCTGGCGTCTCCGCCCGCCAACAATTTAAGTGGCGTTGATCTCGGCGGCCAAACGCTAACGCCGGGCGTTTATCGCTATGATACCTCCGCAAACTCAGCGGGCGCCCTGACCTTAGATGCTCAGGACGATCCGAACGCGCGCTTTGTCATTCAGATTGGAACGACCCTGATCACTTCCAGCAGTTCGTCTGTAGTTCTTATCAATGGGGCCGACGCTCGGAACATCTATTTTCAAGTAGGCACCTCCGCCACGTTAGGCGCAGGCAGCAGTTTTACCGGGAACATCCTCGCTCACACCTCCATAACCACGGTAAGCGGCACTGCTGTGACCGGCCGATTGTTAGCGCTCGTCGGGGCAGTAACGCTTGATACAAATAACGTCACCAGCCCGGGATTGTCAGCCACTCCTACTCCTACCCCCACTCCAGAGCCAACTCCTACACCGACTCCGACACCCGAGCCCACCCCTACACCCACGCCAACACCAGTGTCCACTCCTACTCCTACCCCAACGCCCGTGCCCACCCCTACACCGACGCCAATACCGGAGCCTACTCCTACGCCGACACCAACGCCCGAGCCGACTCCTACACCGACACCAACACCCGAGCCCACTCCTACTCCGACCCCAACTCCAGAGCCTACTCCAACGCCAACGCCCGTGCCAACTCCTACGCCGACACCAACGCCTGAACCCACTCCTACCCCAACCGCAACACCCGAGCCCACTCCCACGCCGACCCCAACACCCGAACCTACTGCTACACCCACGCCAACACCCGAGCCCACTCCGACGCCGACCCCAACACCCGAGCCCACTCCTACCCCAACCCCAA
>Ga0307478_10000903_pt1 | contig 27927 bp, 24 predicted proteins | sample atmos_gasesECM4C_2_FD_203713 | JGI IMG/M metagenome (GOLD analysis project Ga0307478, IMG submission 203713) | Hardwood forest soil microbial communities from Morgan-Monroe State Forest, Indiana, United States - atmos_gasesECM4C_05 | ecosystem: Environmental > Terrestrial > Soil > Temperate...
CAGGCCCAGCCACTAATCGAACAGGCCTTGCGGGCCGAGCCTAATCTCGCGATCGGGCACGAGGCCATGGGCTACTACCTGTACCGGAAGGAAGATCAAAGCGGTGCCGACAGGGAGATGAAGAAAGCGCTGGAACTGGGACCGGCCAGCTTTGTCGCTCCGTACTATCACGGCATGTTACTGCTACGCGGAGGTTTGGGTGCACCGGATGCCTTGCAGGAGGCTGTGAAGAGCTTTGAGAAGGCCACGCAGATTAATCCGCAATTCGCGGCGGCGTTTGAGGGCCTCGCGCAAGCGTACTCGCTGAGGCCGGAGACGCAGCGGCAGGCGGTGAACGCGGGGATTCAGGCCGTGAAGCTGGACCCGGCGACTCACGTTTACACCATCAACCTAATACACTTGCTGATGAACGACAATCGCGACGCGGACGCACGAAAATTGGCGCAGAATCTATTGGAGAAAACGAAATCTCCGGAGGAAGCGCAAACCGCCCGGGAGTTGCTGAAACAAATCCAGGACCACGAAGAATGGGTGGCGCAGCGAAAGAAGGAATTGGAGGCGGCGGCGAATGCGCCAATGCCCACAATGGTGGTAAGCGCGCCAACGCCTGTGCAGACAGCAGCGGCTTCGGGTACAGCTTCCAGCACGCGGGCTCCGGTGGACGCGTCAACGCTGATGGCAGCGGACGGAGTAATCCGCAGGGTCGACTGTTCGCACAGGCCGACGATTATGGTGACGCTCGGCGGAGGGAACCGGCCGCTGATTTTTCGCGCTGCGAATTTTGCCACAGTGGGAGTAACCGGTGCGGACGAGGAGACGCGGAGTATCGATTCGTGTGAGAAATGGAAGGGGCGGCGAATTAGGCTCTGGTTTCAAGCGGCGAAGGGCAAGGAGTATTTGGGAGAGATAACGGATATTGCTTTTGAGTAGAGATTGTCAGCCTATGAAGGCGCGAAATCGACGCCCCCTCCTAAGACAACGCCAAGAGGGCAGCATGCCGCGCCCCCTACTCCGCAGGTTGCCACACATCGTGCCGTCATGGTTTTTCGTAGACGGTGCGCCCTCCTACCACGGTGCGCAAGATTTCGGTCTTGAGGTACTCGGACGGGACGACTTTGGTCAGGTCGTTAGACAGAATGAGGAAGTCCGCGTATTCGCCTGCTTTTAGCTCGCCCTTCGTCCCCTCCTCGAATTCGGCGTAGGCCGAACCACTGGTGTACGCGCTGATGCAATCCTGGAGCGAGATTTTTTCTTGCGGCTGCCAGCCACCAGCCGGTGTTCCGTCGGGAAGAGCGCGCGTTACGCAGGCGTAGAGTCCACGGAAGGGGCTGACCACCTCGACTGGATAATCGGTGCCGAAGGCCAGGCGGGCGCCGCTCTTCTCGAGGGAGGCCCATGCGTAGGCGCCCTTGATGCGCCCCGGGCCGACGCGCGATTCGGCCCAGCGCATGTCATTGGTCTGGTGCGAAGGCTGCATGGAAGCGATGACGTTGAGCTTGGCGAAGCGCGGAAGATCTTCAGGGGCGACGACTTGGGCGTGCTCGATGCGGTCGCGGCGGTCGCGCTTGCCGTTGGCTTTGGCAACGGCTTCGAAAACATTCAAAACAACGCGGTTCGCGCGATCACCGATGGCGTGCATGTTTATCTGGAATCCGGCTTTATCGCGTTCGATGGCCATAGCCCTGAGTTTGTCGGGCTCCATAATCAGGATGCCCGTGGTCCTGGCGTCATCGGAATAAGGCTCGAGCATGGCCGCGGTGCGCGAACCCAACGCGCCATCAGTAACCATCTTGAGCGCGCCGGTCTTTAGCCACGGATCGGTGGTGCCGCCTTCGGCGCGTTTATTTTGCAGATCGTTGACGGGCTCGGTGAAGTGCAGCCATTCGGTGATGCGCACGGTGAGCTTGCCGTCTTCCTTTAACTGCTTGTAGGCGCGGAAATCGTCCCACTCGGAGTTGTCCTGCGCGGACGTGACTCCATTCTTGGCGAGATCGGCCAGAACGAGCGTGATACCGCGGCGCCGCTGCTCGGCGGTGGGGTCCGGAATGCGAGAACGCACCAATTCCATGGCCGGACTTTCTTTGAGCATTCCAGTGAGTTCTCCACTGGCGTTGCGCTCGAATTCCCCGCCGGAGGGATTGGGCGAGTTCTTATCGATTTCTCCGATCTTGAGAGCCATGGAATTAGCGACGGCGACATGGCCGGAAACGTGGGTCAGCAGGACGGGGTTTTTCGGGGCGACGTCATCGAGTTCCCAGCGATTCGGAAATTGCTTGTCGGGCCACAGCGTGTGATCCCAACCGGCGCCGGTGATCCATTCGCCGGGCTTGTGGGTGGCGACGCTCGCGGTGACGCGCCCCTTTATTTCTTCAATAGATGCCACGCCGTAGAGACGCACAGAGAGCATGCCTTCGCCAGCCGAGCCCAAATGAACGTGGGAGTCGTTGAAGCCCGGCATGACGAATTTTCCGTGCAGCTCAATGGTTTCCGGATGAGCTTCGCTGGTCGCGCATTCCGTCATCACCTCTGAAATCGCGCCGACGCATTCGATTTTGCCGTTACGCACAGCCAGAGCTTGCGCCCAGGGATGCTGGGGATCGTTGGTGTAGATGCGGCCGTGCATGTACAGGACCGTGCGCGACGAGTCTTGCGGCGGTCGCGCGTGCAGGCGGAGCGCGGCAGATGCTGCTAACGCGATTAGTAGAAGGATCAGGATGGCGGCGGCACGGACGGGACGGGTTGTGGGTGAGCCCTCCTTCATCGAGCTTTTTCCTCCGCAAGTCCGGAAACGCCGAGAAGGGTGAGCAGTGCGCGCTTCAAACCGAGTTCGCGGCCCGCGGGTTCGTACCATTCGTTGAGCGAGTGCGCGCCGCCCCCGGTGCCACCCGCGCCGATGGAGATGGCGTCGATGCCGTGGGATAAAGGAACGTTGGCGTCGGTGGAGGAACGCTCGACGCGCGATTGCGTGCCAACGTACTCATCAGCGGAGCGCAGCGCGGCTAACAACGAGGAGTTGGCGGGCAATTCCCCGCCCGGGCGGCTGCCAAGGAGGTCGACCTTCCACTCGAGCTTGCCTTTGCTACGATCGCGCGCGGATTCCATTTCGTCGCGCACACCGGCGGCGATGCACTCGCGCAACGCGGATTCCAGTTTTACGAGTTCGTCTTCGCTTTCCGAGCGGATGTCGACCTTGAGCTTGGCTTCGTATGGGATGGAATTAACGGAGGTGCCGCCTTCAATTTGCCCAATGTTGAAGGTGGTGCGCGGCGTGGCCGGGACTTTGGTGTTGATGAAGCGGACGGAAGCGCGCACGAGAGCGTTGATGGGATTGGGCATGCCGAAGTCGGACCAACTGTGCCCGCCGGGGCCGGTGATGGTGGCTTCGAGGCGGCGAGAAGCCAGTGCCTTGGTAGTGACATGATCAGTGCCGGAACCATCGAGCACGATGACCGCTTTGAGCTTGGACTTGTAGGCATCGATCAAGGCGCGCATGCCGCGAAGATTGCCTTCGCCTTCTTCGCCGACGTCGGCGACGTACAGGATGGTGCGGCGTGGCTTGATGCGAGATTCCTGGCACGCGCGCGCGATAGCGATTAGGGCGGCGAGGCCGGTGCCATTGTCAGAGATTCCGGGAGCGAGGAGACGATTGCCTTCATGGCGGACTTTCACGTCGGTGGATGCGGGAAAGACAGTGTCGAGGTGCGCGGAGAGGACCACGATTTCTTTTTCGCTGGCGCCGCGGAGTTCACCGATAACGTTGCCGGTTTTGTCGATTTGCACTTCTAAGCCGGCGGAGGCCAGCAGAGTTTTCACCGCGGCGGCGCGCTGTGATTCTTGAAATGGCGCCGCGGGGATTTCGGTAAGGCGGGTTTGCTGCTCGTTAATCCAGGCGACGTTGCGCGCGAACCACGCTAACGCAGAGCGGACTTCGGGCGTGTCGGCGAGTTGCGTGGTGGAGGTGGTGCGGTTGTTGTGCGGAACGCTGGCGGACCTGACGGGCATGGTCAAGAGAATAACCCAAAGGGCCGCGTGTTTCATTGCGGACTTCCGGACCGAGTTCCGGCCAAAATTGCGCGCGGGCAGTGAGATCAATTGCGCGCGGCCTCGGCGCAAAGAGCTTGCACTTCGGATTCGGTGAGCACGCGAGAGGAATCTTTGGCGGCGTCGAAGATGCGGTTGACCAGCGCATCGTTGGCGGCAATGCCGTGACGTTCGAGCCAGAAGAGCACGTTGGATTTGCCGCTCATGGGGCCGATCTCGATGACTTGGTCGAGGCCGAAAAGGTGCGAAGGAACGCCACTGTAGACCGCGTCGGCGAGCGCGACGTCTTGCTTATGATAGGCCTTGATAATGGCGGCGGCGTGCACGCCGGTGGCAGTGCGGAAGGCGTCGCGGCCGATCACCGGATAATTTGGCGGGATGGTGGTGTGCGTCGCCTTGGCAACTTTTTCGCAATACTCCTTGAGGCGCGAGAGGTCTTGGTTGATCAAACCCATCAGGCGGAGATTGACCAGCATGAGTTCCATGGGCGTGTTCCCGACCCTCTCGCCCAGGGAATTTGCGGCGGCATGGACGCAGTCTGCGCCGGCGGCCACCGCCCACAGCGAATTAGCCACCGCCAGGCCGCGATCGTTGTGGCCGTGCCAATCGACACGGATTTTTTCGCCGCTGGGCTTCACGACTTCTTCGATGGCAAATTTTACTAAATTGTAGGCGCCTTGCGGAGTGGCGTGGCCAACGGTGTCGCATAGCACGATGGCGCGTGCGCCGCTGCGGATGGCGGTGCAGTAGAGGCGCTTCACGGTTTCGGGGTCGGTGCGAATGGTGTCTTCGGTTACGTACATGGAAGGGAGGTTGTGATCGACCGCGAACTTCACGGCCTTTTCCGTGGTGCGCTCGAGATGATCGACGGTCCAGTCTTCCACCAGCCGACGGATGGGGCTGGAGCCAAGAAAGGTGGCGGCTTCGATGGGGATTCCCACACGATGGGAAATCTCGGCGATCGGCCGGATGTCGGCTTCGATAGTGCGCGCGGCGGCGTTGGGGCGAATCTTCATACGATTGGCGGCGATTTCGCGTGCTAAGGCCTCGGTGTGTTCCGCGGCGCGAGGGCCGGCGCCGGGAAGGCCGATGTTAAGCGAGTCGATGCCGAGCGACTCCATCAGGTGCAGGATTTCGATTTTTTCTTCGATGCTCGGGTCGTGGACAGAGGGATTTTGCAGGCCGTCGCGGAGCGTTTCATCATTCAGCAAAATGCGCGTGCCCGGCGGGATTAGGGGGGTGGAGGCTTGGTTCCAGTCGTGGATTAGGTCATTTTGCATGGTTGCTCGTGGCCGCTGATGATCGTGTGATTGCCTTCATGATTTCGTCGGGGCGAATGCCGCAGCTGCTAAAGCGGCGGCCAGACCGCCGCCCTCCATAAAACTCATTTTAGGCCGTGGTCGCGGAACATCGTTCTTAGGGCGCTGCGGGCGTTGCGCAGGCGGGCAACCAGCCCGCGGCCATACTCGAACTGCAGAAAGGCGTCGGCAGCGCGCTCGAGGTCGGCTCCATAGCGATACCACCACGGCTTCTCACGGCCGGGCAGGCGATCCACGTCAATATATTTTGTCTGCACCATTTCGAGCAGGCCGGCTTTACCGTGGGTGCGGCCCCAGCCGCTGGCAGCACAGCCGCCGTGCGGCGCCTCCGCGATGGCGAAGTAGCTGATGGCGTCGTTGACCATCACCGCCCCGGCGCGCAAATCGGCAGCTATGGCCATCCCACGAGTTGCGTCCTTAGTCCACACACTCGCGGAGAGTGCGAAGGGTGAATCGTTTGCGCGCTTAACTGCCTCTTTCCAGTTTGCGACGGTTTGTATTGCGAGGATCGGACCAAAGGTTTCCTCTTGGAATAACTTCATGCTGGAATCTACGTTCGCAATTACCGTCGGCTCGAAAAAGTTTGCGCCGAGATCGACGCGGGGATGGCCGCCGCACAGAACCCGCGCGCCGCGGCCGACGGCGTCCTCGACGAGGTCGACCATACGTTGCACATGTTGCGGCCGAATCATCGGGCCTACGTCGGTCGTTGGGTCATTGCCTGGCCCAAGGCGCAGCTTTTTCGTTTTCGCTACGCAACGGACGGCGAATTCATCGTTCACAGATTGATCGACGAAGAGACGCTCGACGGAAAGACAAACTTGCCCGCAGTTCGTGAAGCTGCCCCAAACCGCGGCGCTCGCGGCAACATCAAGATTGGCATCGGCCAGCACCAGCATGGCGTCTTTGCCGCCGAGCTCGAGGACCGTAGGAATCAGCCGCTTGGCGCATGCTTCGGCTACGCGTCGCCCAGTCGCTACGCTTCCTGTGAACAGCACTTTGTCTGGATCGGCTTCGATCAGCGCCTGGCCCACTTCCCCACCGCCTTGCACCACGGTCACCAAGTCCTTCGGAAAGCCGGCATCTACGAAGAGTTTTTCGATGAGCGCGCCGCAGTGAGGCGTGAAGTCGCTGGACTTGCAGATCACGGCGTTGCCGGCGGCGACCGCGGGAATAATCTGGCTCAAGGGAATCGCCAACGGATAATTCCAAGAGCTGATGATGCCGACGACACCGAAGGGCTCGTACGTCAGCTTGCCGGATTTTGCCCTAGCAGCGAGGCTGTGATGCGGGATTCGCTCCGCTTCCAGCAATCGCCCGGCGTTTTTCGCAAAGTACGCGGCGGTGTCGACGGCTACGAAAATATCCGCGAACAAAGCTTCCACGCGAGGTTTACCGGACTCCGCGACAACTGCCTCCGCAAGAACGTCACGTGATGACATGATGCGGTCGCGTAGATCGCGAAGGCGCGCACAGCGCTCCCGTACCGGCACACGCGCCCAAACGGACTGCGTCGCCCGTGCATGCGCAACGATTTGCGGCACCGCGGTCGAGAGCGTTTTCTCAAAATATCCAAGGGTTTCGCCCGTGGCCGGATTTATCGAAGGAAGAGCGTCGACCGAGATCGCTGTGGCGGCCATAAACCGATTCTATCTGAAAACAACCGAACAGGCGCGCGTATGCGAGCCAAGGCGGATGGGTCAATTTACGACTAGCCACCCAAGAATGGTTACGCCTGCGACCCGCCGACGGCAATATGGCCCACCGGATTTCGCCAGGCATTGAGCCCTGCCCTTTGAAGTACGGCTACCGCCCGATCGGCAAATTCGACTTCGATTTCGCGCGCAATCGCCTCGTAAACCGGAAGAGCCCGTACGGGGTCAATTGGGTCAGGCGGCTCGGCAAGACATCCATTGCCATCGCGAACCGCAATCCTGTTTTCCGCCAGCAAAGCATCCAACCGGACATCGTAATCCCGTCGAAACTTCGCGTCGGACCGCAGCATCCGCAGCAGTTCCGCAAGCCGTACCGTCTCCCGGTCGCCGTCGTGCAGGGTGAACCAGACCGACTGACGCACCGTCTCCACAGCGAAAGCAAACTCCTTCTCAACCAACCGGCCGCTCTCGCTGCGATACACAGAGTAATGTGCGTTTAACGAGGCCACGTCGTCCCTGCCGCAAACGAACAGGCCTCCTGGCCGGAGGATCTTCGCCGCCCACTCTTCCGCTTTCCGGCGAAAATCCGCGTCGAAGTATAAAAGTACATTGAGACCGCGCACGATCCCAGCTTCCGGCAGATCGCTCGACCCAAATCCTCCCGAAACGAATTTAAGGTTCGATCGCTCGTACGCACGCAAGGGATAACGGATCAGGCGCCTCCCGCCGTGCTCGGCGGTGGCCAGTCTTCCATCGTCGGCGGGAAGGATGGGGAGCATTTGCTGGAACGCCTCTGAAAAATGCTGAATCGTTGCGTTACGATCGGAGTACAAGAGCAGAAATTCTTCTGGCTGGCCGGCCTGAAAATATCGGATCCCTCCTTTGGCGTCGACTGACGCATAGTTGCCGCGTTCGTCGTACAGGAGGTATTTTTCAAAAGCTGGATCCGCGCCGACGATTTGCCATTCCGGAAATGCCTCCGCGGTATCAATCGAAGTTTGGGGAGGAAACCCGCACCCCACATCCAACAGAATTGTCCCCGCCTCGAATTTCATCCATTGATTTGAGCGCAAATACGCATCGATTTTCTTATGCCGGCCCGGCATCGTGAGCGGCGGCACCATTCCTCCCCAGGCACCGGGCAAAATGCCAGGCGCCAATACCGCGAAAAATCGCGCTGCGCCGGGCGCAAAATCGCGGAGGTCGAATTTAGATATCGACATCAGCCGAAACGCACGCTCCACAAAATCGCGCACCTCGGTCCGTTGCTGTTCCACGCCCCTCAGCACCTGAAGAACCGCTTCCGACGGCTGGCCACCCAGATACCGATCGCACAGTTCCTCTACGGTGTTCCATCCTGGCCGTTCGCTCGTTACGGTTCCGCCGGACGTTTGCATCGAAGTCGTCCTCCGTGTTCTCGCCGATCAATCAAGTCTCAACCGGAGACAGTTGCGCACATGTTCTCCTCACTTGTAGTGCGGACACGTCGCTTGCTGAATCGGCGCGACTATTTGGAATAAACCTCGTAATGCCGCACAAGCGGCTCCATTTCGATCAGGTAGCTCGGGTCGAAGTCATAGTATTTGGCCTGCTCGTACTCCTCGCCAGCGAAACGTTTGATTGCTTCCACGTCGTCCCAAAATGTCAGCATCTCAAAATGCGTGAGCTCTCCTTCGGTGCGGTGCAAACACCAGGCGCCTCGATTTCCTTGCGTCCCTAGGTATTCGGGAAGCGCAATCCCCCGCATCAGGCTCAAGTATTCACCGCCCCTAGAGGCCGGAACCACGCCGTGCCAGATTCTAGCGATCATCTTGTCCTCAACTAACCGACGGAGGTCGTTGAACCTATTCACTCTCTAGCGAGGCCCGATAGGGTCATTCTTCCGGGGTAACAGGCAGAGTCGCGGTACTTACCGCCGGGGGGTCGTCACGCAGCTTCAGGTACAACCCGGTTTCGCTTGGGTGCGGGACGCTGAGCGTGGCGTCCAGGAAGCCCGTAGGCACCGGAGCGGTGTGGGTAAATTGCGGATCGGATGCCACCGAGTCAATCAAATAAAGGTGGTCGCCCCTTAATTGACATGGTTTGTCGGGGCTGGCGGAGCAACGAATCTCTTTGAGTACCGGAAGGCGAACGAGCATAGCGAGAGGTTGCCAGTCGCCTTTGCCTCCCTCGGAGTTTACCGGCCGAAATTGCAGCGGGCCAAACGCCGATGGACCGAAGGCTTTCAACGGCTCCAAAGTTGCCACAAGGCTTTCGGAATCGCGCAACACCAGCCCTCCATCGGTGAAGCCGAGAACCACGCTGAAGGATTCGTCGGCAGTAGCGACTTCAATCTTCTCGCCGCGCGAAAACCTGTTGGGGATTTCCGTTTGCAACAGAAATGAAATCTGGCCATCTAGCGGGAGTTCGTCCTGGCTTCCCAGGCTAATCGCTGATGGCGTTGTGCCGGGCCGGATGTTTTTGCTCACCATTGTTACCTTCGGCCGAGGATCTTCCACCGTCGTGGGCAGCTCGAGGACGCGGCCGTCCTTAAGCGCAACGCGTGCGACCAATCGCTCCTTCGGCTGCAGCTCCGGAGGGTTCGCTTCCTTCACCGCCACACGCAGTTCGTCCACTTCATTGGCGCGCGTTAGCTTGGCAGGAATGAATCGCGCTCCTTTCAGCTCAAAACGCTCCACCTCGTCCAGTCGGCTTCCCTTAAGCGTGCCTTGTGCGTCGCCGGCGTTGATGAGGAAGCTGTCCAGATGAGCCGCTTCTGAATATGCTTGAACCGGTAACTCGTCCGGACGGGCCAGCCCGAATTGACGGAGCTTCAGTTTCAGGGGACCCGCCGTTGCATCCTTCAACCCGATCTTAATTTCCAGTTCCTCAGGCTTAACCGGCTTCCAGGCAGCCGTTATTTCGCGGCCCTGCGCGTCCTGAACGTTCACATCGTCGACACAGACCGCGCCGGATGCTTGCAGGTGCAGAGTATCTTCGCGGCCAATGATCAAAGCACTTTCTTCAACGGGCGGAATGCTCCAGTGGGCAGACCGGGAAGTTCGCAAGCGAAAATTTGGACCATCGAATGGCTCGAAGCCCCAAAAACCGCGCAATGTACCGGTTAGCTCGGGATCCAGCGGAGCTGCGTCCGCGGCGTGCGTATCGACCACGAAGCCGCCGCTCGCGGCATCTGGCCGAGCCGGAAGATCGAGCGCGTTTCCACTTTTGCCCTGCACGTGGAGCACGAAATCGTGCGCAATATCCGCCGAGTAAACGAGAGGAGCGCCCTCCACAGGCAACACCAAAGGCGACTTCTGAAGGCAGAATACTTGCTTGGCATCCACCGTGCGCAGGGGCGGCAACTGCGGCGCCTCCACGGCGGGCAATCCTACAACAATGACCGACATCGGCTTACGAAATGACGGCGGATTATTCAGCTTCAGGTTCATCTGCTCTTTTTTCGGCAGCACCAACGCTGGGATGTATTGGTACGACGCGGTGTGGATGTTGCTCATCACCCGCGCAAGATCGACGATGGCTCCCACGTATGCGCTATAAAATCCGCCACCGACCAGCGGCGTGGCAGTGACTGCCCCGATCAAATCGGAATTAGGACCCGAAGTCAGCGCCGCTACCATAGACTGGCTGTGCCCGTCATCAAGGACCAGGCTGCCGGTATTCTGGGTCAGGCGGGAGGCTTGCTGCTCAAGCGGTCGCTCGAAGCATTGCTGCTCGAGCCGGATTCCCAGCGTGCGCGCCAGGAGAATGGATCGGTCATGTAGCGCCTTAGGATCCGCATCCGAAATCTGGCGCACATCGAGGAGATATTTCTCCAGGCGGGTGCGGTCCAGACTGGCTTGATTCAGATCCTGCGAAGCACGGACGAACACCCCAGGTTTGTCACGCACTGCGGAGCGCAAAGTGACGAAATCCCCGCCGGTTTCCGGAGCAAGGAAAATCAGCGCTTGCTGGGCATCTTGCGGAACAGTAACGACAATTCCCTCTTGGCGGACCTGCTTTTTCCAGGTCTCCGCCCGCGTGAACCAGTTTTCCGGCGGAGGATTGGTCGAGCCGCGAAGAAAAGCGACCACCAGAAGGTAGCGAGCGGCTTGGTCCTCGGGAAAGTCCGGATGAATCCACAGGCGGTCGCCGGGCTGCAGATTCGCAACGTCGGAGATAGGCAGCGGCTTGCCGCCGCGGCTGACCTTCATCTCCACGCGTGGGCCGGCCAGGTCAAACGCGGCGTTATCGGCCCGCACCGCAAGCGGCAGCCAAATCAATGCAAGAATACCTGTTGCAAGTCCCCCTACCGTTTTGTCAGCGAAGATCCTGATTCCCATTGATTTCCCTAGGCCTAAAATTGAAAAAAGCTTATGCCCTTCTTAAGGCAATCTAAAAAAAATCACGATCGTTGCGGATATTTGAATTTTATCGATAAACAGTCTCGAGCACTACCCTATTTAAGAGGGAGTTTGAGGCCTAGCAGTCACAAGAAACAACGGGATGGGGGAAACTGACTACTGGCGTAAATACTAAATAGATTCCTGAAAACCGCATTCACCAGATTCGCCGCACCGCAAAACTGTCGAAGGCGATGTCTTTGCTAATTATGGACAAGTCCTCAACCTGCGCTTGCGCGACCAGCATGCGATCGAATGGATCTTTATGCGGTGAGTCAAAAGTGCCAGCACGAAGTGCGTGCTCGACGGAAATTGACAAGGCTGCGAAGCCCTCCTCTACGATCTGCTCGTCAAGCCTCTCAGCCAGTTCCCGCGACTTGAACATGCCCAACCGCGCCTTGATGGCTAGTTCCCACGCAGATGCAGCCGAAACAAAGACCTCGGTGTCAGTATCTTCGATCGTTTTGCGAGCGGTTGCAGAAAGCTTGTCTCGCCCATCGACCCACCACACCAACGCGTGAGTGTCCAGCAATGCCCGCATCACTTAAGGCCCCACTCCGACAGCTCTTGTTTAGTCAGGGGATCGAACGCATCTGGTGTGTACCAGATTTTCCCCTTTAGCCGACCCGGCACGCGCTCCCTTTTTTGCATGGATAGCGCGACGAGCTTGGCCACAGGCTTCTTGCCACGCGCTATGATGACTTCTTCTCCTCGCGCCGCTTTGCGCAGGAGTTTGGAGAGATAGGTCTTCGCTTCGTGGACTGTGTACATGCTTAGCTAAGTATATTAGCTAAGGCGGTGTGAGATAAGCGGATGGTCAACTGGGCCATACTATTCAATTATTCCTGATGCGGAAGGCCTCTTCGAGTTCAACGCTGACCATGCACAGGCCTTGCGGGGGGACGGTTGGCCCCGATTTTGAGCGATCTTTCAGTTCGTAGAGGCGGTCGATGTCATCCGGTTGCAGTTTGCCGCGGCCGACATCGAGTAGAGTGCCGACCATTTTGCGGACCATGTAGCGAAGAAACGAACGACCCCGGACCGTGAAGATCAATTCCTCACCATCTTGGGAGCGGGCTAGCTCTGTCGCGTAAATCTCGCGCTCGGTGGAGCGTTCTTTGTCGTCTTCTTCGGATCCCGTGGACGCCGCGAACGACGCGAAGTCGTGCACGCCAACAAAGCGCGCCGCGCCATCGCACATGGCATTTTCATCGAGCGGAAACGGGTAGTGCAGCACGTACCGCCAAAGCATGGGCGGGACGACTCTGCCGCGATACAGCCGATAGCGATAGACCTTGCCGCGTGCGGACCAGCGCGCGTTGAAGTCGGGGCCGACTTCTTCAGCGGCCGCGATACGAATCGTGGGCGGCAGCAGGGCGTTGAGCGCGCGCTGAAATTCGCCCGCGGAAAGCACGGATTGCGTGCGAAAGCTACCGATTTGTCCCAGTGCGTGGACTCCAGCGTCAGTGCGCCCGGCGCCGTGCAGTTGCACATTTTCCTGCGTGATGCGACGCAGCACGTTCACGATTTCTCCCTGAATGGTGGGCTTGTTCGATTGGATTTGCCAGCCGTGGAAGTCCGTACCGTCGTAGGCGATGATCAGCTTGAAATAGCGCATGGAGCGAGAAATTATCAGTGATGCGTGGACGGGAGTCCAGCGACTGGCGTTCCAGGACAACGTCTTGGGTATTTCGAGCGTTACGAAACGGAGCGGACGAAGCGGCTGCCCGGCTTGACCGCCGCGCTTCCATCGCGGCAGAGCGGGCATTCGTCGGGCTCGTAGCTGGCGATGGGTAAGTCGATAAGGGCGCTCGCTTCGACTGGGAATTCAATTTTGCCGCCGCTGCGGTCAATCAGCGCGCCGACGGCCACCACGCGCCCCCCGGCTTCTTCCACTACTTGAATCGTCTCTAGGGTCGAGCCGCCGGTGGTCCACACATCCTCAACAACCAAGATATGCTGATCGGCGCGCAGCGAAAATCCTCGCCGCAGACACATCATTCCCCCGGAATCGCGCTCGGCAAAAATCGCCGGGACTCCGCCCCCGGTTCCCGATTTTGGCTCCGGCAGCGCGCGTGCGACTTCCTGCCCGATGACGATGCCGCCCAGCGCCGGCGAGACGACCGCTTCGATGGTCGCGTCGGAGAAAAGCGCGGCGAGCGCGCGGCCCAATTTTTCAGCGTAACGCGGATATCGGAGGACCAGCGCGCACTGGACGTACGTGCCGCTGTGCAGGCCGCTGGACAGCTCGAAATGCCCTTTCCGGATGGCTCCCGAGGCCTCGAACATGCGCAACAACTCTTCGTCTTGCAGCATAAGTCCCCGGCTACCATACGGGCGAAGCTCACTGGCCGCGCCCGTAAGCGTCGAACTGTCAGCAGCCTAGTCGTGGAGTCCCGCGTTGTCAACTAATCCAGGCGCCTGCTAGACTGCCAGATTCGCGCGACCGACCATTTGTTGCCACTAGTACCCTGCTGTGACGATCGGTGAAACAAATAGTGTGTGCTGAACGTTGTACAGGTGAGCGCAAATCACACTGCTTCGGTGAAAACTATCAATTGAGGGGTGAACAAATAAGATGAACGTGAGACAGATGACCGCCGGGCGACCAACGGAACGGGCTTACCGAGCGCAACGCATGCTCAAAGCGGCGGCGAGAAGCGTGAAATACCTGGCCCGTCCTGTGTTGGCTGCGTTTCTGGCGGTGTTGATCGCCGGCGGGCCGGTTTGGGCGCAGGATCCGGGGGCGCCCCCACAGCAGCCTGCTCCAGCTCAAGAAAAGCCCGGGCTCCCGACGCCGCAAACGCCCGCCCAAGACGTGTACAAACCCGGCCCAACCAACCCGCCCATTCCCGTGTCGCTCGGTGTCGAAAAATATCACTATCGGCACGCACCGAAGGTGTTCCCTAATCTGATCGCACCGTATCGCCCCATCCGAATCCCCGAGCCGGTGCTCACCAACTCGCCGCGCATCGACCAGTTGATTCACGATGGCAAGCTGGAGCTGACCGCGCAAGATGCGGTGGAGCTAGCTCTGGAAAACAACATGGACATAGCCGTCGCGCGCTACAACCCATGGTTTGCGGACACCGATATCCTGCAGACGGAAGCGGGCGGCCAGCCGTTTGGAATTACCGGCGCTGAGATTCGCCAGTCTTTTGCCAGCGTTCCGTTTCTGAATTACGACCCGACTTTTAACTCGTCACTCTCCTATGACGATCGCGTCACGCCGGTGAATAACCCGTTTATCTCCGGAACCGGTACGCAAGCGGTGGCGGCATCCCTGCCTTCTCACACCGCGACCTACAGCAATAACGTCACCGAAGGCTTCTCGACGGGAACCACAGCAACGCTGGCCTGGAATAACACACGCCAGTCTTCTGGTTCGACCTTCAACTTTTTCAATCCGGACGTTTCCTCGGCGCTGGTGGTCACCGTCCAGCAGCAATTACTGAATGGTTTTGGCCGATACCTCAATCGCCGGAACATCATGATCGCGAAAAATAACCGCAAGCTGGCCGATTATGTTTTTGAGGCCCAGGCCATCACCACGGTTACCAACACCATCACGGCGTACTGGGAGCTGGTCTATGCGCGTGCTGCGGTCGAGGTGCAACAGCAAGCTGTGGCCGTGTCGCAAAGATTGTACGGAGACAATAAGAAGCAGTTGGAAATAGGCACGCTGGCCCCCCTCGATGTGACGCAGTCGGAAGCGCAGTTGGCCACCGACCAGCAGAATTTGATCATTGCCCAAACGACTAAACTGCAAGACGAGCAAATCTTGAAGAATGCCATCAGCAATGACCCGATAGCCGCCAATTTGATCAACGTCGAGATCATCCCCACCGACAAGCCCACACCGCCGGAAGCCACGGAAGCGTCCACGTTTGAAGAAGCCATCAAGGAGGCGTTCCAAAAGCGCCCCGAGCTTCTCGAACAGCAGATTAATATCACCAACGCGGGCATTGACGCGCGCGCGACGGGGCTTGCTTTAAGACCAACCGCTACCGTATTTGCTCAGTACACTAGCCAGGGGCTCGCCGGCGTCTCCTCAATACCGAGCACGACCGGGGGACCGCCGACGGTCATCGATCAGGGATTCACGACAGCCCAGAGCCAGCTGTTCCACAACAAGTTCCCTGATTATCTGGTGGGTGTGCAGCTGCAGATCCCGATTCGCAACCGCTCCGCACAGGCCACCAACCAGCGCTCGATCCTGCAACTTCGGCAGATCGAGGCGCAGATGCAGCAACTCAAGAACGCGGCAGTGGTGGACGTCCGCAATACGTACATTGCCCTGCAGCAAGACCGCGTGCAGGTAACCACCGCCGCCGAAGAGCGCAAGCTCTTTCAGGAGACCTTTGACGCCGAGCAGAAGAAGTATCAGCTGGGCGCCTCCACTGTCTACACCGTCATCTTGAGGCAGCGTGACCTTGTGACCGCGCAGGGCGCCGAGTTGCGAGCCTTAGCCAACCTCCTCGAAGCAAAAGCTGCTTACGAACGCGCCGTCGGGCGCACGCTGGAAGTGAACCGAGTAACAATCGCGGATGCCCAACATGGCGAGGTCGAAAAGGACACGCTCATCCCCGGCACACTGCATGGAAAAGTGGTCGGCACCGACATCCTGCTTCCAGACGGCAGCAGCCAGAAATAGGCCGGGTTTTTCACATCAATACAACGAATTTCGCGCGCACCTAATGGCCGGGCGCGCTTGCTTGGCCGCTATCTTTCGCATAGCATAAAAGTAGTGGCCTCAGGGAGCGCCTGGTCATGAGTGATGATTCCAAGGTATCGACGCAAACGGTAGCTCCTGCCGAGCCCCCTTCCCAAAAACGTAAGCCCTCCGACAAAGAGAAAGCCTGGCAAGAGAACACGTTGCGGCCCACCCTTGCGAAAAATCCCGAGCGGCAAGCCGAGTTCACCACCGTTTCCGGTTACCCGATTCAGCGGCTGTACACTCCCGCCGATCTCTCCGGATGGGACGCCGATCGCGATCTCGGGTATCCTGGCGAGCCTCCCTACACGCGCGGCATTCATTCCACCATGCATCGCGGCCGTTTGTGGACCATGCGGCAATTCGCCGGCTTTGGCGCCGCCGAAGATACTAACCAGCGATTCCGCTACCTCCTCTCCCAGGGTCAGACCGGCCTTTCCACCGCCTTCGATCTGCCCACCCTGATGGGCTACGACTCTGACCATCCTCTTTCCGAAGGCGAAGTCGGCAAGTGCGGCGTAGCCATCAGTTCGTTGGCCGATATGGAAGTGCTGTTCGACAAAATTCCGCTGGCTAACGTCACCACTTCCATGACCATCAATTCGCCCGCGGCCGTGGTTTGGGCCATGTACCTCGCCGTGGCGGAAAAGCAGGGCGCGGACTGGAAGAAAATCTCCGGCACACTCCAGAACGACATCTTGAAGGAATACATCGCGCAGAAGGAATACATTTATCCGCCCGAACCGTCGATGCGCTTGGTGATCGACACCTTCGAGTTCGGCGTCAAAAACACGCCGAAATTCAACACCATTTCCATCAGCGGCTATCACATTCGCGAAGCCGGCTCGACAGCCATTCAGGAATTAGCGTTTACCCTGCGCGACGGCTTGGAGTACGTGGAATGGGGCATGCGCCGCGGCCTGGACGTCGACGAATTCGTCCCGCAGCTTTCCTTTTTCTTCAATGCGCACAGTGATTTCTTCGAGGAGATCGCGAAATACCGCGCCGCGCGCCGCATTTGGCACAAGGCCATGGTCGAGCGCTACAAGTCGCAGAACCCGCGCTCCTGGGCGTTGCGCTTCCACACCCAGACGGCCGGTTGTTCGCTCACCGCCCAGCAGCCCTACAACAATGTCGTGCGTACGGCGATCCAGGCCCTGGCCGCGGTGCTCGGCGGCACGCAATCGTTGCACACCAATTCGCTCGATGAGGCCTGGGCGCTGCCAACCGAATTGGCAGCCACCATCGCGCTGCGCACCCAGCAGATCATCGCGCACGAAACCGGCGTGGCCAATACGGTCGACGCGATGGGCGGCTCGTACTTCGTCGAAACCTTGACCAACGAGGTCGAGCGCGGCGCGTGGGATTACATCGAGAAAATTGATGCGCTGGGCGGCATGGTCGCGGCCATCGAGCGCGGCTATCCGCAGCGAGAAATCTCCGAAGCCTCTTATCGGTATCAGGTTGAAGTCGACAAGAAGGAAAAGATCATCGTCGGCGTGAACGACTTCATCACCAAAGAAAAGCCGCTGGACATTTTGCAAATCGATGAGACGGTAGCCGCCCGCCAGGGTGAGCGCCTGCGCAAATTGCGCGCCGAGCGCTCCAGCGACGAAGTCGCCCGCCGTTTGAGCGCTCTGCGCAAAGCCGCACAAGGCACCGAGAATCTCATGCCCTACATCTTCGACGCCGTCAAATCCTACGCCACCCTCGGCGAAATCTGCGACGCCATGCGCGAAGTCTTCGGCACCTACGAAGAAATCGCCATCACCTAGACTTTGTACTGGTCTCTTGTTAGATTCCAGACGATTCTTAAATGATCCACCGAAAGAATGCCCGCGTTGACCAACCCTCTATACATCCAACTGAGACGTACGAGGCTCAGCGGGCCTACAGTAGAACGTATGGAATCTTTAGGATTTTTCAGGTGATACTCCAAGCCACGAAGGGTGTGTTTGTCCCGGGCCCTGATGACCCCAAAACCCTTTACGGACGCATTCTTCGCTTTATTGGCTTGATTTTTGTCTATCTCTTCATCGCTATGCTTATTTTCGTTGCGGTCCAGGATTTCTTGAGGGGGATCCGCCGCTAAGACAACACAAGCGACTCCAAATGCCAGAAAAAAAGATTCGAGTCTTAATTGCGAAGCCGGGGTTGGATGGCCACGACCGCGGCGCGAAAATCATCGCGCGCGCCCTGCGTGACGCCGGCATGGAAGTAATCTATACCGGCTTACGCCAAACCCCGGAGATGATCGCCTCCGCCGCGGTGCAGGAAGACGTCGACGTCATCGGCCTCTCGATTCTCTCCGGCGCGCATAACACGCTGTGTCCGCAACTAATGAGCCTGCTGCACGACAAAGGCATGGACGACGTGACCGTGGTCCTCGGCGGCATCATCCCCGAAGCAGATATCCCGGCCCTGAAAAAGGTCGGCATCGCGGAAATTTTTCTCCCCGGCACCTCCACCCAGGACATCGTCGAATTCATCCACAAACGCATCGCCCACTAGCCAACGCCTTCCAACACTACGATCACTCCTTACCTCCCTCTTTGCGCCGTTGATCATATTTCTGCTTGGCGCCGCGATGCAGTTGCTTGACGCGTTCCTTTTCGTGTTGCCGGGCTTCAGGATCGACCTTGCGGCGCACAAATTCCTGCTCGCGTCCGAGCTTGCGCCAGCTTTCCAGCCGCTCCTCTTCGAGTCGGCCTTCCTCCAAGGCCGCTTGCACCGCGCAACCCGGCTCCGTGGTGTGCCCGCAATTTCCATACTTGCATTGGATCGCAAGCTCCTCAATGTCGGAGAAGGTTTGCTCCACGCCCTCGCTCGCTCCCCACAACTGCAATTCTCGCAAACCCGGCGTATCGATCAACAGCGCGCCGCCGGGCAGCGCAAACAGTTCGCGGCTCGTGGTCGTGTGACGCCCGCGGCTGTCGCTGGCCCGGACTGACCGGACCGCCTGCGCGTCGTGTTGCAAGAAATGGTTCACCAGCGTCGACTTCCCTACCCCGGACGAACCGAGCAACACAACGGTTTGCCCGGGCGCCAGAAAAGTGTCCAGGGCTTCCACGCCTTCTCCCGTCCGCGCGCTTATGGCAAGAACCGGGAGACTCGCGGCAATGCCCTGCACTTCGCCGATCCGCGCGGCGACGTCCCCGCAATCGTCGGCCTTATTCAGCACGACAACCGACTTCGCGCCCGATTCCCAGCACTGTGCCAGATAACGCTCCAGCCGTCGCACGTTAAAGTCACCATCCAGCGCCATCACCACGAACGCGGTGTCCACGTTTGCCGCAATGACTTGTTCTTCCAGGCGTCGCCCGGCCACTTTGCGCACGAACTTGCTGCGCCTGGGCAGCACTTTGTGGATCAGGGGCCGGCCGCCCCCGCTCAGCATTTCCGCCGCGACCCAATCCCCGACTGCCGGCCAATCTGCTCCTTTCTCCGTTGCAGCGCGCAGCGTCCCGGAAATCTCCGCCCAGCATTCCGCAAAATCTCCAGCTATACGCCAAAGGCCACGCTGCTGGGAAATCACCCGTGCGGGCAGCCACTCGGTTTGCCCGCGTTCTTGCCACAGCGAGTCAAAATACGAATTCCATCCTAATCGTTGCAACGACACTTGCTCTTCTCCATCGCGCGGAAACAACACGCGCTGAAAATCGATTCTATCCGTGCATAAATCGCGAGCGTAAAGCCGCTCGCGTAGGGGCGCAACACGCTGCGCCCCAGCTTGCCCGGGCGTATTGTGCTGCTCAACATTGGGAGGAAGCGTGCGGTCAGCGGCTCGAAAACCTGGTGAAGGCACACCCACCCCTCGGGACTTCAACCGAGGTGGTCACAGGCGCCTCCTGAAAAACTTGGTGCGTATCGCACCGGTGCCTGAATTCTAGAGAGGCCGCCCCCACACGTCAACAACTCCGTCAAGCAACTGCCCAAAAGAAAAGGCCGGACGCACAAAGCGTCCGGCCCGATCGAACTACTTGGCTGCAAATTACGGTTTTTCCTTGCCGTGTTCCGGCTTGTTGTTAGAATGCGGCGCGCTCTCGTGCGATGCGTTTTCATGGGACCCGTTGGAATGCTGCACCGGCGCCCGGTCAGTGTGCGGATTGCCGCGCGCCTCACCTTGTGGCCCTCTGGAAGATGAGTTGTTCGGCACCGACCGGACTTCCTTGGCCTGCCGTGCATTGTTAGAGGGCGAAGAATTTGGCCTGTTTCCGCCGTTATCGCGGTTCACGGCGTTTTGGGGGCGATCATTGCGGCCAGTGTTCCTGTTCGCCAAAGCTGCATTGCTGGTACGATCGTCTCGACGAGCATCGGGGCGATCCGCGCGATGGTCTGCTGCTCTGTCGTTTCGCGCGGCCACCACGTCATGGTGGAAGTCGCCCGGTCGGCCACTGGCCGCTATTGCCGGGCGTCCGTGATTTTCCGACGCCCACTGCCGCCGATCCGCGTGCGCTGCGCGTTCGTGCTCCACCTGCTCTCGCCTGGCTTCAAAGTGGTGCTCATGCTCGGCGATGCGTTCGGCTTCGCTCGGACGCGCCTGAATCCCGCGCGGCCCGCCGTTGAAGCTGACGTGATTTTCGTTCACGATTACCGTCTTGTTGTAGTAGTTGTGAATCACGGTCACGTTCACGTTGGTCACCGAGCGGTTGTACACAAACTCTCTGCCGCGCCATTCCCCGCCCCAGAAGCCTACTCCCGTGTATCCGAAACCGTAGTTAACGCCGCCATAAAAACCAACGTGCGGACCCCAGTAGCCCGCATGCCAAGCGTAAACGCCTCCGGCAAATCCCCAGTAGCCCGGTGTCCACAGCAGACCCGGTTCCGGTGCCATCACCCAAGTTCCCGGCACCCAGTAATACCCTTCCTCGCCGTACGCCCAATAGCCCGGAGTCCAGATATAGCCTGGCGCGGGGCAAACCGGCTGCACATACACCGGCAGCACCGGCGGTCCGACATGCACCGAAACACCCACCGCGATTTGTGCCTGCGACGGCGCTGGCATCGCCAGCGGAATACTCGCAAGCAGCAAAAATCCCAGCGACTTTAGAACTCGCATAAATTCTCACCTCGATCCTTGATTCTTGTAATGGCGCAGCATGCTGCGCCATTCCGAGAAAATGTCTTCCGAGCGCAGCGTCTTACGTGTTCGTGTGTCGCTGAGTTCCGAATACGTCTCAGCCTCGTTATCCCTATAAACCCAGAAATACCAGAAAAGTCGCGCTGCACACCGCCCACGCCCTCTCCTCGCCTCGTCTGGTTACCTGTACCTTCGGCCAGCTGAATCCGCCCCGGAATTCATTTACTGGATGGTCCTTGTGACTCATCCCATCGGGGACACTTTGGCGTAGCTTCCTTTTTTTCCCATTCGATCGACGAGGAAACTCCCTCTATCGCGGAATGAATTATCCACAGTTCAAGTGGACCACCACCCGCGTATTCAACTACTTCGTATTTATTGCCGTTCCGAATCACCCGAGTCGAGACGAACACAGAGTCTGTGACGTTTCGCTGATAACTGGTTTGGAGGGTGAAATACCCATTTTTCTCAATCGTCCACGCTAACCTGGCAAACCCCTCGCCCCAAATACGTCCCCTTTTCACTTCGCAAAAAGTTCTTCGATCCTCCATTGAAGCATTGCGACAACGCTTCGTGAAGAGCACAGCGCTACTGTCCGAACGCATGACAACTCGATGGCGCTCGCAAAGCAGCGACGAGGAGGCTGACTCATAGTCAATCTCGGAAACATCCGTGAGCAGCGGCGCTTCCGCCGTAACCCACAGCGAACCCGCCAACCAACGCTGAATTAAGGGTTCAGGTAGTTTGCCGGATAGGTCATTGCCATAAAGGACGAGCGATTCAAGATGGACCAATTGCCCGACCGCTTCCGGAATACGCCCGTGAAGATTATTCTCTGGCAAACTTAAGTCGCCCATCGTTGCCGTCTCAGAATCGCTCGATTCGCACTGGACGCCATACCACGTGCATTCGCTACCCGGAGGTCCCATCCAGCCATCCTGGTTCGTCCAATGGTTTCCGCCTGTAGCCTCATAAAGGTCCGTTAGTGCTTGCCTTTCCTGCGACGAAATGCCCTTTTCCGCCGAATGGGATCCATGCAGAGCTCCTCTTCCAAAGCATTGTGCGCAAGACAGCCAAATGGCCAGCAACGCCAATACCAGAGTGATTCTACTCATCGCAGCTTCCTTCTCTTGACTAGGCGCGTCAATCTCGCGAGTTGTAGTGTAAGGCTGCTGAGATGTTCGGCGGGGCCGCTCGCACATTCTGTCGCCAAACCGTATACTGGCTGGTTTGTGGTCCTTGCGAGGGCTGCGTGGCTGGTTCCGTCCTGAAAACTAACGTAAATACGAAGTCTCCCGAATTCGAGAAGAACTCCCGCCGGATGATTGACCTCGTTACGCAATTCAAAAACGAAGAAGAGCAGATTCGCCAGGGCGGTGGCGCCAAGGCCATCGAGTCGCAGCACAAGAAGGGCCGGCTTACCGCGCGGGAACGCATTGCCAAATTAATCGATCCGGGATCGCAATTTTTTGAGCTGGGCGGTTTCGCTGCGTACGAAATGTACGAAGAGTGGGGCGGCGCGCCTTCCGCGGGAACGGTCACCGGGCTTGCGCGCGTCTCCGGCCGCACGTTCATGATCATTGCCAATGACGCTACCGTGAAGGCGGGCGCGTTTTTCCCGATGACCGCGAAAAAAGTGATTCGTGCGCAGAATATCGCGATCGAAAATCACATACCCACCATTTATCTGGTCGATTCTGCGGGCATTTTTTTGCCTTTGCAGGAGGATGTGTTTCCGGACACCGACGATTTCGGCCGCGTGTTCCGCAATAACGCGGTGATGAGCGCCATGGGCATCCCGCAGTTGGCCGCCATCATGGGCATGTGCGTGGCGGGTGGCGCGTATCTGCCGGTAATGTGCGATCACATCTTAATGACCGAAGGCTCCGGCCTGTTTTTGGCTGGGCCGGCGCTGGTGCAGGCGGCCATCGGCCAAAAAACCTCGGCGGAGGACTTGGGCGGCGCGAAAATGCACGCGCAAATCAGCGGCACGGTGGACTTTCGCGAACCGGATGACGATGCGTGCATCGCGCGGATTCGCGCGCTGGCGGACAAGATGGGTGCTGCGAATCCGGCTCCGTTCAGCCACGTCACCTCACGGCCGCCGGCACATTCTGCTGAAGAGATTTACGGAATCTTCTCCGGCGATCCCGCCAAGCAATACGACATGCGCGAAATCATCGCGCGCATTGTGGACGCCAGCGAATTCGAGGAGTATCGCGCTGAATATGGTGAGACGGTGCTCTGCGGCTACGCGCGCGTCGGGGGATGGGCGGTCGGCATCGTGGCCAACCAGAAAAAGCATGTGCAGACCCTGGCCCGCGGCTCGGACCAGAAGCGCCTGGAATTTGGCGGCGTGATTTACACTGAGTCCGCGGAAAAAGCTGCACGGTTTATTCTGGACTGCAATCAGAATCGCGTCCCGCTGATTTTCCTGCACGACGTGAATGGCTTCATGGTCGGCAAGGACGCGGAGTGGAGCGGCATCATCCGCGGCGGCGCCAAAATGGTGAACGCCGTAGCCAATTCCGTAGTGCCGAAAATCGCAGTGATCTGTGGCGGCAGCTTCGGCGCCGGCCACTACGCGATGTGCGGCAAAGCCTACGACCCGCGCTTTATTTTCGCGTGGCCCACCGCCCGCTACGCGGTAATGAGCGGCGATGCCGCAGCCGGCACGCTGGTCGAAATCAAACTAAAGCAGCTAGAGCGCGAAGGCAAAAAGGTCGACGAGAAAGCCAGGAAAGAATTGTACGAATCCGTGCGCGCCACCTACGAACACCAAACCGACCCGCGCTACGCCGCCGCCCGCCTCTGGGTCGACGCCATCATCGATCCAGCCCACACCCGCGAAGCCCTGATCCAGGCATTAGAGGCAGCCGCGCTGAATCCGGAGATCGCGGAGTTCAAAACCGGAGTGCTACAAACGTAAGAGGTTCAAGAGTTCAAGGTTTAACAGTTCAAAGGACAAGAGTTCAAAGTTATCAGCCGACCGAAATATTATGCAGCGATTCACAGATATCAAGTCGTGGCAACGAGGACACGAACTGGTGCTTGCGGTATACCGCGCCACCGGTGGTTTTCCTGTGGTCGAACGCTACGGGTTGATTTCGCAATTGCGACGGGCCGCGTTATCGGTTCCCACCAACATCGCGGAGGGGTCCAAGCGAACGGGAAGAACGGAATACGCTCGCTTTCTTAACATCGCCGAGGCCTCTTTAGCCGAAACCGAATACTTAATCATGGTCGGGCGCGACCTTGGCTACATGACTCAGCTCATGGCCAAGCCACTCCTCGTTCAAGTAACGGACCTTGCCCGCATGCTGCACTCGCTCCGTTTGAAGGTAGAAGCAGGCGGCCAAGGACCGACATGAGCGAGAATCCAACGCCCTTTCTCCCTTTTTTGGTTTTTCTGGTTGAACTTTTTAACCTTGAACTTTGAACCTCTCGTTTTTTGGCGTGGAGCCTCGGAATATGGCCGGTCCTGTGAGATTGATCGAGTGTCCGCGAGATGCATGGCAAGGCTTGCAGGACTTCATCCCCACCGATTACAAAGCGGAGTACCTCAAGGAATTGGTGCTGGCGGGGTTCAGGCATATCGATGCGGTGAGTTTTGTTTCGCCGAAGCACGTGAAGCAAATGGCCGACAGTGAAGAGGTCATGGCCAAACTCAACGCTTCCCTTCCCAATGGCGCCGATCGGCCGGAGATCATTGGCATCGTCGTGAATGAAAAAGGGCTTGAGCGCGCGCTGGCTACTCTTGGCGTCACCACCATAGGGTACCCGTATTCCATCTCGGCCTATTTTCGGCGGGCGAATGCCAACATGACACGGGAGGAATCGCGGGCGCTTGTCGAAACACTTAAGAAAGAGACGGCGGTTGCGAATCGTGACTTGGTCATTTACATCTCCATGGCCTTCGGCAATCCTTATGACGAGCCGTGGGGACCGGAAATTGTGCAGGACACTTTGGATTGGCTCAAAGACATTCGCGTGCGCACCGTTTCTCTCGCCGATACCGTCGGGACCGCTTCGCCGGAACTGGTTGGCGATCTGTTCCGCCAAGTCAAAGATCATGTAGCCGGCATCGAATTAGGTGTGCATCTGCACAGCCGGCCCGAGACCGCCGAGGAAAAAATCCTGGCAGCGTACCAGGCGGGCTGCCGGCGCTTCGATAGCGCGCTGACCGGGCTTGGCGGTTGCCCCTTTGCGGGAGACAATCTAGTTGGGAACATCGCCACTGAGCAGGTGCTCGCGGCCCTGCGCAAAGTGGGCGCCGATCCGGGCATCGACAGTGCGCGACTCACCAAAGTCCTGGCCATGGCTAACGAAATTCGTGCGAAATATGCGCACGCACCACTTGTGAATTAGCGAGGTTTTTCTATGTATTCCACATTGGTTCTTGGATTCAGCGGCGAGATCGCGCAGATCACGCTCAATCGTCCCGACAAACGCAACGCCATCAACGCGCAAGTGATCGCGGAGTTGCAAACCGCGCTGGACACCATCGAGAAAAGCCACTCGCGGGTGGTCATCGTGACCGGCGCGGGCAAAGCCTTCTGCGCAGGAATGGATTTGGAAATGCTCAGCGCGATCACCAAACAGTCGGCCGCCGAAAACCAGGACGACGCCCGGCGCATTGCCAAATTGCTCCGCCGCATCTGGAGTTTTCCGCGCCCGACGATCGCCGCGGTGAACGGAGCCGCCTACGCGGGAGGTTGCGGCATCGCCACGCTCTGCGACTTTACACTGGCGACGCCTGAAGCCAAGTTCGGCTACACCGAAGTAAAAATTGGATTTCTCCCTGCTATCGTGTCCGTCTTTCTCACCCGGCAGATCGGAGACAAGCGTTCGCGGGATCTCCTGCTAACCGGACGTCTCATCGAGGCAAAGGAGGCGAAGGAATTCGGGATGGTCACCGAAGTGGTCCCGGCCGACCAACTCATGAACCGTGCGCTAGCTCTGGCCGATGACCTGATCGCGGCCAGCCCAAGCAGCCTCACCCGCGCGAAGCACCTGCTGACTTCCGCTGCCGCCGCGGGAATCGATCATGACCTGGAGCGCGCCATTCTGGAAAACGCGCGCATTCGCTGCACGCCGGATTTCAAAGAAGGCGTTGCTTCGTTTCTGGAAAAACGCAAACCGGTCTGGAACCACAAGCCGGATTAATCTCAATCATGCAAAACATCGAGCACCACGATACGACAGTACGAGTGCGCTACGCGGAGACGGATCAGATGGGCGTGGTGTATCACGCCAATTACTTGATCTGGTTTGAGGTTGGGCGCGTGGAATTGATGCGCGCTTTGGGCATCGAATACAAGCGCATGGAAATCGATGACGACTGCCACATCGTGGTGGTCGATGTGCGCTGCCGCTACTTGAACTCTGCACGCTATGACGAAGAGCTGCGCATACGCACGCGCATCGCTGAAGCGCGAAACCGCACCATTCGATTCTCCTACGAAGTTCGGCGGGACAGCGACGAAGAATTGCTCGCTGTCGGCGAAACTCTGCACGTGATTTGCGGCAGCAATGGCAAACCCAAGCTATTGCCGGAAAAATATCGCGCCATTCTGGGCGCGGCGCCCGCGCCGAATCCGCTCGCGAGCCGCTCATGACCATTGCGCTGAGCGGCAATGACCTGACCTTCGAGCAGTTGTATGCCGTGGCATTGCGCGGCGAGAAAGTGGCGCTCACGGGCGATGCGGTCGAGCGCATGAAGGCATCGCGCGCGGTAGTCGACCGGGTGGTGGCGTCGGGTGCGGTGGCCTACGGAATCAACACGGGATTCGGCAAGCTGGCCTCGGTGCGCATTTCCTCCGAGCAGGTGAGTCAACTGCAGGTTAACCTGGTGCGCTCACATGCGTCTGGCGTAGGTCCTCCCCTGACGGAGCAGGAAACGCGGGCGATGGTGCTGCTGCGCGCCAACGCTCTGGCCAAAGGCTTGAGTGGCATTCGCCCGGAAGTGGTGGAGACACTTTGCTCAATGCTAAACGCCGAAGTGCATCCGGTGATTCCCTCGCAAGGTTCGGTCGGGGCCTCGGGAGATTTGGCTCCGCTCGCACATCTCGCACACGTCGTGATTGGCGAGGGCCGCGCTGTATATCGCGGCGAAACACTGGATGGCGCGCAAGCCATGCGGCGCGCCGGCATTACGCCGGTCGCGTTGGAAGCGAAGGAAGGGCTGTCGCTGCTCAATGGCACACAGGGAATGCTGGCGCTGCTGAGCCTTGCGCTCCGCGATGCCGATATTCTGGTGGATACTGCGGATGTTGCCGCGTCGCTTTCCCTGGATGCCCTGCGGGGAAGCCCCGGCGCGTTCGATGCGCGCATCATGCATGCCCGCCCCTACACCGGGGCCGCGATGACGGCGCGCAACCTGGCGCACTTGAATGAGGGCAGCCAGATCCGGGAATCGCATCGCTCCGAGGAAAAAGACAAACGCGTGCAAGATGCTTACAGCTTGCGGTGCACCCCGCAGGTACACGGAGCGGTGCGCGATTCGCTGGCACAAGCGCGCGAGATGGCCGCGGTGGAACTGAACAGCGCGACCGACAATCCGCTGGTGTTCGTCGGCGACGGCAGCGGAGACATCATCAGCGGCGGAAATTTTCACGGCCAGCCGCTGGCGATGGCCGCGGATCAGGTGGCCATCGCGATTGCCACCCTGGGAGGAATCTCCGAACGGCGGGTAGAGCAAATGACTAATCCGCTGACCAGCATGCTGCCCGCCTTC
>Ga0307478_10000904_pt1 | contig 27891 bp, 22 predicted proteins | sample atmos_gasesECM4C_2_FD_203713 | JGI IMG/M metagenome (GOLD analysis project Ga0307478, IMG submission 203713) | Hardwood forest soil microbial communities from Morgan-Monroe State Forest, Indiana, United States - atmos_gasesECM4C_05 | ecosystem: Environmental > Terrestrial > Soil > Temperate...
AGCAGACCGATCAACTCTCCGAGGTTCTTTACAAGAACGGCGGCGCAAGCTACCTGCAAGTGCTGACCAGCGAAACCAATTACTTCTCGGCGGAACTGAATCTGGTGCAAGCCCAGCTCAACGAGCGTCTTGCACTGGTTCAGCTTTACCAGGCTCTCGGCGGCGGATGGCAGCAATAGCGAGCCGTCATATGAAACGGATAGCGTCTCTTTCGATCCTCTTCGCGGCGCTCATCGAATTTGCGATCGAGCGGGCAAGGTTCGACTTGTGGATCATGGCGGTTGCGATGGTGGCTCTGTCGTGGAATCTCGTGGAAAGGGTGAAGCAGTGACCAGTAGGCTCCGCGAACCACACGAAACAGATATCTCATCGGGTTCCCGCTTCCGTTTGGAAACGTCGAGTCGTGCGGATCACCTCGACGCGTGCACTTCAGTCTGCGTGTGCGTGAATTCCTGAACCGATGTGCTCCCGAACGCGAATTGCATTCCAAGGGAAGTCAACGTCGAAGACGTTTCTCGGCGCTGAATCTCGAGCGTCATTTCAGTCTTCGAGTTCGTAGTTGTACTTCACCTCGCGTCTGTCAACCCACTCGACACTTTTAACACATTCAACACTTTACATCAGCCACAAAGCTCTGACACAGCTCCAAGACTCAGTCACTTAGTTCAGTGTGACATTTGGCAAGAAGATTGCCCTCCCACGAGTAGTGGCACGGAAATGCCAAATGGAGGTTGCCGCTATGGTTCGGACAGGACGGGTGTCGCCTCTGCTGCGAAATGCTCATTCTGTTCCTTTCCTTGAGGTTGTGACCTTCCGCACCTCTCGCAAAAAGGAAATCGCACTAATGCGAAGAGTAACAATAGTGGCGCTCGTCCTCGGGGGGATAAGTGCGTGTGCCTTCGCGCAGGGCGCAGGGCAGCCAACCGGAGCAGTGCAAGGCTTAGTGTTTATCGCAGACGCGGATGGCGGGCACTCGGTGGTTCCTGCCACAAAGATTACGTTGGACGGTCCCACTCTTATTGAAGCTCAAAGCGACAACGAAGGTAAGTTCGCGTTCAGCACAGTTCCCGCTGGTTCTTACACAATCACCGCAAACACTCGTGGAATGGCCGCAACACAGGGCGTTGTTGTAACAGCAGGAGCTGTGTCGCAAGTCCAGCTGGAAATGAAACTCGAAACTGTAGCGGAATCGGCGACCGTAACTGCCAGTACAAATTCGGTGGACACAAAAACTGAGATCTCTGGGACCTACACTATCGGTGAATCGGCGGTCCAGAACATGCCCAACATCGATGAGCATTTCCAAAGCTTGCTGCCGCTGATTCCAGGCGTGGTGCGCGGCCCGAACGGCCTGATCAATATGAAGGGGGCGCGAGCGTCGCAGAATGGATCGCTTGTAAACAGCGCCGATGTGACCGATCCGGCAACCGGCGTGACCGCTATCAATATTCCGATCGACGTAGTTTCGTCCGTGCAGGTCCTTTCCACCCCGTACGACCCCGAATACGGCAGATTCACGGGAGCTGTTTCAAACGTCGAGACGCGGCCCGGAGACTTCAATAAATTCCGAGTATCTGCCCAGAACCTGATTGCCCGTTTGCGGCGCATCGACGGTTCGATCATGGGCATTGCCGCGTTTACGCCCCGGATGACCGTTTCTGGCCCGATTGTGAAGGACCGCATAGCCTTCACCGAATCGGTCGAGTACCGCTACGAGCGAGACCCGGTGGATAGTCTGCCGCCGCTTCAGAGTTATAACCGTACGGAAAACTTCAACTCGTACACGCAATTTGACGTGAACATCAGCCCGAAGCAAACCGCAACGGCCTCCTTTGCGATCTTTCCCCAACACCTTGACTACTACGGCTTGAACACGTTCACGCCTCAACCCAGCACCCCGGACCTTAATGAGCGTGGATATCAGGCATATGTACAGCACCGGTACGCTACGGGCTCCAACGACCTGCTGACGTCTCAGGTGAGTTTCAGGAGGTTTGACGCTGATCTGGCGCCAAACAGTAATGGACCGTACAAACTTCTTGTCGAGACCACCGAGGGCGGCTTTTTCAACAACCAGGACCGCAACACGACACGCACGGAATGGGAAGAGGTTTACCATTCCCACCCGCATCATTTTCTTGGTTCCCACGAATTGGATACGGGAACGGAACTTGCCCACAGTTCCTATGACGGTCGCCAGCAGTTTTTCCCGGCACAGATCATTGGCGTCACAGGCAATCCACTGGAACAAATACAATTCGGCCCGGCTTCGGGATTCTCCCTCGATCAGAACGAAATTGCCTGGTTTGTGGGAGACAAGTGGACCATCTCAAATCGCTTGACACTCGACCTGGGCCTTCGTTTTGATCGCGACTCAGTCACAGATTCGGTAAATACAGCTCCCCGCGCCGGCTTCATTCTGGCACTCACGAAGGACAGCAAAACATTACTCAAAGGCGGAGCCGGGTTCTTCTATGACCGCGTTCCTCTAAATATCCCTGCGTTTCCTGATTTGCCGGGACGTAAAGTAATTGAGCTGAACCCAGCAGGCGGGGTTATCAGTTCCACCGAGTACGCCAATGTCATCTCCGACGGGTTGCGCAATCCACGCAGTGAGGTTTGGAACCTCGAAGTGGATCGCGAGGTAACAAGTGCCTTCCTGCTCAGAGTTGCGTATCAGCAGCGCAATACAGTACACGACTCCTACCTGAATCCAGTGGTGTCAGGAGCGTCCGGCATCCTAGCTTTATCTAGCCTCGGAAGTGATTTCTACAAAGAGTTTCAAGTTACCGGTCGCTATCGCGTGCACCGCAGCACACTGAATGCATCCTACGTCCGCTCGCGAGCCTACGGTGACCTGAACGATTTCAACCAGTTCTTTGGGAATGATCCCCAAGCGGTGATCCAGCCGAATCAACGTGGACGGCTGAACTTTGACGCCCCCAATCGTGTTTTGGCTTGGGCAGAGATCGCCGCACCGTGGAAGTTAACCTTCGCACCCGTGCTCGATACTCACACGGGCTTTCCGTATTCAACCATCGATCAGTACCGCGAATTTGTGGGGCCCAGAAATGAATCGCGGTTCCCACGATTCGTTTCGACGGATTTGCAAGTCTGGCGCGAAATCCGCCTGCCCATTAAAGAGAAGCACGCACGGATTGGATTTGGAGTCTTCAACGTTTTCAACCACGCCAATTACCGCGATGTACAAAATGATCTGGACAGTTATCGTTTCGGCGAATTCTTCAACGGTATAAGCCGGACCTTTCACGGCAAATTCGTATTGGAGTTTTGATCATGAAGCTGACCATCAAGAATGTCTTTTCCAGTTTAACTTTCCTTTTGTTGGTGACCCTTGCGTCAGCTCAAGCAAATGACCCGCTTCCTTCGGTAGAGGATGTTGTCGCGAAGATGATGCAGTTTGACGCCCAGCGACAGTCTGAGCTCACCGGATACACGGCTACTCGCCGGTATGTTGCCGTGAACAAGAAGCGCCGCGCCGAGATGCTGGTCCGCGTCGATTGCGCGCGTGACGGCGCCAAGCAGTTCACGATCCTTTTCGAAGAAGGCTCAAGCTCAATTCGCAAGCACGTGTTTCAGAAGCTGCTGAGCGAAGAGGCCGAAGCGTCACGCCGAGGGACACGTAACAGCACCCGTCTCACTCCCGCTAACTATGACTTCCAGATTGTTGGTCAAGAAACGCTCGAAACTGGGTCGGCGTACGTATTCGAGGTTTTGCCAAAAACACCGAACAAGTATCTGATCAACGGCAGGATTTGGGTTGACGCTAACGACTATTCCATCGTTCGAATTGAAGGCCAGCCCGCACGCAATCCTTCCTTCTGGGTGCACAATGTTCATTTTGTCCACACCTATCAGAAGGTCGGGCAATTCTGGTTCGCATCTTCAACCGACACGACGAGTCAGATCCGGATTTTTGGGGACTCGGAACTCACAATTGAAAATGCCGATTACAAGTTGAAGTCGGCGGACCAGTCGAACCCTACTTCGAGTGAATTGGAGAGCGAAGCGAGGCTGGCGCAATGAAGAAGGCACAGCCAGCTTTTACATTGGTTGCGATTGCCCTCTTTGCATGGGTCCTCGCCCACGTTGGTCTCGCGCCACTGGTGGAGCAATTTAAGGCAATGCGGATTGCGCTGCCGATCGTTCTTGGTCTCAGCCTTCTGCGCCTGTTTCTGCAAAGCATCGCTTGGTCGGCATCCCTCAGGGGCGAAGAGGTTTCCGTTGGTCTCGCGAAATTGGCGGGAGTGAGATTGGCTGGGCAATCCATGGGATACCTTACGGTCCTGGGTCCGGTGATCTCAGAGCCGATGAAGATAAGACTGCTCGGTACATCCACTGAGCCAACGGTCACGGCGACCTTCCTCGACGACGGCGTCTACTGGTTCACTTCAGCACTGCTGGCAATCCTGGGTCTCGTGAGCCTCCCCTTCGTTGCTGTTCACGGCGCAGCCTACCACTCGATCCCCGGGGTCCTCACCCTTGCCCTGATGGTGTTTGTTATTGTTCGCCGCAATCCAATTCTGTCTGATGTGGTGCGCGCCCTTGGCAAGAGGGCTCCGTCATGGCTCTCGCGGGCCGAACAGTTTGAATCGTCGATTCGTAACTATCGAGTCAATCAGCCCGCATTAGTCCGCCGAATGTTCTGGATCGATGTCGCGTGCCAGGTACTGGTTGCTTCCGAAGTGCTGGTCGTCTTGTGGTCGCTACATCTGTCCATTCATTTCTTCACAATTCTGGTTATTGAGAGCGTGACGCGCGGACTAAAGATGCTGAGCGGGTGGATCCCTGCGAGGTTGGGGTCTGACGAGGGCGGCGCGATCTCCGCGTTTGCTCTGATCGGCTTCTCACCCATGCTCGGTCTTGCCCTGGCTCTAACTCGCCGGGTCCGTGATCTGCTCTGGGCTTTGATCGGAATCGTGTGGCTCGGCTGGAATTCCCGTGGAACGCGGCGGCCCAACAACGCGACCCGACCGACTCCGATCATCCTGGCGAAGGAGCTCCTCCAATGCAAGCCGTGATAGCCATTCCAGAACTCGCCGGCCTGGAGAGCGAGCAGCAAGCGACGAAGTTGCTCATGCGCCCGATTGCGGGGGTTCTTCTTTTGATTCGAACCGTATTGACTGCGGCGCGAGCCGGGGCAAGCGATGTTCTGTTGGTTGTTCCACCCGCAGTGAGCGACCGCTTCCTGCAAAATCTCCTCGAAAAACTCTCGCAGCAGGGAGTACGGGTCGAGCTGATTCAGATTAGCGAGTTCGATCCACAGCGATACTCAAGCTGGATCATCCTGAAGCGGCATTTGAAAGACAAGTTCCTGTGGCTGCCATGGAACTGGATAACAACCAAGAACTTCCTTTCGCAGTTGCCGCTGGTCGACATCGGATCCGTCGACTGGAGCAAAGCCGTTTACGCGACCGTGCATGAGGTAGACCGCGAAGGTGCCTCTTCGGCCCTCCCCCCAAGGAGTGCAGGAGGCGTCGCGGTCACCTCGCCAGAAAGCGCCGTGGCTGCTGAACGGTTTCTGGTTGCGAATTCGGGAAAAGCTTTGGACGGCATTCATACTTCATTCAATCGCCGGCTTTGCTGGCCATTCGTAAGACTCCTTTCACACACTCCCGTCACGCCCAACGCCATCACGTTCGGCGGAGTAGTGGTCTCCGTTCTATCGGCTATTGCCTTTGCTCAGGGTACGTACCTGTGGTCGGTGCTCGGCGCCTTCCTTTTCTACATTGCCGGATTGTTCGACGAAATGGATGGAATGCTGGCGCGAGTCAAATTTGCGGAATCGCCAAGCGGAACATGGCTCGAGGGAATGGCCGATGGACTCAGCTATCTTCTGCTCTTTGGTGGGGTAACGATAGGCCTGAGTCGGCGCTATGGCCATATCGCCGTTTTCTTCGGTATTGCCCTTCTGATCGGCTCAGTCCTTGCGTTGATCACCACATCGTTACAACGTCGCCGCGCAACCACCCCCGATCGGCCGAATGAGTACCTCGGCCGTTTCTACCAGTTGCTCGAGAAGGATTCGGGGAACTGGATTTCCCGTGCAGTCAGACAGGTGCAAGCGTTCCAACGAAGAGGGATATTGATCCACTACATTGTCCTTTTCACAGTCATTGGCGCGCTGCCGCTGGTGTTCGTGCTGGCAACCCTCGGCGCTCACCTGACCTGGATCTTGACGCTGTATTTCAATCGTAGATTCTTTTCCCAGTCCTCAGAAGGGAACTCCGCAGTAAGCAAGGTAAAGGAGGCGTTATGAAGGCCGTAATCTTGGCTGCAGGACAGGGCACCAGGATTCGCTCTGTGCACGGCGAACATCCAAAGTGCCTGATAGAAGTCGACAATGCCACGATCCTGGATCATCAGCTCGAGGCTCTGTCTATGGTTGGAATCAACGATGTCGCCGTTGTTATCGGATACGAGAAGGAACAAATCATTGCGCATGTAAATGCCAGACAACTTCTCACTCAAAGAATACACTTCATCGAAAATGCGGCATTCGCGATTACTAACAATATCTATTCGCTCCGGCTCGCACTTGATTGGTTGCGCGGCGACAGTTTCATTGTTCTCAATGCTGACGTCATCTTCGATCCTGAAATCCTTGAGGTCGCCGTACGGCCACATGCGCCGATCTCGATGATCGTGGACCCCTTGTGGAGGGATGAGACGATGAAAGTCGTTATCCTTGATGACCACGTCATTAGAATGAGCAAGAACATTTCCCGGGAAGAGTTCAGCGGCACTTATATCGGTATTACCGTATTTTCCAAAGCTATACAAGACAGATTTGTCCATAAGATGGAGGATGTAATCGCGGCCGGCCGGGTGGACGAATTCTTCAATGTCGTGGTACAGGAACTCGCGAACGAAGGAGTCCCCGTCGGCTATACGAGCACTGATGGATTGCCCTGGGTCGAAATCGATGATCCAGTCGATCTGACATTCGCCCAGCACCATGTGTTTCCACAACTTGCAGCGGCGGTGGTTTGAACGTGCCGACGAGTGAAATCATTGCCGAGAACTTCGCGCCTGCTCAGTGGCTCTCCTGGCCGCGTAGTTCGATTCGAATTGTGGATTGGAACATCGACAGAGGCTTGCAGCTTCAGTCGATCCTGGATTTTCTGGGCGATACGAACGCAGATGTTTTTGTTCTCCAGGAAGTCGATGTGAATGCTCGCCGGACTCATCGTCTTAACATTGCTCAGGAAATCGCACGAAAGCTGCGGTTGAATTATGTTTTCGGACGCGAATTTGTGGAGCTGACCCAAGGCTCCAAAGCCAGTCCTGCTTACCATGGCCAGGCCACGCTCTCACGATGGAAAATCTCGAACCCGCGCATTATTCATTTTAAGCGGCAGTCCGACTTCTGGAAGCCACAATGGTACAAGCCCAAACTGCAAACGTTTCAGGAGCGGCTTGGGGGCAGAATCGCTCTGGCGGCCGAAATCGGCATCCCAGGCGTCTCCGCTATCTTCTACAACCTTCACTTGGAGAGCCGCTCGAATGATGACCTCCGCCTGGCTCAGTTGAGCGAGGTCTTACAAGACGCCGGCGTTTGCGATTCGACTCAGCTGGTCGTCGTCGCGGGTGACCTGAACCTGAATGCTTCCAAGTCTGTCATAACAGATGCGCTGGCCCGCGCTAGACTCCGGGATGTCGTGCCAACTTCTCGTGTGCCCACCACTCCGGCACGCCATCTGCTCGAAGCCGGCCGCCACATTGACTGGGCTTTCGTACGTGGTCCCGTGCAAGCAGATTCCGGCAAAGTTCACAGGTCCGTCAGAGGTTCTGATCATTATCCAATCTCATTTGAGTTGCGTAGTGCTGACTCCGGCCTGTCAAGTCGTGCGGAGCAAAATAAAGGAACAGGCTGAGCCTGTTCGGTTGCTAGCTGAATGTCATCCTCTTGCGGGTCGACTGTCGAAATCCGCGAGCAGCTTGACACTCGCGTCGTTGTCTACATGTATGGCATGCATTCACGAAAACCTCAATAACATGGCCGCACTCGAGAGTTCGAGAGCCATAACAGGTCATCATCTTTATAACTCGAAGTGGACAAACAAAGTCAGACCAAGGAGTAAGAACATGAAAGCGAACTTAATTCTCGTTGTCATCCTCATGACTGTCATTCCAATCCTTAGCTCGGCGCAGACCCAATCAGGAGCGGATGGTGTTCCGAGTAACCTTGCCGGAGCACTCGATTTGCAGGCTCCGGACCCAGGTCCCATACCGGCTGCCCCTGCTTCCCCCGGACCGCAAGAAGTCTTACAGGCGTATGAGGGAGCAATGTTAGCTATTACACAGAACTTCTCCGCCAAAGTTGCGGGGATCACTGAAGCTGTCCAACAAGGGAAAATGAGTAGAGAGGAAGGCAAGACCTCAAGCGCCGAGCAATATCTCATCGCGCAGATGCAATTCCAACTGCTCAGCGCATGGCGCCAGATGGAGGAACAGAATATAGCCGCAGTTCCTGCGGCTGATGATAAAAGCGAAGCTTCTCGGACTGACGACGGCGAAATTGTGTTGGTAGAGCTGCCGTTTTCATCGTTCGAGCTCACAGCGGCAGTGGCGGAGCACTTAAGCCTGACACAATCGCAGAAGGAAGCGATCCAGCAAGTGATGACGCGTGAACGCCACCGCATGGAACCGCTGATGGCGCAGTTGCGAAGCGTAAGGGAAAAGCTGTTAGCTCTCGACCCTCAGCACAGCAATAGAAAAGAAATCAAAACGCTAGCCGATGCGCAAGCAGCTTTGTTGGCGAAATTCATCGTGGCCAACGCGCGCATGCAATCGGAAATTTATAAACTTCTTACTCCGGAACAGCAAAGAAAACTCGATGACTTAAAGAGAAGTGGTGAGCCAGGAGCTGTCGCGAGCAGGTGACGATCCCCACAACGACCTCCATAACTCCTCCTCCCCATCGCAGCGCCGTGCGGGGACAACCAAACGTCACTTTCGCGCTGCTCGATGAGGTGTCTCGGGTGAGTCACGAGAGATTCTCCGGAAGACTCGCGATCAGGTAATCGCTTTGAACAAACCCGCGAAACCGTATCGGACCGCCGATGCACGTCGGCGCTTGCGAACCTGGTGCAAAGTGAACGACACTCATAGCCAGCATGAGAGCACCTTGCGATGAAGCCGTAATGCAATCGGCATGCGGCGCGATTCCGTGCGGAACAGAAGCGAGAATCTGGGTGCTCGCCGCAACCATTCTCGGGTCAAGCATGGCTTTCATTGACAGTACGGTCGTCAATGTAGCTCTGCCTGCGCTCCAGGCCAGCTTCCACGCAACGTTGGTGGATCTGCAATGGGTGGTTGAGTCTTACGGAGTCCTTCTGGCTGCGTTGATTCTAGTCGGCGGGTCTTTTGGCGACCGGTTCGGCCGGCGGCTGATTTTCGTCGCAGGAGTGTTAATTTTTGCCTTGGCCTCCGCGGGCTGCGGCCTCGCCTCAAACATTCATCAACTGATCATCGCGAGGAGTGTTCAAGGTGTAGGAGCTGCTCTCCTCGTGCCGGGTAGTCTTGCAATCATCAGTACATCCTTCGACGAGAAGAGTCGCGGACCGGCGATCGGTACATGGTCGGGCTTCACGGCCATCACTACCGCCGTTGGCCCCGTACTTGGAGGCTGGCTGGTTGAGCACGCTTCCTGGAGGTGGGTATTCTTCCTCAATCTACCGATCGCGGTGGCCGTAGTAGGGATTTCGCTGTGGCGGATTCCGGAGAGCCGCAGCGCCGACTCAGGGCCTATAGATTGGCCAGGCTCGATTCTTTCTGTCCTGGGACTTGGGAGTTTGGTTGTCGGTTTCGTCGAATCGCTTGACCTGGGTTGGAGAAGCCCCCTTGTCGTCGGGAGTTTGATCCTTAGTGTCGGCTCCCTTATTGCGTTCGTATTCGTCGAAGCTGCCAGCACGTCGCCGACCCTCCAACTGACTCTGTTCAAATCCCCAAGCTTTAGTGGCGCGAACCTGCTTACTTTCTTTCTATACGCTGCTGTTGGGATTTTCTTCTTTTTATTTCCTTTGAATTTGATTCAAGTCCAGGGATACTCCGCCACCGCAACCGGCGCTGCGGTTCTTCCCCTGATCCTGCTTATATTCTTTCTCTCTCGCTGGTCTGGTGGACTTGTCGCCCACTATGGTTCACGGGCTCCGCTGATTGTTGGCCCTCTCATTGTCGCTTTGGGTTTCGTTCTGTTTGCCGTGCCGTCTATCGAAGGTAATTATTGGAAGGAGTTCTTTCCTGCGGTCATTGTTCTCGGATTTGGAATGTCAGTCACGGTGGCTCCTCTAACCACCGTCGTTATGAATTCAGTTAAGAAGGATCGAGTGGGCACCGCTTCTGGAGTCAACAATGCCGTCGCGCGCGTTGCGAGCGTGCTCGCAATCGCAGTTCTTGGGATCGTAATGGTGAAGACTTTTGCTGCTCACCTGAACTCCAGCCTGAGGCACCTGGTGCTGCCGCCCCGCGTTCTGGCGGAGTTGCAAGCGAACGAAACTAAGCTCGCCGGCTTGCAGGCTCCTGCAAGCCTTAGCCCCAGTATGAGAGCTGCTATCAATTCGTCCATTCGGGAAGCTTTTGTATTCGGATTTCGAGTTGTCATGTTGATTTGCACAGGGCTGTCCCTGGCAAGTGCTTATGTGGCGTGGTCCCTGATTCCAAACGATCGTGATCGCCTAAAGCTGCATGCGACAGTCTCTCCTGATAACGATCGACCCCAGAAAATGTGATGAAAGAGGTTGGTGTTTGAACTGCCTTTCAACTTATTGGAGCGTCACCATTTTTTGTAACCAACACCATGCGGAACCGTGCCTTGCCTTGCATCATGCGGGCGTAAGCATCCGCCGCCTGTTCGAGAGGCACGGTCTCGATCATCGGTCGGATGTTCTGCAGAACACTGAAGGCAAGCGTATCCTCCCCGTCGATCGGCGTGCCGGTTAGGCTCCCGTGGATCGAGCGCCCTCCAAAGACGAGCGGGAATGCATTCAACCTAAGCTCGTCCTGCGGTACACCGACCACGATGAGCTTGCCGTGGACGGCGAGACCAGACACAAGCGTTCCCATGGCATTACCACTAGTTCCGGTGGCAAGAATCGCTCTCGCCCCGCCCATACGCTGCAGGACCGTAGCGGCATCCTCGGCGGTGGTATCGATGTAGACGTGCGCTCCCAGGTCTTTCGCCAGCTTTTCCTTGTCGCGTCCACGCCCGATTGCAACAGTGCGGAACCCCATATGCCGTGCAAACTGGACACCAAGATGCCCGAGACCGCCAATGCCCTGTACGGCGACCAAATCTCCGCCGCGCAAACCGGCATTGCGAAGAGCGTTATACGTCGTAATGCCCGCGCAGAGCAGAGGGGCGGCTTCTGCTGATGTGAGCTCATCAGGAACAGAAGAGAGGGCGCGCGCTTCAGCGATCATCACTTCCGCATATCCTCCATCCGTGGTTACTCCCGATACCACAGGGTTCTGACAATTCACCATGTCTCCGCGCCGGCACGGTTCGCACACCCCGTCTTCTCCGGCAATCAGGCCAACACCGACCCGTTGACCTATTTTCCATTTGGACACGCCGGCGCCCCGGGCTTCGACGCGGCCGATAACTTCATGTCCCGGAACTCGCGGCAGAGTCAGGCCGGGATAAGCGCCAATGACCGTGCCGGCATCGGTGTGACAGACCCCACATGCTTCCACCCGAATCCTAACCTGACCCGGCCCGGGTTCGGGAATTGTCCGTTCGACAACCCGAAGGGTACCCGGCGCCGAGACTTCAACCGCTTTATAGGTTTTTGCCATTTGAATCTGCCTACACTTTCTGCATCTCAAGCGATGCGTTGTCGTTCATTGTGGGGACATCACATTTCGAATTCATGAAGAGAAACCCCCCGCGTAAGAGTGCGCTCTCCTCAAGTCCGTGCCGGAGCACGGCGAAAATCCTCTGCGCGCATTCCTCAATTCTCCGGCCTTAATATGCCTTAGGTCGATCAGATGACGGACGAGACCGATCGGTCGCGCCGAAGATGAGATTATTTCTTCGGCGAGTTAGAACGAAGGGATACGAGCTATTGAGGATTAGCCTGAGAAAGTTATTTTATGAGCAGAAGTCAAAGAAGCAGCAGGCAACATAAGAGGATTACCGTCCTTCAGCCTTCTGGCCGCGGAGCGCCATACACGTGGAGGCCGCTTTCGCGACCAATCGGTTCTCCTCGTCAGTAATGGTGCACTCCACGTAGCCGATCGTGTGGCCCCGCCGCACCACCGTTCCTTCCGCTTTGAGTTGTGCCTGCCAGACCGGGCGAAAGAAATTGATTTTTAGCTCCACGGTAGTAAATGATTCATCTGGGGCAAGAGTGCTTGCAAACGCTATGCCCATCGCGGCGTCAGCAATATCGCAAAGAATTCCGCCATGCAGCGTTCCCATGGGATTTGCATGCTGTGGCCCGGCCACCAGGACGACCGTCGCCCGCCCGTCAGCGATGTCTTTCACCTCAAACCCAATCAGCCGCGCGATGGGAACGTCGTTCGTCCTTGCGCGTTCCCTGAAGTCCGCTTGCGAGGGAATTTCTTGGGCGCTCATGACTTGGCGGCTCCGGCCTGAGATTTCCGCGCACGAACTTTGGTCTCGAGATATTCCTCCAAATGACGGACGGCGATGTCACGAGGCTCGTCCTTCTTCTGCAGGCGGCTCACCATTATGCTGCCTTCCAGCGTAGTTGCAAGCAACGTGGCCAACTTTGCCGAATCGACACCGGCACGCACCTCGCCTCGTCGTTGACCCTCCTCGGCAATCGATTGCAGACGATCAAGCAGGGAACTGAGAGCCTGGCGGGCTTTGGCTCGCAACTTGGGGTTGCCATCGTCGGAATCGATGGCCGTGTTCAGCAGCGGGCAACCGCCCGGCACCAGCCCGGTGCGCCGGTCGCGAAAGTTCCGCACGATTTGTTTGAGGCGATCGATGGTATCCGGGATCTCCTCTGTTCCTTCGAAGCGCGCATCCATTGCAACTTTCCAGGCGTGGTCGAAAGCGTCTCCCGCAAGCTCTTCTTTGCTCCCAAAGTGCCTGTAAATCCCACCTTTTTCAAGACCAGTGGCTCGCATGAGATCAGAGAGTGCGGCGCCGTCGTATCCTTTTTGATTGAAGATTGGCGCCGCCTTACGAATTATGTTTTGCCGAGTCTGCTCGCCTCTGCGCACGTTCTGCTCCTGGCAATGTTAATTCCGCGATCATACGGTTCGCTGACCACTCTACACAAGTCGTTGGATGAGACCGACCGGTCCCAGGTCGCAGTTTGACATTCGGTCGGTCGCATAAATTATGTATTGCGATTGCCATGCATGCCAGGCATCGTTACCAGGCTTAACAAAGTATGCTTCAAGCGCGTTACCACAAGCTGGCTTCGCCATCTAACAAGGTGGCCTGAGTGGCGTGAAAATATGTGAGACCGATCGGTCGCATCATGCATCGAACATGAACTGTAGCGAAACGAGTGACGATCAGAATCGTCGTTCAGCTTTCGGAGAATGTCGGAAGGCGCTACAGGCACTCGCGGTTACGTCGAATCGTTCTGATAAACGCCGTCGCCAAGCAGAGGTAGGCCCATGTGGATAGTCAGATTAGCTCTTAACCGCCCATATACCTTCGTTGTTCTCGCAATTCTTATTCTCTTGCTGAGTCCGGCCGTCATTCTTCGCACCCCCACTGACATCTTTCCGAATATCGACATCCCGGTCATTTCTGTGGCTTGGACTTACACCGGACTGAATCCTGAGGACTTGGAAACCCGGCTGACCACTCCTTTCGAGAAGGGCCTCACGACACTTGTAGATAACATCGAGCATATCGAATCGACCACGTATAACGGCACTGCGGTTGTAAAGATATATCTTCAACCCGGCGCCAGCGTAGACCGCGCGAACTCGCAGGTGGTAGCGCTTTCCGGCTTCATCCTGCGGCTTCTTCCTCCGGCCACGCAGCCCCCTGAGATCATCAACTTCAGCGCTTCCAGTGTCCCGGTCCTTCAGATAGGTGTCTCCGGCCCCGGAATGTCGGAACAGCAACTTAACGATCTCTCGCTCAACTTCTTGCGCACTCAGCTGATTACCGTGCCGGGCGCCGTCATTCCCTTACCGTACGGCGGCAAGCCACGGCAGGTCATGATCAACATGGATCAAAACCTGATGCAGGCCAAAAACGTCTCGCCCAGCGACGTTCTGAATTCGGTGAATGCGCAGAACCTTATCTTGCCGTCCGGCACGGCAAAAATCGCCGAAAGTGAATTGGACGTTCGCGTGAACGTGACACCTCGCACGGTCACGGAGCTTGGTGACCTTCCCATCAAGCAGGTCGGAGCGAAAACGATCTACCTGAGAGACGTAGCTCGGGTAAGCGACGGGTTCGGTCTTCAAACCAATGTGGTACGACAAGACGGGCACCGGGGTGTGCTGGTCAGCGTGCTCAAGGCTGGAACTGCATCGACGCTGGATGTCGTAGCCGGGATTCGAAAGGTTTTGCCCCGCGCCGCCCTGACCTTGCCGCCGCAATTGAAGATTACTCCCCTCGCCGACCAGTCTCTGTTTGTGCGGAACGCGATCGACGGCGTGGTTCGCGAAGCGGTCATTGCCGCTGCACTCACGGGGGTCATGATTCTGCTCTTCATCGGCAGTTGGCGAAGCACGCTCATCATCGCCATCTCAATCCCATTGTCGATTCTGAGTTCGATACTGGTGCTGAGTTTTCTACACGAGACCATCAACATCATGACCCTGGGCGGATTGGCGTTGGCAGTTGGGATTTTGGTGGACGACGCCACGGTTGAGATCGAGAACATCAACCGCATCCTCGAAGAAGGTCACGAGACTCAGATTCGCCAGGCCATCCTGGACGGCGCCCAGCAGATCGCCGTACCTGCGCTCGTCTCTACACTGTGCATCTGCATAGTCTTTATGCCGTTGTTTCTGCTTGGCGGAGTAGCCCGGTACCTGTTCGTTCCGCTCGCAGAGGCGGTGGTATTTGCCATGCTCGCTTCCTACATTCTTTCGAGGACGCTGGTGCCGACGCTGGTGATGTACATGCTCAAACTCAACGAGGGTCGCGGGGAGTCGCAGAATCTGTTCGTGCGTTTTCAGAAGAGATTCGAGAAAGGCTTTGAACGGCTACGGAGCTCTTATCGAGGAGTCCTGACACGATGTGTCGAAGCCCGGCAGGTTTTCATTCCAGCGTTTCTCGGGATTTGTCTGTGTGCCTTTCTCTTGGTGCCTTGGCTAGGCCAGGACTTCTTTCCGCAGTCTGACGCCGGCCAGTTCATCCTCCATATTCGCGCGAAGACTGGCTCCCGCATCGAGGAGACTGCGCGCCTATCGGATCTGGTCGAAGATGTGATCCGAGAGAAAGTCCCGCCGGCAGAGCTGGACAATATTCTCGACAACATCGGGCTGCCATACAGCCCGCTGAATACCATGCATTCGACCTCGGGTGTTATTGGCGCGAACGATGTCGATGTGCTCGTCTCGCTCCGCAAGAATCATAGGGCCACGGCTGACTACGTCCGCGACTTGCGCGAAGAGCTGCCGCGGGAGTTTCCCGGTGTGAGCTTCTATTTTCTCCCCGCAGACATTGTGACTCAGATCCTGAATTTCGGCCTGCCTGCGCCCATTGACGTGCAAATCGAAGGCGCGAATGTGCAGGCCAGCCACGAAATCGCTGACAGGATCCTGACCGAATTGCACCAGGTGTCAGGTCTTACGGACTTGCATATCCAGCAGCCGCTCGACTATCCGACCCTCGAAATAAACGTCGACCGAACCAAGGCAGCGCAGGCGGGCTACACGGAGCGGGACGTGGCTTCCAGCGTTCTGAATTCGCTTAGCGGGAGCTTCCAGATAACCCCCATGTTCTTCGTCAACTGGAACAATGGCGTGAGTTACAACCTGGTCGCGCAGACACCGCAGTATCGCCTCCAAACGGTCAAGGATGTTGAGAACATTCCCATCGCGGGTAGCAGCAAAGCCAATCCCGAGATTCTAGCTGACGTGGCTTCGATGCAGCGCTCACGCGAAATGGCCATCGTCTCGCATTACAACATCCGTCGCGTGGTCGATATTTACGGGGCGGTTCAGGATCGCGATCTGGGGGCAGTAAGCCGGGACGTACAACGAATCGTCGATGCCAATCGAAAATCTCTGCCACGGGGAACATTTATTACGATTCGCGGGCAGGTGGAAACGATGCGCACTTCGTATCTCGGTTTAATCATCGGATTGGCTTTCGCCATCGTACTTGTCTACATGCTGATCGTGGTGAATTTCCAGTCCTGGCTGGATCCTTTCATCATTATTACTGCTCTGCCGGCTGCCATGGCGGGCATCGTCCTTTTTCTCTTTTTCACCCACACGACCCTGAGTGTTCCAGCGCTGATGGGCGCTCTGATGTGCGTCGGCGTCGCGACGGCCAATAGCATCCTTGTGATTTCGTTCGCCAAGGAAAGGCTGCAAATCCATGGCGACTCAGTTAAGGCCGCGATCGAAGCGGGCGTCACCCGTTTCCGTCCGGTCATCATGACGGCGCTTGCCATGATCATCGGGATGGTGCCGATGGCTTTAGGTCTCGGCGAGGGAGGAGAGCAAAACGCACCCTTGGGACGCGCGGTCATCGGAGGCCTGCTTTGCGCCACCGTAGCAACGCTGGTGTTCGTCCCATCTGTCTTCGCAGTGTTCCATCGACGCAAGTCGAATGATGCTTAGGAACTATTCAATGGTGTTCCAACATCGCCAAAGCACGGAATGGAAAGGTTCTAACCATGACAACTGAAACAAAGAATCATGCAGTCGCCACGGAAGTGGCTCCGAACGATCCAGGTTCGAATAACGCAGATTCGAATAACTCAGATCCGAAGTACCGGGGGCGTGCATTCAGCAAGCGAGCAATTGTGATTGTCGCGATCCTTGCAGCGTGTGCGACCTTGGCCATTGCCTCTGGAGTGCGCTCTCGGCTTAAGGCAGAAACCAGACTGCGAGAAAGCGCGCAGGCTTCGGCCATTCCTTATGTGGACGTGGTCTCTCCCAAAGCGAGTACAGACGCCGATGAGATCGCCCTGCCAGGGAGTACGTCAGCCTTCAATGACACTCCCATCTACGCGCGGACGAGCGGCTACGTTAAGCACTGGTACGTAGACATCGGCGCACACGTAAAAAGAGGCCAACTTTTGGCCACGATTGAAACCCCGGAACTCGACCAACAGCTGCAGCAGGCACGGGCCGATCTGGAGAATGCCGAGGCGAATCTCCAGTTGGCAACGACGACGGCGGCCCGCTGGCAGCATCTGCTTGAGACTGATTCCGTTTCGCACCAGGAAACGGACCAGGCCGTCAGCGATCTTCACTCGAAACAAGCGCTGGTGAATTCGAGCAAAGCCAACGTCGAACGATTACAGCAACTCCAAGCCTTCGAGCGCGTTAGTGCTCCGTTCGATGGTGTGGTTACAGCCCGCAATACCGACATCGGGACCCTAGTGCAGGCCGGCGACAACTCGGGCCCAAAAGAACTCTTTCACATAGCAGCCATTCAGACACTACGCGTCTATGTTGCCGTGCCTGAAATCTACGCCGCGCTTGTGAAGACCGGAGAACAGGCAAAGCTCACGCTCGATGCACTTCCGGGCGAAACGTTGACGGGGACTGTGGTGCGCAACGCCGACGCGATTGATGCGGCCTCGCGCACGCTAAATGTTGAGGTGGACGTTGCTAATCCAACTGGGCGACTGTTGCCCGGCGCATACGCGTTTGTCCACCTCCGCGTTCCTCCCCATCCCGGGTCGGTCACCATCCCGTCTAACGCATTGCTCTTCCGCGCCGAGGGATTGCGGGCAGGGGTCGTTCGCAATGGTCATGTCGAGCTCACTCCTATCTCAATCGGCCAGGATTATGGCAGCACGGTCGAGGTGATCTCCGGATTATCGGCGCGCGATACGGTGATTGTGAACCCGTCCGACTCGCTCGCAAATGGAGCCGCTGTGCAGTTGATCGCTAGGAACTCCAATGGAGCAAGGCAATGAGAAGCTATGGCGTTATTCTCCTGACTGCCGTTGGATTTCTCCTGTCCGGCTGCATGGTTGGTCCGCGTTACGTCAAACCTACGGTTCCGTTAACGCCGAACTTTGAAGAGACACAGGATTCGAAAGAGGGAGATGGATGGAAGGTCGCCCAACCAGACGACGACCTTATCCGAGGAAAGTGGTGGGAGCTCTACGGTGATGCAACGCTAAATGAGATCGAAGACCAGGTAGACTCCTCGAACCAAGACCTGAAGATCGCTGAGGCGAATCTACGTCAGGCTCGGGCAGCGATTCGCTTCAATCGCGCCGCGCAAGCGCCGACCATTGGAAGTTCTCCCAGCATCTCCGACATTCGAGCTTCCGCTAACAAGCCGTATTTCCCGCCCAGCTCAGTGAACAATGGCAACGGAGATTTCGTTCTTCCTGTTGATCTGTCCTATGAGATCGACCTGTGGGGGCGCGTTCGGCGCAGTGTGGCCGCTGCCAGGCAGCAGGCCCAGGCAAGCGCAGCTGACCTGCAAACGGCTCGTTTGAGCCTTCATGCCGAAGTCGCGGTCGACTACTTCGAGGTTCGGAGCGCCGACGCTCAGGAGAGACTTCTGAACGATACGGTGAAGGCGTATAGCGAAGCGTTGCGGTTGACACAAAATCGCTTCGAGGGCGGGGCATCGCCGAAATCAGATGTAGCGCAAGCGAAGACGCAGCTTGAGGATGCAAAAGTGCTGGCGTCTGATATTACCGTCCAACGCGCGCAGTACGAGCATGCTCTGGCGATTCTCATCGGAAAGCCTCCGGCGGCATTCCATCTTGCCGTTTCTCCACTGAATGTTGTGGCGCCCGCGCTTCCTACCATTCCAGTTATTCTGCCGGCGCGGCTTCTTGAGCGTCGTCCAGACATTGCCGCAGCGGAACGGCGCATGGCATCCGCCAACCAACAAGTCGGCATTGCCAGGGCCGCTTATTATCCGACTCTTAATCTAGCCGCGAGTGCAGGACTAGAGGGCTCTTCGATTTTGAACTGGCTCACTTGGCCTAGCCGTTTTTGGGCGGTGGGACCGCAACTGTCGGAGACCCTTTTCGATGCGGGGCGCCGCCGGGCGACTACGGAATCGGCCCGCGCAGGATATGACGCCGCCGTGGCCGGCTATCGGCAAACTGTGCTCGATGCATTCCAGCAAGTTGAGGATAATCTCGTAGTCCTGCGCGTCCTCAGCACGGAGTCGACACAACAACAGCAGGCGACCAGTGCCGCGGAAGAATCGCTTAAGCTGTTTCAGAACCGCTATGCCGGGGGCGTCGACACGTACCTGCAAGTGGTGACCTCGCAAACTACGGCTCTGACGAACGAGAGAAACGACATCGACATCATGAGACGACGCCTCGAAGCGAACGTGCTCTTGATCAAAGCCATGGGCGGAGGATGGAATATTTCGAACCTGCCTCAGTTATAAAGAAGTGTTATTTCGATCGCCCAAGGTGGTTTCCCAATGACGACAGTGCATGATGTAAAACAAAAAGCCCACCGGGGCCCTCACCTCGCTCTGGAGTGCTCCTTGCCAAGCGAAGTGTCTGCGATTTCTCCCTTCGTGGACAAACTCATGCTCTTGCTTAGAAATTGCGACTGTGTTCCTGAAGGTGTGAGCGACGTCGAAATCGCATTGCGGGAAGCCGTGGCAAACGCCATCATTCACGGAAATCATAAGGATCGCAGAAAACAAGTCCACGTCACCTGCTGTTGTGAGCCTGACGAAGTGTCCATCGCGGTAAAGGACGAAGGAAGCGGGTTTGACATTAATACTGTCCCGGACCCTACAGCTCGAGAAAACATTGGGTCGGTTCACGGCCGTGGCATCCACATGATGAAAGCATTAATGGATGACGTTCGCTTTGAGGAAGGGGGAGCCGTTGTTCATATGAAAAAACGAAACGCTATTTGAGAGCCAGAGTTATCTGCCCCAAGTGGTAGGACAGGTGGTTGGTTCGGCTCAACAGAACAGCCAATCGGTTCCGGGTCGGATCTTTGGCATAGTCTTCCTCGGACATGGCAGAGTGGCGCTGCAACCATTCGTCCGGGGAAAGACTTGCAAACTGCGAGAGTAGTTTGCTGTTCACTGCGTCCCAATATTTTCTCAGCTCCCCCGCAGGAGGCAACTGTGCCCCTGCCTTGTCAGGGCTAGAGACAAAGATTGCGTCGAGTTCGGGGTGCAGTCGTGGTCCGAGACCAAGAATTGGAAACATGGCATCGTGAACTGCGGTGAGATGCCCCAATAGATAGATGAGACGGTTCCTCCCCGGTGCGACCTCTTTCAAGAGGTCGTCGTCCGCGAGACTCGAAAATATTTTATTGGCTCTCTCCACGCCGAGTCGCCAGGAGTTGATTGCCACCTGTACTGATAATTTGTGGGTTGTCACTAGCACAAGCCTCTCAGTCGATTTTAGTTGCTGATGAGACCGTTAGGTCGCATGAGTTTCCATTCCCGTTTTGCGAACACCGCTTGTGGCTTTCGAGATTGGACGAGTCGGTGGCTCGGGTCTCGAAGAAGACTCGATAAGACTTGGAACTCATCTTTGCCATGGCTACTATTCGCGCAGAGATTCCGCCTGTCGCCCTCGCTTTTCCGCATCTTCACTGAGGATCAGCTGTCGAAGGGACAGCGTTGAGGCGTCTATGTAAACCTTGGCTTCGGAGGCGTGCACACTGAGTCAAACCAGCGACTGATGTACACCTCGGCGTGCGCTTCACCGCAATAATGCCGGGCTCCGGACGCGTTGGCGGTTTCAGAATTCCACCGGTACACGGTAAGATCGGAATCTCCACATCGAATCACGAACCAGTGCGTCGGATTCGTCGTCACATCTCCACAAACTTCACATCGGAATTCCTGCAGCGTCGTCATAGCTCCGTTCCTTCTATATCAGTGGTTTCACGCCCACTCGCGATCGAGGCTTGTCGTAGACTCGGGGTCAGAATCGTAAGCTCGCCGACTTGTTCCCTCGTCGCGGTACCACGCAGGAGGGCGGCGTGATCCATCATCCAAACCTCGGGAATGATTTCGCCGACCAGCCGTCCATGGCAGAAAAGTCGCACCACCGAACTCTCAGAAACTACAATGCCCACCGCATTGGTGACAGCACTCATGTTAGCGGCGGCAATGTGACGGCTGCCGAGTCCCAGGGGTACGTCCACTTGCGCAGCCACGGCATCGAGGTAGCGGCACGCGGAAAGGACGATGCCCTCGCGACTTACCACGAACCCGCCATCCAGCTGCGCCAATTCCTTGATGGTTCCGCGGAGATTGAGATCCGTGACATGTCGCGAAGACTCAGGATGCCCCAACATCGGATCCAAAATCAACGGTCTGGATCTCGCGAGCACGGCGGTCTCATCCCCGAGTGTGAATAGGGTGCCGACCCGCCTGCCCTCTCGACCTTCGCGAGCAATCTCGACTGCGAGCCCAATCAGGGACTCAAGAATCTCGGGATCATGATCCGTCACTTGGCAGAGAATACTCTCAAACATCCATCAACTCCTCGTCTCGAGTAGAGGCTTACCCGGTTCATGCCCGTGGCCTTGCACATCGATTTCTGCGGGGCTTAAGGTTTCAGAAGAGACTTCCCGTAGCCAACAGGAATGGCGAAATTCGAGCCGCCGAACTCACGTACCATTGCAAAGTTAATTCCTATGACTTTGCCCTCGTTGTTGAAAAGTGGACCGCCAGACCCGCCTGAAGTGGTTTGGGCATCGTAGACAATTTTGTCAGGGAGTACATCGCCGATGTGCCCCTGAGTCGTGATCGGCCTGATCAGATTGCGGCGCGCGAGCTCTTCCATCACCTGCTTGGGATCGCCTTTGGATGCGGTCGCGATGGACTGGAGCGTCTCTGCCCCCGCCCGAGCCAGAATTGCATCAAGAGCAGTAGGATATCCAAGCAACACGACCGGGCCCCCGCTTACGGCTGACCCATGGCCGTCAGCCAGGGCTATCTTTTTGATTCCCAGCTCTGAAACATTTCCTTTTACCACAGCAACGTCTGCGGCAGAGGAGATCTTCTCAGTGTTGATGGCAATACCGTGAGGAACGCCGGGGAAATATGCCGTCATCTCAGCAATCACTGGCTCTAGACCTTGATCGAGCATCTCCTTCAAATCATCGTTCTGCCACCAGGGCTCGGCCACGTGGTGATTAGTGAGAATTTGCCCGCTTGCCGAGGCTAAAAATCCAGTGCCAAAAACATCCAGGCGTAGCTCCGGACCGTCCCCCGTGACGCTCACGAGTGGGTTGTTATGTTCGTCGGTCGTTGGCTGGCCATTGGCCGTCATCCCTGCATAATGCAATCTCAATCCGGTCGTGTGTTCGCGGAAGGCGAGTACAACATGAATCAGGCAGACACTTGGCTCGTACGACTGGATGATTGTCTGCGCAACCTTGCCCTCGGTCTCAAGCTTCTGAAGGCGGCCTTCTACCGCAGTTAATTGACTTTGCAAAATAGGAGTGTTTTGGGGCCCGCTGTTTGCAATTTGCGATCTCAGGTCTTCGCTCTTCTTCTGAAGTTGAAGCTTTCGAGGGTCGCCGGCCTGGGATGGACCGCGGTCACGGTCTTCAAGGGCCCTACGCGAGCGTTCCATCAACTGTTGTTCTGTCAGCACGCCCGTTTGCAGTCGAGTGATCGCCGCGTAGACGCGTGTATTCTGTTCCTGGCCGCGACGGTAAAAGAAGAAAAAGACCAGGGAAGCAACGATCAGCACGGCAACAGTGGCCAGTCCTCCAACTCGAAGCGTCCGCCGTTCTTCGTTCACTGCGGCCACCACCTGCTGAGTAGCGTTTCGATTTTCCTCTGCAAGGTGTAGCCGCTCTCGAAACTCGTCCACGATTGATTTATTCCTTAGTTGCGAACGCACGCGCGAGCGCAATTCGTATGGGTCGAAAGGCACAGACAGGACGTCGTCGGCTCCGAGATCCAGCCCGCGAGTGCGCTCGGCTGACCCTCCCGGAGACAGCATCACAACCCGTATGTTGTGAGTTTGCTCAGAACCTTTGATTTCAGAAAGAAGGTCACAGCAATCGAGCTGGGGCGGATCAGCCCCCAGGACAACAATGTCAGGGTTGAAGGTTACGACTGCCTTCATTCCTCCCCCGCAGTCGGTCGAGACGTCATGTCCCGCCTCGCTCAACACCGCGACGGTGCGTTCTCGGAGGTTATCGTCAGACTCCACTACCAGGACTTTTCCGGCTTTGTCGTTCATAACACTGCTTCTTAGGATGGTGCCAGACTGCCAGAGGATTCAATTCGGGTGGATGCCTCGGTACTTCCTCGCCGTACTTACGAGGGCGGCAGTCCAACCAGGAGATGTGCGAGCTACCGAAGGTCGCTAATCCGGATTGCCCATATCTCCTCTCTCCGCCTGAAGATGATTCGGAGCGTCGATCCCCCATTCTTGAAGATCGGGTGAATACTCGTCGCTAGTATATCTGCCGCTACCCTCGGAATTCCTGCCTGGGCAACCGCGAAAAGGCAACGATGATGTCGTATTCCACTCCGACTCCCATCCTTATCAGGCATCGATGCCAGCTTAACAAAGGGTGGTGCTAGATATAGTGCGACCGACCGGTCTCATCCGACATCTTGACAACTGCAAGATTAGCCATCACTGGAGGGTGGACATGAGACCGGAAAATTCGAGACGCGAGTTCATGGCGAGCGGCAACACCGTCGCGACTCTAGTTCTGTTACTTGGAATCACGCTGGTGGGCCTTGCCGAATCGCAGACTTCGCACACTGGAGCGTCGGCGAAGGCCGATGAGACAACTCAGGAAAAGATAGCTCGGGCAATGTCCGCAGGGCCGGATGACGTTTCTAGGTTCGCACGAATCGTCGACACCGACCCGCGGGGCAACGTAGTAGTTCTGCGCGAAGGCAACAACGGCTTCACCTGCATGCCGGGAAATCTTAAAGTTGTTGGCGAGCCGCCCATGTGCGTCGATGAGCCTGCGATGCAGTGGTACCGCGATGCCAAAGCTCGCAAACCCAAACCGACGAACACGGTCCCGGGTATCACCTACATGCTGGCGGGCGCCACTCAGCGCAGCGATTCAGATCCAAATGACACAACCAGCATGCCCATCGACGTAGGTCCCCACTGGATGATCATGTGGCCATTCGATCCGAAAACTACTGGACTACCGACCACGCACAAGCCGACCGGTGCCTACATCATGTGGGCCGGAACGCCTTACGCGCACCTGCACATCATGGGACGTCCATAAAACGATTCAGCACGTCGGAGCGTTCAAATCCTTGACAGTCGGGCGCAATCGCGAAGAAATTGTATTTTCCACTTGATGGAGAAGAGCATATGAACGATCACAGTAAACAAGAATCCGTCGATTCCCGTCGTTCGTTTATTGCCGGGTTTGGCGGCGTACTGGCAGCCGCTGCTGCCCTCACAAAAACAACGTTTGGCAGAGGTCTTGAACGCGAAAGTCCGCTGGTTCCAGCAAGTCAATCGACGCCTCGGTATACCGAGCATCATATTTCGCGAGACGGCGTTTCCCTTCATGTAGAAGACCACGGCGGCGGTAAGCCGGTGGTCTTGCTACATGGGTGGCCGGATTCTTCGAATCTTTGGCGCAATCAGATTCCATTCCTCGTTGCAAATGGATTCCGCGCCATCGCACCGGACCAACGTGGCTTCGGGCGCTCCGATCGGCCGGAAGCAGTGGCCGCATATTCCTTGCAGAACGCGGTCGCCGATTTGGTCGGCATTCTCGACGCGCTAGGGATCGAGGCAGCGGACATTGTTGCTCACGACTGGGGAGCCCCAGTGGCATGGCTAGCGGCCACTGCGCACCCGAATCGCGTTCGCAGGCTTGTCGTTCTTTCGGTCCCACATCCACTTGCGCCATTTACGTTGCGGCAGCGGGAGATGGCCTGGTATATGCTGTTTTTCCAGTTCGAAGGAATTGCGGAGGCGTGGCTGCAGCGCGACAACTGGGCGCTGTTCCGGGAAATGCTTCGAGGCAATGGCGATATCGATCGTTACATCTCAGATCTGTCCCGACCAGGTGCTTTGAAGGCATCGCTCAACTGGTACCGCGCGAACGTCGCGCCGCATCTTCCGGAGTCGCCTCCCAAACTTCCGCCGGTGGAAGCGCCAACTCTCGGCATCTGGTCCTCAAACGATCACTACCTCGACGGTGAACGCATGAAAATGTCAGGACAGTTCGTGAAAGCAAGGTGGCGCTACGAGCAGATTGATGACGCTAGCCATTGGATTCCGTTGGACGCGCCCGACCGGTTGAACCAACTCCTCATCGAGTGGCTGGGCTGAAGCGAGAAAAGATTGCCGTAGCGCAATAATCCGAGAACTACAGCCGAATGCAGCAGGTGTGTTTTTTTTGCAACGCCCTCTGCATTGCGTTACTCAATAAGAATAAGCGTCATCTTCATTGTTAAGTTGAAAGGGAAACCATATGTCTACTCATAAGTTCGAAGCGCAACGAAGCCAGTCACCGGCTGGGAAGTCTGGCGAATTCCTCATCGGGAACGATCTTCTTGTTACGCGTCTGGGATTCGGCGCGATGCGAATCACGGGAGATGGAGTTTGGGGCCAGCCGGCAGACCGGGCTGAGGCCGTCCGAGTTTTGCGGCGCGCTGTGGAATTGGGCGTAAATTTCATCGACACCGCCGATTCCTATGGCCCCGGCGTGAGTGAAGAAATCATCGCTGAGGCCCTTCACCCATATCCGACAGGGCTAGTCATCGCCACGAAGGGCGGGTTTGACCGTCCAGGGCCCGGCAAATGGGTTGAAAACGGAAAGCCAGAACACCTGAGGTCCGCCTGCGAAGGCAGCCTGCGCCGGTTACGTTTGGATCGGATTGATCTTTATCAGTTGCATCGAATCGACCCTAAGGTACCGGCTGAAGACCAGCTTGGCACTCTCAAGGATCTGCAAGCGCAAGGAAAAATCAAACACATCGGTTTGTCGGAAGTGAACGTACGCCAGATTCAACACGCGCGCACCATTGTTCCGATTGTGAGCGTTCAGAATCGTTACAGCGTCACCGACCGCGGATCGGAAGATGTTCTGGAGTATTGTGAAAAAGAGAAAATGGGTTTTATTCCGTGGTTTCCGCTGGCAGCCGGCCGTGTTTCAGGCGCGGACAGCCCTATCAGTCGTATAGCGGCGCGATGGAAAGCTACACCATCACAGGTGGCTCTGGCCTGGCTGCTGGCGCGATCTCCAGTGGTGCTGCCGATCCCGGGAACTTCCAAGGTTGAACATCTCGAAGAAAATGTAGCGGCAACGAAGATAAAGATTGACGCAAACAAGATGCAGGATTTGGACGGGATGGCGCGTGCCAGTTAGATAAGAGCGGAGATACCACGGTCGGGCCCGTCGCAACAGCAACAGCTACCGACCTCCGACTCGTGTGTCCTCCTCAGCAGCGCGCTGCTCCTGCTTACCTGCTCAACTCATAGAAGATAGCGGTCACAGCGATATACCAAGCGCACGCAATGAGATCGAAGACCAAGCCCAACCTGCCCTGAGCGAAGAGGACGACTACTCCCGTCAGTATGGTGACCAAATAAAAAGCACCGGTGATTCTGGCCTTGAAACGCGGTGAAGCTTCCGCAATTCGTTCCTTCATTTCAGATGTGTTCATAATCCTTCCCCTTAATCGCGTGATGGAATCAACGACCCGCCGATTCAGATCGGCTCCTGATAACGGCGTAACCGAACCGCAGCCGCGAGGCAGGCTGCGGCGAAAAGCAGCCCCAACCACAAACTCGGACTGCTCAGGAATCTGCCCGGAGCGAGTTGTGCCAGCGGAATGAAATGCGTATCGACCGGGACGCCGTTCTTGTCCTTGAGGTCGAAAGCGGCCGCGCCGAATCCAAACATGCGGTCGCGCAACAGGGAACCCAAATAGGATGTGTGGAACGCAACATTCTCGAGAACGGCAATCGCCACCCACGGCAGCACGGCCCACAGAAACGCCGCACGCCGCGCCCAGCCCGAGACCAGTAGAAGCCAGCAGTAGAGGGGCGCATGCCAGAGCGTTAGCGCGATCGTACCGTACAGTGTCACCAATTCCATTTCGGACAACGGCAACCGCGTCCACAACGCCGCGGCAGCCCCGCCATTCAGCACCAGGACCGCAATGCTCAGCAGCCGCATCATCTGTTGCACGATAACGATGACCGCGAAGACGAACAGCGGCAGAACCACCAGCGGGATGCTCGCCTTCGAAAGCACAGTCGTGCGATCCGAAACCGGCAGTGACTTCCAAAACAGGATGCTGCGATCGCGGCGTTCGCCGTGCAGCGCATCAAGCGAGTAGAAGATCCCGACCAGGAACGCGGCGAACCCGATCAGCATGGCAGCATGGGCATACGGCATGGCGAGCCCGATCAGGCTATCTGTCGGCTTGAGCCTCGCCATTTCGCGCATGGTGTGCGGCATCCAAACCTCACGCATGTTGGTCGGCAGCCAGATCAGGCTTATTGCGTAGGCGATCAGGTACACGGCGGCTGCGATCAGTGGCGCGGTATAGATGGAATGGTTCTCCCACAATTCACGACGCACCGACCAATACAGCGGCCGAGTCGCCGACATGGGTGCCACCTCGATTCCTTGTGAGCCGACAACAGAACCGGGTACGGTATTCGATTGAGTGTTCATTTAAGCTGCTCCTTGTACCGCAGCTGAGTTATGACCCATCAAGGCAATGAATAAGTCAGCGATGCCTGGCGTGTGCACTTCGCCCAGCGTGGCAAGTTGCTCACGGTCGATATGATTGACTTTCAGATCAAA